>Ga0194138_10001299_pt1 | contig 11954 bp, 12 predicted proteins | sample TARM_MetaG_T2_14_FD_134022 | JGI IMG/M metagenome (GOLD analysis project Ga0194138, IMG submission 134022) | Freshwater microbial communities from Pennsylvania, USA, analyzing microbe dynamics in response to fracking - TARM_MetaG_T2_14 (version 2) | ecosystem: Environmental > Aquatic >...
ATATTAAAAACCACTTAAATCGCTCTATTAAAAGCTTTAAGTGGTTTTTCTCTTTGTTGTATTAAGTTGTGAACTTTATTTTTTTCGATACTCAACTATAAAACTCGGGTCATAACGATGAACTAAATGATGAAAAAGCAATCAGTGATTATCTTTTAAGTATAAAGGATTTGTAAACCCCTAATAACTAAGGAATGTTTATGATATAATAGGAAATAAGAGCGATACAATCAGAGGTGACTAACTATTAAATGTCAAGTGCTTTTTGAGACTGTTAATAGAACTAATACGAAAAACCCTCTAACTTATTACAGTAGAAGGTAGAAGAGAAACTATTAGTATCTAACTTAGCCGCCACAGTTTAGGGTAAATACCTAGTTTAAAAGTTGAGGGTTGAACGTTGTTTGAGTTTTCTCTAAATGATGAATAATTCTTATAAGTTTTTTAGCTAGATGAACACAAGCGACTCGGTGGTGCTTTCCTTGTTTGCGTTTCATATCGTAATAGCTATAAAGGACCGGGTTATAAATCATCACAGTCATTGTAACCTTGATCAAAGCTGAACGAAGAAATTTACTTCCTCGCTTAACGAGCTTACCTGTTGAAGCCATCGTACCGGATTGATGAATGGATGAATCCAGTCCAGCATAAGAAACCATTTGTGAAGGATTATCAAATAAGGAGATTTCTCCGTATTCAGCGAGAATAATGGCTGCGGTAATAATTCCCATGCCTTTAATGGATTGAAAATAGGTAGGATAATGTTTCATAATCTCTTTAATCTCTGATTCAATATGGTGAATATCCTCGTTAAGTTTCTCGACATAACTGATCAACGATTTGAGTTTGGCTACTTGAAATGGTTGAGAGATACCCACAGTTTCACTCGCCAATGCACGAAACTTTGAAAATTTTGGGTAATTAAACTTCCCCATTGACCGTTTCCTAATAGCGTCATAATGTGAATCATTCATTTTAGCGATTTTCGCTGGTGTTGTAAAACGCTTTAAAATATAGAGTGAAGTATCTGAATATCCTTGTTCTTTCATGAATGGTTTAAATTCTGGGAAGATAATGTCGAGTGTCTTCGTCATCATATTGTATTGAGACGTTCGAAAAGAAATGAGTTTAGAGCGCCAACGAGTGAGTGATTTTAAGGCGCTAATGTGATAAGATTGATGATGATAGGCTTTGTAGTCTACTGTGGTCATGAACTCAGCGATGAGTTTGGCATCCTTCTTATCGGTCTTGATTTTTCTCAGTGATTTTGAGTCGGAAAACTTCTTCACGAGAAAAGGGTTGATTTCCATGAATGTATATCCATGGGAGGTAAGAAACGATTTTAAGTTGTCGCCGTAATGACCCGTAGCCTCAAGGCCTATTATAATGTCTTGTTTCTGAAAAGATTGAAAATGATCAAGTAAGGTTTTAAAACCAGATTGATTATTCTCAAATGAGAAGTGATTACTGTTTTTAGTGGCGATAAAACAGTCGTGCTTGTACTTTGATATATCGATGCCGACATAAATCATAAGCACACCTCCAATAAGTGTTTTTTGTACTGTGATGAGTCCAGCGTGTCTTTACCTCATAATCATGTAATAAACGTCTAGCGTTATCTAACTATTGCTGATTAAAATAAAGACCGTGGTAAGTGTCACCTCTAAACAGTCTAAGCTGTAATAAGATGGTACAAATCCACAGTACATTATTAGTATATTAAATTAGATAGAAAGGAGTAAAGATTTATATTGTATTCAACTAACCTAATACAATTTAAATCTTACATGATATAATGATTAAAATAGCAGTTGATGCGATGGGTGGAGATTATGCACCCCAAGAACAAATTGAAGGCGTTATGCAAGCAATCCAAGAAATAAAAGATATAGAAATCACATTATATGGTGACGAAACTAAAATAAAACCGTTGCTAACTAACCACGAAAGAGTAACCATTGTGCATACAGACGATGTAATCGATATGGGTGAAAAAGATCCTATTCGTGCGATTAGAACAAATCGTAAAAGTTCGATGGCTATGAGTCTTTCAAGTGTCAGAAGTAAAGACAATGATGCCGTGGTATCTAGTGGTGCGACACAGGCGTTAATTGCAGGTGCACATATTTTAGTAGGACGCATGAAAAAAATGAAACGTACTGCGATTGCACCGGTTATTCCAACATTAAATCAAACACCATTGATATTATTAGATGGTGGCGCAAATATTGAAATCAAACCTGATTTTATGGTTCAGCAAGCTTATTTTGCTACAGTTTATGCACAAGAAGTATTAGGCATTAAAGATCCCAGTGTAGGACTTATTAATATTGGGACAGAAGAAGGAAAAGGCCGATCACTTGATAAAGAAGCTTTTCAACTTTTTTCAGATAATAAAGCCATTAACTTTTATGGAAATGTCGAACCAAAAGAAGTTTTAAGTCCACCTTGTGATATTTTAATAAGTGACGGATTTACAGCTAATATTGTGATGAAAACTATTGAAGGGACCGCTAAAGGCATGGGGAAAATGCTAAAAGAAGAAATGTCTAAAGGTCTTTTAGGAAAATTAGGATTAATATTGTCTATTAAGAATTTAAAGCGTTTTAAAAAGCGAATGAGTCCAGAAGAAATCGGTGGGGCGATGATTTATGGACTGCAAGGCGTAGTGATTAAAGCGCAAGGCGCATCAAAAGCGACAGGCTTTAAAAACGCAATCCGCCAAGCAGCATACGTAGTAAGACAAGATGTGATTTATAAAGTATCAAATATAATAGAAACAGAGGGTGAATAGAGTGAAAGAATTAGAAAGGTATTTTGGTTTAAACTTCAAGAATCGTCAACTGCTTGAAACTGCATTAACGCACTCTTCATATGCAAATGAAAATCAAAAAGAGTCTAACGAGCGATTAGAGTTTGTTGGCGATGCTGTCCTTGATTTAATTATGGGGAAATTTTTGTATGAAGAAAACGAGCATTACAACGAAGGCGACTTAACAAAAAAACGTGCGAAGTACGTTTGTGAAGCGGCCTTAGTTGAATATGCCAAAGTGTGTGATTTAGGTAAATATTTGCTGTTAGGTCACGGTGAAGAAAAAACTGGAGGTAGAACACGCAATGCATTACTAGCGGATGCATTTGAAGCATTTATTGGCGCGGTCTTTTTAGATAAAGGACTAAAAGAAGTGTATAAAATTACTGACAAAGTGGTAATCCCACTTGTTAAAGAAGACAAAGAAGAAAATTTTATTGATTTCAAAAGTCATCTTCAAGAACTTGTCCAATCAGATCATCGTCAACTTGAATATAAAGTCGTCGATGAGAGCGGACCATCACATAACAAAACATTCACCATTAGAGTTTATATGGATGAAATATTAATGGGTGAAGGAGAAGGCCATAGTAAAAAAGAAGCTGAACAAAATGCTGCAGAATTAGCGCTAAAAAAACTTGCTAAAAAGAGCATTAAATTTTAGGAGAGATGCTTCATGAAACAAATCTTAAAAGCATTAATTGATGAGAAAATCATCAATTTTCAAGCATTAGTATTAAAATATTACACCAAATTAAAGATGTCTGAAAAAGAAGCCATTGCGCTTATTAAGCTTCAGGCACTGATTGAAGAAAATGAGCAGATTATTAAACCTGCTCGTTTTTCAAAATGGATGCATTTAAGTGAAAAAGAAACAGAAAACCTTTTAAATGGTCTAATTGAAAAAGGCTATTTAGATATCGTCTTGGTAACACAAGATGATGGAAAAGAAACAGAAGCTTTTAATATCGATTACTTTATAACTAAAATTGTGAAAATTCTCGAAAAAGAAACGAAACAGTTTAATCAAGATATTCACTATCAATATGTAAGTTTTCTAGAAGAAAGTCTTCAAAAACCCTTAAATCCATTAGAGGTTGAAATTGTATCTAAGTGGATTCACGAAGATGAATATCCTCTTGAATTGGTTAGAGAAGCCACATTAGAATCCTTAAAGAAAAATAAACCCAGCATTCGTCTTATTGATCAGTTACTATTAAATGAAGTCGAAGAAATTAAAATTAAACCATCGAGAAAAAAAGATGTCTTAAAGGATTTTCATAGTTTATGGGACGAGTAGAAACGATATTAGAAACACTTGATCAAATGTTTCCTAATGCAGAATGCGAACTGAATCACACCAATAGTTTAGAGTTGTTAATTGCTGTAATGCTCAGTGCTCAAACCACAGATGCTTCAGTCAATAAATTAACAGACACTTTATTTAAAAAATATCATACTATTGATGATTACCTTAATGTATCGCTTGAAGAACTAGAAAACGATTTACGCCGTATTGGTTTATATAAAAATAAAGCAAAAAATCTAAAAAAAACATGCCTAGCCCTAAAGGGAAATTTTAATGGAACCGTCCCTGCAAGCCAAGCAGAACTAGAAACATTACCGGGTGTAGGAAGAAAAACTGCTAACGTAGTGCTTAGTGTTTGGTTTGATGTCCCAAGAATTGCAGTGGATACCCATGTTGAAAGAGTGTCAAAGCGTTTAAAACTTGCTTATAATAATGATTCTGTTTTAAAAGTAGAAGAGAAATTAATGCGAAAACTTCCACAAAACCGTTGGTCTAAAACGCATCATCAATTCATCTTTTTCGGAAGATATCACTGCACCGCTAGAAACCCTAAGTGTCAGGGGTGTCCATTAAAAGAGATTTGCAGGTATCCCAATATTTAAACACCATTAAAGGTGTTTTTATTTTATACTACTTAATATACCCCACTATAAAATATTAAAATTTTGTGTTTTTTTTAAAAAAGCTGTGCTATAATAACTTTAACTACTATGTAAGGGATTACATAATACCCCATATTATGGTTATAGTAGAATAAAATTTGGAGGAATATATGAACTATATAACTATCAAAAGAAGATTTTTAATGGCAAATGAGAACATTGGGGGTCAAGATAAAGTAACATCGAATTTTATTAAAAATACAAGAAGGGAAAAAGGCTGGACACTTGACTATTTATCAAATGGAATATGCAGTGTGAGTTATTTATCAAAATTAGAAAACAATAAAATTGTGCCACAATCAAGTACTGTAAAGCTTTTATGTGATAAGTTAGGTGTGCAGACACCTGATATTGGAATTGATATTGATTTTGATATCGTTACAAACACATTAATCAAGAGTTATTTTTACCAAGATTTACAAAGTGTTGAAGATCTTCAAACATCAGAGTGGATGAATTTTCATTTAGGATTAAAACAGCTCGCGTTATTGCTTAGTTATGTGTTGAAAAGAGACTATCATCAAGCAGAACTCCTGATGCATGATCTAAATGCTCAGTTTGGGTATTTATCTAAAGACGGGCAAACACTTTATTTACTATTAATCAGTGACATCCATTTATTTAAGGGGAAGTATAAGGAATGTATCAATTATTGTCATCTATTAAAAACTCACACACAAACATGTGATTATATTATTGCTAAAACTGAATCGCTACTGTTTATTGCAAAAGCCCATTTAAAAATGACATTGAGTTCAGTTGAACACTATCATGCTTGTATGCATTTGTTGAATAAACATCATGCGACAATTGAAATCTTTAAATTACAGCTCATTTATAGTCGACAAATCGGCAAAGAAAATCCAAAAGCTGTTAAAAAACTCATTGACGCTATGCGTTATCAGTCTATTCCTAAACAACTTTATAATATGCATACAATGACTAAAGTTCTTTTAGCGAATTCATTAAACCAAAAAAATTTGTCTCAAATGCTGATGAAAAAAATTATTAAAGACAAAAAAGATATTAATTATTACACCCTTCAAATGGAAAGAAGTAAACTTAATCAATCGGCTATACCTTTTAGTCTTGAGGAGTGTCCAGATGTTTTAAAATCAGATTATTTAATACATTTTACTAAAAAAAGTGATAATTTAGAAAAAACAAAAACTTTTCTTAAAACAGTTGTGATCCCAACAGCTTATGACACGCAAAACATTGAAAATTTAAAAATTGCTTTTAAACGATTAATAGAATGTTCTATAAAAACTAGACGGTATAAAGAGGCGTTAGCTTATACACAAAAAGAACAAAAAATGATTGAATCATTAACAAGTTTTGACATTTAAAGCAAAAAGATTCAAAACCCATCAATAAGTGATATAATGTCATATGGATGGAGTGGTTTTATGAATAAAGAACGTAGTCAATTACTTGGAAATATGAATGTTAAGAAATTATTGATAAAACTTGCAATCCCTGCAACAGTCGCTATGATGGTCAATTCCTTATATAATTTGGTTGATACTATATTCGTAGCTTGGGGTGCTGGAGAGATTGCAATTGGGGCTTTAAGTATTGCTTATCCTGTGCAAATGATTGTACTTGCTATTGGATTAATGATTGGAATTGGGAGTGCCTCGGTATTCTCAAGAGCCTATGGACGTGGCGATCAAGAAGCAATGACAAGAAGTGTCCATACTGCTTTACTTTTAGGGACGGTACTATCAGTACTCTTTTCAGTGCTTGGAATAATATTTATGGACGATTTACTGAAATTGTTTGGTGCGACGTCAAGTAATATTGGGTATGCCAGAGATTATTTATTTTGGATATTAATCGGGTTAGTACCGTTTTCACTATCAGTTATTTTAAATAATTTAGCACGTGCAGAAGGGCGCGCAAACGTTGCAATGATTTCACTGATTATTGGTGCTGGAGTAAATATTATTTTAGATCCATTTTTCATTTTTGAATTTGGATTAGACTTAGGCGTTGCGGGTGCAGCTATGGCAACCGTTATTGCTAAAACAGCTTCATTCATATATGTTTTGGTAGCGTCATTGCAAAAAACATCATCTCTAAATATAAAATTAAAAAATATTCATAAATTTGACTTTAAAATGATTGGTGAGATTACTGCTGTGGGTGTGCCGACATTTGTAAGAAACTCTTTAGGGGCTGGACTTGTTATTTTAATCAATAACCTTATTAACTATTATGCCGCAGGAGACCCGGCTATTTATATTTCCATATTTGGGGTTGTCAACCGAATGATTATGTTCTTATTGATGCCAGGGTTTGGTTTGGTCCAAGGACTCCAACCGATTGTTGGGTTTAATTTTGGGGCTAAGTTTTACCGAAGACTCCATGAAGTTATCAAGTATGGTATGAAGTTAATTCTTATCTATTTTTCTTCGATGTTTGTAGTAACTATGATTTTTGCAAAGCTACTCTTTATGTTGTTTTCAAGAGATGCTGACCCTTACTTTATTGAAACAGGGGCTCAAGCGTTACGGGTTGTTTCAGTTGGGTTCTTACTGATAGGTTATCAAATTGTTTTATCAAGCGTTTATCAGGCAATGGGTTATCCAGTTCGCGCTTTTGTGGTGGCACTATCTAGACAGTTTATCTTGTTTGTGCCGCTTGTGTTGCTATTCACTTACCTTTTTGGTATTAATGGTGTATGGTTAACATTCTTAGTTTCAGACTTAACGGCTGGAGGATTATCCTTTATTGTGTATCGCTATGAAATGCGGGATTTGATGAAAAAATTCGAACCCCTGCAAGTATAAAAAAGACCCATCATGATCAATAAAATCATGATGGGTTTTACTATATATAAAAAAGTTGATACCCTGTTAAGGTACCAACTTTCAATGATTAATCAGTTTCTTTCATGATTTTATTGGCAAGTCCCAAATAAGTGATGCCAATCTCTTCAGCCATATCAAAAATACTATGATGACCACTTTTAGGTTGACCGATTGGGATTTGAGCAATCACTTCACTTCTCAGTTTAGTTGCGACAATGTCGCCCCCACCCTCACCAAAAATATTGATGGTTTCATTGTTATGTGTAAAGTAGCTCATGTTTTCAACTACCCCAATAATTGGATGGCCTAAATCTCTTGCTCCAAATCCAGCTTTAACAGCAACATGTGAAGCTGATGGATGTGGTGTAGTTACAATAACCATTTTACTTTCTGGAATAAGTTTTTGTATATCCATTGCAACATCACCAGTACCTGGTGGTAAATCGACAATGACATACTCAATATCTTTATGCCAAGCCACATCATAGAAGAAGTGGTTTAACATTTTACCAAGCATAGGGCCACGCCACATTAATGGTTGGTCTTCTTTTAGAAAAAACTCAGTAGAGATTAATTCAATACCATTTTTTTCAAACGGAATAATTTTTTCATTCTCATCTGATCTTGGCATGCGGACTTCAACATCTAAAATGGTAGGAATACTACTTCCGTAAATGTCAGCATCGATGATACCGACTTTTTTTCCTAGTCGTGTTAAAGCAACGGCTAAATTAGCTGCGACAGTACTTTTACCGACGCCACCTTTCCCACTAGCAATACCAATATACTTAACTTTTCGTTCATCTGATAATATGCTTGTATCTTTTTTTAACAATTCAAAATCAATTTTTAATCCTTTAAATTGTAAATCTAATTTAATGACTTTAGCGACACGTCTCGTGACAGCTTGTTTAATCTTATCATCAACTTTATCTAATCCAATAACAAGATTAACTAAGCTCTTATCGTCCTCAATTGAGACGAATTTAATGGCATTAGTTTCTTTAAAAGATTTACCACTTGATGGATCTACGATTTCGCCTAAGGCGTTTTTAATTTCTTCTTTTTTATTCATCTAATCACCCGGAACTTATTATAGTTTAAATAGGGTGGATGAGCAAATAAAATACTATTTAATTATTACGGGACTAAACTCTTTATCTAAGAGATTTTTTTGAACAACTGATTCGTATAGTTCAGTGACTTTAATTTCTATGTCTAAATATAGGTGGCGATCCTTTTTAAGCTTAGTAATTAGTGGTATATTAGCGTCTTCTAACGTTTTTTTGATTTGGTTTAGGTGTTGCTGTCCGGCTTTATTCATCCCTAAGACACGAATATAGGGGGGGGTAAAGGAATCTATCATAGTCTTTTCAATATTTAATAATAAATGCATCAATGAACGTCTCACTTTTGCTTGTGTATAACGAGAAGTACTCGCTTGTTCGATCAATGATTGAACAGATGTCCAATTTTTCACCTTTAATAATCGGTTTTCAAACCCTTCTTCAAAAGAAAAGATTCTGTGCATAGTTTTACTATGGTGCATGGTTAATAAATAAGTGAAAATATCTCTAAATGATGCGATATCAATGTAAGGATAATGGTGTAAATCTTTATAGACATAATCTGGCACATAGTCTTCAAAAGATGACGCCTCTTTAATAAGCAATCTAATGGCTGTGGCACTTTGAATGTTAGTTGATTCATTAATGGCATCATAATACCCAGTTTTCACGCGTTTAATTGCATGTGGGGTGATTGAAGCATTTAAGGTTTTTATGGCTTGAATATATTGAATACCTAAGATATTGTTCGGTAGATTATGAATAGAGGGGTTCTTTGTTAAGGTGGTAATGGCCATATCCGTACTAGTAGGGTAAGAATAGCCTTGGTTCATATGAAGTTTAACAGCCTCTTGAAAATGCGCCTCTCGCATGAGACTTGCAGCTTTTTTTAAGGGCTCAATATCTCCTGTTTCACTTCCAAAATAGATGTCATTCACCCCAAGCTTATCAAGAATTGATAGGCTTGTTTGAGCAAATAAATCTGCGCTTTGTAAAGTGAAAACAGTGGGCAGTTCAATGACTAAATCGATGCCTGCATCTAGCGCCCAGTTTGTTTTCGTGAATTTATCGACAATGCTGAAATTACCACGTTGGACGACATGCCCGCTCATCACCGCGATTAAGACATCAGCGTTTGATAATTCTTTTGTTTTTTTAATATGATGAATATGTCCGTAATGAAGGGGATTATATTCTACAACGATACCGACAATTTTCATTTAATCAACTCCTCAATACATTCATTATACCTTATGTTTGACTTGTCTAACAAGTTTAGCTATAATTTACTATACACGAGGTGATTCACATGAAATGGACAATATCACAACTCAAGAAAATGCAGTATCAAAATAATGAGTTTGAAAAGACCATTGATTTTACATCTTTTATTCCAGAAGATGAAGATATTATAGACATAAAACCCACAAACGTTAAAGTCTTTTTTGAAATAGAAGATGATGCCTATTATCATTTTGATTTAGAGATTGATACGGTGTTAATAATGGCGTGTGCAAAAACACTTAAGCCGGTTAATGTCCCCCTTCATATAGAAGTTACTGAAACGTTTACATTTGATGAAGAGGACGATTATCGAACTATTGAAGGAATAACTATTGACTTATTGCCGATAATATGGTCTAATATATATTTGGAAAAACCTTTGCGTGTTGTGCATAAAGATGCGCAAAATAAAGACTTTGATAAACCGGAAGAAAATGATTCAATTAATCCGTATTTTAAAGATCTTAATAAGTTAAAAAGTTAGGAGGCTTACACATGGCAGTACCACAAAGAAGAACTTCGAAAACTAGAAAACGTAAGCGTCGTACACATTTCAAATTAAACGTACCAGGAATGGTTGTTTGCCCAAACTGTGGAGAAATGAAACTTGCTCACAGAGTTTGTAAAGAATGTGGAACGTACAACGGACGTACAGTTGTAGAAGACAAAGAAGAAACACTTGAAGATGCTGAATAAGCATGAAAGAAGCGCTGATACCAGCGTTTTTCTTTTATCCGAAGGAGGAGAGTATGATGAAACACGTTACTGTACTACTTCATGAAGCAATTAATTATTTAAACATTGATAAAGACGGAATCTATGTTGACTGCACCCTAGGGGGTGGAGGTCATTCAGAAGCTATTTTAAAACAATTGGATCAAGGCCATCTTTATGCCTTTGATCAAGATGAGTTTGCTATTAAAAAAGCAGAAGAACGTCTTTTAAAAATTAGTAATAAATTTACAATTATAAAAGCGAATTTTGAAACCCTTGCAATGGCTTTAAAAGAACATGGTGTGGATCATGTCGATGGTGTTTTATATGATTTGGGGGTATCAAGTTTTCATTTTGACGATCCTTCTAGAGGGTTTAGTTATAATTATGACGCTCCACTTGATATGCGAATGGATCAATCACAATCTTTAACTGCCTACGATATTGTGAACACATACGACCCAGGAGAAATCAAAAAAATACTTATTAAGTATGCCGATGAATATAATGCTAGCCGTATAGTTCATGGGATATTAAAACACCGTGAACAATCGCCAATAAAGACAACGTTTGATTTGGTTGATGTTATTAAGGATTCTTTACCACAAAAGATTCTAAGTAAAAAAGGTCATCCTGCAAAAAAAACCTTTCAAGCTTTGCGCATTGCAGTGAATAATGAACTCAATGTCTTTAAATCTTCTCTTGAACAAGCCTTAACTTTACTTAATAAAGAGGGTAGAGTCGTTGTTATTAGTTTTCATTCTTTAGAAGACAAAATTGCAAAACAAGTCTTTAAAGATGCTACAACGATTGATCATCCTAAAGGGTTAGTGACAATGCCTAAGGAAACACCAGATTTTGAGTTATTGCACCGAAAAGTAATCTTACCAACCGATGAAGAAATAGAAGAAAATCATCGCTCACACAGTGCAAAACTTAGAGCCATAAAAAAACTTTAATAAATTGCATAAATATTATTGACAGAACATAAGAAATTATGATAATATGATTACGCTTGATTAATGCGGGTGTAGTTTAATGGTAGAACTTCAGCCTTCCAAGCTGACTGTGTGGGTTCGATTCCCATCACCCGCTCCATTAATCAAACAAAAACCTCTTTATAGGTTTTTTTAATGAATAGATGGTTTTAACTAATTGACATCTTATGTATTGACTCACAAGAAACATTGTGGTAATATACTATTACTGCAAGACGCGGGTGTAGTTTAATGGTAGAACTTCAGCCTTCCAAGCTGACTGTGTGGGTTCGATTCCCATCACCCGCTCCAT
>Ga0194138_10001302_pt1 | contig 11950 bp, 9 predicted proteins | sample TARM_MetaG_T2_14_FD_134022 | JGI IMG/M metagenome (GOLD analysis project Ga0194138, IMG submission 134022) | Freshwater microbial communities from Pennsylvania, USA, analyzing microbe dynamics in response to fracking - TARM_MetaG_T2_14 (version 2) | ecosystem: Environmental > Aquatic >...
CTGCTGGCGCGTATGGGGGACGTCTCGGAATACATGAAGGCGGTCAAGCAGCGCTTCTCGGTCTGGTTCAACCGCAACCACGACCGCTACGGGACGCTCTGGGCGGACCGCTTCAAGTCGGTTCTGGTAGAGGGCGAAGGCAATCCGCTGCAGACCATGGCGGCCTACATCGACCTGAACCCGGTGCGGGCGGGGTTGGTGGAGGATCCGAAGGACTACCGCTTCTGCGGCTACGCGGAGGCGGTGGCCGGGGTTGACAGTGCGAAGCGTGGATTGCGTCGGATCTGGGCGGATCATGGCGCGAAAGAGACCGAGACGGCGCTGCGGGCGCAGCGGGAGCTGATGTTCGGCAAGCGGGCGGCGGACGCGGGGATTTCGGAAATGACTCGTGCGAAGGCTTTGGAGGTTCTGGAGCGGGAGGGCGGCGACTTGCCGAAGGCGGCGGTGCTGCGCTGCCGGGTGCGCTATTTCACGGACGGGGCGATCCTGGGGTCGGCGGAATTTGTTCGGGGCTTCGCCGGTTCCTGGCAGCGGGAGCGGGGGCGCAAGCGCCCGCCGAAGGTGAACCCGGTGCGGGGCGCGGACTGGGGCGACTTGGCCGTCATCCGAGGGCTGCGCAGGCGGGTTTTCGGATAGTGCGGATGTCATTTTTTTCGTCGCCCGCCCAGAGGGCACACAGATCCCTCCCCTTGCCCCGGAGACAGGTATCCAAGCTAGTCAAGTTACATTTGTTCCGGCATGTCGCGGAAGAAGACCGCCGTCTTGCCCACGCCGCCCACGTATTCGCAGCCCAGCTTCTCCGGGATTTCCGCGCAGTGGGCTTTGATCGCTGCGCGGTCGGCCTCGAAGCGGATCTTGATCAGTCCGTTCTTCGTCAGCGCCGTTTCGATCTCGGCGAGCACGGTTCCGCTGAGGCCCTGCTTGCCGACATGCAGCTGCGGCTTCAGCCGTTGGGCGAGGCCGCGCAGCTCTTTCTTCTCCGCACTGCTGAGTGGTTCGTTTTCCATAGGCTGGATTCTTACGGTTGCGGCGTCACATCGACGAGCACAAAAGTCGTGAACTTGGTTTGCTTTGTACTGTGATCCTGATCAATACTCATATCATGTATTCAAGACTCCGCCTCCCCATTTTGCTGCTCGGCCTGTCGTTCTGGATGTGGGGCTGCCAAACAGTTCCCCAGACCGGGCGCTCGGCGCTGCACATCGTGCCTTCGGATCAGCTCGCTTCGATGGCCTCCGCCCAGTTCGGCCAGCTCAAGCAGGAGACGCCGATCTCCACGGATCCCACCTACAACGCCATGGTGCGCCGCGTCGGCGAGCGCATCGCCTACGTCGCCGCGCCGGACATGCCCAACGCACAGTGGGAGTTCGTCGTCTTCGACGATGACGGGCAGATCAACGCGTTCGCCATGCCGGGGGGCAAGGTGGCCGTCTATACGGGGATTTTCAAAGTCGCGAAGAGCGACGCCGACCTCGCCGTGGTCATGGGGCACGAGGTGGCGCACGTCGCCGCCGGCCACGGCAACGAGCGGGTCTCGCAGCAGCTTCTCGCCGCCGGCGGGGCGCTCGCCCTCCAGTTCGGCACCCGCGATATGGATAGCGGTGACCGCCAGTTGCTGATGGCCGCCTACGGCGCCGGCGCGACCATCGGCGTGATGCTGCCCTACAGCCGCTACCACGAGAGCGAGGCCGACGAGATCGGCCTGCTCTACGCCGCCAAGGCGGGCTACGACCCGCGCGCCGCCATCGGCTTCTGGGAGCGGATGGAAGCCCAGAAGAGCGGCTCGCCCCCCGAGTTCCTCTCCACCCATCCGTCCGGCGGCACGCGGATCCGCAAGCTCAACGAGCTGATGCCGAAAGCCGTCCAAGTTTACGAAAGCCGCTAGCGCCCGATCACACTCTCTATGCAAGCCCCACTCGAAGTCCTCAAAGACTACATCCGTTTCCCTTCCGTCTCGACCGATCCCGCCTACGCCGAAGGCATGCGGGGCGCGCGCGCATACGCGACCGGCCTGCTCGAAGCGCTCGGCTTCCGGGTCGAGACCGTCGAGACCGAACTCCATCCCATCCTTCTGGCCGAGCGTTTCGGCTCGCCGGACTGGCCGCAGGTGGTCGTCTACGGCCACTACGATGTGCAGCCGGCCGATCCCTTCGAGCTGTGGACGGACGAGCCGTTCGAGCCGACCGTGCGCGACGGCCGCCTCTATGGCCGCGGCGCCGCCGACAACAAAGGCCCCACCATCGTCCACATGGCGGCGCTCGCCCGTGCGCTCGAAAAGCATCCGGACTTGCCGCTCAACATCACCTACGTGATCGAGGGCGAGGAGGAGATCGGCAGCCCGAGCATGCCGAAGTTCTTCGACCAATACGCGGAGCGCCTCTCGAAGGCCGACTTCATGCTCGTCTCCGACACCGGCAGCCCGAACACCGGGCAGATCGTCGTCACCACCGCGCTGCGCGGACTCGTCGATTTCGAGATCAAGCTGCGCGGCGCGAAGGGCGACCTGCACTCCGGCATCCACGGCGGCGCGGTCTATAATCCGCTCCAGGCCTTGACGGAGATCTGCGCCTCCCTGCACAATCCCGACGGCTCGGTCAACGTGCCGGGCTTTTACGACGACGTCGCGCCCGTCTTCGATTGGGAGCGCGAGGAGCTCAAACGCTACCCCGAGACGGTCGAGAGCTACCGAAAGATGCTCGACGTGCCCGCGTTTTTCCCGGCCAACGGGCTGAGTCCGCTCGAAGCCGTCCGCTTCGGGCCGACGCTCGAGTTCAACGGCATCGGCGGCGGCTATCAGGGCGAAGGCTCGAAGACCGTCATCCCGGGCGAGGCTTTCGCCAAGATCACCTGCCGGCTCGTCGCCAACCAAGACCCCGTCAAAATCCAGAAGCAAATCATGGAGACCATCCGCGAGCGCTGCCCCGATGCGGTCACGCTGAGCTTCCGCCACGGCGGGATGGCCGAGGCCTATCTCGTCGTGCCGCCGGACCGCCCGAACACGCCGGCGGATCAACCGCCCGCCCTGGCGCGCGCTTTCAAGGCGGCCGACGCCGCCATCGGCGGCCAGTTCGGCAAAGCCCCGATTTATCTGCGCGAGGGCGGCAGCATCCCCGTGATCGCCGACTTCAACAAGCGGGCGGGACTCGACGCGCTCATGATCGGCCTCTTCACCCCGGTCGACAACCTGCACGCGCCCGACGAAAGCTTCAGCCTCGAACTGATGGAGAACGCCATCGCCGCGTTCGAGCGGATCATCGAGAGCATCGCGTTGAAGCCGTGAGGCGGCGCGCCCGCCCCCGGTGGCCTCGGAACTCCGTTCCGGGGTGGGGCTGGCCGCCCCCGGTGCCGAGCACCGGGGGCTACGTTTCGGCCGCCGCCCCCGGTGCCGAGCACCGGGGCTACGTTTCGGCTGCCGTCCCCGGTGCCGAGCACCGAGGCTACGTTTCGCCGCCGCCGGGTGGCCTCGGAACTCCGTTCCGGGGTGGTGGTCGATTGGCCTGAACCCCGCATCTAGGACTTGCACAAACGCACCGGCCGACTATCTTCAACGACGCTATGACTAAACCAATCAAAACACTCCTCGCTTCCGCACTGCTTTTTTCACTCCTCGCTTTGTCGGGCTGCAACACCTTCAGGGGAATGGGCCGGGACATTGAATCGCTCGGCGAGTCGATGCAGAAAACGGAATAGCGCCTGAACCGCCCACGGCTTCATCCAATGCGAGCGGCTCCACGGCGAGCCGCTTTTTTTCCGCATTCGCATGCGAACGACCACAGAGCCTCTGGGCATCTACTGCCACGTGCCCTTTTGCGCCTCGACCTGCGATTTCTGTGCCTTCTATCAGGAAAAGCCCCGCCGGGGCGATCTCGACCGTTACCTCGCCGCCATGGATCTGGAGTTCGCCCAGATCCCCCCCGGTCGCGCGGTGGACACCGTTTTCTGGGGCGGGGGCACGCCGGGTTTGCTCGCGGCGAAAGACCTCGATCGGCTGGGCCGCTCGCTCTTGGCTCGCCTGCCCGAACCTCCGCTCGAATGGACGGTCGAAATGGCGCCCTCCACGGTGAAGACGGACAAGCTCGAAGTGCTGCGCGCGCTCGGCGTGACCCGCATCTCGATGGGCGCGCAGAGCTTCGACCCGGGACTGCTCGGCTCTTTGGGCCGCCTGCACAACCCGAAGCAAATCCGCACCGCATGGGAGCGTGTGCGGGCGGCCGGTTTCCCGCAGACGAACCTCGACCTGATGTTCGCCATCCCCGGGCAGACCGTCGGGCAGTGGGAGTCCGACATCCGCGAAGCCGCCAGGCTCGCGCCCACGCATCTCTCGACCTACTGCCTGAGCTTCGAGGAAGACACCGCGCTGTATGTCAAACTTTCGCAGGGCAAAGTCTCCATCGACGAAGACAAAGAGCTGCGCTTCTACGAGCGGGGCTGGGAGCTGCTCGCAGAGCTCGGCTACGCCCAATATGAGATTTCCAATTTCGCCAAGCCGGGCAGCGAGTGTATCCACAACATGAATACATGGCGGATGCGCGAATGGATCGGCTGCGGTCCCTCCGCGGCGAGCCAATACGGCGGCGAGCGTTACCAGCGTCCGGCCAATCTCGACGAGTGGTGCGCGGGCATGGAGTCAGGGAATTTCCCAAAAGCCGAGCGTGTCGAACTGGACGACGACCTGCTGCTGACGGATGCCGTCATCTTCGGCCTGCGGATGAACTGCGGCGTCGATCTGGACGCGCTGGAGGCGCGCTTCGCCGGGGCCGCTTGCCGCAAGACGCTGGAAGCCGCGCTCCGGCGCTTCGAGTCGGAGGGTCTGGTCGAGTCCGACGGCGCCCATTACCGGCTGACGCACCGCGGGCGCCTGCTTTGCGACGCGGTCGGGAGCGCCTTGATAGAGATGTAGCGTCTGAGCTTGCTCAGGCTCCGGTCCGGCCTGAGCAAGCTCAGACGCCACGTTGGCTCCGGTCCGGCCTGAGCAAGCTCAGACGCTACGTTGGCCCCGGTTCGGCCTGAGCTCTGACGCCACGCCCGGGCTGTGCGTTTACTTCTTCCGGCGCTTCCGCACGGCCTGCGCGAGTGTCTCAAGGATCGCTTCGGTGGCGGGGAAGTCGATGCAGGCGTCGGTGATGCTCTGGCCGTAGATGTTGTCGCCGCCTTGCGTGTAGTCCTGGCGGCCGGCCACGAGGTGGCTCTCCAGCATGACGCCGGCGATGCCGGTCTGCCCGCCGGCGATCTGCCCGGCGAGCACACGGGCGACTTCGCTCTGGCGGGTGTGGTCCTTGTTGCTGTTGCCGTGGCTGCAATCGACGAAGAGGTAGGGCGGCAAGTCCACCGCCGCGAGCTGGTCGAGGATGGGCTCGATGGCTTGGGCCCCGTAGTTCGGGCCGGTGCGGTTGCCGCCGCGCAGGATGACGTGGGCGTCGGCGTTGCCGGTGGTCTGGAAGATGGCGGTCACGCCCTGTTTGGTCACGGAGGGGAACCAGTGCGGCTGGGCGGCGGAGCGCACGGCGTCGATCGCGATCTGCACGTTGCCGCTGGTGCCGTTCTTGAAGCCGACGGGCATGGAGAGGCCCGAGGCCAGCTCGCGGTGGACCTGGCTCTCCGTGGTGCGTGCCCCGATGGCCGACCAGGCGATGGCGTCGGCGATAAACTGGGGGATGATGGTGTCGAGGAACTCCGCGCCGGTGGGCAGCCCCATCTCGCAGATGTCGACGAGCAGCTGGCGGCCGAGGCGGAGGCCTTGGTTGATCTCGAAGCTGCCGTCGATCGCCGGGTCGTTGATCAAGCCCTTCCAGCCGACCACGGTGCGCGGCTTCTCGAAGTAGGTGCGCATGAGGATTTGGAGCTCGTCCTCGTATTGGTCCCGCAGGGGGAGGAGGCGCTCGGCGTATTCGAGCGCGGCCCGGGTGTCGTGGATCGAGCAGGGGCCGCAGACCACGCAGAGGCGGTCGTCTCTGCCTTGCAGGATCGCGCTGCTTTCGGCGCGGCCCCGGCCGACGGTGGCGGTGGCCTGTTCGGAGAGCGGGATCTCCTCGACGAGGATGGCGGGCGGCAGGAGCGGGCGCGTCTGCGCGATGCGGGCGTTGTCGTGGGCAGTCATTTGAAATATTGAAAGAGGCCTATTGGGGAATCGCGTCGGACAGGCCGGTGATGAAGAGCATGAGGAGGCTGAAGGCGTTGAAGAAGGCGTGGAACCAGACCGCGACGAGAATGTTCCCCGTCTTTTCGTAGACACGGGCGAGGAGGACGCCGACGATGACGAGCGGGACGAACGACATCAGGTTGGCGTGCATGAAGGAGAACACGATGCCGCTGAGGATCTGCGCGGGGAGCAGGGTGGTCTGGCTTTTGAGGAAGCGGTAAACGCAGCCGCGGAAGATGAGCTCCTCGACCACCGGGGCGAGCAGGAGGGCCATGGCGACGAGCAGGCCGACCGCGATGGGATCGCCGCCGCGTTGGAAGAGGGTGATCAGCTCCTGCGGTGCGAAAGTCTCGATCACGCCGGCGGCTTCGAAGGCGCTGAGGAGGTTCGTCCAGAGCAGCGAAGCGATCCAGATGACGGGAAGGAACCTCAAAAAGAGCGGCACCGCTTTGCGGAAAGCCTCACCGAGCGCCAGCTCGACCCGGTTCATGCGGCTGGCGTAGTGCCCGGGGTAGAAGCGCCGCGCCCCGCAGAAGACCGCCAGCATGGGCAACTGGAGCAGGCAGACGGCGAAGACCGCCATCCACGGCGTGAGTTCCTGCGGTGCTTCGCCGCCTTCCGTTGGCGAGAGGAACAATGCGGCGGCCAGATTTTGCACGACGAACACGGTGATGAGCATGGCGCAGGCGAAGATCCCGAAATTGACCCACCCGATGCTCCAGGCGGGCGCGCCGGGGTCGGCCGTGATCTCGCCGATCGGGCGGCGGATGTGGCGGATCCACAGTGCCGCGCTGCTTCCCAGTATCCCGAGGATCAGCAGGGAGGCGACGATCAGCGGCGCATCGGGTTGGATTTCCATGACTTCTCCCTCACACAGTGATCGATGTCCCGTCGAAGACCTGACGGCCGCCCACGTAGGTGGCTTTCACCTTACCCTTCAAAGTCTTGCCCTGCCAGGGGCAGTTGCGCGACTTGCTGAAAAACTTTGCCGCATCGACCGTCCATTCCTCGTCGGGATCGAAGAGGCAGATGTCGGCGGCGGCGCCCGCGCTGAGCGTGCCGGCGTCGAGCTTGCAGATCTGCGCGCCCTTGTGCGTCATCAGGGCGATCACTTCGCTCAGGCCGAGGCGTTTGCCGTGGTAGAGCGTGGTCAAGCTGCTGGCGAGGGAGTTCTCCAGGCCGATGATGCCGAAGGGCGCGGCGTCGAACTCCTGGTCTTTCTCGGTCGGGGAGTGGGGGGCGTGGTCGGTCGCGATGCAGGCCAGCGTGCCGTCGATGAGCCCTTCGATGAGCGCCTCGCGGTCGGCGTCGCTGCGGAGGGGGGGATTCATTTTGTAAACGGTGTCGTAGTCGTGCAGCGCGGCGTCGGTGAACTCGATGTGGTGCGGGCTGGCCTCGCCGCTCACGCGGATCCCGCGGGCGATGGCACGGCGCAGGAGATCGACCGAATTGGCGGAGCTGACGTGCTGCATGTGGATGTGGTTGCCCGTCAGTTCGGAGAGGATGACGTTGCGCGCCACGATGACGTCTTCGGCCGCCTTCGGCCAGCCGCGCAGGCCGAGGCGGAGCGACCACTCGCCCTCGTTCATCATGGAGCCCTCGGTCAGCGCCGCGTCCTGGCAGTGATCCATGATCGGGAGGTCGAACATTTTGGCGTATTCGACCGCGCGGCGCATCAGCTCGTTGCTCTGCACGCATTGGCCGTCGTCCGTCATGGCGACGACGCCGGCGCGCTTCAGCTGGCCGGTCGGGGCGAGTCGCTCGCCGGCCATCCCGAGGGTCAGGCAGCCGGTGGTATAGACGCGGACGACGCCCTCGCGCCCGACTTTGTCGACGATGCGCCGGATGGTGCCCGCGTTGTCGCAGACCGGGCTGGTGTTGGGCATGCAGACCACCGAGGTGAAGCCCCCGGCGGCGGCGGCTTCGGTGCCGCTGCGGATGTCCTCCTTGTGCGTCTGCCCCGGATCGCGGAAGTGCACGTGGATATCGACCAAGCCCGGCGCCACGACGAGGCCTTTGGCGTCGATCACGCTGGCTTCGGCCTTCTGCGCGTCGCTCAAGCTGTCGACGATTTTGCCGTCGACGGCGAAGACATCGCCGACCGCGTCGCGTTGGTTGGCCGGGTCGATGACCCGCCCGTTTCGTATCCAAAGTGTGTTCATCAATTGGGAATTGAGGATTGGGAATTCAGTCAGGCAGCTCGATGGCTTGTTTGTGATGCGCGCAGGCGCAGAGGTGGAGCACCGCCATGCGCACGACGATGCCGTTGGTGACCTGTTGCAGGATGACGGACTGGCTGGAGTCGGCCAACTCGGAATCGATCTCGACGCCGCGGTTGATCGGCCCGGGGTGCATGATGATCGCGCCGGGCTTGAGCCATGCGGCGCGCGCTTTGTTCAGCCCGAAGGAACTGGTGTATTCGCCGATCGAGGGGAAGTGGGTGGCGCTTTGGCGCTCGTGCTGGATGCGCAGGAGCATGACGGCGTCGGCGCCCTCCAGCGCGGGTTTGAGCTCGTGGCTCACCGTCACGCCCATCGCCTCGAAGCGCTTGGGGACGAGCGTGCTGGGGCCGGCGATGGTGACCTTGGCACCGAGCTTTTGCAGGCAGATGATGTTGGAGCGGGCGACCCGGCTGAAGAGGATGTCGCCGAGGATGGTGATCTTTTTGCCGTCCAGGGCGCCGAACTTTTCCAGCAGGGTGAACGCGTCCAGCAAGGCTTGGGTGGGGTGGGCGTGGGAGCCGTCGCCCGCGTTGATCACGGGGATGTCGACCACTTTGCTCAAGTAGTTGGGCGCGCCGGAAGCGGAGTGGCGCATGACGATGATGTCGGCCTTGAGCGCCTCCATGTTGCGCGCGGTGTCGCGGAGGGTCTCGCCCTTGGTCAGGCTGCTGGCGTCGCCCGTAACGGTGATCGTGTCGGCGCTGAGGCGACTGGCCGCCACCTCGAAGGCGAGCCTTGTTCGTGTGCTCGGCTCGAGGAAGAGGTTCACCACGGTGCGCCCGTTCAGGTAGGGCTGCTTCATGTTGTCCGCCTCCATCGCCTTCTTGAACGCGGTCGCGGCGGTGAAAATCGTCTCAATCTCGTCGCGGGAAAGAAACTCCACGTCGATCAGGTCTTTTCGGTTCCAGGATAGGCTTTGGCTCATGTGTAATAAATCGGGCTCCGAAGTCGGAAATCTGAGCCGTCGAGAGGAAAGGGCAACGAGAAATTGATGGCTACCTCAGCCGCAGTCCGAACTCCGCGCCGGCGAGGATGTCGAAGGCTTTCTGGCTGTGGTCGAGGAGTTTGGCGAGGTTGCGCAAGGTGAGCAAGCTGAAGGTCATGCTGGACTCGTCGACCTCGATGAGTAGGTCGAGCTTCGGCAGTTTCAGCTCGAAGGCGCTCCCGTCGGGCTCGTAGGTCAAGGCGTCGGCCAGTTCCGGGATGTCCTCGATGGCGTCGATCTTGTCCGCCACCCGGATCGGGCTGGCGAATGCCACCACGAGCTGGTCGCAGTGGTGGGTGAAGCAGGCGTGGAAGCGCTCGTCCGCCGCGATGGCGTCGTTATGGAGCGCGACGATCTCCGTGGTCATGACGAAGTTCTTCGCATCCTCCGGGCACTGGTCGACCCGTATCTGGAGGTCGAAGTCCGGCGTCTTGATCCATGCGAAGCCGTCCTCGCATCCGTAGTCGAACGCCCGCCGTTTGTAGCCGAAGAGGCCGCGGATGTCCGCGTAAAGTTGGTCGGCGGCCGCCTTCACGTCGGGCTGCCCCGCCTTGCGTACGAAGTTTTGCGCCGCATCGCTGCGGCCATCCGGCACGTGGTGGTGTTTCTGGTAGCCGCCGAGTTTGCGGATGCGCCCCAGCGTGGATCCGACGATCCGGCTCTGGTGGTCTTCGACTGGAGGGGTGGCTTCGATCTGGCCAAATTGAAGCCCTTGTAAACAGAGATCAACCGAAGATTCTTTCCGGGACTCGATTCACCACACCCTTTCGGTGCGACAGGCTGCCTGTCACGAAATGAGCGATACAACTCGATACAGCGCAGCACAGGGGTCAACGTAAGCAACCGACCCCTGCCACTGCTGGTCGGCGAACCATCGCAGCCTTACTTCGGGTTCGCTTCCTGGCTGTAGCTTTGGATGGAGCGGACGCTGTAGCCTTTTTCGCGGAGCGCCTTGATGCCGTCCACCGCGGCGGAGGCGGCGGAGATCGTGGTCATGATGCAGATGTTGTGCTTCACGGCCTCGGTGCGGATCTGGTTCTCGTTCTGGCGGGGCACGGTGCCTTGCGGGGTGTTGATGATCAACGCGACCTTGTTGTTCTTGATCAGGTCGATCACATTCGGACGGCCTTCGCTCAGGCGGCAGACTTTTTTCACTTCGATCCCGTTGTCCTTGAAGAGCCGGCTCGTGCCGGCGGTGGCGAGGATGCCGAAGCCGAGCTCGCCGAGCCCTTGGGCGATGCCGATGGCGCGTTGCTTGTCGCTGTCCTTCACGCTGATGAAGACGTCGCCGGAATCGGGGAGGGCGGGCTTGGCCGCCATCTGCGATTTGGCGAAGGCCACGCCGAGATCTTTGTCCAGCCCCATGACTTCGCCGGTCGAGCGCATCTCGGGGCTGAGCATGATGGGCGCGCCGGGGAAACGGTTGAAGGGGAAGACGGATTCTTTGACCGCCCAGTACGGGGGGATGATTTCTTCGGTGAAACCGAGGTCTTTGAGCTTCTCGCCCGCCATCACGCGTGAGGCGAGCTTGGCCAGCGGCACGCCGATCGCTTTGGAGACGAAGGGCACGGTGCGGGAGGCGCGCGGGTTGACCTCGATGATGTAGAGGTCGTCGTCCTTGATCGCATACTGCACGTTCATCAGGCCGACGACTTTCAACTCCTTGGCCAGCGCGTAGGTCGCGGTGCGGACGGTGTCGAGCATTGCGTCGGAGAGGGTGTGCGGGGGCATGACCATGGCGGCGTCGCCGGAGTGCACGCCGGCGAATTCCACGTGTTGGAGCATGCCGCCGATCACGGTGGTCTCGCCGTCGGAGATGCAGTCCACGTCGAGTTCGTAGGCGTCTTCGAGGAACTTGTCGAGCAGCACGGGTTTGCCGGGGGCGACGTCGAAGACTTCGCGCACGATCCGCTTCATCTCGTCCATGTCATAGACGATGAACATGCCGCGGCCGCCGAGCACGAAGGACGGGCGGAGGAGGATGGGGAAGCCGATCTCGCCGGCCAGTTCGTAGGCCTGCTCGAGCGAGTGGGCGATGCGGTTCTCCGGTTGCTTGAGGCCGACGCGGGCGAGGATGTCGCGGAACTGGTCGCGGTCTTCCGCCGCGTCGATCATCGAGGGCGAGGTGCCGATGATGTGGACGCCGTGGGCTTCGAGTTCGGTGGCGAGGTTGAGCGGCGTCTGGCCGCCGAATTGCACGATCACGCCGTCGCACTTCGACTGGTAGTAGATTTCGAGGACGTCTTCGAGCGTGAGCGGCTCGAAGAAAAGCTTGTCCGAGGTGTCGTAGTCGGTGGAGACGGTCTCGGGGTTGGAGTTGACCATGAGGGTCTCGTAGCCGGCCTCGCGCAGGGCGAAGGAGGCGTGCACGCAGCAATAGTCGAACTCGATGCCCTGGCCGATCCGGTTGGGGCCGCCGCCGAGGATCATGATCTTCTTTTTGTCGGAGGGGATGATCTCGTTCTCGTCGCCGTAGGAGGAATAGTAATACGGCGTGAAGGCCTCGAACTCGGCCGCGCACGTATCCACCAGGCCGTATACCGGCGCCAGCCCCAGCGACTCGCGCGCGGCGCGCACCGCGGCCTCTTCCGCCCCCAGCAGAAA
>Ga0194138_10001303_pt1 | contig 11948 bp, 10 predicted proteins | sample TARM_MetaG_T2_14_FD_134022 | JGI IMG/M metagenome (GOLD analysis project Ga0194138, IMG submission 134022) | Freshwater microbial communities from Pennsylvania, USA, analyzing microbe dynamics in response to fracking - TARM_MetaG_T2_14 (version 2) | ecosystem: Environmental > Aquatic >...
ATCATATTAGTGTTTCTTACCCTTAGACATGAGTATAATAATGTTGTTAAATATAGAATTATGATGCAGAAATGTAACTCGGAAAATTGGATTGAGAAACGAAGTCACCCTTTAGCAAGGCCGGGGAAAGGGTCAGGCCGTGCATTTTAACATTGACAAAGCCACCTGTTCGTCCAGAAAGGAATAATGCCACGTTCCTTGAGAGTCGAGTATCCCGGAGCCCATTACCATGCGATGTGCCGTGGGAACAATGGTGAGGACATCTTCCTCGCCGACGACGGAAGACGCCTGTTTCTTTCCACCCTGGGTGAAGCGGTTGAGAAGACCGGATGGAAGATCCACGCCTATGTGCTAATGAGCAACCATTACCACTTGCTCCTGGAAACCCCGGAGCCCAACCTGGTGGCCGGGATGAAGTGGTTTCAAGGGGCCTACACCCAGCGCTTCAACTCTATGTTCAAACGAAGGGGCCATGTGTATCAAGGGCGGTACAAAGCGGTTCCGATCGCGACAGATCCCCGGGAGGGAGGACTGGAGTATTTCCGGCAGGTCAGCACCTACATCCATCTCAATCCCTACCGGGCGAAGCTGTGCGGCGAGGGCTTCGAAGCGCCCTTGGAGTCCCACGTCTGGAGCAGTTATCCCGCGTATGCGGGCAAAGTCCGCAAATGGCCGGAGTGGCTGGTGCGGGAAAAGGTGTATCGGACCTGGGACTTGAAGGAGAGTGAGCCCGGAACCTCGCGGAAGTATCGGGAGAAGTTGGAGCGCTTCATGCGGATGGAAAACGACCCCCGGGCGGCCGGACGGGGCGAGCTGGACAAACAGATTCGCCGGGGATGGTACTTGGGCCCGGAAGCTTTTCGGGATCGACTGGATGACATGCTGATGGGGCAGTCTGGAAAAGACACCCACCGGTCCAGCCAGAGGAAAGACCACGGACCCGCAGAGGCGGAGCGGCTCCTTAAGCAAGCCCTGCATGAAATGGGTTGGAGCGAGGAAGAACTGCTGAATGCCCGCAGCGTGGTGCCGGAAAAGCAAGGGGTGGCCTGGTTGTTGATGACCCAGACCGCCGTCACGGGGACCTGGATTGCCGAACGGCTTCGGATGGGGCACCGCACCAACTGCTCCCGGGCCATCAGCCGTTTCCGCCACGGGAAAAGCCAAGAGATCGAGGATCTCAAACAGATGATGTTAAAATGCACTGACCCCTTCTTCCCTTCTTCTTCTTCCGCTCCCAGAACGGAGGCGGCCAGCCCCGCGCTCCAGGCCGCGATAAAGCGGCGGTAGGAGGGGTTGGCAAAACTCAGGCGCAACACGTCGCGGCCGGATCGCGTGTTATTGATAATAACTGTCGGTATCATCGGGATTCGCGCTTGGCTTCCCAAACGACTTCCATTATGATCGGACTTCGAATGAATGGCTGCACGGATATCCACCTTGGCGAACATCTGCGGGACTGGCGGATTGCCCACCGTCTCTCCCAGGAATCGGCCGCGCGACTTCTGGGAGTGGCCGCCTCAACCTGGAGCCACTGGGAAACCGGACGTCGTCTGCCCACGCCCCGGCTGCTGTTTCTGATCCGCGAAATGACCGGCATGTCCATCGGCTATCTCATGTGCGAAAACGCGCACAGCTGCCCGTACCAGAAAGATAGGCGCCCTATACCCTAGGTATAGATATCGTCATTGACTCCGGAAGGCGGGAGTCGTATTTTCAAGGTATGAAAACACGGCCGCTCCTCCTCTCCATGGTTCTGGTTTTTTCAGTCGGAATTCTCCAAGCCGACAGGATCGAATTGCAACCCGGCGAAATGGGCTACTATTGGTATCAAAAATCAACCTGGCTGGGCGGATCCGACACCACCACGGGTTTCGACTACGGCGACGCGCAGGGCAAGCAGCATGTGCAGACCAATTATCAATACTACGGAGGATCGGACCGATTCTGGCAACAGAAGGATTTGTACTTTCAAATCGATCTCGCCGCGATCACCGAGCCGCTGACCGGGCCGGCCACGTTTAATTTTTACATGACCGACTATGCATCAAGCGCCGAATCTTTTCTAAAGCATCTCGGCGTCCAGACCACCGCCGCCACGGGAGACGCGGGGCAAAAACTGGCGGGGGACGGCAATGTGGCCGGCACCGGAACATTCGTCCTAGGGTGGAACAGCTTGGATGTGACTCCCTACATCCAATCCGACTTGACCAACGGCTACGCGTTCGCCGCTTTCAGTATTCCCAAATTCGGACAGGTCCAGGACCAGAACCGTATCCTGAGCCTTTACGGCCCCGGTTCCACCGTCGAGGTGGAGGGCGCGGCCACGCGGCCCTATCTGGAATTCTCCACGGTTCCGGAGCCCTCCGCTTTGCTTCTGTTGTCCGTCGGTTTGTTGTGCCTAGTGGTCGCCAGGACCTCTTCCCGCGTCTGATCGACCGGAGGGGCGACACTCTTGTCGCCCGCGAATCTTCGGGAAAAGGGTCAAGGGTCAGGCCGAGGGTCAAGAGTCAAGGGCCAAGCCGTGTATTTTAACATTTCAAGAACCGAAGGACCGTGCACGGCCTCTGGATCATGCTTCCGGCAGACACGTCCCGGCCTGAATCAAACCCCGACCCGAGGAGAGTGGATGATGCCAGCAAACGACACCTTGCTTGGCGCACAGGATACATCCCGTCCCATCTCTGAGGGGAATGCGTGGCGTTTCGGCGTGGAGCGCCGCTCCCGTAGGCCCTGCGCTCCGCGCGTAGTAATTTCGGAGACTCCCGCCGAGCTTTGGGTGGAGTCTCCGCTGTATCCACGCCGGGACGGCGTGGACTACGGGTAGAGGATCGGCCTTGTATTCATTCATCACAACAGCCCTGCCGCCAGGCCTTTTCATCCCTTCTCCACCCCTTCGAAACTCAGCTGAATGCCCTTTGGCGCATACGCCGCCGCAGAGCTCGCACCCGAACGCTCGCGTGGCATGGGGTATGAGGCCGCGAGTCTCTCTCCCTACGACCGGTGGGTTTTATGTCTCTTCTTCATCTTCCGGTGGTGGATCGTTCTCCATCGACTCCTCCAGCAGGCGCATGAAGTCACCGAGGGCGTCGAACATCTCCTCCTGTTGCCGTTCGGCCTCCCCGTCGGTCATGCGCCAGGTGGGCTCGCCTTCGATTTCGATCTCCGCTTCACCGATTTCCACCACCACCCGGCCGTTGCGGGCGCTGAACCATTCGAGGTAGAGGGTGTTGCCCCAGTGCTCGGGGAAAGGGAGGCCCTGCTTCGCGAGAGCCATGGCCTCTTCGAGTGGACAGTCCAAGATACGGTTTTTGCGGGAAGCGGTGAGGTCGCCGGTTCGTCCCTCCTGTACCGGATACAGATCGTAAGGAAGCGGCTGGTCGGCCTTCGGGTTGCGAAAACGAAGCACCACGCCGGCCAGGTCGGGGTTCGGGAAGCCGCGCAGATCGAGGCACACGGGGATGTCGCTTCCAAACAGATCCAGATGCCCGGTCACCCGTCCTTTCTCGCGGCAGTCCAGTTCGCCGCCGGTCACGCTTTCATGAATTCGGTAGGCCATGGGACCTTTGTAAGGGATCCGAGCTGGAACGTCCACCACGGATAGCCCTCCACCTTCGAGAACGGCGTGGAGCGCCGCTTCCGTAGGCCATGCGCTCCGCGCGTGGCAATTTCGGAGACTCCCGCCGATCTTGTCATCGAACCTCCGCTGTTTCCACGCCGGGACGGCGTGGACTACGCCATTCGGCCATTCGGGTCAGCCCTCCCCTCTTCAAGTTAAAGCGTTCGCAGAGGAATCAACCGTCCCCACAGAACACAGACTCCACCCCGCACAGGGCGGCTTCAATGTGGGGCCATCAGATCCGATTCTTTGCCTCTCCTGATTTTTGTGGATTCAAACTCCGATTGCGCGGGGAACGGCCGGTTTCGGTTTTGTAGGCTCTGGACAGCGCGGCCGCGCAGCTGTAGCCGACCGCTTCCGCGATCGCCTCCAGGGTAAAGGTCGGGTCCTCCAGCAGTTCGGTGGCGCGTTCGATGCGTAGGCGGGTGACAACACGGCCCGGGGGCTCCCGAAGATGGCGCCGGAACCAACGGCGGAGATGCTGGGGAGACACGTGCACCTGACGCGCCGCCCCTTCCACGGTCGCCCCCTCCCGGAGGTTGGCGCGAAGCCAGGAGATTGCCTGCCGGACTTTACGCTCGGAAATTTCCGCCCGGCCCCGTCTTTCAGACCCTGGAAAAAACCGCGCACTCAACGCGTACAGAATTCCAGCGGTCATCAACTGCCGCCGGGGTTGGGCGCGTTCCTGCGCACGGTACGCCTCATTGATCAGTCTTCGGAATCCGGACGCCGCGTCCTCCCCTTCCAACGGGACCCGCAACCGTGGACGGTTTCCGAGCAGGCCCTCCAGTTCGGGAGGAATCCAGTTGAAGTGGAACACCGCGATCCGGCAGGTCTCCTCCAGGCTCTCCCCGCCCCATCCATGTACATCGTCCGGACGGAACAACCACAGAAAGCCCTCCGCGGGGCTCCAGCGCCCTTCCGGCAGCAACAGCCGGCAGGATCCGTCCACGATCGCCTGAATTTCCCAGCAGTTCCGGACATGGGGCAGCTCGGGTTTCCCGCCATACCGGCGGAGTCCCTGATTCACGTATACCAGATCCAAATGTTCAATAGGTTCGTTCATGTTAAGTTTGTGGCCATTGAAATCATTCCAAAATGGAAACACAACCTGTAAAAGAGTGATTATGTCAAACTTCTCCGATCCTTCCACCTCAGATCGCCCCTTTGTGAACATCGCCTACATCGGCGGAGGCAGCCGATACTGGGCGCGCGATCTGATGAAAGATCTGGCGTTGCAGGCCCGCTTCGACGGCGAGATCGCGCTCTACGACCTTGACCATGACGCCGCGAAAAAAAACGTGGAGATCGGCACCCGGATTTTCGCCCGGGAGGAGGCGGGTTGCTCGTTTAAGCTACGCGCGGTCCACACACTCAAAGCCTGCCTGCGGAATGCGGATTTCGTCGTGATTTCCATCGAACCCGGTGACACCGAGCTGAGATATGCGGACCTGGTGATTCCGGAGCGGTACGGCATTATCCAGCCTGTGGGTGACACCACCGGACCCGGAGGCTGGTTGCGCGCGCTGCGATCCGTTCCCACCTTCGCCACCTTCGCCCACGCGATCATGGACATCTGTCCCGACGCCTGGGTCATCAACTACACCAACCCCATGACCCTCTGCACCGCCGCATTGTATGAAGCGGAGCCGGACATCAAGGCCTTCGGATGCTGTCACGAGGTGTTCGGCACCCAGACCCGGCTGCAACGGATGGCGGAGGATTCGTTCGGAATGAAGGGGCTGACGCGGGCGGACATCCACGTGGATGTGACCGGAATCAACCATTTCACCTGGATCACCTCCGCCACCTGTCACGGAAAGGACCTCATGCCGCTGGTGCGGGAAAAACTACAAGATCCCGCGACCTTGGCCGACCGGACCCGCCCTGCGAGAAAACGGCTTCGGGAGGGGAAGGTCTTCGAATCGGACGGCCTGGTGGCGCTGGACCTCGCCCGCCGGTTTGGCGCCCTCGCCTGTGCCGGAGACCGGCATCTTGTGGAATTCGTGCCCTGGTACGCCCGCGATCGCAAAACCCTCCACCGCTGGGGCGTGGTCTGCACGTCCTACGAGTACCGGATGAAGGCCCGCGGTGGAGAGGACCCGGACGTGGATACATACGACCAGCAGAAAATGAATCCCACCGGCGAGGAGGGCGTGCGGCAGATGGAGGCTCTTCTGGGGATCGCCGACCTCGACACCAACGTCAATCTCCCCAACCGCGGACAGTGCCCAGACCTCCCTCCGGGCGCGGTGGTCGAGACGAACGCCGCTTTCCGTCACAACGCCCTCACGCCTCTCACGGCGAAGGCCATGCCGCCTGGCGCCCGTACGCTGGTCCGTCGAATCGTGGATGTGCAGGGCATGACACTGCGCGCCGCCATGAACCGGGACCTCGACGCGGCGATCCAGGCCTTGTACTGCGACCCGCTGGTCACCATTCCCACGGACAAAGCCGCTGAGATGGCCAAGGAAATGATCGGCCACATCCGCCCGATGCTGACCGACAAGAGGATGCGTCCCCCCTACCCCACCGAGGCCGTATGCGGTTAATCCCGGATCGTATGGAAAAGAGAGCCACGATCGGACTCGTCTCCGCCCATTCGGAAAGAGCCTTGGCGGCTCCCACACACATCACAAGCAACCACCACCGTAGACCTCCCCCGTGCGGCAAATTCCGGCATGGGGTGGGAACCTACACTCTACATGAGGTACCCACATGAATCAGGACACGCATGCGCTCATCGAGTCCACCCTCTCCAAAATGAGTTTGGAACAGAAGATTGGACAATGCCTTGTCATCGGCTACGTCGGAACCGTCGTCACCCCCGAAATTCTCAGACGCATCCGCGACTACAATCCGGCAGGGGTGCGGGTCGGCATGACCATGCGCGTCAAAACCGCGCTTCACGATCCCTACGCATACAATCAGGACTGCGTCCACCGCGTCCTGCGTCAGCCGAAGGATACCGTCAAGGATTACATTCCCGGCAAAGAACCTCCCTACTGCACCGCCGCGGAATTCTGTGAATTCCTCAACACCATGAAGCGGGAGGCGCTGGAGCACGGCGCCGGCATTCCTCTGCACATGACCATGGACATGGAGGGGGACCAGAGCTGCGACTTCATGCGCGCCGGAACCTTCTATATGCCCTCCTGTCTCGGACAGGCCGAAACCGGCGACCCGCGCGTGGCGTACGACTGCGCCTGGGCCACGGGCCGTCAGCTGACGGCTCTGGGCGTGAACTGGCTGCACTCGCCGGTCCTCGACACCAATACCGAACCGTTCAACAAGGAAATCGGCATCCGGAGCTATGGTGACAACGCCGAGACCGTCGCGACCTACGGCGAAAGCGCCCTCGCCGGATTCCGCGACGCCCGCATGATCACAACCGGCAAACATTTCCCCGGGCGTGGACATTCCACCCAAGATGCCCACCACAGTCTGCCGACCATCGACCTCTCCCGCGACGAAATGGAAGAACACCTCAAGCCGTTCAAAGCCCTCGTCGACGCCGGAATCCCGAGCATCATGACCGCGCATACCGCCTACCCGGCCCTCGATCCCACCGGCACCGCCGCCACCCTCTCCAAGCCCATCCTCACGGATCTGCTGAAAAACGAATGGGGCTTTGAAGGTGTCATCACGTCCGACGACATCACGATGGGCGGCATCGTTGAAAAACACGAAGTGGGCGACGCGTGCATCAACGCCATCAACGCCGGCTGCGACCTCATTCTTCTCCGCGACGAAAGTCCGCTGCTCGACGATGTTTTCAAGGACATGGTCCAGGCCGCCCGTTCCGGCCGCCTGCCGGAGGAGCGGCTCAACGATGCGGTTCGCCGCACCCTGAAAATAAAAAAAGAATACGGGTTGTTCGAAAACGGGAATCTCGTGCCCTCCGAAAAAGCCGGCGACGGCATCGCCGACCCCAAAGTGGCGGCGATTTCCCGAACGGCCGCCGAGCGCGTGTTGAAGGTGCTGCGCGACAAGCCGAACCTGCTGCCACTCTCGCCGGAAAAGAAGGTCCTGCTCGTCGAACAGGTGGCGCCGTTGCATGAAAAAACGAACTCGCAGAAATGTCACCCGTGCTGCTTCTGGGAACGAATGCTGACCCATTCCGAAAACGTGTCCTGCATCGAAGTCCACGGCGAATGTGACGACGAGGAAATCGAACGCATCCTCAAACGCGCACAAGACGCGGACGTGGTGGTGATGACCAACTACTTCGACCGACGCGGAACCTATGAACAGCGCTCCGTCCACCGTGTCATCGAAACCGGCAAACCGGTCATCGTCGTCACCAACTCGCCGTTCCCGTTCACCGTGGACGACACCATGCACACCGTGATCTGCACCTACGGCGTGGTTCCCGAATGCCTGGACGCGGCCGCGGCGACGCTGTACGGCACCCGGTAGCCCCCTGTCAGGAGAACCAATGGACTACAGGGCTCAGCTCAAACAGCTTGTAAGGGAACACGACTTTTTCATCGGCTTCGACAGCGACGGCTGCGTGTTCGACACCATGGCGCTGAAACATAAAGAATGCTTTTGCCCAGCGGTGATTAAAAACTTCGGCCTGCAGTCGGTGAGCAATGCCGCGCGCGAGGTCTGGGAGTTTGTGAACCTCTACAGTACAACGCGCGGATATAACCGTTTTCTGGCGTTGCGGATTTTTCGGGACCTGCTGCGCCGGCATCCGGATGTGGTCGCGAATGGTTTCGCCGTCCCCCCGCTGGCGGGCCTGGACCGGTGGCTGCGGAAGGAAACCCGACTAGGGAATCCCGCGTTGAGGATCGAAGTTGAAAAAACGGGAGACCCGGATCTTGAAACCGCTCTCACCTGGAGCCTGGAAGTGAATGAACGCGTGGCCGATCTCGTATCCGGCGTGGCGCCATTTCCCGGTGTGCTGGAGGTCCTGCGCCGCGGTTCGCAATCCGCGGATATGATCGTGGTGTCCCAAACGCCGCTCGAAGCGCTGGAGCGGGAATGGGAGGAAAACCGGATGACCTCCTATGTGAAGCGGATCGCCGGTCAGGAGCACGGGACCAAGACGGAGCACATTCACCTGGCGACGGAAGGGCGTGGCTACGCGGCCGATCATATTCTGAAAGTGGGAGATGCGCCTGGCGATTTGCGGGCGGCCGTCGACAACGATGCGCTGTTTTATCCCATCATCCCCGGAAGGGAGCGTGAATTGTGGAAACGGCTGGAGGCGGAGGGACTTGACCACTTCTTCAACGGGGACTTTTCCGGCGCCTATCAACGCATGCTGATCGATGAATTCCACGCCGCCTTGCCGGAACATCCGCCATGGGAATCCACACGGACCCGAGAGAGATAAGCCCAGCGTTCGTAGACCATGCGCTCCGCGCGTGGTAAGGTTCGAAAACTCCCGCTGACCATTGGATGGCGTCTCCGCTGTATTCACGCCGGGACGTCGTGGACGACGATCCCCGTTCAAAAAGCATTGTCATGAAGCCGTGGCGGCGGTAGCCCGGACCCATGATGGAAAAGACCAAGGATTCACAAACCGGGGAGGTCACGGTATTCGGGCTGTCGCCCGAACGCGGCCGCCTGATCTTTCCGGCCCTGGGCCTGGTCTCCATGCTCTGCATGGGCACAGTCTACTCCTGGAGCGTCTTCCGAAAGCCCCTTCAAAACCTCTACGGCATCCAGTCGACGGCCAGTCTGTTGCCCTTCACGGTGATGCTGGTGATGTACGCGGTTTTCATGCCTTTGGCCGGAGCGCGCATGAACCGGTTCGGACCGGGACGGATGATGGCCGTGGGCGCGGTGCTGGTGGGAAGCGGATACGTGCTGTCGGGCTTCGCCACCTCCATCCCGATGCTGGTACTGAGTTACGGCCTGCTGGGGGGAGCCGGCGTGGGAATCGCCTACGGCGCGCCGCTGGCCGTGTCGGCCGCCTGGTTTCCAGACAAAAAGGGGGTGATCCTGGGGCTGACCCTGGTCGGGTTCGGCCTCTCCCCGTTGGTGACCGCGCCTCTGGCGAAGATCCTGATCGCGGAACAGGGCGTTCGGGGCACCTTCTGGATCCTCGGCGGTATTTTCGCGGCCGTGCTGTTGACGGTGTCGACCCTGCTGCGCATGCCACCCCCCGGCTGGCGCCCCGCCACCGGAACCGCCCCGGATTCATCGGACTTCGGTCCGGCCGCCTATCCGGAGCATCCGATGCGCACCCCCGTCTTCCACGCCCTCTGCGCGTGCTATACCATCGGTACGTTTGTCGGCCTTTCCGCCATCGGAATCTCCAGCACCGTGGCGCAGGAGGTGATCGGCTTACCGTCGGAAACGGCGGCCGCGCTCGTATCGGTGTTCGCGGTGTTCAACGGACTGGGACGCCCGCTGTTCGGATGGCTGGCGGACCGCCGCTCTCCCCGGTTCGCGGCGATTCTTTCCTACGGATTCATCCTGGCGGGCTGCGGGCTCATGTGGACGGCGGAAGCGGGCGACGTGGCGCGGTACGTGGTCGGATTCTGCCTGTTCTGGATGTGCCTGGGGGGATGGCTGGCCCTGGCCCCCGCGGCCACGTTGCGCCTGTTCGATCCCGAACGATACGCCGGCAATTACGGCCTCGTCTTCCTCGCCTACGGCGTGGGCGCGCTAGCCGGAACCCTGGTGACCGGCCTGATCCGGGACCTTTCGGGCTCGTATTCGATGGTCTTCGGCCCCATGGCTTTGCTGGCCGTCGTGGGGATCCTCCTCGCCGGGCGGTTTTTAACGCCCATGACCTCGTAACCGGAGGTGGCGAGACCCTGCGGAAAAGGCCGTCCGGAAGCCGGGAGAGAGAAAACCCGCCTTCCGGACGACCCGTGTCTCCGGGAAAGGATTAAAACCGCAGGCCGCCGGAAAACACCACGTTGAAGCCGGGCGCATCCACACTGGAACCCAGAGGACGGTAGGTCTTGTCGGCCAGGTTCTCCAGGGTGAGGGTGGCCCAGCGCGCGCCGTCCTCCCGCCTCCATCCCGCGGCCAGGTCGAACACGCCGTAGCCGGGGACCGTTCCATCGCCGTTCCCCGGAACAGTCAGGCGAACGTCGCCGTCGTCGCCCGGGGCGAGGTCCCCACTGTCGTAGGCGTCGTGAAACCGCACCTGGAGGCGGGTCCACCAATTGGCGTCGATGTCGTAGCGGAGGCCGGCTTTGCCGTAAAGACGGTTGGCGCGACTGATGGGTTCCTCCCGCACGGATCCGCCGGGCTGGGGAACATCCGCCTCGGCGTCCACTAGGCTCACGCTGCCCACAAGGGCGAGTCGTTCATCCCCGTCCAGCGGGAGCGGCAGCCCGTAATCCCACAACAGCTCGAATCCCCGCACCGTGGCGCTTTCGCCATTCCGCGAGGTTCCCGGTCCTCCGTCCGCCGGATACACGGTCTGGATCACATCGTCGATGGTGGTGTGGAACACGCTGATCCCGAGATAATCACGCTCCAGCGCATAGCGCCATCCGGCCTCCACGGTATAACTGACTTCCGGATCCAGATTCGGATTCCCGAAAGACGGCGTTCCACTCGATCCACGGTCGGTCGCGCCATCCAGGTCGTTGAGATTGGGAGCGCGAAAGGCTTTGGACACCCCGACAAACGCGAGCATGTCCTCGCCGAGGGTGTGGCGGGCCCGCACCGACCCGGTATAGTCGTCTGCGTTTCCCTCCGCGACATCGAACTTCCAGTCCATATAACTGTAACGGACCCCGGTCAGCACACTGAACGCGTCGGTCAGGCTCCACAGATCCTGCGCGTAGAGGGCGTAGGTGTTGTACTCGGCGCCGTCGGTCACCGTGGTGTTGCCGTCCCAATTCGCGGGGGTGTAGGCCACCGCGCCCGCGGGATCGCCCCCCCCGGTGTTCCTGAATTCCCGATAGGCGTTGTCGGTCTGCTCGAAGAGCATGAACGCGCCGTAGGTAAACTGGTGGGCGTCGAATTCGCGGATGGCCTGGGACTCGACGCCGACACTATCGATCCGGTCGTCGTATTCCCGGCGGCGGTAGACGGCCCCGCCGTCCCGCAGATCCTCCCGCCGCTGGGCCTCGTCCTGTTGATGCCACCAGGCGGTGGTGATGAGACTGTCGAAGAGCCCCCCGCCACCGGGGCTCCAGGTGTCGCGGAGATGGAGATACGTGAAGGTTTCCGGATCGTAATATCGGCTGATCCGACCGGAGGATCCGCTGTTTTCGACGTATCCGTCCGGGCGGCGCGCGTCCTCCTGGCGAGTGTGGCCGAAATCCATGGACACCACGCGGTTTCTCCATCCGTCATACGCCAGGCGCGCCGCGTAGGCTTGCTGGTCGTAGGCGGTGTTGGGAATCCCGTC
>Ga0194138_10001304_pt1 | contig 11937 bp, 13 predicted proteins | sample TARM_MetaG_T2_14_FD_134022 | JGI IMG/M metagenome (GOLD analysis project Ga0194138, IMG submission 134022) | Freshwater microbial communities from Pennsylvania, USA, analyzing microbe dynamics in response to fracking - TARM_MetaG_T2_14 (version 2) | ecosystem: Environmental > Aquatic >...
CAGGACGGCTCCGGCAAAGCCTTTGATGGCATGCTCCGAGGGTACGCCGTTGAAGGAATAAGGATTCCTTTTTCCGTCTGCGCGTTCCACCAATTCCAGGTGCAGACCATGCGGATCATCAAAATCCAGATACGTTTCCCCGAAGCGGGCTGTCTTGTCGAACGGTACGTTGTAATCGGACAAACGCTTTTCCCAGAATGGCAGGGAACCTGTCGGAACCGCATAAGCGGTGATGCCGACCTGGCCGTCGCCGATGCTGCCTTGGCGGGATTTGGCCCAAGGGAAGAAGGTGATGACGGTCCCGGGCTCGCCGTCCGCATTGCCGAAGTAAAGATGGTAGGTTTCCGGATCGTCGAAGTTGACGGTCTGCTTGATCATGCGCATCCCGAGCACGCCGGCATAAAAGTCGACGTTTTCCTGCGGATGACCCACGATGGCGGTGATATGATGGATTCCTGCTGTTTTCTTCATTATGAGAGACACTCCTTTTGAATAATTTTGGGTTCAGTAAACTTTATATCTCGAATTCGAAATAATAATAACACGAGGGAGCTTCACTGTCAAATAGTAAGCGCAGGGCAGACGCAAGGAACGCAGCTGCGGGTAAAGAAAAAGTTAAGATAGCAGTAAAATTTACCGCGGCGCATATGCTATAATTAAACCTACAACAACAGAGGAATGAGGGGTAATTTTGCAGGATAGCAGCATCGACCAAGTCATACGGGATTTTGTCAGTAAAGGCATTGCGGCCCATCGCATCCACAGCCTGGATGAGCGATACGCCATCAATCACCTTTTGGGTTTATTAGGGATAGACGCTTATGATGTTCAAAAAATACCTTCCATTCCTTTGCCCGAGTTGCTGGACTCGCTGGATCGGATGATCGGCTATGCGATCGAAAGCCACCTGATTTCAGCTGTTCCTGAGGAAATCGAAATCATGGAAGCGCAAGTCATGGAGCTGATCACGCCTTTGCCTTCGGAAGTGAACAAGCGGTTCTGGATGCACTACGAAGAGGCACCGATGCGGGCTACCGATGAGTTCTATCAGCTGAGCCAGGACAATGACTACATCAAGACGCGCAAAATCGCAAAAAATAAACATTTTTCGATTGATTCCAAATACGGCAAGCTGGAGCTTACGATAAATCTTTCCAAACCCGAGAAAACGCGTCAACAGATGGAAGCTGCGCGTAAAACGGAAGGCGGCAACTATCCAGTTTGTGCGCTTTGCATGGAAAATGAAGGATACAGAGGGAGAGCCGGTGCGGCGGCAAGAAGTAACCATCGGATCGTGCGGCTGCCTTTGTTCGGGGAGAACTGGGGCTTCCAATATTCGCCATATTCCTACTACAACGAACACTGCATCATCCTTTCCGAGGAGCATGTGCCCATGCATGTCAATGAAGAGACGATTGCGAACCTGTTGGAGATCGTGACGGTCTTCCCGCATTACTTCATCGGCTCCAATGCGGGATTGCCGATTGTCGGGGGGTCCATCCTTAGCCATGAACATTATCAGGGCGGGCGCCACCATTTTCCCATGGAAGCCGCCAAAGTGCTTCGGAATTTAGCGTTGGAAGCTTTCCCGGAAGTCGAAGCGGAAGTTCTCTTTTGGCCACTTTCGGTCATCCGTCTCCGCTGCGAGGAGCGGGAGGCTGTCGCTGCGGCTGCGTGCGCCATCATGGAAGTATGGCAAAATTACAGCGACCCGCAAGCTGATATCCTGGCTGAATCGGCAGGCAGTCGCCATAATGCGGTGACGCTGATTGCGCGCCGTGTCGGAGAGGCTTACGAGCTGGATGTGGTGCTGCGGAATAATCGGACAACCGAAGAACTTCCGGATGGTATCTTCCATCCGCACCCCGATGTCCAGCACATCAAAAAAGAGAACATCGGCTTGATCGAAGTGCTCGGGTTGGCCATCCTGCCGCCGCGATTGGAAACGGAGCTCGCTGAAGTGGCCGATTACTTGTCGGGGAAAGCTGCCGACGTCGCTTCCTGCCATCGGGAGTGGGCCGAAGAACTGAAGCAGCAAGGGCCTTTTGAAGAGGATTCCGTCATGGAAATGATCCAGGAAGCGGTCGGGGAGAAATTCCTGCGCGTAATGGAGGATGCCGGCGTGTATAAACAAACGCCGGAAGGGCAAGCGGGCTTTGATCGCTTTTTGAGCATGCTGGAACAAGGATGAAAATGCATAAAAGAACGACGGAGGTGGAGTAAGTATGGCGACCATGAAGGACATCGCCGAAAGGGCAGGAGTATCGACTGCGACAGTTTCGCGCGTGCTGAACCACGATGAGACGCTTTCTGTCGGATTGGAAACGAAAGATCGGATTTTTGCAGCCGCAAAAGAACTGAATTACACCAAAACCAAAAAAAAGAAAAGCCGGGAAAAAATCCTGCTGCTGCAGTGGTACACCCAAGAAGAGGAGTTGGATGACCTCTATTATCAAGGCATCCGTCTGGGGGCCGAAGAACGCGCCGAATCCGAAGGGTACGATGTCGTGCGCGTTTTCCGTGATGTGACATTCGATATCGAAAAGAATGTCATCGGCATCGTGGCGATCGGAAAATTCGGCGAACGCCAAGTGGAGAGGCTGATGGATATCGGGAAGCCCTTGTGCTTCATCGACTCGGATCAGTTCAAATGGAAACAGGATTGCGTCATCGTGGATTTTGCATCAGCGATGGAACAAGTCATTGCCGAAATGGATAAAGGCGAACACACCAAAATCGGCTTCTTGGAAGGCAAGGAGCTGACGAACGACAAAGAAATGTTCGTCCGCGATCTGCGCTCGGAGCTGTTCCTGGCTGAACTGCGCAAGCGGGGCTGGTACCGGGACAAGTATCACCGCAGCGGGAGCTTCAGCACGTCATCGGGATACGAAATGATGAAGCAATTGATCCGGGATAATCCGGATCAGTTGCCGACGTTCCTGTTTGCTGAAAACGATGCGATTGCCATCGGCGCCTTGCGGGCACTTCAGGAAGCGGATATTGCGGTTCCTGATCAAATTTCGGTGGTCGGGTTCAACGACAGCAAAGTCGCCAAATATGTCTATCCGCCGCTGTCGACTATCCGCGTCGACACGCGCGAGCTGGGCAATACGGGCGTCTCCTTGTTGCTTGACCGGATCGCCTATCCGAGGAAAATAGCCAAGAAAATCAGCCTGTCCACAGAATGGATCAAACGCGCATCAACGAAATGATTCTGTCGGGTCGGGCAGAACACCGGCTGCTCCGGTGAACGGAGGCTTCGCCGGAGTTCGACAAACGTCCAGCTTGTGTTCTCCAATGAGGGCGGCTTCGCCGGCGTTCTGCCTGAATTTTATCGGCGTTCTACGGTGAGTGGAAGCCTGACCGGAGTTGAGCACCATTTCCACCGCTCTCCTCCAGCCAGCAAGCCAATAATAAAGAAGAGGCCGCCTCACCGAGGTGGCCTCTTCCCTTTCCATCAAAAATGAGTCTTATTTTTTCCACTCATCGATTTTGTCGTTTGCTTTATCCGCCAAGTCCTCGACTTTGTCACTGATGTCTTCCTTGACTTCGCCGGCTTTTTCGATTGCTTCACCTCGTGCTTGCTGGAGTTTTCCTTCGAGTTCCTTTTCTGGGTCGTTCACTAGGTCGCCGTATTCCTCTTTGATTTTGCCGACTACTTTGTCCTTCATGCCTTTAAGTTTATCGCCCATATCTGAACTCATGATGTTTCCTCCTTATTGATTGCCTTCCGGTTGGCTGCGCTTACTATATATTCTATTTTAACTTATCCGGTATCAGAAGCAAGCGATAGCACTTGGGACAGTTGCGTTATCCGACCGCTTTCCGAAAGCGTTTGGGAGGACACATGCTTTTTATCGCTTGGATTAAATGCTATACTAGATGAGCAGAATAATCAGGGAAAGGAGGCTATACAGATGAAAACATTAGCCATTGAATCCTCAAACCAGACCATGAGCGCGGCGGTATGCGAAAATGGCCGCTTGCTTGCAGAAGTCACCACCAACGGAAACCTTCAGCACAGCACCCAATTGATGCCCGCAGTCGATCACGTTATGCAGCTTGCCGGATGGAAACCGGCCGATCTGGAGCGCATCGCTGTCGCCAAGGGACCGGGATCGTACACCGGTGTAAGGATTGGAGCGACCATCGCCAAGACCTTGGCATGGACATTGGCGATTCCGTTGGTGCCGGTTTCCAGCCTGAAGGCCATCGCCGGCAATTGCGAGGGAACAACGCACAAAATTGTTCCTTTGATCGATGCGCGCCGGGGCAATTGTTACACAGCCGTTTATCAATTCGAGGACAACTTGTTGGTGGAACGGATCGCCGACACGCATACAGCCAGTGAAGACTGGTTCCAGCGCTTGTTGGCGGAAGAAGGCAGCTATCTGTTCGTGGGGGAGGATGTCAGCAAATACCGCGAACGCATCGGTGAATTATTCCGGGAACGCGCGCTTTTTGCGGGAGAATCGCAGGCTCTGCCGCGCGCGAGTGTCCTTGCGGCCATTTCAGATTCCGAAACCGCGGAAGATCCGCATACCTTTGTGCCGGCTTATTTGAAAAATCCGGAGGCTGAAGAAAAATGGGAAGAAAAGCATCACAGCAATCGGAGGGAAGACTACGTTGAAAGAGTGGATTCATCGATTTAAATCCGTGTACAAGGAAATTCAAGCCAAATTCCTTTCGAAACGCGATTCCTCCGATGAGAAAGCCTATCTGCTGCGCAATCAGCTGCCCGTCAGATTGATGGTCGGCAGGAAACAGCATATTCCGGATATCCTCTATATCGAACGGATGAGCTATGATGGCGCGACCCCATGGGGAAGGACGGCTTTGGAGAATGATATGCTGCACAACCCCAAGTCCTTATATTACGTTCTGTATGAAGGGCATACGCCCGTTGCTTTTTTGGGCGCCAGATTGGATGGGGGAGATATCCACATCACCAATTTGGCGGTAGTGCCGGAATTTCAGCAGATCGGTGCCGCCACTTTGCTGTTGCGCGTGTTGAAGAACTTTGCGGATGAAAAAGAAGCCGCCAGCATCAGTCTGGAAGTGCGGATTTCAAATCACCGAGCGAAGTCTTTGTACGCGAAAATGGGTTTTCTGCCAGAGCGGATCAAGCAGCATTATTATCACGGCGACGGGGAAGACGCTTTGGAGATGGTCTGGCCGTTAGCGGGAAAACAATCGGAAGAAAAGGAAGATGTTCATGCAACGCACGTTTGAAATCTGCGACCTGAAGGCGGACGTAGGCAAGTTGGAGCAACATGCACAAGCTTTGTACGAACTCACATTGCTGGCCAATGAGGGGCATACCAGTTGGAAAGCATCCTCGTTCCTGTTTGAATTGAAGGATAAGCATTCTCTTTACGCGGGCTGCATCAAAGAAAATAAGCTGGTGGGTTACATTTGCTGCATGGCGGTTGTGGATGAGGCCTCGATCAATAATTTTGCGGTATCGCCGGACCAGCAGGGAAAAGGAATCGGTACAAAATTGCTGCAAGAGATGATCGCCGCGCTGCAAACGAAGGGGATCGAGCGGCTTTGGCTGGAAGTCCGCGTCTCCAACGAAGCCGCCTATAGCCTGTACAAAAAAAATGGATTTAAAGAAATATACCGGAGAAAAGAGTATTATCAGAATCCGATCGAGGATGCTTACATCATGGAATTGGCGCTGACACCGGAAAATAAAGAGGAGGCGGAAGGCTGTTGACGGAAACAGATGTGACCATACTCGCGATTGAGAGCAGTTGCGATGAAACAAGCGTGGCTGTGGTAAAAAATGGAAATACGGTCCTTTCGAATGTTGTCGCTTCCCAGATCAAAAGCCATATGCGCTTTGGCGGAGTCGTGCCGGAAGTGGCGAGCCGTCATCATGTCGAGCAGATCACCCAAATCGTTGAAGCGGCATTGAATGAGGCCGAGGTCACTTTCGATGTGATCGATGCGGTTGCGGTAACGGAGGGGCCAGGCTTGGTCGGTTCGTTGCTGATCGGCGTCAGTGCGGCGAAAGCGTTGGCTTTTGCGCATCAGAAACCGCTGATTCCGGTCAATCATATGGCCGGCCACATCTATGCGAACCAGTTGGTGACGCCGCTGCGCTATCCATTGCTGGCCTTGGTGGTCAGCGGAGGGCATACGGAATTGGTGTATATGGAAAAGGACGGCTCTTTCGACATCATCGGCGAAACGCGGGACGATGCTGCGGGAGAAGCGTACGACAAAATCGGCCGCATTTTGGGCTTGCCTTATCCGGGCGGTAAAAAAATGGATGAAATGGCTCACGAAGGCAAGGAAACGATGCATTTCCCGCGCGCGATGATCAAGGAGGACAATTACGATTTCAGCTTCAGCGGCTTGAAAAGCTCTGTCATCAATACCGTCCACAATGCGCGCCAAAAAGGGGACGACATCAATCCTTACGATTTGGCCGCCAGCTTCCAGGCGAGTGTAGTGGAGGTGCTGGTGCATAAGACTTTGCGCGCAGCCAAGGAAAAGCATATCCAGCAACTGCTGGTGGCCGGCGGAGTCGCCGCCAACAGAGGCTTGCGCGAGGCGCTGTCCGCAAAAATGGCGCTGGAGCTGCCGGAAGTCGAAGTCGTCATTCCGCCGCTTTCGCTTTGCGGGGACAATGCGGCGATGATCGGGGCTGCGGCTTACACCGAATACCGAAAGAAACATTTTGCCGGATACGATCTCAATGCGCACCCCGGACTGGTGCTGGGAGAATGAGAAAAATCAGAAAGCCGATCAGTCGGCTTTCTGATTTTTTTGCATATTTAGGTGAGCAGGGTCAGGAGGGGCAAGTCGCTGCCGAGGTGGGGCAAAATTGTCGAATACCGTTCCTGCATCCGACAATTTCGGCCCAGGTAGACGCAAAATTGTCGAATGTCACTCAGCATCCGACAATTTCGGCCTATGCAGACACAAAATAATCGAATATCATCCCTGCATTCAACAATTTGACAATCACGGATAAACGAAGAGGGGCTGGCCCCCAGTGAGCCAACCGCTTGTTCATTTTGCATTTAACCGATCAGGGCTCTGCAATAGTCGGCATCGAGATCCGAAAAATCAGTGACGATGACGGTCGCCAAGGACAGATCCTGCGGCGGGAATTCGAGATTACGGAAACCGATGCATGTGCAGCCGGCCGCATGCGCAGAGGCAACCCCGTTTCGGGAGTCCTCGATGACGACGCAGTTTTCCGGTTTGGCACTCAGGTTCTCGGCCGCATCCAGGAAAATATCGGGCGCCGGTTTGGAGTGCGCAACGCTCTCACCTGAAACAAAATAGCTGAAATATTTTTCGATGTCCAATGACTTTACAGCCTTATGGATATCCTTCAAAGGGGAGGAAGAGGCGATCGCCAAGGGTACACCGGCTTCATGTAGGCGTGCAATGAAGGGGATCACGCCCGGGATCGGCTGCAGGCCGTCTTCTTCCATCAGGCGGTTGCGGATGACGTTCGCCCGTTCCACCAATTCTCCGACCGGCGCTTCCAGATCGAATTCATTTTTCATCGTTTCCCACATGTACTCATGCGTTGTTCCCTGATAGCGGAAATGGTACTCCAGCTCGGTGTCCACTCCGAATTCCTTCAATAGCATACTTTCCGATCGCAAAAAGAACGGTTCCGTATCGATGATGACACCATCCATATCAAATAAAACGGCTTCCAACATTTCCTTACCTCCATATTATGCGTAATTGTTCCCGTGCATCTTAACAAAAGTTCCGGCGTCGCTCAACCAAAACAGCAAGCGCGCGAGCCGAAACGATTATCCGCCTCGTTATTCGCTCAGTTCCTCGAGCGCGGTGGTCTGTTCTTCCCAATCCTGCATCAGCTCGTCCTGACGTGCCTGAAGTGCGAGCAATTGTTGGTTGAACTGCTGGACTTTTTCGTGGTCACCGTAGACTTCAGGCTCCGTCAACTGCAATTCGACTGCAGCGATGTCCTGCTCGACGGTCGCCAATTCATCCTCCAAAGCCTCCACTTGCCGCGCCAGTTTCCTTTCCAGTTTCAGCTTTTCCTTGGAAGAAACATAATCCCCTTTGGCCTTCGAAAGAGGCTCGACGGCGGCAGTTGCTTCAGCCGCGTTCTCGGCTTGCTGCAGCGCCGCCAGAGCCGCTTCCTGCTGTTTCCTTTCGATATAATAATCGTAGTCCCCGAGATACAATTTGCTGCCTTCAGCGGAGAGTTCGACGATGCTTGTAGCGATCCGGTTGATGAAGTAGCGGTCGTGGGAAACGAAAAGCAGGGTGCCGTCATAGTCGATCAGGGCATTTTCAAGCACTTCCTTGCTGTCTATGTCCAAATGGTTGGTGGGCTCATCGAGGACCAGGAAATTCTTTTGATCCAATGCCAATTTGCAGAGCGAAAGCCGGGCCTTCTCGCCGCCGCTCAGGGCCGGGATCGTTTTTTCGACATCGGCGCCGGAGAACAGGAAGCTCCCCAGGATGCTGCGCACATCTTTTTCGTTCAGGGTAGGATGCAGATCCCAGATTTCGGCGAGCACGCTCTTGTTTTTGGAAAGGTTGCCCAATTCCTGGTCATAATAACCGAGATCCACATTGGCGCCGAGCTGGACTCTGCCTTTCAGAAGCGGAATCTCGGAAATGATCGATTTCAGCAAAGTGGACTTGCCGATCCCGTTCGGCCCGACGATCGCGATGGCCTGCTGTTTGCGGATATCCAGATTGATTGGGTCAGCCAGCACCGTATCCGCATAGCCGACCGCGCCGTCTTCCAGCGTCAGGACGACGTTGCCGCTCTCTTTGGCGATTTCGAAGGAGAAGCGGGCGGAGCGTTCATCGCCTTTCGGTCTGTCCATCCGGTCCATCTTCTCCAGCCGTTTGCGGCGGCTTTGCGCCATCTTGGTCGTGGAAGCGCGCGCCAGATTGCGGGCGACGTAATCCTCCAGTTTGGCGATTTCGTCCTGCTGCTTTTCGTAAGCTTTCACTTCCTGCTCCAGACGGGCCGCTTTCTCGGTCAGATAAAAGGAATAGTTGCCTTTGTAGTGCTGGATTTTGTGGCGGCTGATTTCATAGACTTCGGTGGCGACTTTGTCCAGGAAATAGCGGTCATGGGAAACGATCAAAAGCGAGCCGTTGTAGCCGATCAGGTAATTTTCCAGCCAAGCCAACGTGTCGATGTCGAGATGGTTGGTGGGCTCATCCAGAATGAGCAGATCGTTCTTCTCAAGCAGGATTTTTGCCAAAGCGAGCCTGGTTTTCTGGCCGCCGGACAATTGGGAAATCGGGCGGTCGTAATCCGCTTCATAGAACTGGAACCCGTGCAAAACCGAACGTATTTCGGATTCGTAGCCGTAAGCATTCTTTTCATGCAAAGTATGTTGGAGATGGTCGTAGCGCTCCAAAGCTTTTTGGTACGCCTCTTCATCTTCCAGCAGGTCCGGATCCCCTAAAGCGAAAGCTGCTTGCTCAGCCTCTTTGCTTAATTGGATAAGCGGGGCAAAGATGGTCAGCATTTCCTGCCAAATCGTATTGGCGGAATCGACCGCGCTGTGCTGATCCAAGTAGCCGATCGTGACATCTTTGCTCTTGGAAACGGAACCGGCATCGGTCGTTTCGATGCCGGCCAAAATCTTCAGCAGGGTTGATTTGCCCGCCCCGTTGCGGCCAACGAGCGCAATGCGCGAGTGGTCCTGGACGGTGATTTGAATATTATCGAATAAGACGCTTGCCCCGAACAGGCGCGCCAAATTTTGTCCTTGCAGTAAAATCATATGTAGTGTCCTCTTTCTCAAGTACTCGTATTTATCCTTTCCATTTTATCACAGCAAGCACTGAACCGATAGGCGCAAGCAGAGTTATTGCTATATTCACGTGTTTATGCATGTGAAAATTATTGATGACCCCGCTTACAATTAGTATTGTATTTCACATATTGTTCAAAAAGGGCTTCACAATCAAGTCCGGTTTCGAACAAATTAGTAGATTTTTCACAATCAGATGATATAATAGTCCATATGAAATGAAAGCTTAAGTATGTGAACATACTTTTTAAAGTTTGTGCCATTCGGACAAACAATATGAGGTACGAAATGAACGAGGAAAGTAGAGGAGAAAATAATGTCGACGAATGATATTCCAAAAGCCACGGCAAGGAGGTTGCCGATTTACCACCGCTATTTGCGTTTTTTGCATAATGCTGGTAAAAAACGTGTTTCATCCACTGAATTGAGTGAAGCAGTAAAAGTGGACAGCGCCACTATCCGCAGGGATTTTTCATATTTTGGGGCGCTGGGCAAAAGAGGGTACGGTTATGATGTCGAGTATTTGCTGGATTTCTTCAGCAAAACCTTGAACCAGGACCGTCTGACGAATGTGGCTCTGATCGGTGTGGGTAATTTGGGGCATGCCTTATTGAACTACAACTTCCACGTAAGCAATAATGTGCGCATCAGTGCGGCGTTTGACGTCAATGAAGGCATCGTCGGCAAAATCCTCAGCGGTGTGCCGGTGTATCCGATGACGGATATGGTGGAACAATTGCGCATCCAACAGATCGATGTAGCCATTCTGACCGTTCCGCTGGAAGTCGCGCAGGACGCTGCCAACCGGTTGACCGAAGCCGGCGTTCGCGGCATCATGAACTTTACGCCGATCCGCCTTTCCGTTCCGGAAAACGTCCGCGTCCAGAACGTAGATCTGACGAATGAATTGCAGACATTGATCTATTTCTTGGACAATGATATCGGCTGAGCATAGCCGACACACGGATATGTTGATATGAAAAAAAGGATGAGGCTGCCTCATCCTTTTTTTTCCTAATTTTTATCGATGCTGTCTTTGATTTTCAGGTAGGCGTTGAACATGCGTACACCTTTCACAACATCGCTTGTTGCGAACAGCACGCTGATGATGGCCATGAATCCCCAACCTGCAGTATTCACGGCATCGACTGCCAGCGAGATGAAGAGGATGGCGAAAACGAAGCGGATGATCACTTGAACTAATAGATTTTTTAAAGTCATGGTATTCCTTTCTTTTCCCGAATAGCGGGCTTCACGTGTTTTAAGAAATGAGTTGGGACAGGATCGGCAAAGCGGATACGGCGTTCATCAACGCATGCGCAAGCATCGGAGTCGCTATGTTTCTTGTCCGGTAATAAAGGAAAGAAAACCATAGACCCAGTGAGCTGTAGACCAAATAGTGCCCATCATTGTGCGCAATCGCAAAAAGCAACGCGCTGATGGTGGCTGCGCCGACCATTCCGATTGCGTCAACCAGATGCGTGACGATCGCTTTGCGGAATACAAATTCCTCCATCACAGGCGCAAAGAGGATGATGTTGAAAATAAAGAACGGGTAGCGGTTCGTCAAATCCAGCAGCACTTCCGTATTTTCGGAAGCGACGGGCATGTTGAACACAAGATACTCCACGTTCATCGCGACGATCTGAATCAGGACAGCTCCCACGAAACCGAAGAGCCCGGTCGCGAGCGTTTTTCCGATCGGGGCAGCCGGTTGATCCGTCAGGCTGTTTTGTGGTGTCCATTTTTTTCTGCTATTCCATGCTACCATAAGGACAGTTCCCAGGAAAGCAAAGAATAACGAGAGATTCATGGCTGCTGCGATGCGAGACGATTCCGGAGTGAAGAAAAGCAACAGGACCGGCAGAAGTTGGGATGCGAGATAGATGAGGATAATCTGTATGGCTAACGTTAACCTTGAACGTATTTTTTTATTCATATAATAGTACCTTTCTGAGAGAACTGACGTTGGTGCGCTTGATAAACAGTATAGCATAATAGCGCAAAAAAATAGAATCGGAAAAAATCTGCTTCCCTCTTGCAAATTAATTGGAGATTGATTAATATAGAAATGTAACTTAGCACTCTGAGTTGATGAGTGCTAAAATGAACTTATTTTTGGAGGGATCATCTTGTTAAAACCATTAGGAAA
>Ga0194138_10001306_pt1 | contig 11925 bp, 9 predicted proteins | sample TARM_MetaG_T2_14_FD_134022 | JGI IMG/M metagenome (GOLD analysis project Ga0194138, IMG submission 134022) | Freshwater microbial communities from Pennsylvania, USA, analyzing microbe dynamics in response to fracking - TARM_MetaG_T2_14 (version 2) | ecosystem: Environmental > Aquatic >...
AGTGGCCGATTGCTTGCGCTGCTTCTTCTTGAAGGTGGGATACCGCGCCTGGCCTTTGAAGAAGTTGCTGAAGGCCCGATCCAGATGCCGGAGCGACTGTTGCAAGCAGACGTTGGACACCTCGGCCAGGAAGGCGGTGTCCGGCTCTTTCTTGAGGCTGGTGAGCGCTTTGGCCGTGGCGTTGTAGCCCATGCGCTCCTGGCGCTTGAACCAGGCATCGGTGCGCTGGCGCAGGAAGTGGTTGTAGACGTACCGCACACAGCCAAACGTCCGGGCAAGCTGATCGGCTTGCTCAGGCGTAGGATAAAAACGATAACGGTAGGCGCGGTGTACGGTCATCATGACTTTAATCTAGCGCGGTAAATATAGCCTGTCAACCAAGAGGCGCTGCACGCCTCGCGCTATCCTTCCCCGGCCTGGAAGGCCGAGGTTTGACGCGCAATTTGATCAAAACGGGGCGCTAGTTTAACACGCCCCGTCCAGCGCTGAAGGGGGCAACGCAGGAATTACAGCGAGGGCACCTCGGCACCGCGCAACTCGGCGTAAAGGTCAGGGTAGGCCAATTGGAGACGTTCCAGCTCCTGCTCCGCGCCATCCGGCAGTGCTTGGCGCAGCTCTTCCAGCTCGTCGGAGGTGAAGTGCTGGTCGATCAGCGGGAACAGCCCTTCCCGCTCGTGGCGCAGATAGGCGCGGTGCGCTTCCAGATACGCCTTCAGGTCGTCTGCGAAACGGTCCATGGGTAGAATGTTGTCCATGAGGATCATGTCGATATCATGGGACAGGCGCATCAACCGAGGCTTGAGCTCACGGTAGTCATCGGCCATTTGGGTCATCAGCGGCTGATGCTCCGGCGCTTGAACCTGTAGCCGCTCGACACAGATCCGCTCCAGAGGTGCGGCAAAACCATCCATGTAAGACAAGATGTAGTCGACTACTTCACGCATCAGTTGAAAATCCGGGCGCTCTCCGTCAGCCAGCGTTTTATGCCTGAGCTGAAGCACATGCAGCATGCGCGCCATATTGGCATGATCCAGACGCAGTTGGTTTAACATCGTGCCGTCTCCTTTGATAAGTGTCATACCTCATGCCTCCCCTACAGAAGCCAAGGTACGCGACCATGAGCAGGGTTCTACTACACTAGCGTTAATCCTTGTCTTGCGCCTGGGGATTTGACCAACCAACGCCGAACGTCCCAGTCACGCCAAAAGGTAGCCTGACGCAGCGCTCTTTACCACAGACACTTGTTAAGCGTTGAATGTTCAACGTAACGATTTACAACGGAAGTTGCCATGGATCTTTTTGATACTCACTCCACCGAAGAGGCACCGCTTGCTTACCGCATGCGCCCCCTGACGCTGGACGAATACGTTGGCCAGCAGGCATTGGTGGGGCCAGACAAGCCGCTGCGCCGCATGGCCGAATCGGGTGTCGTTCGCTCGATGATTCTCTGGGGGCCACCCGGCGTGGGCAAGACCACCCTGGCCGAACTGCTGGCCCGCGCCTCCGACACGCACCTGGAGCATTTGAGTGCCGTGATGGCCGGGGTCAAGGAGATTCGGCTGGTGGTCGACGGCGCCCGCCAGCGGCAAACACCCACGTTGCTGTTTCTGGACGAGATTCATCGGCTCAACAAGAGCCAGCAGGACGCGCTGCTGCCCCACGTGGAGTCAGGGCTGCTGACCCTGATCGGCGCGACCACGGAAAACCCCTCCTTCGAAGTGAATTCGGCGCTGCTTTCTCGTGCTCGGGTCTACGTGCTCAAATCGCTCTCTCAGCAAGAGCTGATACAGGTGATGCAGCAGGCTCTCGACAGCGACAGCCGAGGGCTCGGCAAACGGCGCATTCAGGTGGAATCGGGGGTGCTGGAAGCGCTGGCCCACGCCAGCGCTGGCGATGCCCGGCGGGCTCTGGGGCTACTGGAGACGGCCTGCGACTTCACCGACACCGTCGAAGACCATGAAGTGCTGCGTAAAGCGGTATTGGCCGACGTGGTGGGCCATCAGGCCAGCGCCTTCGACAAACAGGGGGATGCCTACTACGACCTGCTCTCGGCCATTCACAAGTCGGTTCGCTCATCGCGCCCGGACGCCGCCCTGCTGTACATGGCGCGCTTTCTTCAGGGAGGCGGTGACCCGCTGGATATCGTGCGCCGTTTGACGGCCATTGCCTCGGAAGATGTGGGCAATGCCGACCCACGGGCGCTGCCACTGGTGATCGCCGCCTGGGATGCCTACCTGCGGCTGGGTGATTACGAAGGCCAGCGCGCCATTGCCCATGCCGCCATTCACCTGGCGGTGGCCCCCAAGAGCAACCGGATCGACCAAGCCTGGAAAAGTGCTCGACAGTTCGTGGCACAGCAGCCTCAGCTGGAAGTCCCCAGCTATCTGCGTAACGCCCCGACCAAGCTCATGGAGCAATTGGGCCATGGGCAAGGCTACCGTTACGCCCATCACGAGCCCCACGGCTACCCGGCCGGTAGCGCACACGACTGCTGGCCAGACGAGATACCGGCCGCCCGCTTTTACGAACCCAGTGAGCTGGGTCAGGAGAAGCGCTTTGCCGAGATCATGGCGTGGCGAGCACAGCAGGACCAACAAGCAGATCAGGCACCCGAGGGTGCCTGATCAAGATACGCTCATCGAGATACGCTGAGCGAAAAGAGCGTTTTAAACAGAAAGCACGCTGCCTACCACTCTTCACGGATGACATCGGTGCCGTCCGGGATGTCGAAGTCGAACAGGCTGCGGTCGATGCTGCCATTGCGGGTGATATCGCTGAAGGTGATCGAAGTACGCTGCCCGGTGCTGTCCATCATCCACAGCTCGGTCAGGGTTTGCTGGTCGAACACCATGCTGAGCTCTTCGAACAGCGTATCGGCAGAGGTGGGAATCAGCGTAAAGACGTCATCGCCATCCTGCTGCTCGTAGAACACGTCGTAGCTGGCCGTCAGCTCGGTGGCACTTCCGGAAAGCAGTAACGCCGGCGTGTGCGTGACACGGTCATCCATGGCCTGAACGGTGACCTGCTCCAGGTCCGGGTCGTACAGGTAAACGTCTTCCCCATCGGACACGACGGTTTGCGAATAGGGAGCGTCGACTTCCCAGCGCAGCAAGCCAGGACGTGACAGCCACATTTCGCCATGAGCACTTTGCAGGCGCTGGCCGCTGCCATCGAGAATCCGCTGCTCGAAGCTGGCATGGTAGTTCTCGAGAGGGTCGAGACGCTCGGTGAGACGCTCGGCCGCTTCGTTGGCCCAGGCCATGGGTGCGGCAAAGGTAAGCCCCAGTGCGCTAGCAGCCAATGCCAATGCAGGCGAGCGACGTTGAGTAGGTTCGCGCATAGTGATTCTCCCTAGGCAGTCATTGCCAAAAGCGGATGAGGCACGGAGCAAGCGCTGCTCCTGATGCCATTCAGACGCGAAAGACGCCGCAGGGTTGCACCTGCGGCGCGACTTTCACGCTTGTTGCATGATTGACGAATACCGATGGCTCAATGGCCCACCGGCGGCGGCGCCAGCACCTCGCGGGAACCGTTGCCCCCCATGGAGGAGACCACGCCCGCCCCTTCCATGGCTTCCACCAGGCGTGCCGCGCGGTTGTAGCCAATCTTGAAACGGCGCTGAACCGCCGAGATGGACGCCTTGCGCGTTTCCGTGACGAACTGGACCGCCTCATCGTACAGCGCATCCTGCTCGGCATCGTCGCCCTCCACGCCTTCGGCTTCGAGGCCCGTCAGCGCGTCGGCAGAGACACCGCCCGAGAGAATCTCGTCGATGTACTCCGGCTCACCGCGTCGCTTCCAGTCATCGACGACCCGGTGCACCTCGTCGTCATCCACGAACGCGCCATGGACACGATTGGGCGGGCCAGACCCGGCCGGCAGGTAGAGCATGTCGCCATGCCCCAGCAGGCTCTCTGCACCGCCCTGGTCGAGAATGGTGCGAGAGTCGATTCGTGACGATACCTGGAACGCCATCCGCGAGGGAATATTGGCCTTGATCAAGCCCGTCACCACATCCACCGAGGGGCGCTGGGTGGCCAGAATCAGGTGGATACCGGCCGCCCGTGCTTTCTGGGCCAGTCGGGCAATCAGCTCCTCCACCTTCTTGCCCACGATCATGAACATGTCGGCGAATTCGTCGATGACCACCACGATATAGGGCAGTTTTTCCAGTATCGGGGGCGTCTGGTGCATCTCCCAGGGCTCCGGCTCCCACAGGGGGTCCGCCACCTGGGCACCGGCGCGAGCGGCCTCGTCCAGCCGACCATTGAAGCCCGCAATGTTGCGCACTCCCATGGCAGCCATCAGCTTGTAACGACGCTCCATTTCCGCCACGCACCAGCGCAGGCTGTTGGCGGCCTCTTTCATGTCCGTCACCACGGGGGCCAGCAGATGCGGTATGCCATCGTATACCGACAGCTCCAGCATCTTGGGGTCGACCATGATCAGCTTCAGCTCGTCAGGCTTGGCCTTCAGCAGCATCGAGATCAGCATCGCATTGACCCCGACCGACTTACCCGACCCCGTGGTACCGGCCACCAGCAGATGCGGCATCTTGCCCAGATTGGCGACCACGGGACCGCCACCGATGTCCTGGCCAAGGGCCATGGTCAGCGGTGAGCTCTCCTGCTGGTAGCGGTCGGAGTCGATCACTTCGCGCAATCGAATCATGGCCCGATGAGGGTTGGGTATTTCGATACCGACCGTAGGACGACCCGGGATGACCTCGACCACGCGCACGCTTTTCACCATCAGCGAGCGTGCCAGATCCTTGGCCAGGTTACTGATCTTGGAGACCTTCACCCCAGCGGCGGGTTTGATTTCGAAACGCGTGATGACCGGCCCGGGCCAAGTGTCCACCACTTCTGCCTTGACCCCGTATTCACGCAGCCGGACTTCCAGCAGCTCGGCCATGTCCGCCAACTGCTCGTCGGTATAGTTGGGCTGATGGGGCTCGGGCGGGGTCAGCAGTTGCAGGCTGGGCACCTCCCCCTCGGGCTCATCTTGGGTCTCGAAACTGGGTCGCTGACTCTGCAGATGCTCGACGGTCCACAGCGTAGGGCCATGATCGGGCTCTGCATCCGGCGGCGTATCTGCCGCCAGAGTTGGCTCATGGCGTGGCCCTGTGGCTATCGGCGCCGGGCTGACGGGCAGCTCTTCGTCATCTTCGTCCCATATCGGCTCGGGCACGACTTCGGGCACCCGCTCGCGGCGTGGCTCCGCCGCCAGGGGCACCGGGACCGATTCAACCGATGTCGAAGCAGCCACCTGTTCGGGAACGACGGCCAGAGGCGCCTTTTGACGTGTCTCATCGTCCGGGTCGCGGGCGCTCAGCGACGTGGGCGCGGCCATCGCGGCATCGTCTTCTCGGGAAGCTCTCAGCGGCGTCCCTTCAGAAACGGGTTCATCGACTGTCGGCTCGTCAACCTCTGAGCTGGGTGCTGAGGTGTCAGCCTCTTCCGGCTCTGCAAAGCGCAAACTCGGCTCTCGCGGCGCCTTGACGGGCTCGGAAGAAGCCGATGGCTGCTGAGCGGGCGCTGTCGGCTGCGGCGCGGCAGACGGCTTCTCCGTGGCGGAAAACGACATCACTGGTTCACGAGGCGGCTCGATCGGCTCCTTGACGAGCTCCTTGGCAGGCACTGTGGCCTCGGGAGCGGCCTCTTCCTGCACGGGCGCAACAGGCGCCTGGGAAGCAGGCTCGGGGCTCGGTGCCGATGGGGCGCTCGACGGTGCAGCATGGCGCTCGCTCAACACGGCCGCTGCTTCCCAAGGAATGGAGGTATCGCTATCGGGAGCCGTTGCCGTAAAACTGGGTTCGCGGCGCTCACGACGCGGAGCAGGTGAGCGCTCGCTTACTTCGTCATCGCCACGGCGGGCTGAAATGGGTGCACTGCTTCCCTGTGGTTCAGGCGTGGCATAGAAGGCATCGTCCGGGTCGGGTTCTGGGTCGGTACTGGTATCGCTAGGCTCGACCCAGGAGCGCTGTTTCACTTTGCTGGCCGCGGCTTTTCCTGCCGCGCGAACGGCAGCACGCTCGGCACGCTTTTCGCGGCTTTTGGCACGACGCGCACCGAACCAGCCACCCACTCGGCAAAGCCTGCGCCCTACTTCATCGGCCACCTGCAGCCAGGAAGTACCGCTGAACAGGGGAAAGCCGATCAGGATCAGCGCCGCAGCAATCAAGCCCACGCCACCGCTGCCCACCAGCGGTTTCAGCGTACCCACCAGCCCTTCTCCCAGAATGCCACCAGAGGCGTAGGGCAAAATGCTGTTCGGATGATAAAAATGCAGTGCGCCCAGCGTGGTGGTGCCAAACATCAGCAACACGAGGCCACCCGCGCGCACGGCAATGGCCACCGGATCCAGCTCGAAACGCACCTGGCGCGAGCGCATCAACCACCAGGCCGAATAACCGAACATGCCTGGCCACCACAGAGCGCTGGCCCCCAACAGTGAATAGAGCACATCGGCCAGCCAGGCGCCAACCGGGCCCATCCAGTTACGCACCTGTGTTTCAGGGCCCTGGTAGGACCAACCCGGATCGGCCGGGTGATAGCTAAACAGTGATAACAGCAAGAAGACGCAGATGGCCAGCATCACCACCACCACGCCTTCGCGTACCGAGCCCTGCAGGCGCAAGCCGAACCGGCGCGCCTTATCCTTTGCAGCCGTGACACGCGTCGATGAACGAGATGGTGACTGGCGCGCGTTACGCTGCGTTCGCTTGTCTACCGCCTTATTTACTTTCAAGCGATTCTCCCTTTACACCACATTGGTGTCTTTAATCCACTTGCGAGTTTGCATCATACCGAGCATCCTTCCGCCGTCACAGCGCTTCTAATCAAGCTACTTGTCACAGGAGCAAGCGATGCTACCCTGGCTCTCCTCGCCAACCCCCTTTTTCCCGTCGACCGAGCAGGCATTGGCGTCACCCAACGGCCTGCTGGCTGCCGGTGGAGAGCTTACCCCAGCGTGGCTGGTCGAGGCTTACCGAAAGGGTATTTTTCCTTGGTACAGCGATGACGACCCCATTTTGTGGTGGAGCCCGGACCCACGCATGGTGCTGTTGCCTGCACAGTTTAAGCTACGTCGCAGCTTAGCTAAACGCCTGCGCCATGGTGGCTTCAGTGTGACGCGGGATCAACACTTTTTAGCCGTGCTGGATGCCTGCGCGGCGCCGCGCCGGGGCAAACCCGGCACCTGGATCAACGCCGAGATGCGCCATGCGTATCACACCCTGCATACTCTGGGCATCGCCCATAGCATCGAGGTACATCAGGACGGGCATTTGGTGGGTGGCCTGTATGGCCTGGCCATGGGGCCGGTGTTCTTCGGCGAATCCATGTTCTCACGCGTGCCCGATGGCTCCAAGATCGCTCTCGCCCACCTGGCATATGCCATGCAGTCCCATGGCGGCCAGTTGATCGATTGCCAGATGCACACCCCCCACTTGGCCAGCCTGGGCGCAACAACAGTCGCTCGCCGCACGTTCATCAACTATCTTGAACAGTGGTTACCGGAAAAAACATTCTGCTTACCCTCAACCCCTGATCAGACGCCTGTCGTGCCCGCCTCGCCCTGGCTTGATGCGCTGCCGAATGCCATCGAGGCGAGATGACGGCGTCACTGTCCACTCAAGGAGGCAAGCCGTGAGTAGTAACGCTCCTCGCCGCCCCGTGCGGGATCTGCGCTTCTTCCTGACCGTTCCTCATGCCTGCAGCTACCTTCCCGACAAGGAAGCGACCACGCTGTTTCTCGACCCACAGGAGTCGCCTGTACCCGGGGTATACGACTCGCTATCTCTGCTAGGGTTTCGTCGCAGCGGGCGACACTTGTACCGCCCACACTGCGAAGGCTGCAATGCATGTCGTTCGGTGCGCATTCCCGTCAACGGCTTCAAGCCCAACCGCACCCAGCGCAAGGTTTGGCAACGTAATACGGATATCACGGTGCGCGTCATGCCCGCCCACTTCGACCCCGGCCACTACGCGCTGTACGCCGATTACATTCGGTTGCGCCATGCCGACGGCGACATGTACCCGCCCAGTCGTGACCAGTACCGTACTTTCCTGACGCTGCAGGAGCCCTACGCCCATCTGATGGAGCTGCGCCTCGAGGATGAGCTGGTGGCCGTGGCCGCGTTCGATCAGCTGGAGCACGGCTTGTCGGCCATTTACACGTTTTTCAAAGTGGATGACGCGTTGGAGAAACGCTCGCTGGGTACCTACGCCATCCTGCAGCTCATCGCGCTTTGTGAAAGCAGACAGTTGCCGCACCTTTACCTGGGCTACTGGATCGAGGAGTGCCGCAAAATGCGCTACAAGCAGGCATTCTCACCCATCGAGGTGCTGGACGGGCGTCATTGGCGGCCTTTGATTCGCTAAACAGGCCAGCTTTTTTGCCTTGACGCCAGGCTTACGGCACAATATAGCGCTGTTCCTGAGCGCCTCGGCGTTTGCCGATGCGCGATGAGTGTATTTCTGACCAACCACGACGTAAAAAAGTGAGGATCTGCCTAATATGGCACGCGAAGATCATATTGAAATGGAAGGCGTTATTGTCGATACCCTTCCCAACACCATGTTCCGTGTAGAGCTGGAAAACGGCCATGTGGTCACTGCCCACATCTCTGGCAAGATGCGTAAAAACTACATCCGCATCCTGACCGGCGACAAGGTCAAGGTCGAACTGACGCCCTACGACCTCTCCAAAGGCCGCATCGTTTATCGCTCGCGCTAATCGCCTGCAGGCAACGCAGTTTCTTGCCTGCGCTTTACCCCCCCTGCCTTTCTCTGCAGGCTGTACCGCACTTGCCGTACTGCCACGGTAGCGCCGTATAGTGCCGTACTGCATCGCGCTTTACCGTAATGCGCCGCTCGCTAAAAACGACAACGCCCCGTCGAAGACAGGGCGCTGCGTGTCGTAGGAACCGCGCCCGTCAGGGCGCGTCCGCCATCTCCGTCTCGGTGGAGAGATGCAGTTCCCCCTCCTCCAGACTGACATGTACGATGCCTCCCTGCTCGGCCAACTCGCCAAACAGGATCATCTCGGCCAACGGCTTCTTGAGCTTCTCCTGAATCAAGCGAGCCATCGGACGGGCACCCATGTCCGGGTCATAGCCTTTCTCTGCCAGCCAGTCGCGGGCGATATCGTCCACGTCCAGCTGCACACGCTTCTCGTCCAACTGCGCCTGTAGCTCGATCAGGAACTTGTCGACGACGTTGCGTACCACCGAGGTCGGCAAAGCATGGAACTGAATGATGCCGTCCAGGCGGTTGCGGAACTCGGGCGAGAAAGTACGGCGGATGACCTCCATGGCATCGGTGGAGTGATCCTGACTCTGGAAGCCAATGGAGCGCCGTGACGCCTGCTCGGCCCCTGCGTTGGACGTCATGATCAGGATGACATGGCGGAAATCGGCTTCGCGCCCGTTGTTGTCGGTGAGGCGACCGTGATCCATGACCTGCAGCAGCAGGTTGAAGACTTCAGGGTGCGCCTTTTCGATCTCATCGAGCAGCAGCACGCAGTGCGGCTGTTTGGTGACGGCCTCGGTCAACAAGCCACCCTGGTCATATCCCACGTAGCCGGGAGGTGCGCCAATCAGACGCGACACCGTATGACGCTCCATGTACTCGGACATGTCGAAGCGTACCAGCTCGATCCCCATGATGTGCGCCAGCTGCTTGGCCACTTCCGTCTTGCCTACGCCGGTCGGGCCAGCGAACAGGAAGCTGCCCACCGGTTTGTCAGGAGATTTCAGCCCGGCGCGCGACAGCTTGATGGCTGCCGACAGCGTATCGATGGCTTCGTCCTGGCCGAATACCAGCATTTTCAGGTCGCGATCCAGCTTCTCGAGCAGTTTACGATCCGAACTCGACACGCTCTTGGGCGGTATGCGGGCAATTGATGCCACCACGGCTTCGACCTGCTCCACATCGATGGTTTTGGCACGCACTTCCGGCGGCAGCATGCGCTGGTGGGCACCAGCCTCGTCGATGACATCGATGGCCTTGTCGGGCAGATGACGATCATTGATGTAGCGATCCGCCAGACGAGCGGCACTCTCCAGCGCACCGTCGGTGTACTTCAGCTCGTGATGCTCTTCGAAGCGCGAACGCAGCCCCTTGAGGATCTTGATGGTATCTTCCACCGAGGGCGCCAGCACATCGACCTTCTGGAAGCGACGCGCCAGGGCACGATCTTTTTCGAAGATGCCGCGGAATTCCTGGAAGGTGGTCGAACCGATGCAGCGCAGTTCGCCCGACGAGAGCAGCGGCTTCAACAGGTTGGAGGCATCCATGACGCCACCGGACGCTGCTCCTGCGCCGATCACCGTGTGAATCTCATCGATGAACAGAATGGCATTCGGCTGCTTGCGCAGCTCGCCCAGCAGGCTCTTCAAGCGTTTTTCGAAGTCGCCGCGGTATTTGGTACCCGCCAGCAGCGCGCCCATGTCGAGGGAGTAGACGACGGCATCGGCAATCACGTCCGGCACGTCTTCTTCGACGATACGCTTGGCCAGCCCTTCGGCAATGGCCGTCTTGCCCACGCCCGCCTCACCCACCAGCAGCGGGTTGTTCTTGCGACGACGGGCCAGAATCTGCACGACGCGCTCGAGCTCGTGGTCACGACCGATCAGCGGATCGATCTTGCCCTGGCGCGCCTGCTCGTTGAGGTTGGTGGCATAGCCGGTCAGCGGATGGGCCGCCCCTTCGGCACTGCCCTCCTCGGCATCATCGCTCTCTTGTGAAGAAGGTGATGGCGATGGACCGTGGCCCGACACTTTGGAAATGCCGTGAGCGATGTAATTGACGGCATCTACCCGCGCAACGCTCTGCTGCTTGAGGAAATAGACCGCCTGGCTCTCCTGCTCGGAGAAGATCGCCACCAGCACGTTGGCGCCGGTCACTTCGCTCTTGCCCGAGGATTGGACGTGGAATACGGCACGCTGCAGCACACGCTGGAAACCAAGCGTAGGCTGCGTTTCGCGATCGCCCTGCCCTTCCGGGATCAGCGGCGTGGTCGAGTTGATGAAATCCTGCAGATCGGACCGCAGCTTGTCGAGGTTTGCCCCGCACGCCTTCAGCACATCGACCGCCGAGGCATTGTCCAGCAGTGCCAGGAGCAGATGCTCGACGGTCATGAATTCGTGGCGCTTCGAGCGAGCCACGGTGAAGGCCGTGTTCAGGGTCAGTTCAAGTTCTTTGCTCAGCATGGCAGTCCCCTTTTCGCTACTACCTAGGGCATGTCGCCACCTAGGGCTTGCGTCGGATCAGTTTAATCGACCGGCACTTTCAACATCGGGTACAAATGGTGTGGTTGCAAGCCCCAAGGCTACTTTTTTTCAACGCTGCATGCGGTGCAGCATGATCAATCCGCAGCCTCGATGTCGCTCATCAGCGGGTGCTCGCACTCACGGGCATACTCATTCACCTGATAACTCTTCGTTTCTGCAATGTCGCGGGTAAAGATGCCGCAGGTTGCCTTCCCCTGGGTATGCACCGCCAACATTACTTGTACGGCTTTTTCATTATCCATATTGAAAAAGCCCTGCAGTATTTCGACGACGAATTCCATTGGCGTGTAGTCGTCATTATGCAGCACCACCTTGTACAGAGGCGGCTGGGCCAGCGCAGGCTCGGCGGGCTGTACGGCCAGGTCATCTTCGTACTCGGGCATACCAGGACGCGTCATGCCTGCATGCAGAGTCGCGGTCACGTCCAGAGGGTGTGTATTAGGCATAAGTCACGTGCATCATCTTCTTGTTGCTGACAGTCAGGGCCTTGGATCAATTCAAAGACAAGGCTTTTACAGTCCAGGCTTCTACAGACTGTACACCTATGTATAAGACGCCTGCCATCAACAAGGGTTCATGAAAGGTAAAAAATTATCACACAGGAGAGAATAAAAAACCCTCGCCCGCAA
>Ga0194138_10001307_pt1 | contig 11921 bp, 9 predicted proteins | sample TARM_MetaG_T2_14_FD_134022 | JGI IMG/M metagenome (GOLD analysis project Ga0194138, IMG submission 134022) | Freshwater microbial communities from Pennsylvania, USA, analyzing microbe dynamics in response to fracking - TARM_MetaG_T2_14 (version 2) | ecosystem: Environmental > Aquatic >...
CATCTAATAAATGATAACGTTTTTATTTCAGGTTATATGGTAAGATAAACTTACAATAAACAGTGAGGTGATAAAGTACGATGTCCTTTTTTAACCAAATTGATTTGAACACTTTAACAGAAGTTGATCGAGCCATCTATCAATATTTACATTCACATAGTGCTCAAATCCCTTATATGCGTGTAAGGGAAGTAGCGAACGAATCGCATACATCCGCATCCTCAGTAATGCGTTTTATTCGAAAAATGGGATATGAAAGCTTTACGGATTTCAAATTAGATTTTAAAGTTCCAACAATTCCGACAGGGGAATATCACTACGGACCAGAGTTACTCTCAATTGAAAATTTTCCAAGTAATTTATTTGATAAACTAGAAGAATTGGCGGATTTAATTGTGCCTGCTGAGAATATTATTTTTTGTGGTGTTGGAGCTTCTGGCAATATTTGTGAATACGCCTCGAGACGATTGGCTTCCATTGGTTTTAATACGTTTCCTTTAACTGATTTTACTTATCCAGTAACTTCAAAGCTCAGAAATACGGCAGATAATGTAATGATTTTTTTATCAGTTTCAGGACAAACCAATGAAGTCATTGAAATTGCCAATACGTTTAAAGAGTTTGATGATTGTGTAACGGTTGCTGTAACGAGTCAATCATCAAGCACGTTAGCGCTCATGACAGATTATTTGTTAGACTATAAAATATCTATCCAAAAATTTAATAAACATGAAGATTACACGAGTCAGTTACAAGTTTTATATTTGATGGAATTACTCATTGACACGATTAAAACGAAGAGTGAGTCATGAGTTGGTACAACATGTACCAACCTGACTCTTTTTTTATTATGAAGGAACAAGTACCGCATTGTTTGAAACCCCTTCCAATAAAAACGTTTTTATTCTACAATGATTTTGTAAAGTTAAGAGAGATGGTGAAGAAATGTTTAATAATCAACTACCAAAAGATTTCTTATGGGGTGGCGCGGTAGCGGCTCATCAAATAGAAGGGGCTTGGCAAAGTGACGGAAAAGGGCTAAGCATAGCAGATGTGCTAACCGCTGGCTCAAATAAAAAAGCTAGACGTATTACAGATGGCGTATTAGAAAATGAATACTATCCTAATCATGAAGCAATTGATTTTTACAATCGTTATCCTGAAGATATTGCCTTGCTAAAAGAGTTGGGGTTGAAGGCATTTAGAACTTCGATTGCATGGTCACGTATATTTCCCAATGGAGATGAAAAAGAACCTAATGAAGCCGGCTTAGCCTACTATGATCAACTATTTGATTGTTTAATTAAAAATAATATTGAACCGATTATAACGTTATCACACTTTGAAATGCCTTATCATTTAGCAAAAGAATATGGTGGCTTTCGAGATAAACGGGTGATTGATTTTTTTGTAAATTATGCTGAAGTGGTTATTAAACGATATCAACATAAAGTGAAGTATTGGATGACATTTAATGAAATTAATAATCAGGCTGATGGTACGCACGAATTACATGCTTGGACGAATTCTGGAATTCTTGTTCAACCAGATGAGAATCCTGAGGAAGTTATTTACCAAGCAGGTTTGAATGAATTAATTGCGAGTGCAAAAGCAATCATTAAAGCGAGAGAGATTAATCCGGATTTAAAAATGGGTTGTATGATGGCTTATGTACCCGTCTATCCTGGGAGTAGTGAACCCAACGATCAAATGGCAGCGTTAAAAGTAATGGAAAGACGTTTTTTTTATAGTGATATTCACGTTCGCGGTGAAATACCTAGTTATGCAATAAAAAAATGGCACAAAAAAGGGTATAAAATAGATTACTCTCAGGCAGAACTTGAGGCATTAAAAGAAGGCACGGTAGATTATATTGGCTTCAGTTATTATATGTCGAATGCGGTGACGACAGTTGATGATCGATCGAATCGGTTAGATGGATATTCGGTTAATGATTATCCGAATGCTAAGATTGTAAATAATGCTTATCTGAAAAGCAACGATTGGGGTTGGCAAATAGATTCAATTGGACTGAGGTACATATTAAATGTTGTGTATCAACGTTACAATAAACCACTCTTTATTGTTGAAAATGGATTTGGAGCCTATGACCAAGTAGAAGCAGATGGAAGCATTCAAGATGATTATCGCGTGAGTTATTTACAAGCGCATATTGAACAAATGCAGTTAGCCATATTAGAAGATGGCATTGAAGTATTGGGCTATACGCCATGGGGAGTTATCGATATTGTGAGCTTTGGGTCTGGTGAAATGGAAAAACGTTATGGTTTCATTCACGTGGATAAAGACAATCAGGGGAATGGTACTTTACGTCGTAGTAAAAAGTCCTCATTCTTATGGTATCAACAAATAATAAAACAAAACGGAGTGGAAGCTGAGTGAAAAAAGAAAAATTAGATCAACTATTGGAAAAATTATCCTTAGAAGAAAAAGTTGGACAGCTAGTCCAATTAGGGCCCATGTTTTTTTCTGAAGGCGGTGAAATAACAGGCCCGATGCAAGCGATGGATATGACGAAAACAGAATTATATCAAATTGGGTCAGTTCTCGGAACGCACACTAAAGAAGAAGTGAAAAACATTCAGAGTACCTACTTAGAACATTCTGCTCACGGAATTCCACTGATGTTTATGGCAGATGTTATTCATGGTTACGAGACCATTTTTCCTATTCCTTTAGCCTTAGCCAGCTCCTTCGATCCTAGTATTGTTAAAGAAATGGCACGACTATCTGCTAAAGAAGCAACCTCAGCTGGAGTTCATGTAACTTTTTCGCCAATGGCAGATTTAGTGAGAGACCCTCGGTGGGGACGTGTACTTGAAAGTAATGGAGAAGATCCACTATTAAATGCGACACTCATTAAAGCGTATGTTGAAGGTTACCAAGGAGATTCATTATTAAACCCTGAGACATTAGCTGCATGTGTCAAACATTTCATTGGATATGGTGAAGCTGAAGGAGGTCGCGATTACAATACAGTAGATATCTCAGACTTAATCTTATATCAAAATCACTTGCCGGCTTTTAAGGCAGCAATTGATGCGGGCGTTAAACTTGTGATGACTTCTTTCAATACAATTCGTAGTATACCTGCCACAGGAAATCGTTGGTTATTACAAGATGTTCTACGTCGAGACTTAAACTTCGACGGGGTGATCATCTCTGACTGGGCTTCCGTCCATGAGTTAATTAATCATCGTGTTGCGGCAGATAAACGTGATGCGACCTTTAAAGCTGCCAATGCGGGTGTCGAAATAGATATGATGACAGATAATTATCAGCACCATTTAGTAGATTTAGTAAAAGAAGGCTTAATTTCAGAAGAATTCATTAACCAAGCGGTGATGCATGTCTTGCAATTGAAAAATGATTTAGGATTATTTGAAGCCCCATACCGTTCGCTTGATAAACATCCTGAAAAAGAAATTATCGAAGTTGAACTTCGTGCTGAAAGCCGAAGAATAGCCAGTCAATCAATGGTTCTACTAGAAAATCAACAAGCAATCTTACCATTACAAAAAGAAGATCAACTAGCGTTAATTGGTCCACTAGCTGAATCACACGATCTTTTAGGGGCATGGTCTTGGATAGGTAAAACGGAGCAAAGCGTTACAATTTCAGAAGGACTCTTGTCGAAAACAAAGCAAATTGAAATGGTTAAAGACCGACATGATTACGTGAAACTGAAATATGTAGATAAAGTTATAGTGGCATTAGGCGAGCACTCTGAAGAGACGGGTGAAGGGGGAAGTAAAACAGAAATTACCTTGCCTCAAGAACAAATCGACTTATTGAAAGAAGTTTATAAATGGAACCAGAACATTATCGTAGTATTAATAAATGGTAGACCTCTAGATTTAACCGAAATAAAGATGTATAGTCGTGCCATTCTTGAGGCATGGTTCCCAGGCTCAGAAGCTGGCAATGCCATTGCAGATGTGCTTTATGGCGATGTAAACCCATCTGGAAAATTACCCATGAGTTTTCCACGATCAGTTGGGCAAGTTCCGTTAACATATAACATGATGTCTACTGGGCGAGCAATTAATGAGTATAATCATACGCAAAAATATGTCTCAAAATACTTAGACAATGAGAATACTGCTTTATATCCATTCGGTTACGGCTTAACATATAGCAATGTGAAATTATCAGAGGTAGAAGTCATTGATAAGGGGAATAATGTAACCGTTAACTATACCTTAATTAACCCGTCGATGCTTGACGCTCAAGAAGTCGTACAGCTTTATGTAAAGGACATGGTTACTGAAGTAGCACGACCAGAAAGAGAACTAAAATATTTCGAAAAAGTGTTTATATCTGCGGGCGCAAGCAAAAAATGTTCTGTTAACCTTACGTCAGAGGATATTGCGTACTATCATCCTGATTTAACTAAAAAAGCGGATGACGGCACTATCGAACTTTATCTTGGTTTAGATAGTCAAGCGCCACTTATTGGAAGCTGGCATTATAAAGCTTAAGAATGAAATGAGGTAGGGGAGTGATTGTATCAAAAGAGTATCAATCAGAGATGTGGCTGCTCAGGCAGGAGTGTCTATTTCAACAGTATCAAAAGCTTTGAATGATATTGATGTGGTCACTCCGACTACTAAACAAAGAGTGCTAGAAGCCGCAAAAAAATTGAACTATGTTCCGAATATGATGGGAAAGCAATTAAAATCAGGTCAAACAAAAATAATAGGATTTTATACAAGAAGTATTGAGGCGCCCTATTTTAGTTCGATTGCAGACGTTATTGCGCGAGAGGTGGGGAGTAAAGGCTATAGTTTGAATATTTTTATTTCAACCGACAAACCTTTAGTGATGAACAATATATTAGGTAGTATGGTGGATGGCATTATTGGTTTTGAAGAATTGTTAACCGAAGAAGATTTAAAAATTCTTCAAGATAATAATATATTTGCGGTCTTTATCGATCGCAATATTAAATCTAAGACGATGGGAAGTGTTGTATTTAATTCTTTTCAAGCAGGTTTTCAAGTTTCGGAGTATTTAATTAAGCAAGGCCATAAACGAATAGGCTTTTTGAAAAGCTTTGCTGGCGTTTATGATAGTGATGAAAGACTGCGTGGGTATAATGCGGCATTAAATAAAGCAGGTATACCCATTAATCCGCAATTCGTTCTCGACGGTAATTTCTCAGAAACAGATACTATAGCCGTTATTTCAAGTTACTTGAATAGTAAACAGGAATTACCGAGTGCCTTTGTAGCTGGGAATGATTTAAGTGCGATTGGTGCAATAAAAGCATTTAAGCGATTTGGTTACCGAGTTCCGGAAGATATAAGTGTGACGGGTTTTGATAACATTTCAGTTTTAGAATACTTCACACCTGGATTAACAACCTATGAAAGTCCAATTGAATTACAAGGTAAAACTGCAGTTGCACATTTAATTGATCTAATTGAAGGTAGAACGCAAGGTCGAGTATTTGAACTTGATGGAAAAATAGTCATCCGAAATTCAACAAGATCATTGAAATAAAAGCTTAAGGAGGTTAGAAATTTATATGGCAAACAATAGTGAGGCCCGTGCAGCACGGCGCCAGAAGCGTTTAACAAAATTTAAAAAGCAAAGTATGTATCAATTAATGGTATGGCCAGGGGTATTATTATTAATCGTTTTTAATTTTATTCCGATGTACGGTATTATTATCGCATTTAAAGACTATTCGGTCCTAGGGACCATTGCTGAAGCAGATTGGGTAGGGTTGGAATACTTCAGAGAATTTCTTTCTGACCGCATGTTTTGGAACGTTATGCGCAACACGTTAGGAATAAGTTTCTTTAAATTGTTATTAGGTTTTCCCGCCGCTATTTTATTAGCGGTCATGATTAATGAACTCGTCAATGAAAAATTAAAAAAATTAGTTCAAACGATTTCTTATTTACCTCACTTTCTATCGTGGGTGATTCTAGGCGGTATGTTTATTACTTGGTTATCTGAAACAGGCTTAGTTAATAATATCTTGATGGATTTAAACTTAGTTGAAAATCCGATACGTTTCTTAACGGATCCAAACAAGTACTGGGCAATTGCTGTGATTTCAGACATTTGGAAAGAAATAGGTTGGAATACGATTCTTTATATTGCAGCTATGACCGGAATCAATCCGGCTTTATATGAGGCGGCAAAGATTGACGGCGCTTCCAAGTTGCAGCAAATATTTAAAATTACGATTCCATCCATCAGACATATTATTGCGTTAACTTTCGTGTTAAGTGTCGGAGGCTTACTTGGCTCTAACTTAGATCAAACATTAGTTTTACAGAACTCAGTAAACTATCAAGCGAGCGAAGTAATCAATTCTTATGTTTATAAGATGGGGATTCAGCTAGGAGACTTTAGTTATGCAACTGCAGTAGGTTTATTTGTATCAGTCTTCTCGCTCATTCTCGTAGTCGTTAGTCATTGGTTCACTAAGAAACTTAGTGATGAGTCAGTATTCTAGGAGGTGGTAAGGATGAAAAGTAATTATTCAACCGATGAAAAAGTATTCAATGGTATTAATGTTATATTTATGATTTTCTTTCTGGCAATAATAGCCTTGCCACTTTGGAACATTGTCGCTTTGTCATTTAATGATGCGACGGATGCCATTAAAGGTGGGATTTACTTTTGGCCGAGACAATTTTCTTTAGAGAGTTATTATACGGTTTTTGAAGATCCAGCTATTTATAAGGCATTTGTAATTTCGGTAATGAAAACTTTAATAGGGGTGGTGTTGCATACAATAATAAACGCTTTAGTTGCTTATGGCATGTCTCGTAAAGATTTGATTGGACGAAAAGTCTACATGCAAATGGGTGTAATTGCAATGTTTGTAAATGGTGGGATGATTCCAACTTTCTTATTATTTAAAAGTTTAGGTTTATTAAATAATTTTTGGGTCTATATTATTCCAGTCTTATTCTCATTCTATGACATGGTGATCATGATGAATTTTTTCCGTGGAATTCCTTATTCATTGGAAGAATCAGCGATGATGGATGGAGCAAATCCATTAACAATATTCGTCAAAATAATTTTACCTTTATCTCTGCCAGTTTTGGCAACGATTGCTTTATTCCATGGCGTATATCAGTGGAATGATTATATGGTGGCGAATATTTATGTGGATAATCGTGATTTATATCCATTGCAAATGTTGTTGTATCGAATAGTATCGGAAAATCTGTCACCCGCTGTTGCAACAGGGACAAATGTAGTGAGAAATACAACCTCACAATCATTACAATTAGCCACAATGGTTGTAACAACAGTACCAGTTGTTATTATTTATCCATTTTTACAAAAATACTTTATCCAAGGCATGACTTTGGGTGGGGTCAAAGAATAATAAAAAATAAAGAAAATAAAAGGAGATTTTATCACATGAAATTCATGAAAAAACTTAGCGTAGGTTTCTTATCAGCCGCTTTATTAGCAACTTCAGTAACCGGAACAATTTCCAATATAAATGCAATGTCAGTCGATGAATTACCGGAATCACGTTTTGAAGTAGATCCAGCAACACCAAGTTGGCAAAAAGACACGGAATATCCTGCAAAATTAACTTGGTATGTAAACTTTGATTGGTATGCACAACCAGGTTGGGGAGTGGATACCGTTACAGCTAAAATTAAGGAAGATATGAATATTGAAGTAGAATTTATTTCAGGAAATGATGAAAATTTAAATACAATGTTAGCGGGTGGCGATTTACCCGATATTATCACGTTTGATAAAAACTTGTCAGTTGCTTCTGAAGCAAATAAATTTGCATTACCATTAAACATTCTAGCAGAAAAATATGATCCCTATTGGTTAGAAGAAGCAGCTAAACCCGAAACCTTATTATGGTATACAGAAGAAGATGGGAATATCTACGGATACCCAAGTTTCTCAACGACCGCAAAAGATTACGAAGATGGCAATATTTTTGGGGATCAAGTATTTATAGTACGCCAAGACATTTATGAAGCAATTGGTAGTCCAGATATGTCGACACCAGAAGGGTTCTTGCAAGCATTACGTGATGCTAAAGAATATATGCCACAATCTGATGATGGGGCTGAATTGGTAGGGTTTGGCTCAACAGCAGTTGATATTGCAAATGGTGGAGATGGTGCATGGGGAGGTATTCTACAAGACTTCTTAAACATCGCCCCAACTGTAGATGGGCAAGTCTATGATCGTGATAGCGATGAAGAGTATATTACTTGGTTAGAAGTATTGCGACAAGCATATAATGATGGCTTAATTACAGATGACCAGTTCTCTGATAATGACAATACAATGAAAGAAAAACTGGGACAAGGCCGCTATTTCGCTTACCTTCATACAAATACAAAAGGTCTGAATGAGTTTATGTCAGATAACAATGCGCGTAACCCTGAGCAAACTTATATTGCAGTAGATGGACCTAAAAATTCAAATGGGGACAATCCAACATTCTCTGGTGGAAATATTGGTGGTTGGACACAAACATTCATTACAACATCAACAGAAGAACCTCAAAAAGCGATGGAATTAATCACCTATTTAACCAGTCATTACGGAACTATGGTAGCAACATTTGGTGTAGAAGGTGAAACATATAATATTGTCGATGGGCAAGTAGAATATTCAGAAGAAACTGAAGCGTTAAGAAACTCAGATATTGCGCGTTTCGATAAAGAAGTAGGTTTAGGTTCTTATTGGTTTGTATTAGATGATAACTATGCAATTGAAATGGGTCAAAAACCAGCGACTTCAATACGTCAAATGGTAGAATGGGCAGCAGATAAAGTAGCACCACGTTTTGAAACTGAAGATATGAACCCTACCACAGGATCTGAAGGACGTAACTTAACACAATTAAATATTGCCCGTGTACAAGCATTAGCAGCTTATATTCAAGCTCCTACTGCTGAAGAAGGACGTCAAATTTGGGAAGATTATTTAGCAAGTCGCGAAAATTATGGTTATAGTCAAATTTTAGAGTACCAAAACGCTAAGATCGCTGAGAACTTACAAAAATTGTCAGCAGAATAATCGTTATAAATAATTTGTAAGAAAATAGGGGGAAGACACATGTTTGCAATTGATGGAAAATTATATGCATTTAGTATGCGTCTCTATCGTTTACTAGTGTTAAATATATTATTTGTAGTGGGATGTTTACCAATTGTTACCATTGGAGCATCTTTAACAGCACTGATTTCGGTGTTGCATCAAGATAATCGTCAATTTGTGTCTTCTTTTTTTGAAGTATATCGCCGACAATTATGGTCAACTTTACCCTACTTATTCTTCAATGTAATGTCGGTAATCTTTGTATATTCATTAAGAATAGCAAATACTGGTGAGTCAAGATGGTTGTATGTTGTTAAGTTGTGTTTTATCTTTTTCGTCTTTATGTATAACCTTAATCTATATGTTACTCATGCGTATCAACCGAAGTTAGGCATATTTAGAACCTTTCAATATAGTTTTTTCTTAACTATTTGGAGTTTTTATAAGACGGTTGGGTTACCCATAGCGATGGGGTTAACTGTATGGTTTCTATACAAGTATATTGGATTAGTGATTATCGGATTGTTGTTTAGCCTCCCCTTATGGTTACATGTTCGCTTAGTGAATGATGATGTGGAACGTGTTGAACAATTTTTTGTTCGGGTAGGTATATTCTCAAAGTAATCGGAAAGTAGGAAGGCAAATGTTTGTTGGGATAGATATTGGTGGGACGAGTATTAAGTATGGTTTAGTGACGTTAGAAGGACAAATTGTATCGAAAGGTATGATGCCAACGCGCTATGAGCCTGATGAATTATTAGTTGATTTAGAATCTGTAATCAAAGCTTATCAAGCGGATTCAAAACAAGAAATTTTAGGTGTAGGCATTAGTGCGCCAGGTACGATAAAACCAAACGGTTATATGGTAACAGCTGGAGCAATAAAACCAATGTATGGCGTCAATTTGAAAGAGCGACTTGAAGCACTAGTCGACTTGCCAGTAAATGTCATTAATGATGGTAACGCAGTAGCGATTGCAGAACATTGGTTGGGGAATGCAATTGGGATTGCCAATTATATATGTGTGGTTCTAGGTACTGGAATGGGTGGTGGAATTGTTATCAACCATCAACTGTACAGTGGTGCTCATGGTATGGCAGGTGAGTTTGGCTATATGGTTACTCAGGATTTACCAGGTGATCCTTTAGCAGATATTGAACCTAAATCATTGAATTTTACAGCATCTGTTATTAACGGGATTTGCGTTGCTTATAATAATGCACTACAAGGAATAGAAGATTCATCACGTGAAGCGACGATGGATGCAAGAGAGGTCATTTCAAGAGCCAAACAAGGGGACGAAATCGCCCTTAGTGTGATGTCAGCGTTCTACGAAAAAATATCAGTAGGACTCCTTAATTTAGTGGGTGTCTTTGATCCAGAGATAGTCATTATAGGCGGCGGTATTAGCGCTAATGAGGATTTTATTAAGGCGCTAAGGGAAAGCTTCAAAGTTATTCAAAGAAGACATGCCAGCGTTGAGTTTTTAATGGATAAAACAATTGCGGAGATTAAACCGGCAAAACTCACGAATGATGCTGGCTTATTAGGTGCCGTATATCAAATGCAAAGTGTTTTAGGATTGGTAAACTAATGAGTGTTCAATAACCCTACTTTCTTATGGTTAGCATAAGGAAGTAGGGTTATTTTGTCAGTCATCATAAAATTATCTAGCAAGCAACCTCCTATACAGATAAGGGTGCTGATTGCGACGGATCGTCATGCAAAAACTTCAAAGCTAGAGATAAACCAAGCGCAGTGTTAGCGTCCGTTAATCGACAAGCTAATAGCGACTCTATTTTTTCCAAACGATAGAGTAAATAGGCTACACTAAGTTAGACAGCAAAATTAAGGTCTATTAGGCTGTATTACCAAAGTCATAGACATATAAATTAATTTTATAACAAATTTAGTGGAAGTAAAAAAAAGCCTGAACTTGATTAACAATCAAAGCTAGGCGTTTTATAATTTTCGATTATTTATTCTACGTCTGCGTAAACGGACTTTTTGCCATTGTAAACATCACGGTCTATTGCATCCACACTATTAGCGACTAACAGTGATACGATAACGTCATTGTTCACATTTAGGAACGTTCTAAACATTCCAGCAAACCAGTCGACCCCGATAATTAAGGCGATGGACTCAACCGGCAAGCCAAGAGACGTAGCTAAGAAGGTCGCCACAACCGCCGAACCACCAGGGACTGTAATAGTTCCCAGAGTTAACATGACAGCTAAGAAAATACCAACCACTAACTTAAGCGCTGGTAGTTCAACACCAGACGCTTGTTGCATAAAGAGAATCATAATAACGTAAGACATTGCAGCACCAGCACTACCCATAGTCATCCCAACACTCATAGTAAAGTTGGCAATATCACGACGTACACCAAATTTTTCGATGGTATCTTTTAGAGCAGTAGGGAAGGTAATCGCAGAACTAGTGGTAGTTAGGGCAATCATCGACATATCGAGAAATTTCTTCGGCATTAAAGCAGGGTTCACTTTACAAATCGCTGCCGTAATTAGCGCCATGACAATCATCACAATTGTCACGCCAACTAATAGAATGCCCAAATACTTAATCATCGGTCCAATTACAGCTAGTCCAATGGTTCCAGCTACATTAGCAAGTAAGGCAAAGATACCCAGTGGGGCAATTCTCATGACCATTTGAATCACAGTCAGCGTGATGTTGTTAAGTTGCTTGACCACATCTAAAATTAACGTATCGCCTGATTGCTTAATCCATTGGTTTAAACCTAAACCGAATAATACCGAGAAAACAATAATTGGAATCATATCAGCTGTTGCCATTGCACTAAAGATATTGGTTGAAAC
>Ga0194138_10001309_pt1 | contig 11920 bp, 13 predicted proteins | sample TARM_MetaG_T2_14_FD_134022 | JGI IMG/M metagenome (GOLD analysis project Ga0194138, IMG submission 134022) | Freshwater microbial communities from Pennsylvania, USA, analyzing microbe dynamics in response to fracking - TARM_MetaG_T2_14 (version 2) | ecosystem: Environmental > Aquatic >...
ATCTTGACGCGATCAAGGTCGGCGGCAGGGTCAACACAGTAAAATGAGTCCGGAAGCAGTGGCGAAAGATAAAAAATCTGATTTGCAGAAACGGGAGGAAAAGCTATGGTTCAATTGCACGAGCAAGGCGTCTATTATTTTGATGATCAAATCTATCTGGAGAACGAAAAGAGAGACAATCCCTCATTCGATGCGAACGCCGGCAAGAAAAAAACGGTGGCCTACAAAATCATGCAGGCGCACAACCATTCCGGCAACGACCGGATTTTGGAATTGAAGTTCGACAGCATCGCATCTCATGACATCACCTTCGTCGGCATCATCCAAACAGCGAAAGCATCCGGGATCGAAAAATTCCCGATTCCGTATATCCTGACGAACTGCCACAACAGCCTTTGCGCTGTCGGCGGGACCATCAATGCCGACGATCACTTCTTCGGGCTCTCGGCCGCCAAAAAATACGGCGGAACTTTTGTGCCGCCGCACGTGGCGGTCATCCACCAATACATGCGCGAAATGATGGCGGGCGGAGGCAAAATGATTTTGGGATCCGACAGCCATACACGCTACGGCGCACTCGGAACGATGGCGATCGGCGAAGGCGGCGGCGAGCTCGTCAAGCAGCTGCTCAACAAAACTTATGACACTAATTATCCCGAAATCGTCGGGGTCCATTTGACAGGCAAACCGAAGCCGGGAGTCGGCCCGCAGGACGTGGCCCTGAGCCTCATCGGCAAGGTCTTCGCCAACGGTTTCGTCAAAAACCGCGTGATGGAGTTCATCGGGCCCGGGATCGCCAATCTGAGCGTCGAGTTCCGCAACGGCATCGATGTCATGACGACGGAAACGACCTGCCTGTCCTCCATCTGGGCGACGGACAATCAAGTCCAGGACTACTTGGCGACCCATTACCGTGGCAATGACTATCAGGAACTCAAGCCGGAGAACGGTGCCTACTACGACCGCTTCATCACGATAGATCTGGATCAGATTGAGTGCATGATCGCGCTGCCGTTCCATCCGAGCAACGTCTTCTCGATCCGGGAACTGAACGAAAATCTCGAGGATATCCTGCACGAGACGGAAGTGCGGGGTCAGGCCCTCTTGGAGGGGACCGATGTTTCCTTTACTCTGACCGACAAGATCCGCAACGGCCGACTGTTTGCCGAGCAGGGCTCCATCGCGGGCTGCGCGGGCGGGACCTACGACAATATCTGCGCCGCGGCCAACATCCTGGCCGGCAAATCCGTCGGCAACGAAGAATTCTCGCTGAGCGTTTACCCTTCCAGCATGCCTGTCTACCAGTGCCTGATGGACAACGGCAGCGCCTCGACGCTGATGACGGCGGGAGCTATCTTCAAGACGGCCTTCTGCGGCCCTTGCTTCGGCGGCGATACACCGGCAAACAACACACTGTCGATCCGCCACACGACCCGGAACTTCATCCACCGCGAAGGCTCGAAGCCGCAGGATGGCCAATTGTCCTCGGTCGCATTGATGGATGCGCGTTCGATCGCAGCCAGCGCCGTCAACCACGGTCTGATCACAGCCGCGACGGACCTGGTACAGGAGGAAAAAGCGATACCGAAATACTTCTTCAACAAGGAAATCTACGAAAACCGCGTATTCCAGGCGCATGACAAAGCCCAGCAAGATCTGCCTTTGCGCATCGGACCGAACATCACCGAGTGGCCGGAATTCAACGCATTGACGGACGATATGCTGCTGAAAGTGACCGCAGTGCTGAAGGATCCGGTCACGACGACCGACGAGCTGATCCCTTCCGGTGATACCTCCAGCTACCGTTCCAATCCGATCAAACTTTCCGAATTTACTTTGTCGCGCAAAGATCCGCAGTATGTTCCCCGCGCCAAAGAAATCCGGGAAGTCGAACAGACACGTTTGGCAGGGAAGGACTTCAGGGGAAATGACGGGGAGTTGGCGGCTGTCTACGCGCGCATCCAAACGCGTTTCGCCGATTTTGAATACGACAAAGCCATCGTCGGCAGCGTCATCTATGCGAACAAGCCGGGGGACGGATCGGCCCGCGAACAGGCCGCCAGCTGCCAAAAAGTCTTGGGCGGCTATGCGAACATCGCCAAGGAATACGCGACGAAGCGCTACCGCTCCAACCTGATCAACTGGGGGATACTGCCGCTGATCACACCGGATGAACTCGAACTGAAGAACGGTGACTACATCCTGCTGCGCGGCGCCCGCAAAGCTTTGGCGGAAGACAGCAACCGCTTCGAGGCGTATCTGGTCAAAGAGGACCTGGAGAAGATCAATCTCGGCATGGAAGCCCTGACCGCCGATGAAACCCAGATCCTCTTGGCGGGCTGCCTGATCAATTTCAACAAAAAGGAAGTGCTGGCGAAATGACGGACAGTATTGAACAGCACATGCAGCGCTTCGGCGCATTGGTCCGGAAGGAACAGCAGCGTTTGGCCAAGGTGCACGCCACAAAAGCGGCGCCGAAAGCTGCAGGGGATGCGACAGTCATCGCCGTGCTGCCGGGTGACGGCATCGGGCCGATCATCATGGCACAGGCCATCCGCGTCCTTTCCGAACTGCTGAAGGATGAACTGGCGAACGAGGAAATCCGGTTCCGGTTCATCGAAGGGTTGACCCTGGAAAACCGCTTGGCGATGGGTGAATCCGTACCGGAGTCGGTCATGGCTGAGATCAAGGCTTGCCCGGTCATCCTGAAAGGACCGATGACGACGCCGAAAGCGAGCGATGCGGGCATCAATTTGACGAGCGCGAATGCGATCTTGCGGAGGGAGTTGGACCTGTTCGCAAATATCCGGCCGGTCAAGATGGCGCACAAGGACATCGATTGGACCTTCTTCCGCGAGAACACGGAAGGGCCCTACGCATTGGGCAGCGACGGGCTGCAGATCGATGACGACCTGGCAATCGACTTCGTTGTGGAAAGCCGCACCTGCACGGAACGCATCGCCCGGGTTGCTTTTGAATACGCCAAAAACAACGCCAAACACAACGTCACGGTCGTCACGAAGGCCAACATCATCAAGCGCACGGACGGCAATTTCCTGAACACCTGCCGCGAAATCGCGCAGGAATACGATGGCATCCAGCTTGAGGAACGGCTGGTGGACGTGACGGCTGCGCGGCTGACGAATCCGGAATTCCACAAAGGCTTGGAAGTTTTCGTCCTGCCGAACCTGTACGGCGACATCATCACGGATATCGCGGCCGAGTACCAGGGCGGATTGGGGACGGCCGGTTCCGCCAATATCGGCACGGATTACGCCGTCTTTGAAGCCATCCACGGCTCCGCTCCGTTCCTGGTGGAGAACAACCGCGCGGAATATGCCGATCCTAGCAGCCTCTTGCGGGCGGCCGTCCTGCTGCTGAACCATATCGGCAAAAATGAACAGGCCGATCGCCTGGAAAAAGCCTTGGACATCTGCGGAGCGACTGAGAGACGGATCAAAATCACCAGTTTCCGCGAGGATGCCTCGACCGAAGAATACACGGATTATATCCTGGAGAAACTCGCACCCGAGTACGCGGTGCAGTGATCCGGCGAATAAGCCCCTTTCCTGCCGGCACCGGTTGGCCGACAGGAAAGGGGTATTCTTTTTGCTTCAAACGGGGTTTATTATAATATTCCGTTAAAGAGTGTTAAACTGTTTGCAAGGAGTGTGAGGGAGCATGGGTGATGATTTTGAGTTGGTAATGCTGCTGGCGAGCATCGGAATCACCGCAGCATTCGGGTATCTGGTATTTGATTGGGTCTTGAATCTGACTGCCGTGGAGGTCACCGAAAACGCCAAACTGATCGGGAAAGATACGGAGAACACAAGTCACGTGAATCGAGGTTCATTGGTCACGACAGCAGCCTATGTGATGACCTTCGAATTGGATGGGGGCAAACGCATCACGTTTCGCGTCGGCAGAGGAATGTACCGGCAGGCTTTCATCGGTGATTCCGGCAGACTGACCTACAAACGGAAATGGCTCAGGAAATTCGAACGGATGTGAGCTGTTGTCATCTTTTTTGCTCCGGGACAGCTTGACTATCCATTTGCCCTGTAGTAGTCTGTATGGGTATCAAAAAAACAGAATAAGACAGTTCGTAACCATCCTGTCTCAAATCAAAACTAGGACCAGACTGCTGTTTATTGTGAGCGGTCGATTGTTGATGGGCATAGTGTGCCCTTTTTTTGTGCCTAAAAATATAAATGATATGCATATTTCGAAGCCATTTAAGACAAGGAAAGTTCTGGAAAGACGGATCGGCAGAACGGCAGCAACGCCTGAAAAGTGGTAGTGCTGCGGAAGAACTTCAGGGGGAGAAGCAAAAAATGTATATTTTAAAAACGGAACACAGCTTCGACAGCGCGCATTTTCTTGCTGGTTATGCAGGCAAATGCGCAAACATCCACGGCCACAGATGGCGGGTCGAAATCGAGGTGCAAGCTGAGGAATTGGTCGCATCCGGACAATTGGACGGCATGGTGGTGGATTTCGGGGATCTGAAAAAGGATCTCAAGGTCGTTGTGGATCAATTGGACCACGCGCTGATCATCGAGCAGGGGACCTTGCGGGAACAAACGCTGCAGTGCATCAAGGAAGACGGATTTGCCGTCATCGAATTCCCGTTCCGTCCGACAGCCGAAAATTTCGCCGCGCATTTCTACAGAACGATGGCGGGATTGGGCTATGACGTGAAGCGGGCGACTGTTTATGAAACGCCGACAAACAGCGCGGCTTATGAAGAAAGCGGGGAAAAATAATATGGTTCTGCAAGTAGTCGAAAAATTCGTCAGCATCAATGGCGAAGGCCGCAGGTGCGGACAATTGGCGACCTTCATCCGGTTCGCGGGATGCAATCTGAACTGCGGGTATTGCGACACCGCTTGGGCAAACGACAGAAAAGTCGCATTCGATCCGATGACGGCCGAGGAGGTCTACGCCTATATCAAGGACACGCAGGTCACCAACGTCACCCTGACCGGGGGAGAGCCGCTGTTGCAGCAGGACATGGGCGAACTTTTGGAGCTGCTGTCGCAGGACCCGGAACTTTATGTCGAAATCGAGACGAACGGTAGCGTGTTGTTGAGCAAATTTTCGGATCTGGAAAATCCGCCGAGCTTCACGATGGACTACAAGCTTCCTTCCAGCGGGATGGAACGCATGATGGCGCTGGAAAATTTCGATCAGCTGACTGCGAAGGATACGGTCAAATTTGTATCGGGCAGCTTGGAGGATCTGGAGAAAGCCCGGGAATTGATCGATCGGTACAAACTGACCGAAAAAACCGCAGTCTACATCAGTCCGATTTTCGGGGAGATCGAGCTGGAAACCATCGTCGATTTCATGAAGGACAACCAAATGAATGGGGTCAACATGCAGGTGCAGCTCCACAAAATCATCTGGGATCCGAACGAACGGGGCGTTTAAGTTACCGGGGGACAGCGCGACCGCTGCTCTGCTGCACCGGTGGCGGAGCGCAGCTCCGGGGAGGCCGGCCTCGCCGGAGAACAGTAAAGCTGTCTGAGGCCCACCTCCGGGGAAGCGATCTTCCCCGGAGGTGAACAAATCAAACGGTGCCTTAACTCCAGCAAGGCTGCGCTCGCCGGAGTTAAGGCGAGCGAAGCGCATACCGAAAACAAGCCCAAAAAGCCCAAAAAGCTTGGCACATTGCCGCCAAGCTTTTTGGGCTTTTTGCTATGAAAAAAATGCGGCTCCCATTCTGCCGATCAACCGCACCAATTCGATGATGACAACCAGGCTGCCGATTTTGAACAGCCAGCCGTTCACGATGCCGTTCGCGCTGCACAAACCGAGGCGGATGCCGCCGGGCAGCGGATAGAACAGTTTCACGCGCTTATGGTTCAGCATGTCGATCGCGATATGCGATGCCATCGCAACCACAAAATAAGGAACCAACAGCGGGGATAAAATGTAGACGGCCATGCTCAGCAAGGCCAGCCCGAGTATGGAATGAAGAAACGACCGGTGCGGCTGTTCCTTTCCGAAGATGCAGATGCCCAAAAAAATGACGGTCCCGAAAAAGATCCGTGAGTAGGAGCTGTGATTCAGAATAGCCGAGAAGATCCCGAGCGACCACCGCGACTCAGCAAAGGCCAACAGCACCGATACCGCCAGAATCAATCCAAGAATCCAGTCCAGTGTCTGGTGGGATTCCGAGGTGGTGACGTCGATGTCGCTGATGACGGACCCGATAATCGAAACGCCCAAACAGATGAATAGTTCCTTCAGCGTGGAGGGTTGCGTTACCAGCAAGCTGGCGGCAGTCCCTACTGCTACGTGTGTTTTTCCAGTCATGATGAATCCTTTCCGAAATAAAATAAGTAAGAACGCTTGTTCCCACCTTGTCTATCATACCCGCTTCAGCGGCAAAAAGAAACAAAAATAAGCAACGGTTTGTTCTGGATTCGCTTTTGCCTATCAAATCTGTTCGTTTTTCGGTGTTATCCAAACGGTCGGGAAGGTGGTATTCTCTCCTTACTACAGAACATGAAAAGAGGGAACAGATATGCCAAATCAACTATTCAAAGTGACGTCGACCAGTTTAAGCGAAAATTACCAAGTGATCAACAAAGCCAGGGGCAAGTCCATCGTGCTGGATGAACCGGAAGCATTCGGGGGTACGGACATCGGCCTGAGTCCCGTGGAAGCGCTGCTTGCCGGATTGGGCAGCTGCAAAGCCATCGCTGGGCGTATGTTTGCCGAAAAACTCGGCATCAAACTGCATGAACTTGAGGTGGAAGTGAGCGGAAACCTGAACACGGACGGGTTCTTGGGCGACGAAAATGTCAAAATCGGTTTCACCGACATTCATGCGGTCTACCGCGTCAAAGCCGACAACACCGAAGCGGAAATCAACCATTTCGTGGAGTTTGTCGAGTCGCATTGCCCGGTCGGCGACACCTTGATCAATCCTGCCAGCATCAGTTTTGATACCACAATCATTTGATTTTAATTATGCAAAAGCCCGAATCGTGAGTGATTCGGGCTTTTTTTGATTTAAGGGTAACAGACGAATGCGGGTAGCCAACTCCGGTGAGGGAGGGCCAGTAGGAGTTAATGATTGAAATATACGTCCAACTCCGGCGAACATAGGCTCACCGGAGTTGAACGCTTTTTATGAGCGCCAACTCCGGCCAATGTGTCTCTCACCGGAGTTGTGGGCAACCATTGTCGCACGCTTTTCTCAGATTGTTTTTCTCCGAGCCTCTTCCTGAACCAGTCCCAGGAAATAATCCGAGGCTTTCGAAAACACCTGATATTTCTTCCAGGCAAAATGCAGACCGACCTCGAGCCGCGGTTCCAAAGGGCGGAAGCACAAGTCGCTGCCTTCCCCGGTATGGATGATGCCGTCCAAGCAGAGCGCATAATGCCTATTTTCTTCGACGAGCAGGGAAGCGTTGTAGAGCAGATTGTAAGTCGTGACGATGTTCAGGCTGCGCTCATTTCCTCCGAGCCAACCTGCGAGTTCATTTTTGACCAGCATTTGGTTCGAACAAATGACCGGTTTTCCCCGCAGATCCTTCGGTGTGATGCTATCCAAAGCTGCCAGCGGACTGTCTTTCCTCATCAGGACGCCCCAGATATCCTTTGTCGGCAATTTGATGAAATCATATTTGGTCATGTTCGTCGGCTCCACAAGCACACCGAAATCGAGCAAGCCTTTGTCCAACCTGTCCGTGACATCCTCGGCATTGCCGCTGAACAGATGGAATTTAAGCAGCGGGTGCTCCGATTGGGCTCGGTTGATTGCGCGCGCAATCAACCGCATGCCGTCGGATTCGCCGCCGCCGATATAGATGTCCCCGCTGAATTCAGTATCATCCGCACTCATTTCCGATTCGGTCTTCTCCACGAGCTGGATGATTTCCTCCGCCCTCTTTCTGAGCAGCATGCCGTCATCCGTCAAAGTGATTTTGCGGTTGCCCCGTATGAAAAGTTGCTTACCAAGTTCTTCCTCCAGTTCCTTCATCTGCCGGGATAGCGTCGGTTGCGTGATATGCAAAAATTCCGCCGCACCGGAAATGCTCTGTTCCCTGGCGATCGTCAAAAAATACTGCAGCACTCTGAGTTCCATGTCTTCAACTCCTTTAGCACCATATTAGCGCTTCTTGCTATGCCTTGCAAGTATGGGAAGGTATCTGATATAGGTATTTGCTGTTCCTGACGATTCGGTATATTCTATTCTCAAGAGGAGTGAGAGGAATGGAAAGTGAAGAAGGAAAGCTGATCACAAATCTGAAGGATGCAGGCTGTACCGACGAGACCATCGCTGCTTTCCTGCAATACCATCAAACGAACGAACAGGCGAAACAAAAGAATTTGCTGAAGAAGCACAGAAGCATTTTATTGGATAAGCTCCATGAGGACCAGAAGGCAATCGACTGTCTGGATTATCTTCTCTACAAACTTAAATAAACAACATACCAGGGGGAAAAAATATGATCGGAACAATCGCAGGAATATTGACTACTTTGGCATTTTTGCCGCAGGTGATTCAGGTTTTGCAGACAAAGGACACAAAGGCCATTTCGCTGGGGATGTACCTCATGTCCGTTACAGGGATTTTCTTATGGATGCTGCATGGCTACAGAATCGGGGATATGGCGCTGTTCATCGCGAATGTCATCACTTTCTGTTTGGCTTTGATCATTCTGATAGCCAAATTGAAGTATAAATAAGTAATTTGGGTCAGCTTACGCTGATCCTTTTTTGTTTTGGGGGAAAGTCGCTTATAATGGATGAGAGAGGTGGTGCCATCATGTTGGAAGAATTGGCGTTTGAAATAGCGAAAGAGGCGCATGCCGGACAGACGGACAAAGCCGGGCTTGATTATATCCTGCATCCGCAGCAAGTGACTGCGATGGTGACGACGGATGCGGAAAAGGCTGTCGCGCTGCTGCATGATATCATCGAGGATACGGAGGTGACAGCCAACGATTTGCTGGCCAAGGGATTGCCTGACAACATTGTCGAAGCTGTGGAAGCATTGACCAAAAAATCCGGCCAAAGCTACAGTGATTATCTGGCAAACGTCAAAAAGAACGGATTGGCCACTACCGTGAAGCTGGCCGATCTGAAGCACAATTCGGATTTGAGCCGTTTGGAGAAGATCACCAAAAAGGACAGGGATCGGGCAGAGAAATACCGCAAGGCGATTGAATATTTATCGGAGTGACAAAAATAAAAAATGGACCAGCAATTCCCCGGAAGGAGGATTTGCTGGTCCATTTTGTGTTATCAGGAGCTGAAATGCTAAGATTTGCCCGTTTCAGCGATAATCAACTTGATGCATGCCTCGACACTGCGCAGCATCGGATTGTCCGACCGATAGATCACTCGCGTCTTGATCTTCAACGATTCGACCGGCGTCGCCAGGATGGTGATCCGCCCGGAGAGAATGTCTTCTTTGATGACGTCTTCCGACAGGATGGCGACACCGGCGTCCTTCAGCAAAGCTTGACGGATCATCTCAAGGCTGTTGAAGGTCATCCGATTCTGGTCGGAAAGGCCATTTCTGTGCATGAACTCCTGCAGGAAACTGCTGTAGGATGATTCTGATCTGTAGAAAAGCAAAGGCGGCTGCAGATCGGGTTCCTGTCTCATGCGGCTGGCCAATGCTGTTGAGGCGACGAGGCAAACAGTGTCTTCCCGGAGCAGTCGGTCACGCATGCCGATTGTGGTGTAGTTGGCGCTCAGGATCCCGATGTCGTATTGCTTATCGCGCACGCCTGAAAATATCAGTTTGGCGTTCTCAGCGGTATCGATCTCGATTTCGACCTCAGGGAACCGCTCATAGGCTTTCGCAAAAAAATCCGACAGGTTCATCTTCATGTAATTCAAATCCCCTACAATCCGCAACCGGAGTTTTTCTTCGGACAAGTTCCGCATCTTTCCCAACGCTTCCTCATAAAGGCTGAATATTTGGGAGGAATACTCGAACAAGGCTTCCCCGGCGCTTGTCAGGAACAGCTTCCTGCCGGCCCGGATGAACAACTCCTGCTCCAGATCCGCTTCCAATTTTTTGATCTGTTTGGTAATTGCCGGCTGGCTCAGTCCGAAATGCTGGGCGGTTTTGGAAAAACTCAAATATGTAGCGCAATAATGAAACGTCCGTAGCTGTGGCAGACCCATCGAAATCCCTCCATGTCAGGTTAATTTCCATTCAGTATAACCTGATGTTATGGAAAAAGGTTATGTATGTAAGGAAGTCGCGAATCCTGTCAGGTAATATCACATATCCGGGAAAAGCCGCAACTATTCAAAAATCATCTGCAACACTTATAGGGACGGGAAGGCATCGTTTTCATCAATTTACACCAAGTGGCTGCCCCTGAAAATGTTGCTTATACTTTGAATCAGATAAGAGCAAAGCAAGGGTAGACGCTGGACGGCAAAGATCGATAGCCGTTCATCCGGGTCCGCAAATGCATCAACTGAACGGAGGGAGCTTATGTACGTCGCTAACGGAACAGGCAGGCTTGAAAAGGTTTTGCTTTCAAAACCCAGTCATGTCCATCAGGCAGAACAGATCAACGAAATTTCAAAACAATGGGACCTGCAGCAGATAGATGAAAGCCGCATCCAAAAGGAATTCCAGGAACTCCATTCATTATATGAAAGCTTGGGCATCTCCGTCGAGCTGATGGAAAAGGATGAAACCCTTCCGCATGCTGTGTTTTCCCGGGACTTTGGGGGCTGCGTGAAAGAAGGCTACATCCTCGGGAAATTCAAAAATGATATCCGCTTGCCGGAAACCGAAGCTTACGAAGAGAAGATGGCCGAGCTGGGCGTTCCGCTGTTGGGGGAAGTGTCAGGAACGGGCGTCTTTGAGGGCGGGGATTTTGCCTTCTTGGACGAACGCACGGTTGCCATCGGTATGTTGGACCGGACGAACGCTGAGGGATTCGGACAGATTAAGGGGATCCTGAAGCCTTTGGGGTATGATGTGCATCCCGTTGAAATGGATCCGCGGTACCTCCATTTGGACATGTGCTTCAACTTGGTAGCTCCCAAGCTTGCGATCGGCTATGCGGATTTGCCTGAAACTTTCATAGCGTTGTTGAAGAAAATGGAAATCGAATTGATCACCGATGACGAACATGCGATTTTCCGCCATGGCTACAATGTCCAGGCAATCGGCCGCAATGAAGTGATTTCCTTGGGCCGGAACCGGGGCATCAATGAGAAGATGCGCAAGAAAGGACTTACCGTTCATGAAGTCGAATTGACAGAGTTGCTGAAATTAGGGGGAGGCATCCATTGCATGACCTTCCCGCTGAAAAGAGTGCATGCATAGGGGGAAACAATATGTACGAAACAATCAAAAACCTGCCACAACCGCAGCAAATTGAAGCATTGGCAAAAGAACTCGTCCAGATCCCGAGCATCAACAGTTCCGCGCATGGCGAAGCGGACATCAGCAGGCGTGTCGCCGAAATCCTGTCGAGTTTCCCGTATTTCAAGGAGCACCCCGATCTGGTCTGGGAGATGCCGTTGCTGAATGATCCTTTGCAGCGGAGCAATGTGTTCGCATTTCTTCCCAAAGTTGATTCGAAGAAAATCGTCCTGCTGCATGCCCATATCGATACTGTCGGCGTCGAGGACTTCGTAAAGCAGAAAGCAGATGCTTTTTCGCCGGAGCGCCTGTTGCGTTTTTTTGAGAATTACGAAGCAGATGCTGACGTTCAAAGCGATGCGCTATCCGGGGAGTGGGCATTCGGGCGCGGCATGCTGGACATGAAGAGCGGCATGGCCGTGCATTTGGCGAACTTGCTGCACTATTCATTAAATCCGCAAGAACTTCCATTCAATCTTTTGCTGATGGGGAATCCGGTAGAGGAGAACGATCATACCGGCGTCATCGCTTCTTTACCTGAGCTGTTGGCGTTCAAGC
>Ga0194138_10001315_pt1 | contig 11907 bp, 8 predicted proteins | sample TARM_MetaG_T2_14_FD_134022 | JGI IMG/M metagenome (GOLD analysis project Ga0194138, IMG submission 134022) | Freshwater microbial communities from Pennsylvania, USA, analyzing microbe dynamics in response to fracking - TARM_MetaG_T2_14 (version 2) | ecosystem: Environmental > Aquatic >...
CAACCACCAACTGCCACAGTCAGCGTTGAAGAGCAAAACGCCGATGCAAGCCATGAAAGAATGGTACGCCTCTCGCCCTGATCTGTTCCATAAACGCCCATATGATCGTCCGGGATGTGACACGTAGGCATTGCGGCCGATCTTGCCGGACACCAAAGGCAGCAGTTCCTGGATCGTGACTTGCGGATTGCCGGCCTCGATCGTTTTCACTGCGGCAGTGGTGTCGTTCCGCAGGGTGCGGATGGTGTTGCGCACCGATTGCATGCACAGGTCGGTGTCGGTCGGCCCGGCTTCCACCAGCCGGCGCTTGTAATCGGCATGGGCCCAGACCTCGTCGGCCACCACGAAGCGGGTACCGACCACGACTCCCGCGGCGCCCATCGCCAGCGCGGCGACGACCTGCGAGCCGTGGCCGGTGCCGCCGCCGATCAGGTAGGGAATGCTCAGATGGCTGTCGGCCCAGGCGGCGTTGACGAAGGAGCCGACCATGTCGAGTCCCGGGTGGCCGCCGCATTCTGCCCCCACAATCGCGACCGCGTCCACGCCGATGGAGGCGGCCTTGACCGCATAGCGCACCGCCGGCACCTTGTGCAGCACCTTCACGCCCGCGCCCTTCAGCAAGGGCATGAATTCCTCGGGGTTGCGGCCCGAGGTTTCGACGAATTTCACGCCTTCGTCGACGATGAGTTCGAACACTTCGCGCGTCTTGGCGGGTGAGACCAGCTTGGGGAGCATGGACACGTTGACGCCGAACGGCCCGCCTTCGCACAGCTCGCGGCAGCGCCTGATCTCGGCGCGCAGGGCGTCGGGCTCGGGGAAGGTGGCGGCGGTGATGAAGCCGATGATGCCCGCGCGCGAGGCGGCGGCAACGTAACGCGCGTCCGAGAGCCACATGAGGCCACCGGCGACGATTGGCAGGCGGGTGCCGAAAAGCTCGGTGCAAGGGGTGGGGAAGGGAGCCTGGTTCATCTTAAATGACGCCCTTGGCTTTCAGTTCGGCCAGTCTGGCGTCGGAGACGCCAAGCAGCGACTGCAGCACTTCCTGGGTTCCTTCGCCGAGCGTCGGCGGCGCTTTTCGCACCGGCAGCCGTTCACCGTCGAATCGATAGGGCGGCGCCATCACCTTGATGTCGCCTGCCACCGGGTGCGTTTGGGTGGTGACCAGGCCCGCGTCGGTGGCACGCTTCGAGGTCAGCGCTTCGTGCAGGCCGGCCACCTCGCCGCACGGAATGCCGGCGCCGGCCAGGCGTTCGAGCAAGTCCTTGCGCTTGCGGCGACCGAGTTCGAAGGTCAGGATGGGCACCAGGATGTCGCGGTTGGCCGAGCGTTTCAGGTTGGTCTTGAAGCGTTCGTCGGTGGCCAGTTCGGGGCGCTCGATCACGTCGGTGCAAAAGCGGGCGAACTGGCTGTTGTTGCCGCATGCGACAACCAGCGGGCCGTCGGCGGCATCGTATACGCCGTAGGGCATGATGGACGGATGGGCGTTGCCATAGCGCGGTGGATCCTCGCCGATGAGCAGGGCCTCCAGCCCATAGTAGGCGGTGATCATCAGGCCGCAATCGAACAGCGCCATGCCGATGTCGCGGCCCTTGCCGGTTTTTTCACGCTGGTAGAGTGCGGCCAGCACCGCTTGTGCGGCATACATGCCGGTCATGGTGTCGACCACCGCCGTGCCGAACTTGAGGGGCGGGCGATCCGGTTCGCCGTTCAGGGCCATCAGGCCGGACTCGCCCTGGATCACCAGGTCGTAACCGGGGCGCGCCGCTTCCGGTCCGCTGCGGTCGTAGCCGGTGATCGAGCAGTAGATCAGCCCGGGATTGTCGGCGCTCAGTTGCGCATATCCCAGTCCCATTTTCTCTATGCCGCCGAATTTGAAGTTCTGCAGGACGACATCGCTTTTCAGGGCCAGCTCGCGCGCGTATTGCTGGCCTTCTTCTGTTTGCAGATCGAGGCAGATCGAGCGTTTGTTGCGGTTGACGCTATTGAAGTAGGGGGTCTCGGTCGCGCCGATGCGCAGGCCCCAGTCGCGCGTGTCGTCGCCGCGCTCGGGGTGCTCGACCTTGATCACTTCGGCGCCCAGGTCGCCCAGGATCATGGCGCACCACGGCCCCGCCAGCACCCGGGAAAGGTCAAGCACGCGTACGCCGGCCAGCGGCAGCGAAGATTGTATGTCGGACATTGCAACTCCAGATAGTCAAGAATCCTTGCACCGCAGCGCAAGGAAAAGGGGGGCGGGGTCAATCGGGATTCGGTTTTCCGCGCAGAGCAACGAAATCCGGCGCGCGCTTGGCAAGGAATGCGCCAATGCCTTCGGCCGCTTCGCAATCACCCTGCGACTCGACCATCATCTGCGCTTCCAGCTCCATTTGCGCGTCCATGTCCGCGCCGTACGCGTTCCGGCATAGTCTCTTGATGCGGGCGCCGGCGCGCGCCGGTCCGTTCGCGACACGCGCGGCCAGCGCCACCGCCTCGGCCAGCGCTGCGCCCTTGTCGGTAATCCGGTTCAGCGCACCCATCGCGTACATGCGCTCGCTCGTGATGCGCTCGCCGGTCAGGCACAGTTCGGTCAACACCTGGCGCGAGACGAATTCTGACAGAAAGGCGGTCGCGCCGCCGTCCGGCGTCAGTCCGACATTGATGTAGGCCACCGAGAAAAAGGCGTTGCGCGCGGCCACGAGCATGTCGCAGGCCAGCGCGAGAGACAGTCCGGCGCCGGTTGCACCGCCTTCGACGGCGGCAATGACGGGTTTGCCGCAATCGCGGATCGCGCGTACCAGCTGGTGCAGGTTTTCGAGCTTCTCGCGCCGCTGCACGGGCGACAGCGCGCGCCGCGTTGCGAGCTGGTTCAGGTCGCCGCCGGAGCAAAAGAACTCGCCGGCGCCGGTCAGCACGATGGCGCCGACCGCGGAATCGGCCGCTGCCTCGGCCAGCGCCGCCGGCAAGCCTTGGTACAGGCCTGGCGTGAAGGCGTTGCGGGCCGCCGGATTATTGTTGACCAGGATGCGCACCGCGCCTTCCTGCCGGCTCAATACGGCGCCCGTCATGCCGCCAACCGCTTGCCAAGCGCGATGAAGCGTTGCAGGTGATGGTCTTCGTCGCCAAGCTGGTGGTCGATCATCACGAGGCGCTTGGCATAGTGCGCCAGCGGCAGTTCCCAGGTCATGCCGATGCCGCCATGCAGCTGGATGCTTTCTTCGGCCACCAGCGCGCCGATGCGGCCGATGCTGACCTTGGCGGCCGCCAGCGCACGTTCGCGGGGCAGGCGCTCGGTATCGAGCGCAGCGGCGGCGTTGATCACGGCAGAACGGGCTTGTTCGATCTCCAGCAGCAGGTCCGCCATGCGGTGCTGCAGGGCCTGGAAGCTGCCGATCAGGGTGCCGAACTGCTTGCGCGTGCGCAGGTACTCGAGGGTGGCTGTCTTGACCACTTCCATCGCGCCCAACGCCTCGGCGCACAGTGCCAGCACGCCGCGCCCGACCGCGCGTTCGAGCGTGAGGTAGCCTTGGTTCTCGGCGCCCAGCAGCGCGCCGGCATCCAGTCTTACATCGGTCAGGGTGAGTTCGGCCACGCGCCCGCCGTCGATCACGGGGCAGCCGCGCACGCTCAGTCCCGGTGTGCCTGCCGGTAGCAGGAACAGCGAGATTCCGGCTTCGTCGCCGGCGGCGCCCGCGGTGCGGGCCGAGACCACGAACAGGCCGGCGTGCTCGCCTTGCTGCACCACGGCCTTGGCGCCGTTCAGCACCCACTGGCCGCCGCTGCGTTCGGCGCGGGTGTGCACCCGGGCCAGCTCGTAGTGCGTGCCGGGTTCGTCATGCGCGAACGATGCGATGCTGGTGCCGTCGATGATGTCGGCCAGCAGCGCGCGCTGCGCTTCATTGCCGGCCGCGGCGATCGCGTCGCCTGCGAGTATGGCGCTGCCGAGCAGGGGTTCGACCACCAGGCCGCGTCCCAGCGCCTCGAAGACGACCGCGATGTCGAAGCCGGCGCCGCCGAAGCCGCCGTCGGCTTCCCGGAACAGGGCGCCGATGACGCCCAGTTCGGCGAACTGGCGCCAGATCTCGCGGCTGAAGCCGGGCGCGGACTTGACGATGCGGTCGCGCGTCTCGAAATCGTATTGTTCGGCGATGAAGCGGTTCAGGCTGTCGGCCAGCATGCGCCTTTCTTCTGTGTGTTCGAAGTTCATACTCGTCCTTACAGTCCCAGGATCATCTTGGAGATGATGTTTTTCTGGATTTCGTTGGAGCCGCCAAAAATCGACAGCTTGCGGTTATTGAAGTACTGTGCGGCGGCACTGGCCGCCGCTTCGGGGCCGACCTGCATTGCGCTGTAGCCGTCCTCGAGCGCCTCGGGGATGAACGGGCGCGCGTAGGGGCCCATCGCACGGCGCGTCAGCGACAGGATCTCCTGGCGGATTTCGGTGCCGCAGATTTTCAGCATCGAGCTTTCTGCGCCCGGCACGCCGCCGCCGGCCACCGCCGCGATCACGCGCAGGTTGGTGGTCTTCATGTTCTCGAGGTCGATTTCGACGCGCGCCACGCGCGCCGCGAACGAGGGATCTTCGTCCAGCGGCCGGCCGTTGCGGGTCTGCTGCGCGCTAATGCGTTTGAGGCGTTCGAGCGCCGCGACCGAAAGGCCGACTCCGGCAATGTTGGTGCGCTCGTAGGTCAGCAGGTACTTGGCGCAGGTCCAGCCCTTGTCCTCTTCCCCGACCAGGTTTTCGACCGGCACGCGCACGCCGGTGAAGAACACTTCGTTGACCTCGTGCTCACCCTCAAGCGTGATGATGGGGCGAACTTCGACCCCTGGCGTGGCCATGTCGATCAGCAGGAAGCTGATGCCTTGCTGTTTCTTGGCTTCGCGGTTGGTGCGCACCAGACAGAAGATCATGTTGGCGTGCTGGCCGAGCGTGGTCCAGGTCTTCTGGCCGTCGACAATGTAATGGTCGCCGTCGCGCACGGCGCTGGTCTTGACCGCGGCCAGGTCGGAACCGGCGCCCGGTTCGGAGTAACCCTGGCACCACCAGTCGGAGCCGTCGAGGATGCGCGGCAGCCAGTAGCGTTTCTGCGCCTCGTTGCCGTATTTGATCAGCACCGGTCCCAGCATGTTGACGCCGAAGGGAACGATGCGCGGCGCGTTGGCCAGGGCGCACTCGTGCTCGAAGATGAACTTTTCGGCCGCGCTCCAGCCCGGCCCCCCATGTTCGACCGGCCAGTGATTGGCGAGCCAGCCGCGCGCGTTGAGGATCGCGTGCCATTGTTCCATGTCGGACTTGGAAAGGTGCTTGCCGTTGGCGACCTTGTGGGACAGGCTGGCCGGCAGTTTGTCGGCCAAAAAGGCGCGCACCTCACTTCGGAACAGCTCTTCTTCGGCGGTAAAATTCAAATCCATTTCAACGTTCCTCAATAAATCTCGAACAGGCCTGCGGCGCCCATGCCGCCGGCGATGCACATGGTCACGACCGCGTATTTCACGCCACGTCGTTTACCTTCAATTAATACGTGGCCGGCCAGGCGCGCGCCGGTCATGCCGAACGGATGGCCGATCGAAATCGCGCCGCCGTTGACGTTGAGCCGGTCGTCGGCAATGCCGAGCCGCTGCTGGCAGTAGATCGACTGCGAGGCGAACGCCTCGTTCAGTTCCCACAGGCCGATGTCGTCGACCGTCAGGCCGTGGCGCGCCAGCAGCTTGGGTACCGCGAAGACCGGGCCGATGCCCATTTCGTCGGGCTCGCAGCCGGCCAGCGCGAGGCCGCGAAAGGCGCCCAGCGCGGTCAGGTTGGCGCGCTCGGCTTGTTTCGCTTCCATCAGCACGCAGGCCGAGGCGCCGTCGGAGAGTTGCGAGGAGTTACCGGCGGTGATGAACTGGTCCGGGGCGCGCACTGGCGCCAGCCTGGCCAGCGCCTCGTAGGTGGTGCCGCGCCGGTTGCAGGTGTCGGCGTCGACCGTCACTTTGCGCCTGGAGACGACACCGGTCTCCTTGTCGGTGACGGCCATGGTAGTGGTGCAGGCGATGATTTCGTCGCGATAGCGCCCGGCCAGTTGCGCCGCTTCGGTCTTGCGCTGGCTCTCGGCCGAAAAGCGGTCTTGCGCCTCGCGGCTGATGCCGTAGCGCGCGGCCACGATGTCTGCCGTTTCGATCATCGACAGGTACAGCTCCGGCTTGTTTGCGACGATCCATGGGTCCATGCCGCTGTCGCCGTCCTCGCGGGTGCGGATATGCGAGATGCTCTCGACGCCGCCTGCGATCATGGCTGGCGCGCCATCGACGACGATGCGCCCGGCCGCCATCGCGATCGCTTGCAGCCCGGAGGCGCAAAAGCGGTTCACGGTGGTGCCGGCGATCGTGACGGGCAAGCCGGCGCGGATGATGGCCTGGCGTCCCACGTTGCGCCCGGTGGTGCCTTCCGGATAGCCGCAGCCGAGGATGGCGTCCTCGATCAGGGCCGGATCGATGCCCGCGCGCTCGACGGCGGCGCGCACTGCGAAGGCGGCGAGCGTTGCGCCCGGTGTGATGTTGAATTCGCCGCGGTGCGCCTTGGTGAGCGGGGTACGGGCGGTTGAAACGATGACGGCTTCACGCATGTCGGTATGTCCTTGTTTATTCGGCTTTGTTGAGACTGTCGAAGTTCGCGCCGCGAGCGACCAGTTCGACCAGCAGGGGCGAGGGCTGCCAGAACAGCGGCGCTTCCTTCGCGAATTCGCCGATGTCGGCCAGTACCTTGTCCAGCCCCACCTGGTCGGCATATTTCATCGGCCCGCCGCGATGGCGCGGAAAGCCGTAACCACAGAGGAAGGCCACGTCCACGTCGAGCGGGCGCAGCGCGATGCGCTGGTGAACCACGTTGGCGCCTTCGTTGATCATCGCGGCCATGTAGCGCCGCATGATCTCCTCGTCGGTAAAGTCGCGCGGGGTGACGCCGGCGCGGGTGCGCTCGGCGCTGATGATCGCTTCGACTTCCGGATCGGGCGTGCCGCTGCGGGCGCCGTCCTGGTAGAGGTAATAGCCGCGCCCGGTCTTCTGCCCGAACCAGCCGCGTTCGCAGATGCGATCTGCGATCTGGACATAGCGTGCCTTCGGGTCACGCGTGGCGGCGCGGCGCTTGCGCGTGGCCCAGCCGATATCGCCGCCGGCCAGGTCGGACATCTGGAATGGCCCCATCGGGTAGCCGAAATCGCGCACCGCCTTGTCGATTTGATAGGGCGAGGCGCCGTCTTCCATCAGGTAGTCGGCGGCCTGGCGGTAGACCGCGAGGATGCGGTTGCCGATGAATCCATCACATACCCCGGCGCGCACCGGCACCTTGCGCAGCTTCTTCGCCAGTTCGAACGCGGTCGCCACGACATCGGCCGATACCTTGGCCGGAACCACGATTTCGAGCAGTTTCATGATGTTGGCCGGCGAGAAGAAGTGCAGGCCGATCACGTCCGCTGGGCGCGAGATGCCCGCCGCGATCGCGTCGATGTCGAGATAGGACGTGTTGGTCGCCAGCACGGCGCCGCTCTTGCAGACGCGGTCGAGTTGCGCGAACACCTGCTGCTTGACCTCGATGTCCTCGAACACCGCCTCGATCACCAGGTCGGCCTGCGCCAGTGCCTCGTACGAAGTGCTGGCGCTCAAGCGCGCCATGACCGCAGCCTTGGCCTCGGCCGTCATGCGGCCCTTTGCGACCAGGCTGTCGTAGACCTTGTCGACATGCGCGCGGCCGCGCGCGAGTGCCGCTTCATCGCGCTCGATCATGGTGACCGGCAGGCCCGCGTCGAGCGCTGCCACCGCGATGCCTGCGCCCATCATGCCGCCGCCGACCACGCCAATCTGTTCGATCGGGCGCGGCTTTGCATTGCGGGTTTCGGGTGCCTTCAGTACCTCACGTTCGGCGAAAAAGGCGTGAATCAGGCCGGCGCGCTGCGGGCTGTCCATGCATTCCAGGAATAATTTGCGTTCAAGCTGCATGCCAGCCTCGAATGGCAGATCGAGCGCCGCCTCGACCGCCTCGACGATCTTCATCGGCGAAAACAGCCCGCGCGCCTTCTTCGCCACCTCGGCGCGCGCGCTTTCGATGGCGGCACGGCTGGCCTGGCGGTCGGCGAGTGCCTCGGCCGCGCGGGTAGGGCGCAGCGGCGCCTGCGCGGCCAGCAGTTCCTGGGTGTAGGCCAGGCCTGCCTCGATCATGTCCGTTCCGCCGGCCAGCCGGTCGACCAGGCCGGATGCAAGTGCTTCATTGGCGCCGATGTGGCGCCCGCTCAGGATCAGGTCGAGCGCAGCGGCGGCCCCGATCAGGCGCGGCGTGCGTTGGGTGCCGCCGGCGCCGGGCATCAGGCCGAGCTGCACTTCGGGCAGGCCGAGCTTCGCGTCCGAGCCTGCCAGCCGGTAGTGCGCTCCCAGCGCTATTTCGAGCCCGCCGCCCAGCGCCGCTCCGTGGATCGCGGCCACCACGATCTTGCCGCTGGACTCGATCCGGTTGCATACCTCGGGCAGGGTGGGCGGCAGCGGCGGCTTGCCGAACTCGCGGATATCGGCGCCTGCGATGAAGTTGCGTCCCGCGCCGACCAGCAGCACGGCTTCGACCTCGGGATCGGCATCGGCCGCGTCGAGCGCGGCGATCAGGCCGCGGCGCACGTCCACGCCCAGTGCATTGACCGGCGGGTTGTTGATGGTAACTAGAAGAATCTTGCCGCGCAGTTCGCGGACGACGGCTTCGGCTTGCGTGGCGGGGTGCATCGTGCCTCCAGATGATCGAGCCCAGTGGCTCTAATGGAGGACGATTGTCTGCGGGATCGGAATTATTGACAATTCCCTTTGTCTTTGACAGATAGTCAAATTAGATTTGACGATGGCAGTTTGGCAGGCGTCCTTAACTCTGCCATTGGGCCGCCAGCGCGACGATGTGATCGCGCAGGTAGTCGATCAAGGTGCGCGTCACGGGCGACGGAAAGCGATTGGGCAGGGTGAGCACGTACAGGTTGCCGCCGAGATTATCGATGCGGTGGTCCAGCAAAAGCGGGCGCAGGGCGCGATAGGCCGGTGAATGCGATACGTACACCGGCAGCAGGCCGATTCCCATGCCCTGGGAGACCGCATCGGCGAGCAGCGGGAAATCGTCCGATTGCAGTGTTCTTTGCAGCGTGACCGTCTTGCTGTCGCTGTCGTCGTGCTGATTGGTCAGCTTCAGGGTGACCAGGTGGCCAGGGTAGGGCGACGCCACCAGCGTGTGCTGTTCGAGGTCGGCGGGCGACGCGATCGGGCCGTGCTGCCGCAGGTAGTCGGGCGACGCGTACAGCTTCCACTGGATCGGGCATATCTCGCGCGCCACGCAATCGAGCGGCGGCGTCAGCGTGATTTTCAATGCGACGTCGACTTCGGCCGCGATCAGGTCGTGGATCCGGTTGTTGAACGTGACACTGAGTGTGATGCCGGGATGGGCGCGCGCAAATTCAAGCAGTATCGCGCTGACGTACATCCTGCCAAAGCCGGTCGGCACGCTGATGCGCACATGGCCGCGCAGGGTCTGTCCAAGGCTGTCGATCGAGGCGCGCGTGGTGCTCAGGTCCTCGATCATGCGCTGGCCGTGGTCGTACATGATCTGTCCGGCCTGGGTCAGTTCCAGGCTGCGCGTCGAACGGCGCAGCAGCTGGGCGCCGGTTTCGCGTTCGAGCAGCTTGAGCTGATGGCTGATGTTGGAGCGCGTCATCCCGAGCTTGCGGGCCGCGGCGCTCAGGCTGTGCGAATCGACAATCTCGACGAACATGCCGATTAAATTCAGGTTCATTGGGCGGTTTGTTGAATTAAACTGAACAGACCTGCCTATATTAAGGGTATTGTCGTTTTTCAGCAACTGTAGCATAGTACTTTCCAGAATATTTCCCAGGGGACGAAGGTGTAACGACAGTCCGGGACTTGGTGGTCTTCCCCCTTGAATTTGTGCGGAAACAGCCTGGGCGCATCGCGCTACGCGGCTCTTTGCCCGGCATCTGACGAGGAATCAAGTTAGCCAATACAAGAAGGCGCGCTGGCGGGCACGTAGCAGTGTCTGCCGGATTTTTGCAATGTGTCCCTGACAGGACATGACGAATCAATGGATGAGGTGGAGATATGAAAAATACGTATAAACGGGCCGCTATGGCAGCACTGGTGGCATGGTCCCTGGGCCTGTCCGCAGCCCACGCGGACGAACTCACGGTCGGTGTCCAGTTGCCGATGACCGGCACGTTGGCCCGGGTTGGATCGGGCATGCAGGAAGGGATCATGGTCGCTGCCGAGGTGTTCAACAAAGCCAACGGCAAGCACAAGATCAAGCTGATCACGGTCGACGACGAGTCGGCTCCGGCGAAGGCGATCGCAGCCGTGGAAAAACTGGCCAGCCAGGGTGCGCTTGCCATTACAGGCGGTTACGGCTCGAACAATATCGCGCCGGCATCGGATGCGGCCAGCAAGCTCGGCCTGGTGTACGTCACATCGGGTGGCGTCGACGACAGCCTGGTCAACAGCGGCCACAAGAATTTCTTCCGCATCAATAATACTGCCGGTTATCAGAAGGCCATGGTCGGGCTGCTGGCCGATATGAACATCAAGTCGGTATCGGTCATCTATTCGACCAAAGAGGCGACCACCGGTCTTGCCAAGGATCTGGAAAAGACCTTGAGCGCCAAAGGCGTGAAAGTCGTGGGGCATGCGTTCGACCCGGCCATGACCGATTTCAAGCCGATCATCAACAAGATCAAATTGCGCGACAAATCCGAAGTCATCGCGATGGTCGGCTACGAAAATGATTATGTCGGCATCCTGCGCGCTGCACGTGTGCTCAAGCCGGCAGTCAAGGCGATGGTCGGGGTCTGGTCGCTGGCGACGCCGAAAATGGCGGCCGATTTTCCGGACCTGATGCCCAATGTGTACGGCACCGCCGTGCTGCCTTTCCCTGCCGAGTTCAAGACCGCCGACGGCAAATCCTTCAATGAAGCCTACCGCAAGCTGTACAAGAAGGAGCCGGACTATCTGGGCCAGTTCGGCTATGTCCAGTCGATGCTGTTGTTCGAGGCGCTCGCGCGCGCTGCCGACAAGGGCACGCTCAAGAAGGATGGCGTGGCCGAGGAGATGCGCAAGACCGACCGCGAGACGCTGATTGGCCACGTTCGTTTCGGCAGTAATGGCGACAACCCGAATTTCACGCACCGCATGGGCCAGCATCAGGCCGGCAAGGTCGTGATTGTCTGGCCCAAGGATGCGGCGACCGGCACCATCAAATTCCCGGGCGTGCCCTGGTAAGCGGCGCCCTGTGCGCGGATAAATTCAATGGAATGACGACATGACGGAATTGATACTGCAAGCGCTCTACTCCGGGTTGCTGCAGGGCGGCTCGTACGCGTTGATCGCCCTCGGCCTGGCGCTGGTGTTCGGCGCCATGAAAGTGATCAACCTGGCGCACGGGGAGCTCGTGCTGCTCTCTGCCTACATCGCATACTCGGTGGAGTCGGGACTGGGGTGGAATCCGGTGTTCGCGATCCCGGTCTCGCTGGTGGTCGTGTGCCTGGCATCGGTGATGGTCTACCTGGTGGTCGGGCGCATCAAGAAAGACCGCGAGATCAATTCGCTCATCCTCACGTACGGTATTGGCGTGATCCTGACGAATGCGATCTTGCTGATCTGGAAGGCCGACGTGCGCTCCACCGGTTCGAGCTGGCTTCAGGAAGCCTTCGTGGTCGGCCCTTTGTACAGCATGCGCGGCGAAGTGCTGTTCTTTGTCGTCAGCCTGGCCATGATCGTCGGGTTGTGGTGGTGGCTCTCGCGTAGCTGTCACATCCCGGACGATCATATGGGCGTTTATGGAACAGATCAGGGCGAGAGGCGTACCATTCTTTCATGGCTTGCATCGGCGTTTTGCTCTTCAACGCTGACTGTGGCAGTTGGTGGTTG
>Ga0194138_10001317_pt1 | contig 11893 bp, 7 predicted proteins | sample TARM_MetaG_T2_14_FD_134022 | JGI IMG/M metagenome (GOLD analysis project Ga0194138, IMG submission 134022) | Freshwater microbial communities from Pennsylvania, USA, analyzing microbe dynamics in response to fracking - TARM_MetaG_T2_14 (version 2) | ecosystem: Environmental > Aquatic >...
ACCGACAGCTTCGGCAAGGGCTCGGTCCAGACGGTGCTGCCGCTGAACAACGACCGTGCGCTGAAGCTGACCACGGCACTGTATTACACACCAAATGGTCGCTCGATTCAGGCCCAGGGGATTGTGCCGGATATCCGCGTCGAGCGTGCCCGGGTCACCCGTGAGGCCGAGGACGAAGGTTTCCGCGAGGCTGACCTGCAGCGCCATCTGGGCAATGCCAACGGCAACACCGAGCGCGGCAGTCGCGAGCTGCGTCAGGCCCGTGAGGAGCGGCCGCAGGATGCCGACTACCAGTTGGCGCAGGCGCTGAATCTGCTCAAGGGGCTGAATGTGGTACGCCGGCCCTGATGCGCAGGCTGTACCTGGCCCTGCTGTGCCTGGGCCTGTTGGCTGCCTGTGAGCGTTCCACTACCGAAGTGAGCGAGCCGGTAGCAGCGGTGGAGTCTGCCCCGGTTGTGCCGCTGGTGCCTTTGGTGCGACCTGTGGATGACCGCGGGTCGCTCTGGCGGCAGCTGGAGGCGGCCAAGGTCGAGGTGCCCGAGTCGCAGCAACTGCCGCCGCAAACGCCCCCTGTTGCCGCGCTAGCAGACAGGCCTGCGCAACTGGCGATCATTATCGATGACGTTGGGCATTCCCTTGAGGCGGGTCGCCGGCTGATCCGTCTGCCGGTGCCGTTGACCCTGGCCATCCTGCCGCATACGCGGTTTGCCACCCAGTTGGCCGATGAAGCGCTGGCTGCCGGGCATGGCGTGATGCTGCACCAGCCGATGGAAAATGGTGCAGGCTTGCCGATCGGCCCTGGCGGGCTTTACAGCCATATGAGCGACGAGCAGCTACGCCAAGTGCTGATGGCTAACCTCGACAGCCTGCCGCAGGCCAGCGGCGTGAACAATCATATGGGCAGTCGTCTGACCGCCGAGCGTCGTGCCATGGATGCCCTGATGCCGGTGCTGCGCGAGCGCGGGCTGTTCTTTATCGACAGTCGCACCACCGCCGAGACCCAGGCGGCCTTTGCCGCCGAGGCGGCGGGCGTGCAACAGCTGTCACGCAGCGGCTTTCTCGATCACCGGCGCGACGCCGGGCTGATTGCCGGCAAGCTGGCGGAGGCTATTGATACGGCACGCGCGCAGGGCTGGGCACTGATGATCGGGCATCCCTACGAGGAGACTCTGCAGGTGCTGGAGCGGGAACTGCCAAAGCCGCTAGCGGACGGAGAGGTTGAGCTGGTGCCGTTGCAACAGCTGCTGCAACGGCACGCCCGATAAGCTCAGGGCGGCAGCCGGGCTGCCGCCAATAGCTCAGAAGTGCAGCTTGACGATCAGATTGGTAGCGCTCTGGTCGGTCTTGAACGCGCTGCTGTCCTTGATACCGTACTTGTTCTTCCAGTAGTCGTATTCGACACCGACATACAGTTGCTTCGGCGACCAGTCCAGTGCCTTGCCGAGGTCATATTTGACCTGTGGGTTGAACTTGAAATTGGCGTGGTAGCCGCTGCGGCTGTCGTTGTCGACCACCCAGTCGATAAAACCGTCGATCAGCAGGTCGGACTTGCCCAGCGGCTGGGTCCAGGCCCACACCGGGGTGACCTGCCACACACCGCGACCGCCATCCGGGGTGTCGGCGCGGCGGTAGTAGGTGTTCAGCTGGACGAAGTCAAAACCGGGCACTGCCAGATCAAAACCGGGGCCGAGCAGGTAATTGTGCAGGTCGCCACGGCCGAATTCCCAGGTGGCTGCCAGCAGTACATCCTTGACCGGACCGAAACTGATTTCCTGACCGCTCAGTTTGCCCAGAGAGAAGCGCGGCGAGAGTTCGCCATACCAGCTGCTGTTGTCACCACGGGCATTGCGACCACCGTTGTAGTGAATGCTGTCGACAAAGAAGAACAGATCACCGAAGTTCCAGCCACTGACATGCTCGAAGGTGACGGTCTGCTGGGTCTTGGGGTCAACCTGGAAATCGGTGCCGACCAGATAGGTCAGGCTGTTGTTCTGCCACTGCAACGGGCTGGCGCTGGCCAGCGAGCTGCACAGCAGCAGGCTGCCACCGAGTACGGCTTTGCTCAGGGTATGCATCGGGTAAGGCTCCACAGGGTTGCTGAAAACCCGCCATGGTAATGATTTCGCCATAAAAAGCGAGTCGTGTTGCAATGCGGTTCACTGCGCCAGGCGGATACGCTCACCGGCTTCAAGGCCGCTGGTTACCACCACCTGACCGTCCTGCTGACGCCCGGTGGTAATCACTCGGCGATGGCTGTGGCCCTGGCTGTCGATGACGTCGACGGTGCTGATCTGTCCGACCCGGCTGATGGTAGTGTGCGGAATCCACAGCAGTTCGGCACGGCCGGCGGGAATCTGCAGGCTGGCGTACATGCCCGGCAGCAGGCCATCGAGCTGCGGCAGTCCGGCCTTGATCAGAATCGCCCGGGCGCCTGGGTCGGAACCAGGTACCTGTTCTTCGACCACCACCTCCAGTTGCTGGTCAAGCGCATCAATACGGGCCAGCAGTGGCTGGCCGCCGCGCAGGCCAAGGGCCAGGCTTTCGCGTACCTGGGCTGCCAGTTGCAAGGACTGCGGGTCGTACAGGCTGACCAGCAGCTGTCCGGGGCTGGCGGTATCGCCTGGCTCGATATGGCGCTCGGTGACCCGGCCATTGATGGGTGCCAGCAGGCGGGTATAGCTGAGCGCGGTCTCGGCCTCCTGACGGGCCTGTTCAGCACGCTGCAGGTCGGCCTGCAGGCTGGTTGACTGGGCACGGGCGCGGTCCAGCATGGCCTGGGTGCCGGCGCCGCGTTCCAGTAGCTGGCTGGCGCGTTGCAGTTCGCGGCGGGCCTCGTCAGCCTGGGCGCGCACCGCTGCCAGTTGCTGTTCGGCCTGGGCCAGGCGGGCGCGGAATTCGCGGTCGTCCAGCTCCAGCAGTAAATCGCCGCGTTGCACCGGATCTCCGGCGCGAACCAGAACGCGGTTGACGCTGCCCAGTACCCGGCTGCTGACCTGCGAGGCCTCACGGGCAATCACGGTGGCGGCCACGGTTTCTGTCAGTGCCTGTTCGCGAGGTTGCAGCAACAGGGTGTCGCCGGCCGCCAGTGCAGGTGTTTCGGCGACCTCAGGGCTGATGCGGGTATTGAAAAGCCCGGCAAACCAGGCCATGACCAGCAGCAGGGCGCCAAGCAGCAGGGCTATCTTGATCAGGGTGCGCATGGCGGTTGAATCTCCTTGTCATGATGCAGCAGGTAGTAGGCACAGGGCACCACGACCAGCGTAAACAGGGTTGAGGTAATCAGGCCGAAGATGATCGCCCAGGCCAGTCCGGCAAACACCGGATCCAGGGTGATCACCAGATTGCCCAGCAGGGTGGTGCCGGCGGTCAACAGCACTGGTCGCAGGCGCAAGGCACCGGCACTGAACAGGGCGTCACGCAGGGCATCCCCGGCGCGCAGGCGCTCGTCGATGAATTCAACCAGAATCAGGCCGTTGCGCACCACGATGCCGGCCAGTGCGATCATGCCGATCATCGCCGTGGCAGTGAACAGCACCGGGTCGGCGATGCCGCCTGACTCCCCGGCCGTCAGCAGGTTGAGCAACCAGAACCCTGGCATCAGGCCGATCATCGACAGCGGTATCGCACTCATGATCAGCCCCGTCAGGGCCCAGCTGCTGGTCTGGATGCGCAGTACCAGTGCCATGCCGACCAGCGCAAAGGCAAAGGCCAGCCCGAGGTCGCGGAACACCAGCACAGTGACCCGCCACTCGCCCTCGCCGGTCCAGCGCGCGTTGACGCCCTCAGGCAGGCTCCAGCCAAGGCCGCCGCCGGAATTGAAATAAGTGCGCCAGTTCAGGCTGCGGGGCTGGTCGCTGTTGCTGTCACGGTCGGCCACCACATCGGCGATGATCTCTGCCGGCTGGCGCCCGGCAATCTCGGCCATCACGTAGATCACCGGTTGCAGGTCCTTGCGTTGCAGCACCGGGTCATCCTCCAGTTGCTGCCAGCTGCCCAGCTCGGCCAGCGCCACCATCGGCCGCGGCGCCTGCACCACGCCGCCCTGAATCTGCTGGCGGTAGCCGGCCTCGCCGCGCAGGGTAAGCTCGCCCATGCGCAGCGGATCGCGCCGCCACTCGGGTGCCAGTTCCAGCCGCAGCGGCAAGGCGCGGACTTCGTCCGGCTGTTTCAGGTGCCCGGCGGTCAGCCCGTCATGGGCGAGGCGCAGGTGCTGGTTGATATCGGCGACACTGATGCCTGACAGCGCGGCCTTGCGCCAGTCCGGCACAAAGCGCAGTCGTTGGTGTTCGCTGCTCAGGCTGCTGTCGACATCGACCACGCCCGGTTCACGGGCCAGTCGTTGCTGCAGGGCCAGGGCCCCCCGTTGCAGGTCGTGCCAGGGGGTATTCGGCTGGCCACTGATTTCCACCACCAGGGTACTCATTACCGGCGGCCCGGGCGGCACCTCGACCGGTTTGAAACGGGCGTTGCCCTGTTGCTCCAGTTCTGCCAGCAGTGGGCGCAGGCGCAACAGAATGGCGTGGGACTGGTCTTCACGCTGCAGCTTGTCGGCCAGAGTCAGGCGCAGTTCGCCCAGCTCCGGTGCCTGGCGCAGATAATAGCGGCGCACCAGGCCGTTGAAGTCGATCGGTGCCGGCTCGCCGACATAGGCAGCCACCGCCTTGACCTCCGGCAGTCGCAGCAACACTTCGCCGGCCTGTTGGACGGCGGCGCGGGTCTGCTCCAGGCTGCTGCCCTCGGGCAACTCGACCATGACCGCCAGCTCGTTCTTGTTGTCATAGGGCAGCAGTTTCAGTGGCACCAGCCGCAGCATCGGCAGCAGCATGCTCAGCAGCAGCAGAACGATCATGGCGATGATCACCGCCCAGGCGCGCCGCCGCGAGGCGATCCAGGGTGCCAGCAGGCGGCTGTAGAAGGCGGAGGGCGGGGCCTCGGACTGGCCCGGTTTGAGCAGTCGTGCGGCCAGCCAGGGGGTGAACAGGAAGGCCACCAGGGTCGAGGCGGTCACCGCCACCGGCACGTTGAGTGCCATCGGTGCCATATAGGGGCCCATCATGTCGGTGATAAAGGCCAGTGGCACAAAGGCGATAATGATCACCAGCGTCGACATCAGCAGTGGCCAGCGGATTTCCAGCATGGCGTTGATCACGGCGGTGAACTTGTCAGCGCCGCGGCGGCGCAGGTGGCGGTCGATATTGTCGACGCCGGTGATCGGGTCATCGACCAGCAGGCCAAGGGCCAGAATCAGCGCAAACAGGGTTACCCGGTTGATGCTGTAACCGGCCAGCGCATTGATACCCAGCGCGATCGAGTAGCACAGTGGCACTGCCAGCGCGACCAGCAGGGCCTGACGCCAGCCGAGGAATATGCCGATAAAACCGATCACCGTGAGCACCGCCAGCAGCAGGCTGCTGGTCAGGTTGTTGACCTTCTCGTCGGCGGTTTCACCGTAGTCGCGCAACACCTCTACCTGCAGCGCATCCGGCAGCCATTCGGTCTGCATCTGCGCCACACTCTGGTGCAGGCTGTCGGCCAGCCACACGGCATTGCTGCCCGGCTGCTTGGAGATCGCCAGGGTGACCAGCGGGAACTCCTCAGAGGCTGGCCCCTGCGGATGCTGCTCGCCGGTACGCAGCCAGCTGTAGCTGGCGACCTCGGCCGGGCCGTCGATGACCTGCGCCACCTCGCCCAGGCTGATCGGCACCTGGTCGACCACCGCCACCACCAGCTCCGGGAGCTGTTCCGGTTGCAGCAGCAGGCCGCTTTCCAGATTGATCGAACGGTTGTCCAGGGTCAGCTGCCCAACCGGTTCGATCAGGTTGCTCTGGCGGATCGCCTGCAATACGTCCACAGCGCTGACACCGCGCGCGGCCATGGCGGTCGGGTCGAGCTGGATGCGAAGCTGGCGCGGCTGGCCGCCAATCACCTCGATACGGTTGGTATTGGGCAGCCGTTGCAACTGGCTGGCCATTTCCTCAGCCAGCCGGCGCAGCTGGAACTGGTCGAGCTGCTGCGGGTCATGGCTCCACAGGCCGTACACCACGATGGCCACATCGTCGATATCCACCGGGGTGACCTGCCAGTGGGTGACGGCAGGGGGAATGCGGTCGGTGTGGCTGTGCAGCTTGCTGAAGGCATGGAACAGCGCGTCGTCACGGTTGCTGCCGACGCGGAAGCGCAGGGTCAGCAGACCCTGGTTGCGCTGGCTGGTGGCATAGCTGTGCTCCAGCTCTGGCAGGGTGGCAATCAGTTGTTCAAGCGGCTGGATCACCTGACGCTCGACCTCTCGGGCCGACAGGCCGGGGGCCTGGATACGGATGTCCACCACCGGCACCACTATCTGCGGCTCTTCCTCGCGCGGGGTGTACCAGAGCGCGGCCATACCCAGCAGCAGTAACAGCAGCATCGCCGGCAACGGCCAGCGGCTGTCGAGCAGGCGCTGGCCAAGGCGTTGCAGCGGGGTTTCGGGCGTAGAGCTCTGTTGCATGGTAACTGGACGTCCTGTGTAGCAGGGGATACGCACTGATTCACAGTCGAGGCAGGCGCACCTGGTCGGCTGCGTTCTGGAACTGGAAGCAATCAGCCTGAATTATAGGTTGTGCTGCGGCAGCTGTTTGCAGGTGGTAATAAAAGATTGATTTTATACCCCATATAGTATTCATGAGAAGCTGTTTCAGCCGAATTTGCTAAACTGCCGCAGCTGTTTCTGTCCTGGAGATATATGGATGCTGCTACGCGGCCTGACCTGGCTGATTTTGTTCCAGTTGCTTGGCACCGGCCTGCAGGTGCTCTGGTTGCAGGCGGTACCGGCGCCAATCATCGGCATGCTGTTGCTGCTCGGTTTTCTGCTGTTGCGCGGAAAGGTGCCGGAGTCGGTGGAGCAGGCTTCCAATGGGCTGCTGCAGTATCTGCCGCTGATTCTGGTGCCGCCGGCGGTTGGGGTGATGGCCTATGGTGCCGAATTGCGCAGCTTTGGCTTGGGCATCGGGCTGACCCTGGTATTGTCGTTGTTGCTGGCCCTGCCGCTGTGCGGCTGGCTGATGCAGCGCCAGTTGCATCGGCGCGCGGCGGCGGAGCAACCCCATGGCTGAGGCCTGGCAGGCAATAGCCGGGCATCCATTGTTCTGGCTCGGGGTAACCCTGGCGGCCTATCAGCTGGGGCTGGCGCTGTACCAGCGCAGCGGCCTGGCCTTGTTCCACCCGGTGTTGGTGTCGATTGCCCTGATCATTGCCGCGCTCTGGCTGTTCGGCGTCGACTTTGCAGCTTACAGCGCAGCGGTTGATCCGCTGTTGATCCTGCTCGGGCCCGCCACCGTGGCGCTGGCAGTGCCGCTGTACCTGAACCTGCGCAAGATCCGCCAGTTTGCCTGGCCGGTGCTGTTGACCCTGTTGCTGGGTGGCGGCTTTGCCACCCTGAGTACCCTGTTGCTGGCCTGGTTGTTTGGTCTCAATCCGATGCTGATGCTGACCCTGGCGCCGAAATCAGTAACCACGCCGATTGCCATGCTGGTGGCCGAGCAGATCGGAGGTGTAGCCGCGCTGGCCGCGGTGTTCGTGATGCTCACGGCGATTCTGGCAGCGCTGCTAGGCCCGGGGCTGTTGCGCCTGTGCCGGATCACCCACCCGGCGGCCTGGGGTTTGGCGATGGGTATCTGTGCCCATGCCGTGGGTACCGCGCGGGCCATGGAAGAGAGCGAGGAGGCCGGTGCCTTTGCCGCGCTGGGCATGAGCCTGATGGGTATTCTGACCGCACTGCTGCTGCCGCTCGGGGTGACCCTGTGGCTGTTCTGGTTGGGGTGAGCCGGTTGGGCTCACCCCGGCAACTTACCAGGTATCGACAAAGGGCCGCAGGCCGCGCTCCAGCGATTCCGGCGGCGCCGAACTGAGACCGCGCAGCAGCCAGTCGCGGGTTTCCAGTGGGTCGATCACCGAGTCAATCTCGAGGAAGCTGGCCATGCTCAGGCCCTTGCCACGCTGATACAGCTCGGCTACCAGTTTGTCGAACAGCGCCTGCTGTTCGGCCGGGTCCTCAAGCGCTGCCAGCTCCTTGGCATAGCCCAGCCGCACCGCACCTTCCAGCCCCATGGCGCCGAATTCACTGCTCGGCCAGCCGATGGTGAACATCGGCGCATGGAAACTGCCAGCGGCCATGGCTTGCGCGCCCAGACCGTAGCCCTTGCGCAGTACCACGGTGAAGAACGGAATCTTCAGGCTGGCGGCGGTAACAAACATCCGCGAGACATGCCGTACCGTGGCCTGTTGTTCGGCCTCCGGGCCGACCATGAAACCGGGGGTGTCGCACAGCGAGACCATCGGCAGTCCGTGGGCCTGGCACAGCTGCATGAAACGTGCGGCCTTGTCGCCGGCCACCGCATCGATGGCGCCGCCCAGATGCATGGGGTTGTTGGCGATCAGGCCGAAGGCCTTGCCGTTGATGCGGATCAGCGCGGTGATCAGGCCGGGGGCAAATTGGCGGCGCAGCTCCAGCACCGACCCGGTATCAGCCAGGGTCTCGATCACCTCGCGGATATCGTAGACGCGCAGGCGGTTTTCCGGGATCAGGTGACGCAGCAGGCGTTGGTCGGCGCAGTCGCCGCCGGGCAGGTCGCCCTGGAAATAACTCAGATATTGTTTGGCGACCCGGGTGGCGTCGGCTTCATCCTTGACCAGCACATCGATCACCCCGTTGCGGCCCTGCATACTGGTCGGACCGACCTGTTCCGGGGTAAAGCGGCCCAGCCCGCCACCTTCGATCATCGCCGGGCCGGCCATGCCGATGGTCGCGTTCTCGGTGGCGATAATCACGTCACAGCAGCCGAGTAGCGCGGCGTTACCGGCAAAGCAGCGCCCGGAGACCACACCGACCAGCGGCACATGACCGCTGAGCCGGGCCATGCGCATAAAGGTGGTGCAGTCGAGCCCGGCGACACCGACCTTGTCGATATCGCCGGGGCGCCCGCCGCCGCCTTCGGTAAAGAACACCAGTGGCAGGCGCCATTGCTCGGCCAGTTCGAGCATGCGATCGGTTTTCTTGTGGTTGGTCACGCCCTGGGTGCCGGCGAACACCGTGTAGTCGTAACTCATGGCCATGCAGCGGGCTTTCTCGGCGCCAAACTGCGCGGCGTTGACCGTGCCTATGCCGGTAATCAGCCCATCCGCCGGGCTCAGCTTGAGCAGTTCCTCGTGCGTGCGGCGGGTGCGTTGGGCGGCCAGGGCAAAGCCGCCGTATTCCATAAAACTGCCCTCATCCAGCAGGTCGGCGAGGTTTTCGCGGGCGGTGCGCTGGCCGGTCTTGCGCCGTTTGGCCACCGCCTCGGGGCGCCGCTCGTCGCTCAGGTCGGCCTGGCGTTCCAGGACATCACGCAGGTCGGCGCGGATATGTGCCAGATCGATACTTTCCTCGGAGACAAGGCCATCGTCGCTGACTTCGGCCGGTTCGAGAAACAGCAGGGCGCTGCCCTCGAACAGGTTGTCGCCGGGGGCAGCCGCCAAGGCGCGGATAATCCCGCTCTGGGTCGCCTTGACCACGAATTCCATCTTCATCGCTTCCAGCACAGCGACCTGTTGGCCAACCGCGACGGCATCGCCGACCTGCACATCCATGCTGACCAGCACACCCTGCACGGGGGTATTCAACGGTTCAGTGCCGGCCGGGGCGTCGATCTCCGCTTGGCGCTGGGTCTGGCTGGTGGCCGCTCCCTTGGCATACAGGTGCGGATGGGCCTTGCTGCCGGCCCCGACCAGCGTAGCCGCTTCGGCTTCGATAAAGCCGGTGCTGACCTGATTGGCCTGCACCGCCGGATGCTGCAACAGGTTCTGCAGAAAGTGCAGGTTGCTGGCCACGCCTTCCAACCGGAATTCGCACAGCGCGCGGTAGGCGCGCTTGAGCACCTGCGGGTAGTCGGCTGCGGCCTGCACGATCAGCTTGGCCAGCAGCGAATCAAAGCTGGGGCTGGTGGTATAGCCGCTGTAGCCGTAGCCATCGACGCGGATACCGGCGCCACTGGGCGGCTCATAGGCACTCAGGGTGCCGCCGGCCGGACGGGCGCTGCCGTCGCTGGCCATGCTTTCCAGATTGATCCGCAGCTGAACGGCGTAGCCGCGCGGTGCTGGTATCCGGTCCTGGGTCAGACCCAGTTCAGCCAGGCTGGCACCGGCAGCCAGACGCAGCTGGACCTGCGCAAGGTCCAGCCCGGTGACCGCTTCGGTGACCGTGTGCTCGACCTGAATGCGCGGGTTGGCTTCCATAAAGACGAAGTCACCGCTGTCCTCATCGAGTAGAAACTCGACCGTGCACAGGCCGCGATAGCCAACTGCGCCGGTAAGGGTCAGCGCAGCCTGCAATAGCTGCTCGCGCAGCGCGGGATCGAGTCCCGGTGCCGGAGCGATTTCCAGCAGTTTTTGATTACGCCGCTGCAGGGTGCAGTCGCGCTCCCAGACGTGTGCCACCTCGCTACCATCGCCAATGATCTGTACCTCGATATGCCGCGCGCGGCGGATCAGTCGCTCGATATACAGCGCATCGCTGCCAAAGGCGGCCATGGCCTCGGACTGACAGCGCGCATAGGCTTCATCCAGTGCAGCGGGGTCCAGTACCGCACGCATGCCGCGGCCACCGCCACCGGCCAGTGCCTTGAGCATGACTGCTGCCCCCGGTCCCAGTTGCTGCATAAAGGCGTGGGCTTGCTCCAGTGAGGTCGGCTCATTGGTGCCTTGCACCAGCGGAATCCCGAGCTCCAGTGCCAGCGCGCGAGCGCTGGCCTTGTCGCCAAAGCGTTCCAGTACCGTGGCGCTGGGGCCGACAAAGCGAATGCCGGCATCCTCACATTGCGCGGCGAAGGCGGCGTTTTCGCTGAGAAAGCCGTAACCGGGGTGGATGGCGTCGCAGCCCTCTTCGTAGGCAATCCGCAGCAACTGGTTGGCGTCCAGGTAGGCGCTGGCGCCACGGCCCTTGAGGGCAACCGCCCGGTCAGCCTTGTGCCGGTGCAGCGATGCGGCATCATCCTCGGCATATACCGCGACGCTGGGGATATCCAGTTCGGCGGCGGCGCGGGCCAGACGGATGGCGATTTCGCCACGGTTGGCGATCAGTAGTTTGGTGATGGGCATGCATAAATCCTTGGTAGCACGTTAGCTGGCATGGGGTCTGCCGGGAATTACTGATCCTTCAAGTTTCGGTGTTGGCGCCATTGCCGGCCACCTGTGTCGGACACGCCGTGAACCCATCCCTGGGGGCTCGACGATGCCCATCCAGGGCATCGACGGTCCGACACAGGTGGCCGGCAAGGGCGCTCCGTCACGCTGGGTGCTGGATCAGCAATTCCTTCAGTTCATTCTTTTTCACCTTGCCGGTTGCCGTCATCGGTAGTGACTCGACCAGGCGAAACTCCGGAATCTTGTACACCGCCATGGCCTCCTTGCACCAGCCAGTCAGGCTGTTGGCATCCAGTCCGCTGCCGGGTTTGGCCACTACAAAGGCCACCGGTATTTCGCCCTTTTTCTCGTCCGGGCGACCGATCACCGCAGAGGCCAGCAGTTGCGGGTGCTGGCCCAGCAGGGCTTCCAGTTCGCTGGGGAAGACGCTCATGCCATTGACCTTGAGCATTTCCTTGCGCCGACCCAGGTAGCGGATAAAGCCCTGCTCGGTAATCACACCGCTGTCGCCGGTATGCAGCCAGCCGTCCTTGAGCGCGTCAGCACTGGCCTCAGGCTTGTTCCAGTAACCCTTGAGCAGGGAGGGGCTGCGCAGGCACAGCTCGCCTTCCTCGCCCAGCGGCAGCAGTTCTCCGGTCTCGAAACTGCAGATCTTGAACTCGGTGCCCGGCACCGGCAGACCGACAAAGGTGGGTGCAGACTTGAGGTCAAAGTCGTCGTCCTGCAGGCCGGCAGTGAA
>Ga0194138_10001319_pt1 | contig 11890 bp, 10 predicted proteins | sample TARM_MetaG_T2_14_FD_134022 | JGI IMG/M metagenome (GOLD analysis project Ga0194138, IMG submission 134022) | Freshwater microbial communities from Pennsylvania, USA, analyzing microbe dynamics in response to fracking - TARM_MetaG_T2_14 (version 2) | ecosystem: Environmental > Aquatic >...
GGAGCTGGACATCGCCGAGCACGAGATGCCGGGCCTGATGTCCATCCGCAAGAAGCACGCCGCCACGCAGCCGCTCAAGGGCGTGCGCGTGACCGGCTCGCTGCACATGACCATCCAGACCGCGGTGCTGATCGAGACGCTCAAGGACGTCGGCGCCGACGTGCGCTGGGCCTCGTGCAACATCTTCAGCACCCAGGACCAGGCCGCCGCCGCCATCGCCGCCACCGGCACCCCGGTGTTCGCGTGGAAAGGCGAGACACTGGAGGAATACTGGGACTGCACGCTGTCCGCGCTGTCCTTCCCCGACGGCAAGGGCGCGGATGGCAAAGACAAATTCCTCGGCCCGCAGCTGGTGGTGGACGACGGCGGCGACGTGACCCTGCTGATCCACAAGGGTTTCGAACTCGAAAACGGCTCGGACTGGGTCGACACGCCTTCGGGCAATCACGAGGAACAGGTCATCAAGGACCTGCTCAAGCGCGTGGCCGGCGAGCGCCCCGGCTGGTGGACCCAGGTGGTGGCCGAGTGGAAGGGCGTCTCCGAGGAGACCACCACCGGCGTGCACCGCCTGTACCAGCTGGCCGAAGCCGGCAAGTTGCTGGTGCCGGCGATCAACGTCAACGACTCGGTCACCAAGTCCAAGTTCGACAATCTGTACGGCTGCCGCGAATCGCTGGCCGACGGCCTCAAGCGCGCGATGGATGTGATGCTGGCCGGCAAGGTGGCCGTGGTGTGCGGCTACGGCGACGTCGGCAAGGGCTGCGCGTCGAGCCTGCGCGCCTACGGCGCACGCGTGATCGTCACCGAGATCGACCCGATCTGCGCGCTGCAGGCGGCAATGGAAGGCTACGAAGTGGCCACCGTCGAAGACAGCCTCGGCAGCGCCGACATCTACGTCACCACCACCGGCAACCGCGACATCATCCGGCTCGAACATCTCGTCGCGATGAAGGACCAGGCCATCGTCTGCAACATCGGCCACTTCGACAACGAGATCCAGGTGGACGCGCTCAACGCGCTGGCCGGCGTGCAGAAAATCAACATCAAGCCGCAGGTGGACAAGTACATCGTGCCCAACGGCAACGCCCTGTTCCTGCTGGCCGAAGGCCGGCTGGTCAACCTCGGCTGCGCCACCGGCCACCCGAGCTTCGTGATGTCCAACAGTTTCTCCAACCAGACGCTGGCGCAGATCGACCTGTGGCAGCACAAGGACAGCTACGAAAACACCGTCTACCGCCTGCCCAAGAAGCTGGACGAGGAAGTCGCGCGCCTGCATCTGGAAAAGATCGGCGTGAAGCTGACCACGCTGACCGCGACCCAGGCCGACTACATCGGCGTGCCGGTGGAAGGCCCGTACAAGCCCGAGCACTACCGCTACTGATCCTCCGCCGGAGGATCCGGTCAGGGACGGGCGCCGCAAGGCGCCCGTTTCCGTTCCGGCCCCGGCTGGCGAACCCGGCCATCGCGCGGCCGCCCCTGCTTCACTGCGATATCCCCACCCCAGAAGCCGGAACGCGCATCAAGCTGAATATTCACGACCGCTGCCGTGCCTTGATGACCTGCCACTGGCGATGGCTCCCGCAGGTCGTGCCGTCAGCGGCGCCTCGATGCGCGACGTGCCGCCGGCTTCGTCCCCGACGACGAACGCGGAGCATCGGCCGAGGCGGGCAGAACGCCGTCCTCGCGCAGGCTTTCCAGCCATGCCAGCGTGTCGGCGTAGTCGATGAAGTGCCGCAGGTAATCCGGCGATGCCGATTGCATCAGCGCGATGGCGCGCCGGGCCAGCACGGCGGAATTGAGCGGGCCCGCATCGGCCGGCGCCGGGGCCAGCGTGCGTTCCAGCTGCCGGCGCGCATGCAGCGCGTCCCAACACCGTCGGAAGTGCTCCAGCGCCGGCAATTCGGGATAGGCCTCCTTGTTGCCGGCCGGGCCTGCGGCGGCGAGCTCGTCCAGCAAGCCCGCCAATGATGCGGGTTGCACGGCGTCCTCGTCCGGCTCCGCTTCCACGGCGGCGGGCGGCAGCGCCGCCGCATCGTCGGCAAGCCAGGCCTCCCGCCTCGCATCCAGTTGCTGCCGCAAGGCCCCCTCGCCCGCAGCCTGCGCACGGCGGGCCAGCGCCTGGAGCACCGTGGCGCGAATCCGCCGCGATGCCGCTCCCGCCGATGGCAGGCATGAGCCGATGGCTTGATCAGCGGGCATGGGCATCGACGGCGGCATCGGCGGCGGCGGAGCGCGGGATGGGGGCGATTTCCACGCGGCGGTTCTTCGCGCGCCCGGCTTCGGCGGCGTTGGAGGCCACCGGGTGCTGCGCGCCGAACGCGGCCGCGAACACCGCATCGGCTGGCAGGCCGTCGGCGATCAGCGCGCGGGTCACGGTGAGCGCGCGTTGCGCGGACAGCTCCCAGTTGTCGGCGAAGGCACGGTTGCCCTGACGCATCAGGCGGTCGTCGGTGAAGCCGCTGACCATCAGGATTTCCTCGCGCGAAGCCAGATAACCGGCCAGTGGCGCGGCAAGGCTCTTCAGCAGTTCGCGCCCTTCCGGCTGCAACGGGTCGGTATCGAGCGCGAACAACACGTTGCCGCTGATACCGATGCGCCCGTCCACCACCATCCCCCGGCCGGCGGCCAGCGGCCCGGCCAGCGCCTGCTCCAGCGTGTGTCGGCGCTGTGCCTCGGCCTGCTGCTTGCGCAGGGCGGCGTCCAGCTGGCCGTGCAGTTGCACCTGCACGGCGATCACGCCGACCAGGATCAGCACGAACACGCCCAGCAGCACCGACATCAGGTCGCCGAACGCGGCCCAGATGGTGGCCTCCGAAGACGGCTCGTGTTCGACCTCGGCGCTCATGCGCGCGCGGCCCCGCGGCCGGCCAGCTGCTGCAGCTCTTCGATGATCTGCTTCTGCGACAGCACGCTCAGGTCCACCACCTCGCGCGCCTGCGCCACGTAGTAGGCCAGCTGCTCGTCGCTGCGCGCGCCGGATTGCTCCAGCGCGCTGCCGATCTGCTGCAGGCGTTCCATCAGGGCATCGTTGGAAGCGCCGTAGACCTGCACTGCGGCACCGAAGGCCTCGCCGAGGCCGGCCACCTCCACCGCGCTGCCGGTGATCTGCGCGGCCGCGGCCTCCAGCTTGCCGGCCTCGCTCTCGATGCGGTCGGTGAAGCGGCTGCCGACGCGTTCGAGCAGGTCGGCCGAAGTGGTGACCAGTGCATCGACGGCGCTGCGTTGCTCGGTCGAGGCGCGGTTGACCGCATCGAGCAGGGTTTCCAGCGTGCCGAGCAGGCGGTTGCGCTCGTCGAGCATCGCGGTATCGCGGGCCATGCTGTCGGACAGTTTCTGCCGCAGTTCGGCCACCACTTCGGCCGCTGCCTTGGGTGCTTCGGACGCGGTCTGCACCAGCCGCGAAATCTCGGCGATGGTGTCCCCGGCATGGCGCCGGGTCTGCTCGCCGATCTCGTCGGCAGTGCGGGCCAGCGCCTCGCACACGGCTTGCTGATGGGCGGCCGTCGCCTGCCCGGCATGCTCCCACTGCGCGCCCAGGCGGGCGGTCAGCGTATCGAAGGCCGTGTTCCATTCGGCAAGGCGCGCGGTGTCGCGGGCTTCCTGCATCTGCTGCAATGCGGCTTGCGACTGCGCAAGCTGTTCCAGCCACGCGCGGGCCTGCGCGCCGAACCCATCGCCGATGGCCGCCAGCGCCTGCCGTTGCCCGGCAAGCGCCTCGACCTGCGCCTGCGCCTGTCCGGCCAAGGCCTCGAACACCGTCTGCTGGTGACGGGCGGCCTGTTCGCCGGCCTGCTCCCAACGCTCGCCGAGCGAGCGGGCCAAGGTGTCGAAAGCATCGCTCCACGCAGCCAGACGCTGCCGGTCGCCGGCTTCCAGTGCGGACTGGCGCTCGTCCTGCGCATGGCGGACCGCGGCCAGCAGCGCCTCGGTTTGCCGGCCGAACCCATCCGATGCCGCCTGCAAGGCCTGCTGCTGGCCGGCGACCAAGTCGGCATGCGCCGCTTCCTGGCGCGCCAGCGCGCGCTCGCGGCGCGCGTCGGCCTCGGCCGCGCCGGCTTCCCAGCGTGCGGCCACCGCATCGACCAGCGCCGCCGAACGCTGCTCGAATCCGGAGGTGAAGCCTTCCAGCGCCTGCCGCAATGCCTCCGACTGCACGTCGGCCGCCTGCTGCTGGCGTTCGAGCGCTGCGTCCCATTGCCCGGCCACGCGTGCGGTGGCGGCCTCGAGCCCGGCGCTCACGCCGTCGAGCTGACGGCGCACGGCGGCGGCCACGTTTTCGTGCAAGCCGGCCGCCTCGGCCGCCACCGCCTGCATCGTGGCCTGCACCACCGGTTGCAGCGCCGTGCCGACCGAACGCGCGCTCTCGCCCACGCTGTCCTTCAATGCCTGCCCCACGTCGCTGGCCAGCGTCTTGTAGGCGGATTCGGCCTGTGCATGGAATGCCTGCTGGCCGGCCTGCAAGCGTCCGGCCAACGCCGCATCGCGCGCCTGCAGGGTGTCGATCATGGTCTGCAGCCGCTCGACCAGCACCGGCATCTGCCCGGCCTGCTGCTGCAGCAAGGCAAAAGCCTGCTCGCGCTGCCAGCCCCGCGAAAACGGATGCAGCAGCGTGGCGATCTTCGCGTCCAGCCGCTGCACCGCTGCCACGCGCTCGCGCCGGACCAGCGCGGCCAGCAGGCCGAGCATGGCCGAAGCGGCCACGCCGGCGATCGAGGTGCCGAAGGCGAAGGCCAGGCCCTTGACCGGCGCGGCCAGCGAGTTCTGCACGGCACCGAGGTCGCCGGCGTTTTCCAGCGCCAGCCCGGTGCCACGCAAGGTGGCCATCATGCCCAGCAAGGTGCCGAGCATGCCCAGCAGCACCAGCAAGCCGACCAGATACGGCGCCAGCGTCGGCGCCGGCAAGGGCGCGCGTTCGCCTTCCACGCGCAGGCGCACGGCCTGGCGCAGCCCGGCCGGCACCCGGCCGAGCCAGTCGTCCAGAGCGGGCGGCGTGGTCTGCAGCCCGTCGATGGCATTGCCCAGCCCGGCCGTGGCCCGGCCGTAGCGATACAGCTCGACGGCGCCGAGCAGGTAGAACGCCGCGATCACCAGTACGACAACGGCGCCAAGCGGGTTGCTGCCGACGTAGCCGATGCCGATCCAGAGCGCGACGGACAGGCCGGCCAGGAAAACGAGGATTTTGGAAGCGTGGTGGGTCATGGGGTTCCCGTGGTCGGGGCTTGAAGCGCCGCAAGCAGACCTTCAATGGGGTGGAAACGGACATCGAGTTCGGCCAGCAGCACGGCGCGCAGGTCGCGCCGGAAACGTGCCAGCCACGGGGCGGGAACGGCATCGTCCTCCGCGGGTGTTGCGCCTGCGCCGGCCTGTTCGCGCAGGCGCAGGAAATGCACGTCCAGCAAGTCCGGCACGCGGCCGAGCAAGGCCTGTTCGCGCGGGCCGAGCACGCGCTCCATCAGCGCATCGACCTCGGCCAGCCGCGAGGCCGGTTCGGGTCGAGCGGACAGCGCATCGCGCAATTGCCCGCGCAAGCGGCCGGTAGCCATCAGCATGGCCTGCTGGAGCGCGGCGTGACGTTTGCGGAACGGAGCGAAGTCGGGCTCGCCGACAAAGGCCGCCGGCCCCGCCAATTCGGGCGCCGCGTCGATGGTCTGCATCAGGCGGGCCCGGGCACGCGCGCACTGCCCGGCCGGGTCGGCCAGCCCCGCCGCGTCGCCGGCAGGGGGCGGCAGGCGACCGTCCAGCGCGCGCGACAAGGCCACCGCATGGGTCCAGTCGATCCACTGGCCCAGGCGCTCGGACAAGGCGACGCCCGCGGCGTGCGGGCGGGCGTCGGCCAACCCCGCCAGCAGGCGGATGAATGCCGGGCCCTGCAAAGGCGCCCGCCGTGCTTCTGCCACCATCTATCTCGCTGAAAATTCGGCCATTTTACACGCCGAGCAGAACGCCACCGGGGGAGGCCGGGGCTCAGCGCCAGTTGGCGTGCGCGTTCCAGAACGCCACGCTGCGGCGGTAGGCCTCGCGGTCCAGCGCCACGCCGGAGCCGCCCTCCTCCGTGCCCAGCGCGTTGCGCATCATCGTGATCGGCGCCATCGGCATTTCCTCCGGCGCCATCGTGTACAGGCAGCCGACCACACCCCAGTCGGCATCGATGGGCGTGCCCTCCTTCGCCAACTGCTCGCGGCTGTAGAGGATGGGCAGCAGGTACGCGGCCACCGGCGGCTCGATGCCCTCGAACCAGCGCACCAGCACCGGCAGCTCGTCGCGGCTGCGAGCCTCGTAGGCGCTGCGCAGCAAATGCCGGTTGCCTTCGTCGATGGCCAGCACCGAGCAGCGGGTGGAGGTCCAGTTGCGGTGCACGTGCAGCTTGCAGAACGGCGCGTAGCCGTCGAGCACCGCCACCGGCGCCTGCTCGTCGAGGTGGCGCTCGAACTGCTCGGCGCTGCAATCGAGGACGGCGGTGCGGCGGCCGTCGCGCGGGAACAGGCGCCGCTTGGCGAAATCGGTCAGGACGATGGACATGCCGTGCTCAGCCCGCATGCGCCAGCGCGTAGTCGATGGCCGCGCGCACGGCCGCCACCTGTGCGGCATTGCACTGTGCCGGCGTGGCCTTGGGGCTGTCCGGGTACACCTCGGTGGTGGTGCGGAAACGCGCGCCGGACACGCTGGCGCACAGGCCCAGCGCACTGCAGTCGTATTCGATCACGCCCGGCGCCACCACCGGCGAGCCGATCAAGGTGCCGTCCGGGTCGGCCGGCGCGATGTGGGTGACCTCGGCCACGGCCGCGTTGACCGCCTGCTGGAATGCCGGCTCCGGCGCGGCGCTGTCGGCGCACAGGTAGAACCCGTCGGGGATGGTCCCCGGCTCGAACGGCTTGCCGTCGCGCGCGGCCAGCGCCGGGCGGAACTCGCTTTCATCGCTGTCGGTGGTTTCGTGCAAGTCGATGTGCATCAGCACCCGGCCACGCAACGGCGCCACCAGCGCCATCAGCGCGGCCGATTCCGGCACCGGGCTGCCTGCGAAGAAATTGCGATTCGGGTCCAGTGCATCGGCATTCCAGCGCTGGATGCGCTCGTAGCCCCATGGGCTGACGCAGGGCACCACCAGCAGATTGGCGCGGCCGGCCCAGTCGCCGGCATGGTCGGCGGCGAAGCGCAGCGCGCCCTGCACGCCGCTGGTTTCGTAACCGTGCACGCCGCCGGTGACCAGCATCACCGGCAAGGCGTCGTTCCAATCGCGGCTGCGCAAGGCCAGCAGCGGGTACTGGCCGTCGCTGCCGCAATCGAGCGTGGCGTAAGTCTGCACGTCCCATTGCCCGCGCAGGCGCTGGAGCGGGGCCAGCACTTCGTCGGCATGGCTGCGCGAGCGCACTTGCCGCGCCCGCCACTGCGCCTTCTCCGCCGCACCCCAAGGTTGTCCGGGCGTGCCGACGGGGTGGAAAGCGGGACTGTTCATGGCGGACTCGTGCTGCATTGGAAGTGACTGCGGATTTTATCACCGCGCCCCGTCGCGACCGGCCCCGTCTAGTGCGCGCCTGTCCGGAGCCGGCGCGCCGTTCCGGACCAAACAAATTCATGCATTCATCGCGATGAAAAGATATAGTGCATGCAAAATCCCGAACCGACCCGTCCCATGATTCCCGTCAGCTTCGAGTTCTATCCGCCCAAGACCGACGACCAGCGCGCCCAGCTCGACCGCGCGGTGGGCAAGCTCAAGACGTATTCGCCCGAGTACGTGTCCTGCACCTTCGGCGCCGGCGGCTCCACGCTCAGCTACACCGCCGAGACCGTGCGCCACCTCGGCCAGAAGCACGGGTTGGAAGCGGCCCCGCACTTGTCCTGCGTGGGCGGCACGCGCGAGGAAATCCGCCAGCTGCTGGCGCTGTACCGCGGCATCGGCTGCAAGCGCATCGTCGCCCTGCGCGGCGACCTGCCCTCGGGCATGGGCCATCCGGGCGACCTGCGCTACGCCGCCGACCTGATCGCCTTCATCCGCGCCGAACACGGCGACGCCTTCCGCATCGAGGTGGGCGCCTACCCGGAAACGCATCCGCAGGCGCGCGATGCGCTCAGCGACCTGCGCCATTTCGCCGACAAGGTGAAGGCCGGCGCCGATGCGGCCATCACCCAGTACTTCTACAACGCCGATGCCTACTTCGCCTTCGTCGATGCGGTGCGCAGGCTGGGCGTGGACGTGCCGATCATCCCCGGCGTGATGCCCATCTCCAACTTCTCCCAGCTCAGCCGGTTCTCCGAGCAGTGCGGGGCCGAGATCCCGCGCTGGATCGCCCAGCGCATGCAGGCCTACGGCGACGACATCGACTCGGTGAAGGCCTTCGGCGCCGACGTGGTGGCCGCGCTGTGCGAGCGGCTGATCGCCGGCGGCGCGCCTTCGCTGCACATCTACACGCTCAATCTCGCCAAGCCCGCGCAGGCGGTGCTTTCGAAGCTGAGCTGAACCGCCGACCCGCGCCGGCCTGACGGCGGCGACGGGCGATGCCAGACTCGACGGCATGACACCCCGTCCGATCCTGCCGCTTCTGCTGCTGACCCTTGCCGGCATGTTCCCGCCCCATGCCGCCCACGCCCAAGACGACGTGAACCGCTGCCGCGATGCGTCCGGCCGGCCGGTGTTCACCGACCGCCGCTGCGAGGACATCGGCAGTCGCGAAGCGGCAGCCTCCGCGCCTACCGCCGCCGGCTTGGCCGGCGTCCCGGCCTGCGTGCGGAAACTGAGCGAGCTGGTCGCCGCGATCCGCCAGGCGGCCACTGCACATGACGTCAACGTGCTGGCCGCGGTGTACCGCTGGCAAGGCCTGTCTCCGGCCGCGGGCGAAGCCGATCTGGCACGTCTGGAATCGCTCACGCAACGGCCCCTGCTCGACATCGAGCCGATCCGCCCCGGCGACGCGGCGCCCGCAGCGGCCGAACCCGCGCCTGCCACCGAAGCGCCAGCCGCCGCATCCGCCGACGGCAGTGCCCGCGGCGCGCTGCCGCACCCGATCGGCCTGCGCCTGCGCCAGACCCTGGCCGATGGCCACACCCCGGCCAGCACCGACCTGCGCCTGCATCACGAGAACGGCTGTTTCAGCGTCAGCCTGAGCGACTGAGAACCCATTGGCGACCTGCAACGGCCACCGCCGCTTGGCGCATGACCAAGCGGCGAAAGCACCGCGCAACTGCGACAACGCAAACGCATCCCGAGCGCCACACACGCACCGAACGGCAAGCCCGGCAGCCCGGCAAGATCGCGGACAATGTTTAGAGCGCCGCGCTCACGCGCCGGCGGCGTGCTTCCACATCCGCGCGCTCATGCCCGGCACGCGGTCGGCAGCGCCGAGCAGGTGGCCGCGCGCCAGCGTCAGATGCAACTCATCGTTCGAATACACGCCGTTGATGGCCTCGAAACCGAGCGCGGCCACCGTGTTGCGGCTGCGCGCGTTGCGGGCCCAGCGCGCCATCCGGTGCGGGCTGGCCCAGTCGATCCGGCGTGCCTGTGCATCGTGGATCGCATCGCGCAGGCCGGCCACGTCACGCAAGCCGAGGTTGACGCCCTGTCCGGCCAGCGGATGCACGGTATGTGCGGCGTCGCCGGCCAGCAGCACGCGCCCGGCCAATTGCGCGCGGGCCAGTTGCCGGCGCAGCGGGAAGGCGGCACGCGCGGAGGCCAGCCGCACCGCGCCGAGCCGGCCGGCAAAGGCGCGTTCGAGTTCGTCTTCGAAACGCTCCGACGGCAGCTCCAGCACGCGCTGCGCCTCGGCTTCGGGCAGGCTCCAGACGATCGAGCACAACCCGTCGGCAAACGGCAGGAAGGCCAGCGGCCCGGTCGGCAAGAAACGCTGCCAGGCGGTGTCCTCGTGCTTCATTTCGGTACGCACGAAGGCCACCACGCCGCGCTGGTGGTAGTCGTGCGCGTCCACCTCGACGCCGGCCAGCGCGCGCAGCGCCGAGCGGCCGCCGTCGGCGGCGATCGCCCAGCGCGCGGCCAGCGGGCTGCCGTCATCCAGTTGCAGGCGCACGCCGGCCTCGTCCTGCTCCAGCCCGGCCACGCGCGTGCCGGCCAGCACGCGCACGCCGGCGGCGGGCAGCGCCGCCCACAGCCGGTCCTGCAGCAGCGCGTTCTCGACGATCCAGCCGAGCTGGGCGCGGCCGTAGGCATCGGCATCGAAATGCAGTTCGCCGCCGGCGGCCGCGTCCCACACCCGCATCCGCCGGTACGGCTGCACGCGCGTGGCAGCCACGTCGCGCCACACGCCCAGCCCGTCCAGCAGCGCGGCATTGTCCGGGGCGAACGCATAGACCCGCAGATCCGGCGTTGCCGCCGACCACGCCGCCGGCGTGCCGGCCTCGACCAGCGCCACGTCGAGATCGCTGCGGGCCAGCGCCAGCGCGCAGGCGGCGCCGACCACGCCGCCGCCGACCACGACGGCATCGAGTTTCGCGGCCCGGCTCATGCGGCGGCTCCGGCCGGCCGGTCGCGGCACAGGCGCGGCACTTCGCCGCGGAAACCCATCGCTCCGCCCACCAGCCGCATCTGCACGGCGTCGACCTGGTCGGCCAGCGCCATGCCGAGGCTGCGCAGCGGCCGCAGCACGGGCGACGGATTGGAGGTCAGCCGCGCCAGATCGTCGGAGAAGGCCAGCGTGCGCTCGCGGTCGGCCAGCCGCCGCGTGGCGTAGGCATCGAGCAGGACCGGATCGCCGGGCGCCAGGCCATCCTCGATCAACTCGGCCAGCGTCAGCGCATCGCGCAGGCCGAGATTGAAGCCCTGCGCGCCGACCGGATGGATGGCCTGCGCGGCGTTGCCCAGCAGGGCAACCTGCGGCGCGGTCAGGCGCTCGGCCAGCACCCGCACCAGCGGATAGCGGCTGCGCGGCCCGCATTCGAGGAAACGACCGATGCGCCAGCCGAAAGCCGCCTGCACGCGCGCCAGCCAGCCGGCCTCGTCGAGCGCGGCCACGGCGTCGGCCTGTTCGCCCGGCACGGCGTGGATCAAGCCCCAATGGCGGTCGCCGCGCGGCAGCAAGGCGGTCGGGCCGGCATCGCCGAAACGCTCGTAGGCGGTGCCGTCCGGCGCGCGTTCGGCGCGCAGCCGGGCCACGAACACGGTCTGTCCGTAATCGTGCTCGACGGTGCCGATGCCGAGCGCGGCACGCACCGCGCTGGCGCTGCCGTCGGCGGCCACCACCAGCGGCGCGCTCAGCGTCATCGGCCCGTCCGGGCCGTGCAGATGCACGCGGCGCAAGCCGTCGGCCGGGGCATCCAGCCCGACGAAGCGCGCCGGCCGGTAGCGGGTCAGATGCACCAGTTCGTCCAGCCGCGCGGCCAGCGCATCGCCGAAGTCGCGGGCCACGACCACCTGGCCGAAGCGTTCGCGCCCGTAGTCGGCCGCCTCCAGCCGCACCCGGCCGAAATCGCCGCGCCGGCTGACGTGGATGCGCCGGATCGGTGCGTCGGGCATGCGCAGGCGGCGCATCACGCCCAACGCGCCCAGCGCATTGACCGTGGCGGCGGCAAAGCTCAGGTTGCGCTGGTCGAACACCGCCGGCATCTGCCCGGGCGGCGTGGCTTCGACCAGCCCGGTGGACAGGCCCAGTCGGTCCAGCGCGATCGCCAGGCTGGCGCCGACCAGGCCACCGCCGACGATCAGCACGTCGTGTCGTGTCGTCATGCCGTCATGATAACGGCAAGCCCATCCCGGCCCGCCGGCTTCGCTAGAATGAGCGGGCAATCCCGCCCGACACCCCGATGACCGCCGCTCCGATGACCGCCAAACGCCTGTTCATCCTGCTGGTGCTGGCCCTGCTGATGGCCGCCACCCGCGTGCACTTGTTCGACCATTTCTCGCCGCCGGATGCGTCCTGGGCGGTGTTTTTCGTCGGCGGCTACTACC
>Ga0194138_10001322_pt1 | contig 11876 bp, 9 predicted proteins | sample TARM_MetaG_T2_14_FD_134022 | JGI IMG/M metagenome (GOLD analysis project Ga0194138, IMG submission 134022) | Freshwater microbial communities from Pennsylvania, USA, analyzing microbe dynamics in response to fracking - TARM_MetaG_T2_14 (version 2) | ecosystem: Environmental > Aquatic >...
AATGATGTTGAGTCATGTAGAGCGCTCCTAACTTATTGGTTTTGTCACTCATAAGTATAGCGCATCTACATGGCTTTTTTAATATCTAATAGGATTATGCATTTCATTTTACAACAGACCATATTAATAATGTACAATGACATTCCACAATAAAATGAATAGAAAATAATAAAAATAAGATTAAAATTAAATGTAAGCGCTTTTAAAGGAGGAGAATTATTGTGAATGTTAAATGGTATTCAACAACAGAGGAAGATCAATGGAAGTCTAAAAATCAGTTTAAAAGCAGTTCTAACAGACCGAATTTATATGTAACCGAGAGTGTTGAACAAGAAGTAGGTTACTTTGGAGGTTGTTTTAATGAACTTGGATTCGACGCTCTGTCAAAAATTGACGAAGAAAAACAAGATGTATTAATGCGATCGTTGTTTCATCCGGAAGGCGAGCATAGGTTCACGATGTGTCGATTACCCATTGGTGCAAGCGACTATGCATTAGAATGGTATAGTCTAAATGAAACAGATAATGATTTTGATATGGAAAATTTCTCGATTGAAAGAGACTTAGACTATCTAATCCCCTTTATAAAAAAAGCCCAACAATATAATCCTGAACTAAAATTCTTTGCATCACCATGGAGTCCACCAACTTGGATGAAACATCCGAAAGCATATAATTATGGAAAGTTAAGATGGGAGGGTAATATATTAAAAGCTTATGCTTTGTATTTTGTGAAATTCATTCAAGCTTATGAAAAAGAGGGGATAATCATTGACCATGTTCATGTCCAAAATGAAGTAATAGCTGATCAAAAATTCCCTTCATGTGTATGGACAGGTGAGGAGCTGAGAGACTTCATTAGAGATTACTTAGGACCGGCCTTTGAAGAACATAATATTAAAGCAGGTATATGGTTAGGTACAATTAATGCACCCGAAACTTTAGATGAACTTATCAAAAAACAGAATAATGACTATGATGCTTATGCTAATTTAGTATTAAGTGACCCGGAAGCCTATAAGTATATTGAGGGAGTAGGTTATCAGTGGGCAGGAAAAAATGCGATCCAACGAACAGTTCAAAGTTATCCTGAGTTAAAATACTCACAAACTGAGAATGAGTGTGGTGATGGACAAAACACGTGGCAGTATGCAAGATATGTTTATAATCTATTCCATCATTATTTTACGAATGGCGTAAACAACTATTTCTACTGGAATATGATATTAGAACCTAAAGGAAGGAGTACGTGGGGCTGGGAACAAAATAGCTTAATTACTATTCATCCAGATACAAATGATTTTACATTAAACCCGGAATACTATGTGGTCAAACATTTTTCTCGGTATATAAAAGTGGGGGCCAAAAGAGTCCTGTTAAGAGGTCCTTGGACTGGAAATGCTTTAGCTTTTGTAAACCCTGATAACGAAAAGATCATCGTGATTTCAAACCCATTTAATGAAGCAAAAGAATTAAATCTACATGTGAATAATAATACAGTTGCCTGCACGTTAGAACCACATTCATTTAACACAATTGTTATTCCTACTGAATAAAATCAATGATAAACTTAGATTACTTAACAGGATCTAAGTTTATCTGTTTCTTAAAGTAGTTTAATCATGTCATGCTATATGATTTGTCGTTGTCAGCCATACCTTTTTAAAATTTTTATCAAGTAGGAGGTCTCGGTAGTATGGTCAATGAAACTAAACCTATAAATAAAATAGTAAAGCGTTTTAAAGAAAACCTACATTATCGTGTGTTTGTTGTTGGCCTCCTATTTATAGTCTTTTTAATCACGGTCATTGTAATAGCATTTTACAATGTTTCTAGAAAAGAAATCGAGAAAGAAGTCATTGAATCAAATCGAGCGAGTATGAGTATCGCATCAACTTATTTTAAAGAACAAATCACGCAGTATGATGAATTGCTGTACTCAATTCTCTTTGATGAAACCTTTATAGATAGTTTAGAAGATAGCGGAATCGAGAGCTTGAATTTCTCACGGCAAAAATATTTAGTAAATAAACTTATTCATACGCAGAATGTTAATCCAATCGTTATTGATAGTCTTTCTTTGTATACAGATTGGAATAATAGAAAGATTTTTTTGGGTGATGGGCGTTATGTGAACTTTGATTACATTAATGCTGATGAAATAAATGAAAGACACTTTACCTATTATGAAGGTGGATTTAAAATTAATCGTCGAATCAATAATTTTAACACACGTGAGCGTGTCGGGATAGTATCCATCTACGTGAACTGGGTTGTTATGGATACAGCCTTTGATTTATTAGAAGCTGATGAAGAAGTAGTCTTTCTTTCAAATGATAAGGGGGACATTGTGTATCAATCAAGTCAAAATGACAAGATTAGCGCTGCAGTAATAGAAACATTAACTAAAAACATGTCTATTGAAAACCAAGGGGTGGAAAGGGATCATTATCATCTATTCACTGAAAAAATAAATGATAACTTAAGAATCAACAAAATAATCCCAGTAAATACTGCCTTCAGTGTTAGTCAGCCTCTCTTAGTAGTAAGTGTGTTAATCGGTTTAGCCTCTGTTGGCATATATCTTCTCAATATCGTGTTTTTTTATATCAGTATAATTAAACCAATAAAGAAACTCGCAAGAAATATGAGAAGCGTAGAGAAAGGGCAATGGAAAATAGACGAGAACGCTTATTCATATGGTGAAAGAAGAGATGAGATAGGAAAACTTAATAGAAACTATATCAAAATGATTAAATATATTGAGCGGTTAATAGAAACACAATACAAAATAGAATTAATAACGCAAAAAGCCCAGTTTAAGGCGCTTCAAAATAAAATTAATCCGCACTTTTTGCATAACACGCTACAAATTATCGGCAATTATGCTTTGAAAGAAAATGGGGAAAAGGTATATCGATTGATTAGTGCGCTCTCTGAGATGTTTAAATATACGTTAAGGACACATTCAAATTATGTTACTTTGAGTGATGAATTGACGCATATCAGACATTATTTGTTCATTCAAAGTGAACGATTCAATAAACGGTTAGCTGTTGATATTTATTTAGATGATGAAATTAGTGCAGTGAAATTGCCGATTTTAACATTACAACCACTCATTGAAAATGTATTTCAGCACGGTTTCCTTAGAAAGAAAGCTGCATGGCGTCTTTCAATTGATGCAGAAAAAGTATTTGATGACGTTGAAATCACCATAATTGATAACGGGGTGGGTATGTCTTCAACTGACTTAGAACACTTAATAAATGAGTTAACTAAACCTAAAAGTACACATATAGACACAAGTGAACATATAGGAATCGGTAATGTCAATGCACGTATTAAAATGATGTATGGTGATCAATACGGGATATCTGTTTATAGTCAGATTGAAGAAGGATTCACTTATATTATCAGAATCCCTTATAAAGAGGAGTGTTAAGTATGTCGTATAAAGTGATCATTATTGATGATGAACCAACTACTATTGAAACGATCGTTAAATTAGGTCATTGGGGAAAATATAATATGAAGGTTGTAGCCACTTTTGAAGATGCACAAAAAGCCTTAGTGTATCTTAGCGAAAATGATGTTGACTTAATCATCACAGACATGGAAATGCCAGAGCTTTCGGGAGTAGAATTACTTAGGCATTTATTAGACCAAAACTTAATGATTAACACACTCGTAATAAGTGGATATGATGATTTTTCATATGTCCAACAAGCGATTAAAGCCCGTTCAATTGACTATATTTTAAAGCCGATAGCGCCCAGCGAATTGAATAACGCATTAAATGATGTTGCGCGCGCCTTAAACAAGGATATGAAAATGCAAAGATTAGTTCAGGACATATCTACGGAACATTTAAAGTTAATTGACAACATTATCTTTAAATTAAAATTAGCCATTGAAGCTAATAAGTTAACAGACGCCTGTAAGGTTATTGAAGAAACATTAATGAAAAATGACCAACAGTTATTTAAAGATAAGCAGTTGTTGAATAAGCTCGTTCGGGATATTCATGGACTCATTGAGAAACTGTTATTTACTTATGACATTAAACTCGACAGTGTGACAACAGCTTACTATAATCAACTCACCATTGATTCGGAACTAGAAGAGATAATGAATGCTTATTATATTGTATTCAATCGCCTCATAGAAAAGAAGATGACATCAAATGAAAAAGGATTAAGCTTACAAGATGTGAAGCTATATATTACTAGGAACTATGCGCAATCTCATTTGTCACTAAATCATTTAGCAACTGAATTTCATGTCACAAAGGAATACTTAAGTCGATCTTTTAAACAAGAATTTGATGTAAATATTACAGAGTTTATTATTCAACAAAGAATGGAGAAAGCAAGAGAAATGATAGTAGAAGAAAATATAAAGATTAAAGAGGCAGCATATAGGGTGGGGTATGAAGATCTTTCATATTTTTATAGAGTGTGGAAAAAAATATATAATTGCACTCCAAAGGAATCAATAATATCCAATAATTCAAGATAATATAGTTAATATAAGAAAAATATATTAAAAGCTATAATGTAAGCGTATTCAAAAAAGAAAGGTGGAAGTCAAAATGAAATTTAAAAAATCAGTACTTTTGTTTTTTGTAGTTCTAAGTTTACTTGTAGTTACCGCGTGTGGAAGTGAAGACAATGCTGAGGGAGGGGCATCTTCTGATTCAAACGAAGTAGAATTAAAAGTATTTATCGCTCAACCACGATTTAAAACGCAATATGAAAAATACTTAGATGAATTTGCTGCGTATTATGAAGAAACCGAGGGAGTTAAAGTAACTTTCCAATTAGAGATGCCAGGAGCAAATGAAGCAGCACAAATTTTACAAACACGTCTTTCATCAAATGATGCTCCTGATGTGTTTTCACTACACGCATTAAACGAGATACCAATTTTTGATCGAGCTGGCTACTTAGCGGATCTATCTGACTTACCTTTCACTGAGAATTTGCTAGATGCACCTAAGAATGCTGTGACTAGAGATGGTAAAGTATTAGCTGTTCCATTAGAAACGTTGTATTGGGGATATTTATACAATGAAGATATATTTAACGAGTATGGTATTGAAATTCCGACGACAATCAGTGAAATGGAAACGGTTATTAATACGCTAAACGAAAATGGAGTGACACCATTTATCAGATCTTATCAAGAACGATATATTCCGCAATTGTTCTTACCGTTAATAACAGGGGCGCTTTCAGCTACAGAATATCCTGACTTTTTTGAACGGATGAATAATAATGACGGATCAATATCTGAACTGGATGGTTTCTTTGACATTATTGATCTTGTTGATGCGAATGGAACGGATAGACCATTCGAAGTTGATGGTGATCAGGGAAGTAATATGTTTGCAAACGGAGAGGCTGCCATGTGGGTCCAAGGTCCATGGATGGCTGAATCGATTTTAAACTCTAATCAAGATATAAACTTTAATGTTGCTCCCTTACCGATTAATGATGATCCGGATGCTACACTAATCAATGCTTCTGTATCTACGTCACTAGCTGTATCAAATGAAAGTAAGAATATAGAAGTATCTAAGGCGCTAGTGAATTTCTTCCTAGAGGGAGAAAAGTCAGGAGAGTTATTCCAAGAGCTATTATTTAATCCTGTAACAACTAAACATGAATTTGAGCCGTTTACTTGGCTAACTGAAGCGATGAAGTATGTGGAAGAAGGGAAATCATATCAGGACCCTCCAATTCCTAATGCAGTAAAAGCTGAGTCTGAGAGAGTGTTCCAAACGTACTTAGCAGGCTCTGATTCTCAAGAAGATGTTCTTGAAGCATTAGACAGAGTCTGGCAGCAAGCCATTGAATTAGAATCTGAATAAAAAATATAAAAATAAATAGGCAACAGTTGTATGTTGTCTATTTATTTTACTCTAGTTGAGGAGGAGAGAAGATGAGGTCGAAAGCTGCTATTGATACTATACCAGTAACAAAAAAGAAAACATTTGTATTTAATAAAGATAAGGGTAAAAAAATCACCTCTTTTTTAACATTTCTAGGACCTGCTTTTATTTTTTATGGAATCTTTATGTTAATACCACTCATTGGTGCTGTATATTACAGTTTTACCAATTGGAACGCCGGCTCACAAGTAGTCCGCTTTGTTGGGATGTCGAATTATGTTGAAGCATTCACTAATGACCCATATTTTAAAGACTCTATGTTTTTAACAATAAAGTATACTGCGATTGTTGTTGTTTTACAGAATGTATTAGCTTTAGCAATTGCTCTATTTATTGAATATAGAAATCGAACGAAAAGTTTATTCAGAACGGTGTTTTTTATGCCGAACATGGTGAGTTTAATTATCAGTGCATTTATGTGGTCATTTATTTTCTCAATTGTTTTACCACAATTAGCTGAATACGGATTAGGTTTTCTTGATCAAGGTTGGTTAGGTAATCCAGATGTATCATTCTATTCAATAATCATGGTAGCTATTTGGCGAGGTACAGGTTATATGATGATTATATATATTGCTGCGTTACAAGGAGTCCCTGTGCACTTAAAAGAGGCAGCAATTATAGATGGAGCATCATCATTCCAGAATTTTGTTCATGTTACTATACCGATGATTATGCATGCGATTACTATAACAGTATTTTTAACCCTGAATGAGGCTTTTAAAGTATTCGATGTTGTATATGGATTAACGGGTGGTGGTCCAGGAAGAAGTACACAAGTTGTTGCATTAAACATCTTTGAAGAGGCTTTTTCTGGAAATTTCAGATACGGTTATGCAAATGCTAAGTCTATGATATTGTTTGTTATCATTCTTATCATTACAATTATTCAAGTATATGTAATGAAAGGCAAGGAGGTAGAGGCATGAGAAATAAGAAAAAATTTAGTTCTATTATAAATTTAATTGTATTAGTAGTATTGGGATCTATTTCATTCTTCCCAATTTATATGGTGGTTGTAAATTCATTTAAAAGCCAAGACCAAATTTTTAATAGTGTTTTAAGCCTTCCGACAACATTTAAATTCAGTAATTATACAGAGGCTTTTGCTCAAATTAATATTCTACAAGCATTAGGAAACTCTTTAACTGTTACGTTTATTGGTATAATTGGCATTGTGTTATTTGGTTCAATGGCAGGGTATAAATTGGCAAGAACGCCAGGTAAAGTAAGTAATATTATTTTCTTGTTTTTTATGTCATCAATGTTGATACCTTTTCATTCAATTATGATTACCTTAACAAGAATGGCAAATAGAATTGGTGTACAAGGCTCGACTGTGGGGTTGGGTTTGATATATATAGGTTTAGGTGTAAGTATGGCAATATTTCTTTCATCAGGTTTTGTTAAGACTATACCAAAAGAGTTAGAGGAAGCGGCAAAGATTGATGGTGCTACAGAAATACAAACTTTTATAAAAATCATCTTTCCTTTACTATCACCGATTTTAGTTACGATTGGTATTTTAAATTTGCTGTGGATCTGGAACGATTTCCTGCTACCGCTATTAATGCTAACAAATGTAAATGATTATACTATTATTCTATCTGTAAATACCCTATTCGGTGAATATAATAATGATTGGCCAAGAATACTAGCGGCACTAGTTATAACTACAATTCCATTGGTGATAACGTATATTTTCTTACAAAAGTATATACTTAATGGTATCGCTGAGGGTGCTGTAAAAGGCTAGGTGAGGAGGGACGGTAAATGATTAGAGGTATCTATATTTTTAGTGAGTTTTTTACTAGATTTGTTTTTCTAAGCGCCAATTGGTTTATAATGAACTTTCCGATTTGGATAATCTTATTTAACATTTCTATTGCTGATACATCGGAGATTCCTTCTTTGATTGTAGCTATTCTAATTATAATTCCATTTTTATCATTTCCGTCGACTCTAGCAGCCTTTAGTGTGATAAGGAAGTGGATAATTGAGAACGAATATGAACGTCCAATATATTCTTTTTATAATCAGATTAAACAACATTTCAAAATAGGTATGATTGCTGGATTTCTAGTGTCAATTATTACAGGGATTTTAATATTAGACTTATGGTATTTCCACAGAAATGCTCCACTACTGTTCCTGTTTTTTCTATTATTGAGCGTTTTTTATGTAGGCTATGTATTTGCGTTATTAGTCTCAATAGTTCATTATGATCTGCCCTATAGAGAATATTTAACAAAGGCACTGTTACTAATGCTTAATTTGAAATTTACAATTATAACTATAAGTTTGACTAGTATGCTCTTTATGATTAATCATTATTTAGGTGTCTTAGTAACATTTATGTTTATTAGTGTGTATTTCTACTTAATATTTGCAATGTTCTATCGGACTTATTTGAACAGTAAATTGGTAGTGAATAGATGAAAAAAGAGAGGAGTTACCACCATGTACCTAGCTATAGATTTAGGAGGGACATTCATTAAGTACGGGTTGTTAAACGAGAAAGGGCAATTGCTTAATGATGGAAAGATTCCAACACCTAAAAACTCATATAATCTTTTAATAGATGCAATAATAGGTCTATATAATAATTGTTCAACTAAAATTGATGGTCTGGCAATTAGTCTTCCAGGGACTGTAGATGTAAACGAGGGTATAGTATATTATGGCGGGTCACTTAGATACCTTCATGAAAAAAATTTGAAACGAGATATATCAGAAAAAACAAACATACCTGTCTCAGTTGAAAATGACGCGAAGTGTGCCGCCTTGGCAGAATATTGGAACGGTGTTACTCAAGGGCATCCAAATAATGTTGTATTAGTATTTGGAACAGGGGTAGGTGGAGGTGTTATGGTTAATGGCAACTTGGTTCGTGGACATAATTTGAGCGCAGGTGAAGTTAGTTTCATTATTGATAAATATGATAAGACTCCGAGAATTTTTGGAAGATCGGGTTCCGCTAGTGAAATGGTAAATAAAATTGCTAAAGAAAAAAACTTGGCTATAAACGATGGTCAAGGCGTGTTCGAATATATAAATAATCTAGATGAATATGCTGAAAAGATATTTAATGAATTTTGCATAAATATAGCAGTACAAATTATTAATTTTCAATACATTTTAGACCCCAGTATTATAGCAATTGGTGGGGGTATAAGCGAGCAACCGATATTTAAAAAAAGGATAATTGATCATATAAAATTAATAGAAGAAGCCTCTGAATTTGTAATAAGAACACCCAAAATTGAAGTATGTCATTATAAAAATAAAGCAAATTTAGTTGGTGCACTGTATCATCATTTAACCGAATATAAAAAACAAGTCTAATTCCTAAAAGCGGATTCGAGAAGAGGGTGTGTCGGATATTGTGAGGAATTAGTTAAATAAATTATAAGGGGTGAGATTTTATGAAAAAAGAATTTCTATGGGGTGGAGCGGTTGCTGCTCATCAAATAGAAGGTGCATATAATATCGGGGGGAAGGGTTTGAGCATTGCAGATGTTATGACTGCAGGTGATAAAAATAAAGCGAGAATTATCACAGATGGTATAGTTGAAGGGGAGTACTATCCTAATCATGAAGCAATCGATTTTTATAATCTTTTTGAAGAAGACGTAAAATTATTTAAGGAGTTAGGTCTTAAAGCATTTAGAACATCAATCAATTGGCCAAGAATATTTCCTGAAGGTGATGAACTAGAGCCAAATGAAGAAGGCTTAAAATTTTATGATCGTCTATTTGATGTTTTATTAGAGAATGGTATTGAACCAGTTATAACACTTTCTCATTTCGAGATACCTTACGGCCTGTATAAAAAGTACGGGGGGTTTAAAAATAAGAAGGTTATTGATTTTTTTGCGTATTACGCTGAAACTGTAATGGAAAGATATAAAGACAAAGTAAAGTATTGGTTAACTTTTAATGAAATAAATAACCAAGCTGACAACACACATGATATTCATGCCTGGACAAACTCAGCAATTAAATTCGAAAAAGGAGACAATAAAGAAGAAATTATAGCTCAATCTAGTGTGAATGAATTAATTGCAAGTTCTGAAGCTGTGATAGCCGGAAAAAAGATTAACCCTAACTTTAAAATTGGATGTATGATGGCGTACGTACCAGTTTACCCCTATTCATGTAACCCAAATGATATTATGGCTGCCGAGAAAGTAATGGAGCGGAGGTTCTTTTATAGTGATGTTCACGTAAGAGGAGAAATACCGTCATACGCTATTAAAAAATGGACAAAGAAAGGTCTTAAGATAAATATAACAGATAGTGAAAGAGCTATATTGAAGAAAGGGACGGTTGATTTTATTAGTTTTAGTTACTATATGTCAAATTGTGTTTCCACCAACCCGGAATTAGAAGGTGAAAATGTGGAGGAATATACAGGGGCTAAAATTGTCAAAAATCCATATGTAAATGCAAGTGATTGGGGATGGCAAATTGATCCTATCGGTTTAAGGTACGTGCTAAATGTTGTTTATAAACGATACAATATTCCGCTATTTGTTGTAGAAAATGGATTTGGAGCATATGATAAGATAAATGATTTAGGAGAAATTGAAGATGATTATCGGATTGATTACTTATCAGAGCATATTAATGAAGCAATAAAGGCCATTCAAGAAGATGGTGTTGAATTGATGGGATATACACCGTGGGGAATAATCGATATTGTTAGTTTTGGAACAGGAGAGATGGACAAGCGCTATGGTTTAATTTACGTTGATAAAAATAACAACGGCGAAGGAACTCTGGAAAGAAGAAGGAAAAAGTCTTTTTACTGGTATAAGAACTTAATAGAAAAATATTCAGAAAATTAGAAATTTTGAATCGTAAAGTCAAATGCATAAACTTTTTTTAAAAGATATGCCAATATATTCAAAAAGCTGTACTTATAGTGTTTTAATCGATACGGATACTTGATTTTTATGCTGTACTAGCCACCGCCTTGCGGCGTGCTCTTAACGTAAGTGCCTCTTCTTAGTGAATCATTTGTTGGGTTCGGAGTCCCAACGAATGAGAACTTAGAAGAGTTTGACCATGGTACGCTATAAGCGCGAATGGTGCCTCTACAAGGCAGAACTTTTCCCATCCGCCAAAGAACTACTTACCATGATCACAAACGTCGTCAAGAGTGGCAGGATTAGGATGCCTGCGCCATTTCTTGGCGCTTCTGTTCATATAGTTCTAGAGGACAAACATACCCTAGCGTCCGTCTTGGCTTCATATTTAATGCATCTGTGCACTGCTTTAATCGTTTGTAAGTCAAATCTCGAAGTGATATACCTTTGGGAAAGTAAGTAGTGTGTAACGGGCTCTTAGTCGTTGAGTTGAATTTTTGTTTAAATGCTTATTCATGAATAGGGTGCAACCCTTACTAGATTTAACGACGGTATTCAAGCGCTAAACCCTTCAAGAAATTCCTCATATACCGGTCACCACAAGGCTTATAATTACGATGACCTTCTTTTCTTAAGACAGCACTTAATTCGCTCGTTGAAATTGAAATGCCAGCCTGATCTAAAAGATCTAAGATATCATCACTTGTGAGTGTTAAAGCAATCTTCACTTTCTTTAAGACAACGTTATTAACATTTTCATCTGTTAAACGGACTGTTTGTGGGGCTTTTTTAGCCGGGTCTTGTCTACCGCGCTTAAAGATAATTAAGCCATCTAAGAACGCATTCAATTGTTGATTCGTACATGCTGTTTTATATTCATTTTCAGTGAAGGCATCGTGTTCATCCGTTTTTCCGTTCGTTTTTGCTAACATGCTTTGAACGGTGGCTTTATCAATGGTCTCCTCGCCTAAACTAAAGATGTCGACCATTTCTTCATCTTTTAAATCTAAGGCATATCTTAATCTTACTACTATATCGTTATTATTCAT
>Ga0194138_10001325_pt1 | contig 11850 bp, 10 predicted proteins | sample TARM_MetaG_T2_14_FD_134022 | JGI IMG/M metagenome (GOLD analysis project Ga0194138, IMG submission 134022) | Freshwater microbial communities from Pennsylvania, USA, analyzing microbe dynamics in response to fracking - TARM_MetaG_T2_14 (version 2) | ecosystem: Environmental > Aquatic >...
GCCCGGTGACCGGCGCTCAAATTGCTCGATCATTTTGAAAAAGCGACTTGAGTGAAGGAAAGCCAGAATCTGACCAAGCGGCCCTGAAAGCTCCCCCTCAAGCTCTACGACAAAAGCCTGATCTTCAACACGGTCGATCAATTGCCCGAGCATGGCCAGAAGCTCGTCATCTGGCTCAGTCGCCCAATCTTCCTGCCCATCCATCCACGCCGCGAGCTTCGCCATCGCAGGGCTTGAAGACTCAAGCCAAGCGGCTATCCCATCAGGCGAAAGCTCGTTGTGAGCTGTAGCAGCTGTCATTTTCCACCCTTGATTCACGTCCGGCATAATTTCGTATAGTATGTTTATACCACAGTCACAAACCGAGAACCACTGATGGACAATGCAACCCCTCAAGGTGATGGAACCGACAACACGGCACCAAGCCAAGCTCACGGTCGAGGGAACCCAGCCATGCACCCGGCTTACACGCGCGAAACAGGCAAGCAAGATGACCTGGCACCAGTGCCCGCCCAGGGCGAGCCCGGCCTGGCAGAAGAGAAAAGCGCAATCAGGAAGGTTGCCTCGGCGATCAACACCATTACTGGCTTGCGCTACCTTGGCAGAAACATTGTTCATGTAAAAAAGCGCGCTTCATTCCCTTTGCTTCGGCAAATTCTTAAAGATGAAGCAGCCGTACAAAGATCAAATGTAGAAACCACCCAAATCAGAAGTGAGCTACTGAACAAAACCCTGTATTCACAGTATTTTCTGGTGATCTTCTTTGGAGTAATCCTTCTCTGGTCATGCCTTCTTCTAACGAAAGGTGCCTTGCTCGCAGTTAAGTACGGGGTCTTCTACGAATCACCACTAATTGCTTCAATACCCCTGATTGCCATTTCATCAGTAAGAGTAATAGTTGGGTGCAAAGTAATTAAGCGAGTAAACAAAGAGCTAAACGAAAGACAATCAAAAGTAGGGAGCACACGGCGCCATGCTTAACCAAATCAAAGGAATACTACTTGCTGGCTTACTCTTGGCATTCTCCGCATCAGCATTCGCCCAGACTCCTGAACTCACCAACCTTTCTGAAATATCTTCATCTTCAACTGATTACGGGCAGGGCTTGCTTAACTTTGTAACCTTCGGTCAGTTTGAAGAGCCATCAGATGGTGAGCACGTTTCGCTAGTATCTGCAATCTCAAGATTTATCAATATTGTCGCCCTTTATATGATGGCCGCACTATCTGTATTTGGGGGCCTGAACTACATCCTACATACTGCAAACAAGGGCGTGCCAGGCGGACAGGTCATATCGTCATTCTGGATGCCATTACGAATCAGTGTCTCTACAATCCTTTTGATTCCACTCGCAAGCGGTTTTAGCACCATTCAGGTCAAAGGCGTCTACAATATCGCCTCTACAGGGAATGCCCATGGAAGCTATCTTGCAACACTTGCTTCAGACCATCTAATAACAAATGGCGCCTATATGGCTCCTGCTCTTGTCAGTAATGTAAGCGTTATTAACGGATTGATTGCATCAGAACTCTGTCGAATTAGAGTTAATTCTGCAGAACGTGATGAAAATTCAGTGACGCCTGTATATAGGATAATCGGGGATCGCGCGACTCTTTCCTACGATAAGGCTGTCAAACCTCTTATTGGACGTGACAGTACAATGATTGGTTATTGTGGAACAGTTGAAGTCAACCTTCCACGTCCATCAGGTTATGTGGTTGGACTAAACGAAACAGAAAACGGTGCAACAGTAGATGAAGGGGCTTGGCAGAACGGTCTTTTTCTAACCTACAAAGACCGTGCTGACTTACTTCTTGGTACTAAGTTCAAAGAAATTATTGAAGACTGGCGTGTCAAAGCTCAAGAAATAGCTTCAAACTTGGCATTTGATGAGTCAGCACTGGCTGACATGCAAGACAACAACCAGACTTCTGTATTCAAATCACACCAAGCAAACACATCAAAAATGGTTGGAATCGCTGCGAATAAGGCACTAGCACTTTATTCAACAGCTGATAAACGCTTACAGACTGAGATTAGCCAGATCGTTGCAAGTACAAGAGGCAGCAATACACCTTCAGGGAAGCCTCAATGGAAAGTAGAGCTGGACAGACTTGGCTGGACATATTCGGGAATGATCTTTTGGCAAAGCACCAAAAATACGGAGCTTACAAATCTAATTGCTTCAGGCTTGTCATACACTTACCTTGAGGCCAAAGACGACGGTGAGTTTGCTAATGATGAGCGCGCTGAAGACCTGGCAACACGATTAAAAGACATGAATCAAGCAATTAGTGATAAAGGTTATATTCCGCCAAATTCATCATCTGTACACTATGTTGATATAGGTGGAATATCTGAAGCTGGTGGCTCAGGTACTGGAGTTTTTAAACGATGGATGGGAAGCCTAGTTCAAGGCTTTGGTTCGTCATTTGTAGTTGATGATCAAACGGACATGGTAAGCCAACTTCAAACTACTGGTAATACCGTTGGCTCTATACTTGATATAACAGTCCATGCAACAATAATCGGCGAAGCATTAGCGGAAGGTGGCTACACATTTGTTCAGACAGCGGCTCAAGGAGCTATGACAACAGCGGCCAATTCGTTCGCAGGTATAGCTGGCACCTTTTTTGGTCCGGCAGCCACTGCTATATCCAGTGCTGCCCTTGGCGCAGCAAAAGTCGCCCTCGTTATATTCCAAGGTTACACAGGACTTATAAAGGGGGTTATTGGTCCTGCACTGATAGCATGCTTTCTTTTGGCCATCGTTCTACCAGCATTACCTCTCTTTTACTGGATAATGGGCATTGTGTCTTGGATACTATTCTACGTTGAGTGTTTATTGATTTCGCCAATCTGGCTAGCTGCACATGGGACTGCTGAAAAAGAAGGCTGGGGAACAGACCATACCCGACAAGGGTATATGCTTATGATCGGCTTGTACCTAAATCCAATACTAAGAACAGCAGGATTTTTCACGATACTTGTAATTCTATTCCCTCTAGGAACACTTGTAAGATGGTTCGGATCATACCTTTCCGGGGTTATTTCGACCGGGATGATTACATCACCGCTAATGGTTGTTGGGTCCATGCTACTCCTTGCTTTTCTCGGATATACAATTGTAAACCGTGTGTTCTCATTGCCGAATGAGCTTTTTGAGAAAGGTCTACGCTGGGTTAATGGTGGCCAGGAGGTTACTGGTGATGAAAGCTCAGCAACAAAAATCAACGCCATGATTGGAAACTTTGGATATAAAGCTGAGGGTGCATTCCGGGAAGGGACTGGAAGGAAACCAGACAAGCCAACAGGCCAACCCACAGACCCGGCACATCAAGGAAAAAATTGAGGGATTAAAATAAAGGGCGCATAAGCGCCCTTTATTTTATATTCAATTCTAAATCCATTGCGGGTTTAGAAAAATGTATACCGCATAAAATGAAACAACCATTCCAAAAATAAACCCATAGCCCTTTACTGTATCCGACACTCTATCAGGGTCAATCAAGTTATCATTGCTATACAATTTCTGAAGACCATTCTTATTGATTATCTTCTGTGCATTCTTTGTTTCGCCATGTAGAGACAGACCCACCACCCACAGGAAGCCAATTGAAATTGACGACAGCAAGACGCCCTTCAAAATGCTATCTGGCAGGAAACTCCAACTAGGCTCGAAATCTGGGTAACCCATTGTACCAGTCATTCTGAAGAAGAATAGCAACATCAGCCCGGCTGTCAGCATTGACATAAATGTAGTTAGCCCTCGAATCACTGGCACAGAAACCAACGAAACTAACCCAATTGGGGACAAGTAACCGGGGACATTAGCTACTAACGGCCCCAGATGCAGTATCCGAAAGAATCGCAAACCGTAAACAATTAAAGCCGCAACTGACAGGCATACACCAACCGCATCGGCAACTCCATTTCGTGCATTCAGCAATAACGTGAAAAACTGAATAATTACATAAGCCGAAATCAACTCAAAAGTCACTGAACGTACTCGATAAATAAATTTAGTAGGCGACTGAATCCCACTCAAATAGAACTTAGTCTTCGACCCCTCACCTGATGCTGACAAAAGCTGGTTTTTGAATAGGCCAAGGATTGCCGCCTGTCCCATTCCAGTAATCTCTACACCTTTTTTCCTATTCCAGAACGACTCAACATTAACAGGAGACTTTCCCTGCTCAACGGCATTTACGTTGTTCTCAGCAATAGCCAAGAACTCATTGAAGTTATTGCAAGTGACTTTGCTTTCCATTAGGGCATCCCCCTTCCATTCGTGTTTGGCTTATTATATCCATGTAATCGCCTGCGGTGCAAGCGATTTTGCAGATTCTTTCTCTATCATTACTCCACACGCTGCAGCATGCTCTGAACCCCTCCCCCGGCCAACGGCCCACTGATCGAACTGCTCTGCGCAATATGGCAACTGATGAGTCATGTTCATGGCTTGAACAAGAATGTCGTCTCTATAATCGAACCAGAATGCGCCCTGGAATCCAAAACGCTCGGCGGTGTATTTGTCTCACAATTGGTCTGTAGCAATCAAAAAAAAGGGCGCCGCTAGGCACCCTAAATTAGACCATGATACGCGCTACTGCTCCCAATCACTCATCATCGGTATGTAAGCACCACACACTGTCAGAGTCAGCGCAAAAACGAATGCGTATAGCTTTCCAATATCAGCAACCCTATGCGGGTCAATCATGGCATCGTTGTTAAACAAAGCACGCAGCCCATATTTATTGATAATGTTCTGAGAGTTGCTTACCTCGCCGAGCAAGCCTCGGCCAGCCGCCCACAATCCTCCAAGGTACATTCCGGTAAAAATGGCGTACCCGAGCAGTGCCTTAGGATTCAGACTGTCTGGAAGCATGAGCCAATGCACTTCATACGTCGCGTATTCAAGTTGCCCAGTCATCCTGTACCAGAACAGCACTGCATACCATCCAGAGAATACAACCATGAACAAAGTGAGGCCACGAATCAACGGATAGGCCCAGTACCCGAACGCATGCATGTGGAGAGGCATGCATTTAGCCAGGGAGCCCAGATGAAGCATGCGAATTAGTCGTAACCCATAGAAAATTGAGATAGCAAGCGATATCCCATACCCAATATGGTCAACAAAATTCGACCGAAAGTTACACAGGGCGTTGAATAAATGCCAAATCAAAAACGCTGCCGAAAGCTCAAACGTAGCACTCCGAATACGAAACAAGAATTTGTATGGTGAGTTAGCCGCTGTCATGTAGAACTTCGTGCTTTGACCACTGCCTGTCGCCGAAAACAGTTGTCTTTTGTAGAGTCCAAGAAATGCAGCTTGAACCATTCCGCCGACCCAGTTCTGTTTTGATGCAGGAAACCAGAATTGGTTTACCCATGAAGGCTCATGGCCTTCGTTGGCAGCCTTAGCATTCGCCTCAGCGATTTTAAGAAACTCATAAAAGTTGTTGCACGTCTCTTTCTTTTCCATCTTATCACCACCATCCAAGTCCAAAGTTCCCTAGCAACCCCACGCACCAGCATTCCCTAACCAGGCAGCTATTTCACATCAAGCTCATTACACTCGCGGGGACATTACGTGATGGCGTTTGCACCGGTTCATCCTCTACGTCGAGTACATCGCCTGGTAGCTGCTCATCAGCTTCAGCAGTAATGCCATCGGCAAGCTCAATGTGTTGCTCAGGCTCTGCTACAACCGTCGTGACCTCTGAGGTGGGTTTACTCCCCTCCCCGGCCAACGGCCTCGTATCAACCTTTCTCGGTTGCTCCGGTGCGGAAACAGGTTCCTTTGCAGGCAGGGTGTACACCTGTGCCACTGGCTGTTGAACAACCGCTGTGCCACCTGCTGACTCACCAGCCATGAACTGCTTGATGCAGGCTTGTTGTACCCAGTGCTGCAACGTGCCGGTTGACTTGTAAATCTCCAGCTTGTCGATGAAACCGCTGATCAACTCAGCGGTTCGATCTGTTGCACGTCCTGGTCGTACAGTGACGTTGATGCGCTCATGAAACGGCTTGCGTGACTCTACACCTTCAACGCTGGCCAGCATCGCGGTGTCCACGGCCATCGTGCCTTGTGATGCAAACTGTGCGTTCGCCGGGTTTGTTTCAAGCAGGTACTGATTGAACATGGCCAGCTTGATCCACTGCTGATGAGTACCTACCGCTTTACACAGATCAAGGTATCTGGCCAGCTTGGCCAGAACCTCGTTGTAGGCATCATCACCCGCACCCGGTCGGATGCTCACAGTCACCCGTTCCTGAAATGCTTGGCGGTCGGCTACTGCCATGCTGTTATCCCTGCGCAATCAAGTATTTGAGCAGGCCACGCGCGTTGGCAAACTCATCAGAAAACACCGCGTTTGGCAGCAGGCGCTGTAGGTGCTCTTTGAACACAATAGCGCCACCACCAACCACAACGATTGCGTAGTAGGACTGGGGCATTTTCACGGTGGAGAAAATGTAGTTGTTGATGCGCTCTGCAACGCCCCTGCAAGCAAGTGCGCGCTCTTGGGAGAAGTCCCACTTTTTACCGGCGAAACTTACCTCGCCTTTCAGTAGTGCTCGTTCAATCACGTTTGCAGGAATCTTCGCACCGTGACCAGTGAAGCCTGGCACTCCATCAGCCTGGATTTTCTTTTTCATCAGGTCTTCAAGTACGACTTTCGCGTCCATCACACCTGCCTTTTCAGTACCAGACATGCTGTGGTCAAGGCCAACCTTTTTATCGGTGCCCTCTTCCCAAGACTTCACTGTGACCAGATCGGTTGTGGAACCGCCAATGTCCACAACAAGGACAGACCCGAGGTATTCCATCATTTCATCGTAGCTTTCACTCATGGCGCCCTTATCGTTCATGGCCCAGTCGTAAAAGGCGCACATGCCTTCAGGCTTTACTTGCACTTCCTTGATGTTCGGTTGTGCTTCACAGCCAACAACCGCCACACCGCCAGCTGCAAAGTTTTGCCGGGTTTGCTCAATGAACCCGTCATTGAGACTCCCATCAGGTTTGTAGTAATCACGAAACGGCAAGGTGACTGCCGCCTTGATTGCTGTACCCAACAGGCCAGCTTTTGTCAGCGCATGAGTGAACAACACACGGTTTGCCGCAGACTTAGGGTAATCGGCATTACGAATATTCATTGGCTCAGCTACCGCTGAGTTGCAAGTGTAATCCTGGCCCTTGAGGGTATAGACGCTGATCCGCTCGCCTCCTGCCGATGCGAGGCCCGCACTTCCGCTTTGGATCAGAGCAGGAACCTTCATGGTCTTAATATTGCCCTTCTCATCGAGCCAAGCGCTCTTGTGATCTGCGTAGCCGTTGTCGTCAACGAACATACGGGCCTTGCCAGAGATTGTACCTTTCGCTGCTGCTGTCATTTTCTTTCCCCTAACCGACGAATCATTTGTACATTGCCGTACCGATACCGGTAACGACCGGCCAATCGGGCACGTAGCTTTTTCAGTGCAAGACTTACAGTCCAACCTCGGCGCTCAAGAAGCACCAGAACCAGCACGGCCACGAAACAGGTCTTGACCATGAACCAGCTCGGAAACAAAGGCAGCAAACCAAACGGAATGAGTACGCTGGTGTGTGCCTCAAACATTTTCAAAACGGAAATCTTGGATTGCTTGCTCGCATGAGCAGTGATCACTTCTTCGCCGTTGTAATTCACTTGCCGTCCTCCATCGCAAACTCAGCCTCAAGTGCCGCCACCTCATCGCTATGCAGCAACCCGGCAGCATATTTCTCGTAGGCGTTTTCCAAGAGGTCGATACCGTGCTGCCGTGTCATTTCTCGGACGGTGCTGCCGATATCGTCGATGTGAGTCCGCATCAGCTCTGCTCGCAGTTCTTGCGTCAGGTTCAGCGCAGAAATCACTGCTGTGCGACCAATCCCGCTTGGCGTCTTGAGCAATCGTTGGTGAACGATCAGGCGCGTGCTATCAATCAAGCCATTCATCACCCGTACCCGGTCGCTGCCTGAGAAGTTGTCCGCCATCCGCACCAGTGCCATGTGAACGCTAGACGTGTGGGTAGTGGTGTATGTAGCGTGGCCAGTACGTGCCGCAAGCACCGCACCTTCGATGGTTTCCTGATCCCGCGCCTCGCCGAACACCACAACATGAGGGTGGCGACGAAGGAAGTTCCGCACCGCGTCTGAGTACGACTTGAGGTGGCCACCATAGCCAGGACGACCAATGTCACACTGGGCAATCACACCTGTCCGGCCCTTGATGTTGTACAGGTCGGTTTCAATGGGCGAGAAGAAGGTGCAGATATGCTGGCCGTCCTCACGGGTGGCCTGCTTGTGAATGATCGAGTCCAGTAGAGTCGATTTGCCCGAGCCTGTCTGGCCGGTAATGATCACGATGCCTGAACTTGGCATGCAGTGTTCGCGGATATAGGGATGGACCTTGAGGTCATCCATAGTCGCGATAGTGTCGCCGAGGGGGCGCATGACAATGTGGATACCGGCTTGCCCTTGCGGGCCAAGGCATGCCGTAGCACAGCAGCGAACTCGCATAGAGTCGCCCCGCTCCAACCGTACCGAGTAGGTGAAGTCATCAGGTTCAGCACGAGATACGTTCAACGCGGCCTGCTGGTTCTTGGTCATCTGATTCAGCAGTGAAGCCATTTCGTCATTGGAGAACGAACGCCCACCCATACGGACAACCTTCTGTGACCAGATACAGCACCACTGCTCCCCGCTCTGAAGCACGAGGTCTTCAACCCCGTTGTTCTTGCAGTAGATAAGCATCTTGTCGAGAACATCCAGATCAAGCCGAGCTGGGATTGCGAAATCAACCTCTGCAAGCGTCTTGTATGCACCAACCCGGACTGTTTGTTCAGCTACCGCGTCCATACTGGCCTCCAACCTGATGCCTGCTTATAGTTGCCTGCGTCACCAATGGAGTAGATGGTTTCACCGATGTTCATGGTGCGACCGTTAAACGTCACCTTGTTGGCCACCACCTGAAGGGCTGCCGGTGAAATCATGTTCTTGGACTCAAGCGTCCGGTACAGGTAGCGCCCCTCAACAGCACGGGTCAGATCGTTGATTCGATCCTGATAAATCTGATCGGCCTGGTAGACGCCAGAGGTCCAGCCGGTTTGCAGCGCTTCCTTCCAGACCTCTACTTCCTCTTCTGTGCGCGGCAAGATGCTTTCGTGCGGCAACTCAGGCTGCTCGTAGACCTGGAACAGGTAATCACGCCACGTTGGGATCGAGGTCACGACGCGCGCTTCCTCAATAATGGTGTACGCCTGCTTGACCTCAGTGGCCTGACCAGTCTCGGCGTCATAAGAAAGCCGATCCTTTACCTCAATCACGGCGGGAACCAGCAGGCGACCATCACGCACAAACCCATTGAAGCTGAAGGCCACATTCATCTTCGGCTCTACACCTTCCATGTACTGCATGATCATGGAGTAGCGAGCAGCCAGACCTGTCTGCGCTCCTACCCTCAGTCCTTCCTGCTTGATTGCCCGGATACGAATACCACCGGATACGTCAGCCGCATCTGATTCACGGCCCCGCAAATCCTCCATGGCTCGCAATTCAGCGGAGGTGGTCATGCCTTCTGGAAGCGGAACATCCAGCTGCGGAAAGTCCATTATCTACCTCGTTTAATAATATGACACGCAATTGATGATACCAGACTTCGGACTGGGTTCAATCCGTATTTGGTAATACGAGGCACCTTTAGGCAGTGATGGTTATCTATGCCCTAATTGGCTGGAATGGCTGAATCTGGCAGAAAATGCCAATTGGGGAGCCGATAGCCAAATCAAGCCAGAAACCGCCGTAATAATTCAGTGCATGGACTGATACAGATGAGCAATACGCCTTGATTGGCATAATTCGCCATCTGCGCCAATTCACCCCATACCTGCCTATAGCTTCCAAATCCCGACAGATAAACTCATAAAGCCACGGCCTGGCTGCCTCACATCCCGATTTCTCTTGACGATCAACCTTTAGACCTAGCAGTGCGGAACCGCTCCATAGGCCAAATCCAGCACTCTTGAACGTGGGGATTATTGAACGGCCAATCTCATACACCGACTGCACAGCAAACCATCCATAACCGCACTGATCAGAACCCCGACCGGGCGAAGCTCCCCCCTGATTTAAGGCGAAAGGCGGCTGACAGACGCCCCATTTTGCAGGTGCGCTGTATCACTTACCGACTGATTATTTCGGTATGATAATATTGTTCCCTGTATCACCCGACGCACGGGTTAAAATCAGTGCGAATCTATTACGGGTTGAGTGATTTGGGTGATACACCCGAATCGCGAAGCCCGCTTGCCAACACCGTGGAGGCCCGTAAACAAGGACCAAAATGAGCATCAGCGAGAATATCCAAAGCCGTGCAATTGGCTTGCTGACGAAGTACGAAATCTTTTGCCAAGAGCATGAATTGTCAGCCCTTATGGACCCGGTAAATCCTAATTCCGTGGTACTTCCTACTGATTCCGAACTGGTTACGGGCGAGCATGCTATGCCAGCCAGACAGTACCATCCTGGTAGCGATGACGACCGCCTTGTGGACATGCAGTTACTGGTTCGCTGGCTTGATGAGCACTGCACGGCTAGCAAGGGCATGTCTGTGACGACGGCCAACTGCTACAGGCGCTGGCTTGCTTCGTACTTTGATCATTTGGGGCACCCTTTTGCAGCGACGGTACGAAACTGGGTGGTGCCCTTCTCGCGTAAATCGGCGCTGAAGGCTGATGCTGACGATGCTCAGTACCTTGCGGACAAGGCCAAAGACCTCGACTTGCCAACAAAGCTGCTGGAGGCCGAGGAAGACACTGGCAATACGCGCTACCTGACGACGCTTCCTAGCCGTTGGTTTCAGCGTCTGGTAGATCAGCTGCTGGATCACACGCCCAAAGGCACTCCACGTTATGTAGCCGGGCCTGAGAGCGCTCTTATGCTGTCTGTTTCGCTTATGACTGGCCTTCGCCCGCTTGAGTGGTGTGAGGCTTACTTTCGCGAGTCGTACTATGACCCTGAGACCATGCTCACGCTTGGTCCGGTTCTGGAGGTACGAACGCTGAAGCAAAAGAACCGGCGCGACGATAATCCGTTGCGTGGTAAGCGGTTCCTCGTGCTTGATCGTTGGCCTGAGCAGCAGGTAGCGCAACTGAAAGCCTTCTGCGAACTGATAACGCCGATTCAGGGCGATTTCGAGCCGTTCTATAACAAGGTCAGGATGACCATCAACCGTGCTTGGAAACGGGTACAGAAAGATGCTGCCAAGGCTGACCAAGCAGACAATGACAACCTTGCTGCCAACGCATCTTTGTCTGCAGAAGACCGGGTACGCTTGCAAGCAGATCGGATCATTGCCAACGACTCACGAACTGTCAGTGCTTACACGGCCCGTCATGTGTTTGCAGAAGAGCTACGTCGCAGCAGCAGCTGCACGCGGTATGAAATTGCAGCGCTACTAGGCCACTCCCTGCTCACGAATCAGGTGTACTACGGCCCTCGCCTGGATGAGCACGACCGTGACTATGATTTTGTGCTGCCAAGACCGTGGCCGGGCGATGCTGACAACATCCAGCTTTGGGACCAACAGGTAAACCCGCTGCGCATCAATTACGCGCAAGGTGATCTATTCGGTGGGATGGCCAGAGACAGCGCCAGTGGCCCTACTGAAAGCGATGCAGGACTGGCTGAAACCTTCTTTATCCGTTGAACGATTAGCTCGCGCATTCCCCCTGCTAGGCGTTGAGCCAGGAGGGGGTCAAGCGAGCGGTTTGAGTGGTAATATTTTCAAGTAAGGCGCAGTTAAAAGACTCGAAATGCAACGACGC
>Ga0194138_10001327_pt1 | contig 11843 bp, 11 predicted proteins | sample TARM_MetaG_T2_14_FD_134022 | JGI IMG/M metagenome (GOLD analysis project Ga0194138, IMG submission 134022) | Freshwater microbial communities from Pennsylvania, USA, analyzing microbe dynamics in response to fracking - TARM_MetaG_T2_14 (version 2) | ecosystem: Environmental > Aquatic >...
CCTATATTGATTTATAAAATGTTTACATAAAAAAACTTGAGTAAAGTAGCAAAAATGTAAATAAGAAATGAGGGATAATGATGCCGAGAAAACAGTTAAAAAACTTAACAGAGCCCATGTATTATATTTTGCTGATTCTGAAAACACCGAATCATGGCTATGGAATAATGCAAACCGTGGAAGAGATGACCGAAGGCCATGTAAAAATTGGTGCCGGAACCCTTTACACCCTCCTTTCCCGATTTGAGAAGGAAGGGATCATTGAAGCATTATCCGAGGAAGATCGAAAAAAGAACTATGTAATTACAAATAAAGGGGAAAAGATTTTGGAAGAAGAGTTTCAACGACTGAAGCGGCTTGTACAGGACGGAGAGGATACTTTGAGAGGGGGACAATAAATGTTTGGGATATTTCAAAGAGATAAAAGCCGTAAAAAGAGGGTATACTGGGGATACTCTGTGTTGGATTATAAAGGAATGGAAGCCTATTTTGAAAAAATGGCAAAGGAAGGCTGGATGCTGGAAAAAATCGGTGAAGTTTGGGCAACTTTTTACGAGGCGTCCCCCAAAAATCTTCAATTCACCATTGACGTTTTTGAAGACAGTGGAATCCTGACTCCGGAAGAAACTGATGAAGCAAAGGAGTATCGGGAACTCTGTGAAAAAAATGGTTGGCATTTTGTTACATCTATTAAGGCCTTACAAATTTTTTATGCTCATGCAGAGGAGGATTTAACTCCACTACAAACGGATGAACAACTGGAAGAAAATCTAGCGAAAAAGAAGTTGTGGAAAATGGATTTTGGAGCAAACATAATGGTTTTGCTTTTGATTTTGGGAGTTGTCATTTTCAGTCGCCTTAATAGCCCCGTCTATATGGACGATTATACAGGCAACATAATTTATTTCCTCTATCCCTATATGTTGATCCCTGCAGCTATAAGCCTTATTAGAACTATGCTTTGGATTCGAAAAGTAAATCGTCAGGGTTTACCGGATAAGGAAGTGCAAACTTTTTTTAGCGGACGGAACAGAAAATTATTAATTGATGGAACGTGGATACTTATGTTGGGACTACTGGTAATCGGAGTTGTACTGGATAGCGTGTATAACCCGGATTCAAACAAGCTACTATCAATATTTCCTGCTGTATTGGGAGTTTCAATAGGTACCATTTTAAGACTGCTGCTTCGGAAAAAAGGACGAAAAAAGAGTGATGGAATTCTATTTCTCATTGTAGGAATTTTGGTTGCATTTATGATTTTGGGCGTAGTACAATATATTGCAAATCAGTGGTTTGCATGGAATGCTAAGGAAATAGACTCAAACGTCATCGAAGAAATCCCCGAGGAGATGGAATCTTATTCCTTAGATTCAATTTTATTTTCAACGGAGGAAATGCAATTAAAAGGTAGATCTTTCTCGATGATCGGTCAAAGTTTTGCTATCCCGAAGTATTACAGCCAACATGAGAGATGGGAAGGGGATGAAGACGAATGGGAATTCACTGTTAAAACTTATGAGGCCCGAAACAAAGATATTGCAGAGATCATTACGGAGGGTTATCTTAATTTTGAGCTGGGAGGCATATTGATCCACTTAGGGGATAACTGGTCGGAAAGGGTAGATTTAAAAGAAGCATGGGATGTGGACGGATTTTATATCGCGGAGGGTTACCCCGCCATCTTAATGCACAAAGGAGATCGTGTGTGGATAATTGAAGGGCCTAACATTAATACCTCCAGTGTCTATAGGGAATTTGAAGCGGGATTGAGGGATGAAGAAGAGCATATGTCTGCTATGGAAGAGATAAATCAGCAAATTACAGCAAAGAGAAGAGAAGCAGTAGATAGTATCAAAACCATTGATGTGAATTTGCTAATTGAAGAGTTGCTACAGTAATATTTGTAATAAAAAGAGTCGCCTTTTGTAACACAAAGAATCGCCTAAGGAAATAAAAAAACCTATGGCGATTTTTTCATTTGTTACTTGACAGGTTTAACCTTACGGTATATTATATAACATATGTTATATAATATACCGTAAGGAGAGATATATATGCCACCAAAAACCAAATTTGATAAAACCGTTATTGTAAATGCAGCGTTGGAAATCGCTAAAGAAAAGGGATTGTCCGGAATCACGGCCCGTAGTGTGTCGAAACAGCTGAATAGCTCCGTCGCTCCGATCTATGTGAACTTTGACACGGTGGATGATTTGATAGAGGCTGTGGTCCACAGGGTATTCGCAATATCGGAAGAAATGCTCGCAAAACAAGAGGGAGAAAGTCAGTTTGAAAAAATGGGGAAAGCCAGTCTGGCCTTTGCCCGCGAGTACCCCGTATTGTTTCAGGAACTATCCATTCAGCCCAATCCCTATATGGCTTCCTATGAGACCATAGAAAATAAGATGATTGATGCCTTGGGAGAAGATCTGGAAACGGCGGATTGGACATTGGAGGAACGGAAGCGATTGTTGCTGAAACTTCGGGTATTTCAGACAGGGTTGTCGGTAATGGTATCCAATGGTCATGTACCTTCATGGATTGAGGACCAAGAGCTGGAGCAACTGCTTATGGAAGTGGGAGAGGACGTACTGTTAGCGCATCAAATAAAACGAAGGGAGAATTTGGAATGAAAAGAGATCAATTCATCTCGTCTATGGAAAGTGCCTTTAAGAAACAGGTACAAAAGGATGAGAGTATAAAAAATGCCTATTTACTGGTGCATTCAGAAAAAAAAGGGATTCATCTAAATCTTGCGGAAGGTGAAACGGGAAGTATCCCTGCTAATCCGCAACAGCCGATCTATATGGCCAGTGTAGGAAAATTGTTTACTTCAACGATTATAGGGATACTCAAGGAACAAAGAAAATTGTCCTTTGATGATAGAATTGCTGATCACCTGGACCCTGAACTATTAGAAGGATTGCATCGCTATAAAGGCAAGGACTATTCAGATGAAATAAAGATCAGTCATTTATTAAGTCAATCATCCGGTCTTGGTGATAACTTCCGACCACTGCTGGATGGACTGATGAAGGATACGAATCTAAGTTTATCGCCGAGGGAGACCATTGCCTGGGTAAAAAACAATAAGGAACCCCATTTTCCTCCCGGTCAAGGTTTTAAGTATACGGATACCAACTATCATTTGTTAGGCTTGATCATTGAAAACATTACCGGGGAGGCCTTTCACACAGCACTATCAAAATATATTTTCAAACCCCTGAATATGAGGCATTCCCATATGCATGGTTACTCCGAACCAATGGAAAAGCCCGAGTTGCCCATGGCTGATTTCTTCTATGAAGGTACCCGACTAAATGATCTTAAGGGGTATGGAGCCCTGGACTATTCCGGTGGCGGAGTAGTGGCCACCACGGAAGATCTGTTGAAATTCATGAAAGCCTTGAGGAGCTATGATTTAGTTACAAAGGATACCTTGGATCAGATGAAAAATACAGGAGGTAAACTTGGAACCGGGATTGAATACGGATATGGGATTTGGCAGTTTACCACGGTACCCCTGTTGATGCCAAAGCTCTTTAATTCCTGGGGTGCTGCTGGGGCAACGGGATCTTTTCTGTTTTATCACCCCAAATATGAGACATACTTAATCGGTAGCTTTAACGATTTTTCATATGAAAAAAAGGGAATTCGATTTATGCTGCTAAAAGTGATTAAGCTGCTATCGAAGCATCAATAGTATACTCTACAGAAGTATCAATAGTTTACTCTACACAACTATCAATAGTTTATACTACAATCTTTCTACAATGTTGAATACATCGCTGACCACAGCACTGGCTGTGGGTCTTGAACCCGCTCCGGCTCCTTGAAAAAGTAACTCGCCGGCGTTATCACAGTGGAGGTATACGGCGTTCATTGCACCTTCCACATGGGCTAAGGGATGCTGACGATCAATTTCCTGTAAGGATACGGAGGCGATGATATTACCATTTACTTTTTCTGATTGGGCAAGGAACTTAATAACCTTGCCTTTTGCTTTTGCATCGTGAATTTGCTTCGGGGTTACCGCACTGATGCCCTGGCAATCGATGGAGTCGAGATCCGGCCACTGGCCGAAAGCCAGTCGGGAAAGAATAGCAATTTTATACTTCGCATCATCGCCGTTTACGTCGGAAGCGGGATCCGCTTCTGCAAAGCCCAGCTCCTGGGCATTTAGTAACGCATCTTTATAGCTGCTTTGTTCATTGGTCATTTTGCTTAAGATGTAGTTAGTGGTTCCGTTGATAATTCCCGACACTTTGGTGATTTCATTAGCCACCAGGGAATCATTGATTGCCCTAAGGATGGGGACGGTACCCGCCACAGCTGCTTCATAGAGAAAGACCGCGTGATTATTATTGGCGGCTTTTTCCAAAGAACCATTAGACTTTGCAATAGCAAGCTTATTAGCACTGACCACATGTTTATTCTTTTCCATGGCACTTAGCATATACTCTGTGGCAGGATGCTCGCCACCCATGGCTTCTATAACTATTTTGATGCTATCATCATCCAAGATTTCATGATAATTTGTTGTAAGGAGGGAGGGATCCACATCCTGATATTTTTCAGGATGCCGTATCAAAATTTTTGCGATCTCAATGGAGATTTTCTGTCCGTTTTTCTGATAGATCTTTTCGCTGAGGTGCTCCTGTTTTTCAAGTAGTATTTCCCTCACACCGCTACCCACGGTTCCCAGTCCCAGTAATGCGATTTTAATTTTTTTCATGTTATTCATCTCCTTTTATAATGGTTCCCGATTCATTCGGACTGTTAGTATTTCTGATATGAAGCGCAATATTTACGCTTTCAACCGGTGGAATGGCATCGGGGTGATAGACCTGAGCCCCTTTTTGCGTTACTCTGAGAAGTTCTTTATAAGAGAGAAAAGGGATGGTCTTTGCCAAGGGTTCGATATTGGGATCCGCGGTCATAACTCCGGATACATCGGTCCAATTTTCATAAAGAGCGGCACCAATACCTCTGGAGATTAGTGCGCCGGTAATATCCGAGCCACCCCGGGCAAAGGTTTTGACACCTCCCCGGGAGTTGGATCCGTAAAATCCGGGAACAATCACTTTTTCTAACCTTGAAAGGCGATTGTGAATGGCCCGGTCCGTTCTTTTCTCATCAAGCATTCCATTCTCTTTAAAGAAAATGATATCTTTTGCATCAACCAGAGTATACCCCAGAGATTTTGCCATGATCAATGCGTTTACATACTCCCCTCTGCTGAGAATAAAATCCCGATCGGAAGAATTGTGGATTTCCTTAAAAACGCTGTGGATCTCACTACCGAAATCCTTTGTAATTTTTAGGTGGCAAAAAATTTCCTGAAAGCGTGTTTCGATCTGAGAGAGGAGCCCTTCATAGCTTTCATCGGATTCTTTTAATCGATGGATCTCATTAAGTAGATCCGTTATTTTTACATCTTCTTTATACCGCTTTCCCGGTGCGGAAACCACGATACAGTTCCGTTTTTTTCCTGAGGAGACGATGGATTTTACTTTTTGAAATTGCCCTCCATCGGAAAGAGAGGTTCCGCCAAATTTTGAAACTACGGGACTGAACATAGGATCACTTCCTTTTCTGTTTAATTAGATTCCCTTTGTTTAATCTGCAATCTGAAAACTGAATGCAGAGGATGATAAATAATCCGAATAAAAACTTGTGATAATAAAAAATCTGGATGAAAACTTGTAATGTAAATTAAAAGCTATAGTAAAAAAAGAAAATAAAAAAAGATGCTGTATAACTCACAGCATCTTTTAAAATCATTTAAGGTTTGATATATCAATGGAAATTCCTATAAAGGTAAGGATACAAGGATTCCTTGTAGCTTTCTTTTTCCAGTTGATACAGACTCATTAAATTATTCAAAGAAAAGATTCCACTATGAGCGATCCCTGATCGCCCAAAAGAAACTCCGTTTCTTTGCAATCAAGATCATTTAGGTTGTTTGAAGTTTGTTGTCATGGTTACCGTGGTGGTCGTGGTTACCATTGTAGACATCATGGTCGTCATAGTGGTGGTAGTAGTATTCATGTTCAACATTGTTATTTCTCCCTTCAAATTGATTCCTAATTGATTCTTGATTATATATTGTTACTGATTATACACAGATCTTTCTGAATTGTCAAACACTTTTTGTAATTATTTTTTTACCCCAGGGATTTCGCTGATGATAAAGGGTGTTTCCTGATAGACGCAGTAATTCAGCCAGTTGCTAAAAAGTAGATTACCGTGGGCTTTCCACCGTACATTGATTCCCTTTGATCGGTCGCTTCCCTTATAATAATTTTCCGGAAGGGGAGGGTCCGTTTCTTTATTCCGGTCTCGCTCATATTCCTTATCCAAGGTATCAGAATCGTATTCACTGTGACCAAAAACAAAGATCTTTCGGTGATCCTTTGTTGCAGCAAGGTGAACACCGGCTTCCGCGGATTTTGCCAATATGGTAAGGTTCCGGACTCCTAATAAATCCTGCTCCCGACAATGGGTATAACGGGAGTGGGGAGCATAAAAGTTTTGATCGAAGCCTCTTGTTAACACGGTTTCACCGGTCACTTCATTTTCAAAGACTCCGGAAAGTTTATTTTTCAACGAATATTTCGGAATATTAAAGTAGTGATATAGCGCTGCCTGGGCCGCCCAGCAGATAAACATGGTGGAGTACACCCGCTTTTCAGCGAAATCCAAAACCTCAGTAAATTCTTCCCAGTAATCAACCTCAGAAAAATCCATTCTTTCCACAGGGGCACCGGTGACAATCATGGCATCGTAGAAATTGTTCTTAATAGCATCAAAAGTGGTATAAAACTTCTCAAGATGCTCTTTACCTGTGTTTCTACTTTCATAGGAGGAGGTTTTCACCAGATCTACCTCCACCTGTAGGGGCGTATTGGAAAGCATACGAAGAAGCTGGGTTTCCGTTTCGATTTTTGTAGGCATCAAGTTAAGGATGGCTACCCTCAATGGTCGAATATCCTGGGTTTTTGCTCTGCCGCTATCCATCACAAAGATGTTTTCTCGATTCAGGACCTCTTTAGCAGGCAGATCCTTAGGAATAATTACAGGCATAGAGGTCACCTCGTTTCCGTCGAAGTAGAATCTGAGTTTTCTCCAAGGATTGGGATGGTCTCTTCTGTAGCAAAGCGTGTCACGTTGCCACCTAAGGCACCCAAGGCCTGATCAATGTCCTCGATAATATCATCCACACTCTCGATTCCCACGGAAAGACGGACCATTTCCGGTTTGATTCCCGCTTTGATCTGATCCTCCTTGGAAAGCTGTCGGTGGGTCATGCTGGCAGGATGAAGGACATGGGTTCGAAGATCTCCCACATGAACTACAAGACTTGCTAAGTTTAGGGAGTTGATAAAGGACTTACCCTGTTTTGCATCACCCTTGACCCCGAAGGATATAATTCCGCTGCCTCCCTTGGGAAGATATTTTTTTGCAAGTTCGAAGTTGTCTCCGTTATCTAATAGCGGGTAATTAACCCAGCTGACTTTGGGATGATTCGCCAAGAAGTTAGCGATCTTCAGCGCATTTTCACTGTGTCGCTCCATTCGTAGGGCCAGTGTTTCCACCCCGAGATTCGTAAGAAAGGCATTAAAGGGACTCATGGTGTTTCCTATATCCCTAAGGAAGGCCACACGAGCCTTGGTAATGTAGGCCTTTTCTTGAAACTGTTTTGTATAGCTAAGGCCGTGATAGCTTGGGTCCGGATCGGTTAAGTGGGAAAATTTTCCGCTTTTCTCCCAATCAAATTTGCCACTGTCTACAATCATTCCGCCTACGCTGGTGGCATGTCCATCCAGATATTTGGTGGTGGAATGGGTTACGATGTCGGCACCGAATTCTATCGGTCGACAAAGATAGGGGGTGGCAAAGGTGTTATCCACTACCAAAGGAATTTTGTGGTCGTGGGCGACCTTGGCTACCAGTTCAATATCTAAAACATCCACTCCGGGATTACCGATGGTCTCTCCGAAAATTAGCTTGGTATTCTTTTGAATACGGGATGCGATTTCTTCAGAAGTAGCCCGATGGTTGACAAAGGTAACATCAATGCCCATCTTCTTCAAAGTGGAGGTAAACAGCGTAAAGGTGCCGCCGTAAAGATTGGACAGAGCCAGCACATGTTCTCCTGCATTACATATAGTAAGAACGGAGAGAAGTGTGGCCGACTGTCCCGATGAGGTTCCGAGAGCTCCGACGCCGCCTTCCAAGGTAGCGATTTTTTCCTCCAGTGCTGCTACGGTAGGATTACTGATCCGAGAATACATATGACCCTGGGCTTCGAGATCAAAAAGTTTTGCCACTTCCTCGGCTTCGTCGTACTTATAGGTGGTGGACTGAACAATGGGCATAATTCTCGCCTCACCGTTTTTCGGTTGGTACCCTGCCTGTACACAAAGTGTTTCCTGTGCATGACGCTTTACATTGTTTTTCATGATGCATTCCCTCTTTCCATAGTGTATTTTGGTATTACAACATGAGTGGGGAAATAAAAAAACCACACTCAAATAAGTGCGGCTATAGGATTCGTCTACAACACAACACTTATCTTCCAGACGTATTGTCTGCTGGAATTAGCACCTTGGAATTTCTTCCTGGTTGCCGGGTTTCGTAGGGCCAGTCCCTCCACCGCTCTTGATAAGATGTAGCTTGAAAATATTCAGTTGTTTTTAATTTGATTTTTCTATAATACAACAACTCACAAAAAAAAGCAAATGTTTTTTCAGAAAAGTGAAATGATTCATATGTTACAAAGCTCATATAAAGTGTATATATAAATTAATAGTATTGTAACCAATAACAAGGCAAGCACACAAGAGCTTTATGAAAACATGATTGAAATTTACAGTAGAAATGATGATTTGAACATAATAAATTAGAAGGAGTTGAAACCATGTTTAAGATAAAGGTTTTACGTAGGGAGGATATCGAAAATATTTTAAATGTAAAAAGTGTAATTCAAGGGGTCGAAGAAGCATACCGATTCAAGGCAAGAAATGAAGCCGATGTATTTCCGATGATCTTTCATGAGTTTGCGTCGGGTAAAGGGGATATGGATATAAAGGCCGGGCATTTAAAAGGAGCCAACCTATATGGATTTAAGCAGGTTTCCTGGTTTGGTGAGAATCCTGAAAAAGGACTGCCGGCTCTACTTGGTTCCATGATGGTATTTGAAGGGGATACGGGTAGACCATTGGGATTACTGGACGCATCCTATATTACATCCATCCGAACGGGAGCCGCCGGGGCCATAGGTATTAAATATCTTGCAAGAAAGAACTCGAAGAATTTACTGATGATCGGGACCGGAAATCAGGCAATTTTCCAATTAGCCGCCAGTTTAGCGGTACTGGATGAGATAGAAACCGTTGCTGTCTATAATCCCCGTTCCCTTGAAAAAGCGGAAAAATTTGTTGAATCAATAAAAGATACGCTGACCAATGACTTTCTGGCTAAATTCGATCATGATAGTCAAGCGTATGATGAAATCAAAAAAAGATATGATGTAGCATTCCATGCGGTGGATAGTATTGAAAATGCAGCCAATAACGCGGATATTATTATCACGGCCACCCCTTCAAAACATCCGATGATCCGGAAAGAGTGGATCAGAGAAGGTACCCATATCAGCTGCATCGGGTCCGATATGGAAGGAAAACAGGAAATTGATGAAGGGATCTTTGGAATTGCAAGGGTGTTTGTGGATGATATCAAGCAATCCATTCGTGTGGGTGAAACCGAAACCGCTATAAAAAAAGAAGTGATTAAGAGGGAGGACATCATCGGAGAAATCGGAAATTTACTGGAAGGAAGGATCAGCGGAAGACGTACCGATGAAGATGTGACGATATTTGATACCACCGGACTGGCCATACAGGATCTGATTACTGCAAAATATGCGCTGGATTTAGCGGAAGAGAAGGGCTACGGTTCAGAGGTGGAAATTTAAGTATAGCATTTTGTAAAAAAAAACGAGCAATCATTTTCCCATCGGTAAAATTGAAACAAGGGAAAAAAACTGTTAATTGCTATAGGAAAAGCTTTACCTGGAGGGGATCAAATGAAAATAAAAGACTTGAAAGAGTATCTAGTTAAAACAAGACGGGATCTTCACCGAATGCCGGAGCCTGCTTTTAAAGAATATAAAACTTCGGAGTATATTGTAAGCAAGCTGAAGGCTTTAGGTTATCAGGTGGAAAGGGTAGCGGAAACCGGGGTATTGGCTTTTAGAAAAGGCACAAGTGATGAACGACCCATTTGTTTTAGAGCGGACATGGATGCCTTGGAGGGAGAAGAAAAGACCGGCCTTGATTTCGCTTCCACCAATGGATTTATGCATGCCTGCGGCCATGACGGTCATATGACGATGTTACTGGGTTTTGCAGAGTATCTTGCAGAGGTGTCGGAAATAAAGCGAAGTATTGTATTACTGTTTCAGCCGGGAGAGGAGAATGCCGGAGGAGCCGATGTGGTTTTGAAGGACGAGAACTTTAAAAAATATGATATTCAATCCATATTCGGATTTCACCTGCAACCGGAACTTCCGGAAGGGAAGGTGGGTACCAAACCGGGGCCTTTTATGGCTCAAACAATAGAATTCAATATATCCATTGAGGGCAAAGGTTGTCATGGAGCTCAACCGCAAAATGGGGTGGACGCCATTTATGTAGCGTCTCAGCTTGTAAACAGCTACCAAAGCATTATCAGCCGAAATGTGGATCCCTTGGACTCTGCGGTACTAACCATTGGTAAAATCAATGGAGGAACTGTTCGAAATCTGATTGCAGAAAAGGTTAAACTGGAGGGGACTCTCAGAACTTTTGATTTGTCTGTATATGAGTTCGTTAAGGAAAGAATCTTCCAAATCAATAAAGGTCTTGAAGCCATGTATGATGTGAAGATTACTACAGATTTTATCGACTTTTGCCCACCGGTTGTGAATGATGCCGACTTATATGAACGCTTTGTCAACATGGTGGATCCTCAGGAGTTCATAAAAATGGACGCCATGACCATTACGGAAGATTTCGCATTTTACCAAACCGAATTGCCGGGCTTATTTCTCATGCTTGGGATCAAGAACGAGGAGAAGGGTTTTACCTATCCCTTGCATTCGTCCCAGTTTAATTTTGATGAAAGTGTTTTGTTATACGGAATTGAAATATACAAAAGAATCGCTGAAGAATATGATGTGTTATAGGGAATAAGTATGTATATTGATTTAACAGGAGTCAACCACATGGTCTTTTACGCAATAAAAGGAAGTATTATAACCTGCGCCGAAGGTAAGCTGTAAAATCCTTTGGCGTTTTTTTATTATAGAGGTAACTTTCGCTAAGAAAAAGATAAAATATTAACGATATATAAAACTCTTATACTGCATAACAATAATAATTGCTATAAAAAAGATAAATAGTATATTCGTATGTTATAATATTATCAAATACTAAGTGTAAAAAATAAATTTTTATTATAGGAGGAGGGCTACTATGTTTAAATTAGGACCGATGGAACTGATGTTAATTTTGGGAATTGCTTTAGTGATTTTCGGACCGGCGAAACTACCGGAGCTGGGGAAAGCACTGGGTAAGGGTATGAAGGAATTCAAAACGGAGACATCCGACATTATGGGGAGTAATGAGAAAAAAGTGGATGAGACTGCAAAGAAGCAATAATTTATACTTATATAGAGCATAGTATACATTTTAATTTTTCAGCCAATCGTTCAATGTAGACCGGTTTGATTAATTAAATATTTAACGATATTTAATTAACATAAATTATTAAATATCTTTATCCAAATTTATTAA
>Ga0194138_10001328_pt1 | contig 11842 bp, 8 predicted proteins | sample TARM_MetaG_T2_14_FD_134022 | JGI IMG/M metagenome (GOLD analysis project Ga0194138, IMG submission 134022) | Freshwater microbial communities from Pennsylvania, USA, analyzing microbe dynamics in response to fracking - TARM_MetaG_T2_14 (version 2) | ecosystem: Environmental > Aquatic >...
AAGAATAAATTCCATGACGACACCTACCTGGTGAAATAATATTTGAAGAAAATAACCTTCATAACACTATTATATCAAGCATTTAGACTAGATTCATCAGATTTTTCATCACGGATTCAGGTAGATTATTCATCACCAAATTCCTCCGGAATATCTCCATCATATATAGTGATTAATCCCAAAACTATCTACTTGCATACAAGAGTAGTCCGCCAAATATCTGTTTGCCAACAAGTAAATAGCAGATCCTGTACCCTTGTTAAGACGGGATTGTAACATTAATAAACCTATTAGCGTCTTCCCTTGTCCCGTATGTAATTTTAACATGATATCTTTTTCTTCATAATAATTATGAAACCAATTCTTTAAAATAGTTTCTTGTACTGAACGTAAAGGTCCTTTATCAGATTCTCGGTCTAATGATTCATACAACTCTAGTGGATTTATTTTTTTTGCAGTTGTAACCTTCCCTAGCCTTTTAGTGAAATCTACCATTATTTCCTCTCCTTTGTAAGTTGATGAATTAAAATATACCCGTTTTTTGCTCTTTACTTTAAAATTAGGATTTACTAATCATACAGTGCTTCAAAATCCTCATGAATCAAAATCATTGGAAATTTACCCATTTAGAGATCTATTCTTGTCTGGGCCCTCATATTTCTAACTGCTTTTATTAATTCCGCTTTTTCAGGCTCTATTTCATTCCACTTTCTCCAAAAATCCATTGTGTTACTTTCTGGTTTGCATTTAGGCTCATTTAATTTAATTCTATTTGGTAACAAAATTGCATCTCCTAAAACAATACCTTCTCCCACGTCTAATATAGGTAAGCAATCTGTTACACCTTTTAGTGAATCTGGAACTAAATTTTTCACTACATTTTGATCTCTATCATTCGTTAAGCGTAACACAATAAAATTATTACATTGACTTAAAATTGTTCTACTTACATCAGATGGTCTTTGGCTCACAACAAATAATGAGACACCGTATTTTCGCCCCTCTTTGGCTATCCTTTCAAAATTATAAAGAGCTTGCTTTTGAACAGCGTCTGCATCATCTTTGACTGGTAGATAAAGATGTGCCTCATCACAAAGCAAAGAAAACGGAGTCCGCTTATCTGGTGTCATCCAAAATTGAACATCATATAGAATCCTAGCTAGCGTACCAGTAACAACTGGCAATATATCTGTAGGTACTTCAGAGAAATCAATAATTTTAATTCCATTACTATCTTGATTCATGCTCAACAATTTTGAGATAAAAGTATTTAACCAACTATAATCATTACTTTCTTCTATAGGATTGTATAAAAACGCATATCTTTTATCCTCAACCTTAGTTTCTAATCTTGAGATAAAGCGTGTTAGCTTTCCGTTCCAATCTCCCTTTATCGGTTTATTAGCACCCGGTTTCATACCAATATCATCTTCCTTTAGTAAACCTATCAATTCCTTTATTGAGTAAGGAATGGGTGAATCCACTGTAAATGATTTTTTTACATCTTCATCATTTTCACTTTCTATACTAGCTATTTTTAAAGCCTTTAAATGAGAAGTAAATCTAGAAGCTTGATTCGGAGCATTATTATCACTTCTGTCTAGGATTGTGGAAAGTATTTCTTCGCGGTTTAGCATCCAAAATGGTAAATATATTAGATTAGGGTTTTTACTATCAAAATCTCCTGCGCCAGCTATTTTAAAACCTTCAGCTATTTTATTTTTACCTCTTGTTAGTGGAGCATACTCTCCATGCATATCAAAAACAATTATATTTGGATACTTTAATTCACTGGCCTTTTCAAGAATTGTTGCTACGCACCAACTCTTTCCTGAACCCGTGCTTCCAAGCACGCTCGCATGTCTCTGAAATAATTTATCACCATCTAAAATTGCTTGAGAATTTGTATCATTAGCAAAATTTCCAACTATAAGTTTTTTACTTTCACTAAGTCCATTATCCAAAATATTCATAAACCTTTGTAAATTTTCTCCATTAACTAAATAACCTTCGCTATCTATATTAGGAAAAATATTAACCCCTCTTTTGAAAACATTACGTTTGGCTCCATCTACACTTTTAAATGTTCCAATTAAAGTTGCTCTAATTAAGTCATTGGTGCTATCTTGCTCGTTTTCCGCTTCATCCTCATCCATGACCAACATATCAAGTTGAGAACGGGTGACTTTCTCTATCAAGCATATTAAAAGTTCATGTTCAAAATTACCTTTCACAGCCATTATATGCCCGATACTTAATTTACTCATAATTGCAGAGTTATCCACATTGACAATTAAATTAGTGGTATCAACACTGATCACCTTTCCTACTTTAACGTCATCTGTAAAATTAAAAATTGTTTTTTCCATTTCAAAACACCGCCTCAGTTAATTTATCAATATCCCACAAGTTGACTCCCTTAATCTTATAAGTCCTGTCTTTATAATAAATCTCAGTTCCAGAACCGCCTTCTTCCTCAAATTCCGAAAGAGCAACAACATTATCTTTGTTCTCAATCATTGTTTTTGCATTATTACTGAGATTTTTTGTTAAAATCAGGGTCGGAACACCATTCATGATGCGTTGTTTTAAATGTGTTTCTAGATGTTCGTCATTAAATCCATATCCAATCACAATAAATTTTGATGCTGCATCAATAGCCATGTTTGCTTTTTCCCGGTGGATGTCAAAAGGAGTATTATATCCATGTCTATATTTATTTGCTCCTGGAGTTATAATTAACCTATCAATGTCCAGATCGAATGTTGAACTAATAGGTTTATCATTAGACCAGTACCAATTCAGGCATCCATGAGGCTTGTATATTAAGACCTTTTTAGTAAAAATTCTTTTAAATAACTTCCCATTTCTTTCTATTTTTTCACAAAAACTCATTTTACTCTTCTTTTCGTCTAGTTCAGAAATATTTTTCCCGTAAAATAAATTATCTACTGGTATCCCTTCGACTTCGCATGCAATCTCAATCAATCTATCATAATTAGTACAAATTATTGCTAATCCGTTTTCCGGAATCGAAAATCTTCTAATAAAATTCGAAAAACGCAATCTACTTTCTCCAGTAACAGCCCTATGTATTACTCGTCTCTCCTCCTTTTTCATATAGTTGATTGTCACTTTACGAATAACTTCTTCTAAATCTTCCCTAGGTGGGTACTTTAGTAGTGTTGCCTCTAAATTCGCATCATCTTTTATCAAACCCTCGTCATTGAGTAAATCGCTTTTTATATCCTCCCACTGCTTTAGGCTGTGTCCTTCAATCTCTTCTGGTACTTTTTTAATGAGCTCTGAGGCTAATCTCCACATTCCTGGTAAGCCTTCCGCACATGAAAGCCCTGATCCAACTACTAGAACGGTATTACTACAAAAAAAAGATTGTATTTCTCTATAAAGTTGATCTTTTATACTATCATCCATTTGTTTACCTTCCTTATCTTTAGAGGAGTTGATATAGCTAACTAATAAAAATTTAAATGTGTTTTATCTGATTTATGGGAAAGTTCGATCATTATCCAATTGCAATTTATGATAGGAGCGCAACAAACTCTTACGCACCCTCTATAAATTCAGAATTATAATTGATATTGTCAACAACGCTGATGATTCCTCGAACTTCTTCTATATTATCTTGAAACAGATCCGAAATACTTCCCAGTGAACGGAATGGATCTTGTTGAAGCACTTCTTTTTCTAAATAGCCATTTTTAACGACGTAATCAATAATCAGTCGAACAAACTTAATTTGATTGCTATTCAATCTTTCTTCAGATAGGAATTGAGAGAAAGCCTGGTTAGCAGCTTCACGTTCGAGACCAACAATCGAACGAACAAGACGCGTAATTGGAGTCTCACCGAATTCTTTTGTGTATTCCTCTCGGGTTCCAAGCTCTTCCCACAATATATGCTCCAGTTGACTCACATCTTGCTTCGTTAAGGTTTTATTCGTTCTCAACTTACGAATAGATAACTGATCTTGGTGCTTCTTTAAATACTGATTCACTCGTTTTCTATAATTCTTTAAATCACTTGTAGCATAGAGACTTGACCCATCTTTTAGAAGAATATCAAATGTATCTTTAAAGTTTGTATAATAATCTTTTCGGTATTCCTTTTCCAAAAACTTGACGAGCTCTCGAATGACCATACGTACTTCCTCTAGATCCATCAAATTAACATTATCCCAAAATTCTTCTGTTTGAATGTGATGTAATAACTCCTTCTGTTGATTCACTTGAGGTATTGTCCCTAGACCAGATAAGTTTTCAGCCGTTTGAATCACGCTATTAATTGGTTTCTTTGCTTGCTTTGCCGTCAGTAATGCTAATTGAATCGTGTACATCACGCTATCAAAACGTTTGGCCATTTCATCGTCATCAAGCGGCGTAACGATTGGCGCAATGTGTTCTTTTATTTCATTGACATCATTTACGGACAGTGATTGCCACTGATCTAAGCGTTTAAATTTATCAATGTACTTCAAATGCATACGCACTTGGAAATGCTCTTCATTTAAAGCTTTGACTTCCTTCGCTAAATCTTCAATTAATTCTTGTCTATAGTTAATATAAATATCCTCTTGGAGATCAATTGCTTGCAATTGCTTAACAATATCCAGTTTTAACTCGAACAAGCGCTGCGTTAAGCTAACAACGAGCTTTGCTTCTTTACCTTTTTGATTTTCACGGAAAAATTCAAAGTTATGAAGATAATCAAAAATTTGAAAAAGCTCCTTATCCTCACCTGGACCAAATAAATCTGGACATAGACGGGTACCGCGTCCAATCATCTGCCAAAACTTTGCTTTTGACCGCACTTTTTTGAAAAAGACTAAATTTACTATCTCAGGAATGTCTACACCTGTATCCAACATATCAACAGAGACTGCAATATACGGCGGTTTATCTTTGGTTTTAAAATCTTCGATAATGGAATCCACATAGTTAACACTATAATCTACTTGCAGGCAATATCGCCCGCTATATTGAGGATATAGTTTATTAAATCGCTCTACTATATGCTTCGCATTCTTAGAGTTCTTAGCAAAAATAATCGTTTTTCCAATCCGATCGCCACCTTCTACTTTAATCCCTTTATTCATCAAGTCTACTAACACTTGATCAACCGTATGATTATTGAATAACCATTCATTCATAGCGCCACTGGTAATATAATCACCAATACCATCTTCAAATGTTTCTTCATACTGTTCCTTTTCCTCATCTGTTAAGTCATCGTATCGCAAACCGTCATCTAAAAATTTAGATGTTGCTTCTATTGTACGATAATCGACTAAATACCCTTCTTGAACAGCTTGTTCTAGCTCATAGGCATACGTAGGATTCCCGGTTTCTAAACCAAAGATATCATATGTATTCTTATCGATTTCATCTTTTGGTGTTGCGGTTAAACCAATTAGAATACTATCAAAATACTCGAAAATCGCGCGATATTTCTGATAAATACTCCGATGGCTTTCGTCAATAATAATGAGGTCAAAATGACCGACTGTAAATAGACGTTTTCCATTTTTTCGCTTCACATCGTCAATCGCATTCATCATCGTCGGATATGTTGAAAAGACCATCCGACTTAATTCAGGATCGTCCTTATTATCAAGCAAGTTACATACACTAAGTGATGGCAATAATAAATTAAATGCATTTTTCGCCTGTTTTACTAAAGCTGTTCGATCAGCCAAAAAGAGAACATTTTTCACCCAGTTTTGTTTGACTAATACATCTACAACTGATATGACTGTTCGCGTTTTTCCTGACCCTGTTGCCATAACAAGTAAAGCTTCACGTTCTTTCTTCGTTATAGTTTCAAGCACACTTGTAATCGCTTCCTTTTGATAAGGACGGTTGGTGATGGCATCATCAATAGCTACATTGTTCAACGGCCTCTTCAAAAAACGTCTAGAAATTAGTAACCCTATATCTTCTTTTGTATAAAAACCGGACACTTTACGTTCAGGATACTCGCAATCATCCCATATCCTTGTATCAAAACCGTTAGTAAAGAAGATAATGGGGCGTTGCCCTTCCATTTGTTCAATACAATCAGCATAAAGTTTCGCTTGCTGCTTACCTTGATAAAGATCAACAGATGTTTTTTTAGCTTCTACAACCGCAATTGCTTTTCCATCGTCACCTAATAAAACATAATCCACATAGCCTATACCTGAGGTATTAGGCATTCCAGCGACTTTATACTCTTCTATTATATTATTACCAAATTCCCATCCCGCAAGTTTTAATTCAACATCAATATACAATTTTCGCGTATCGTATTCTGATACTTTATCAACTTCAAATGTGTATTCTTCTGTCGTGGTTTTACGATTTTCTGTTAGTTGCTTACGCATCACTTCATTCTGTTGAATCATTTCTTCAAGTTTTTGATCTTTTGCACTTAGCTTTTCATAAAGGTCCTGGTATTCCTCTGGACGTTTTCTTGGTTCGTTCCCAACATAAAGAATCGATTCATCAAACTCTGTTTCATGATATTCAAGCGAATAACAGTAGGCAATCCAACTAACAAACTGGTGCAAATTGCGAATCGATGTAATTGCTTCTTCCCGGCTAATTGACGAATTTGTATGCACGGCAACATTTCCAAGCTTAATAATATACTTTAATAACGCAAATAGATCATGATCAATAATCAGTTTGAATGTCCGTTCATGGATTAAACTAGATAAGTTATCTTGATAAGGCAATCTTAATTCTTCATCAGATTTGTATAACCACTTTACTGACAATTCTAACGCACGGCGTGTTAAAATCGCACATGTAGCAGGGCTTACTTGGAGGCTTTTTTCAGCCTCCAAACAAGCATTTTTAAAATCATCAAATTGTTTGTCTTTTTCTAGAAAGATAAAGTTCGACACTTCGTCACCTCCGACTGGTTGGTTAATTAGAAACGCTCTCCTTTAAAAGCTTGTTGCATAAGCGAATTGTATAATGTATCCATTTCCTCTAAGCTATGCTTTACAAGGTTTAAAGTAGTGTCAATTTCTGAAGTGATTTCGGAATATTTTTTTTGTTTATTTTCATCTGGAAATAAGACATCAAACCCTCTAATAAGTGATAGATTTAGGTTAGGTTGGTTCCCACCTCTTCCCAAGTCTCTTAAAGCTTCATATCTTAAAATCAATTGCATCCATATAAAAGATAAGTTAATTTCTTTTTTTGGTATTAATGCGGCACACGCTTGATTAGTAGTAGCAGGAAACCTCAATAGTCCTGTTCGTCCTCTAGTTTTACCCTGTCCGTACATAGCGATTAAAATTGTATTTTCAGGAAAAAGTTTTAAATTTCTTTCATTAACAGCTTGTTCAGTTACGTATTCATCAACTGTGAGAATTAAGTCATTTTGAAGTTGGGTTGTCTTGATCCAAGGAATATTTCCATTCTCCCAATATTTATTTTCTTTCCTGCTTGGAGTAGACCCTGTTTGAACACGAAATAAATCTTCAATTTTTAACCTTTTCGAATTATTACTATAGTCCTCGGGGTCACCGAACATATCATAAAAAATGCTTTGTTTTAATTTTGATAATGCTGTGATTTGTTCTTTTCTTTTATCAACAAGTTCTTGAGATTTGTCCAAGACTTCAATAATTTTTTTTTGAATATCGAGAGGCGGAATAGGAATTGACACAGTTTTTAAAAACGATGTACTTAAGTTCTTTTGCGCAATTCCATTAGCATTTTCTATGCATAAGTTCTCGAACTCATCACTATTTAAATAATAAAAAAGATATTCATAGCATACATCATCATTTTTCAATCTTAGACAAGCCACACGTTGATTTAACGCAGCAGGTAGTAGCGAATTATTCATGATACCAACTCTTCCAACATTTCCGGTCAAAGACAATAAAATATCATTTTCAAACAGCTTATACCTCTCTAAACCAACCATATCTTTGTCAGAATAATATTTTGGGGATTCATCAACAATAATGCCTTTTTGTACATTTGTTATTCTGATTATTCTGTAACCCTTATTACTGTATTTTGAACTCTTGAATGCATATCCATTTAAAATGTCACATACTTCGTCGAGTTTTAAGCGCTTCATCTTACATCATCCTCTCAATGTCAGTAAGCCCATCAAGAATCTGCTGTTCGAGATTTTTTATCTTTTGAACAAGCACCTGAGGTGTTTCATAATCTACTTCTTCATACTCAACCTTTTTATACTTATTGATTGATAAATCATATCCTTGTTCACGTATTTCATCTACAGAAACAAAGAAGGATTGCTCTTTTCTTTCGCGATTTGTTTCTTTATCTAAGTTATTAAAGCGTTCAATCATATCTGGAATATCATTCTCATCAATTGGTGTGCGTTTGTCATCTAAAGAATAACCATCAGCTTTCATATCATAAAACCAAACATTATCTGTACCACCTGCTCCGGTTTTAGTGAAAATCAATATAGCTGTTGAAACACCTGCATACGGCTTAAAAACACCACTTGGCATTTTAATCACTGCATCTAATTTATGATTATCGATAATTTCCTTACGAATAGCTTTATGAGCGTTCGAGCTTCCAAACAAAATCCCATCAGGAACAATTGCCGCGGCACGCCCGCCTTTTTTAAGCATTTGTAAGAATAGCCCTAAGAATAAGATTTCTGTTTTCTTTGTTTTAGTAATACGAAGTAAATCATCTGATACAGCATCATAATCCAAAGAACCTTTAAAAGGTGGGTTAGCTAATACTAGTGTATACATGTCGCGATCTTTATTTTGTTCAGATAGACTATCGCGGTAACTAATATTCGGATAATCTACATCATGCAGCATCATATTCATTGCACCAATTCTGAGCATGGTACTATCTATTTCAAAGCCATGAAACATATGCTTGTTGAAATGTTCACGTAAACCTTGTATATGGAACATATCCGCATGATTTGCTCTTAAATACTCACTCGCTGAAACCAGAAAACCTGCCGAACCAGCTGCTGGATCGACAATAATATCTTCGGGTGTCGGTTTCATTAAACTAACCATCATATCAATAATGTGTCTAGGTGTACGGAATTGTCCATTTGTACCAGATGTACTTAACTTGGAGAGTAAATACTCATACAAGTCTCCTAAAGTATCTTTTTTCTCCTGACCTGATGTTGTATCTGGTAGTGCGTTAATACCTGCTACAACTCTTGATAGCAGAGACGGCGTCGGAATAACGAACACGGAGTCCTTTAAATATGTTGAATACGCAGAATCCTTACCACCAATTTTTTTAATGAATGGAAATACCTCTTGAGAAATAACCTGATACATTTCTTCTGGTCCCATATTAGAGAAGTGCGACCACCTCAATTGAGGTTTATCTCCTGGAAAAATACCTTTATACTCTATACCAAGGATTTGACTATCACGTTCCTTTTTTAATTCTCGGTCATCAAGACCCTTTATGTATAACAAATACGTAAATTGCTCTATGACAGTAAGGGGGTTAGTAATCCCACCCGTCCAAAATGTTTCCCAAATTTTATCCACTTTACTTCTTAGTTCGCCAGTAATCATTATTACACCTCATCTAAGTTGTTATTTTATATAATCAATCATTTATACCATCAATTATAACATTCCTTTTCTAACTTTAGTGGTGAAAAGGTAAATTTATCTATTCTTTAGGTGATTCATTTCACTTAGGTAATTAAGTTAATTTCTCAAGCATTAACATTACTCGATGCCTTATTCCTTTTTTGCTGTGTTTAGACTTCATAACACTTATCCCTTTGTTATTCAATCTATTTAATGATTGACTTGTCCACGAACCGCTATCGAGTACAAGATTAAGTAGTAATTGGCAGTGTATTTCTTCCCTGTTTTGCTTTTTGTATGACGATAAAATTATTTTAGATAAAGATTTATGTTCGCATTCTACCTCAATTACTTGATATAATTGACCACACTTCATTTTCACACTCGCAATGATGCATTTCCTATCCGTAATCCCATCATTCAGCTTGGCAAACTTCCGCTTACCAACTCCTCGTGGTACCTCTTTTAATGCTACAAGAATAGACAGTACCTCTTGATTGGACTCAAGAACCTTTAATAAATTGATAAAGTCATTTAAATCTCCTTGAACTTGAATGTCCTGCAGCATTTGGTGCTCTAAACCTCTGGTCAACTTAGAACCACCAACATCTGCGTTTGAACCAATGTTATCCATGTTTCCAAAGTATTTCTTTGCATTCTCATCTATTTGATTTCGTTCTTTTGTCGTACGCTTCTTAAGCTTTTTTATAGATAGCACCATTATGTATTCATATTTTTGTTGATCCACTTTTAAATTATTTCTAGCGCGTGTAATAATTTGGCGTAAATTTCGGTATTGAGTGATATCACCAATTTCAGAAAAAAAGACTACAATTATCATTACATTGCACAAACACCTTTTATTCCCATCATTTCTTTTGCTCCTAGAATATCTATCACAAGTGTTAAAAAGCGCTTTCCAAGGATGCCAAACGTTCTGACAAACTATGATATTGGTTCACAAGACAGCCAATTTCCTCACGTGCCATGATTTAACCGGAACAAAGATCTCTACGAATGTTATTCTCACTGGGATAAAAAACAGCTAAAACCCATTCAGTAACTGATATTACACGTGATTGTGCCATCTCTCCAACAACGGTTCAACGTGCAATGAATAAGGCGAGTCAAGAGATTCAAATATACGATAGATGGTTACCTGAAAATCTCCCTTTCAACGAATTTAAGGTCGCAAAAAGTCAAATGACCTTCTTGTATATTGTTGTGGCTCCCAGTGGCATTTTAGATAAATGAACGAACGATTCGGAACCACTTTACAACATACTCTTTAAGCAGCGTAAGAATGTGAAGACAGTGACAATTGATATGAACGCGAGTTATCAAGGCGTGATTAAGAACCTGTTTCCTAACGTTAAGATCATTATTGATCGCTTCCACGTCGTACAGTTAGTGACGCAAGCGATGAATAAAACACGCGTCAAGATTATGCAAGCATTCAACACATCGAACGGCGAAGATAAAAAGAAATACCGCCGACTCAAGTGATACTGGCGACTAATGTTAAAACCTAGCGAAGATCTTTCAAGTACAGAGTATAAGCACTGTACCGTGTTCGGGCAACTACCATCTAAATCTGTTGTGGATACTATGTTAGAGTATTCTGATGAACTAAAAGCAAACCATGACTTACTCCAACGATTCTTTAAAGCTTTTGATGATAGGAATTATGACGATCTCGAAGAGATCGTGAAGGGAAAACTGAATGATAATATTTCTAGTTATATGAAAACGAGTATAAAGACATTAGAAAAACATTTACCACACATTCAAAACAGCTTTGATTATACGTACAATAACGGTCGCATTGAAGGTATTAATAATAAAATCAAAGTCTTAAATCGCGTCGCATACGGCTATCGTAATTTCAGGAACTATAAGAACCGAATTCTTTTACATTTTGCGTACAAACCAGTTGACCCTCAGAAGAAAAAACACAAAATAAAACACATGTTTCAGCTGCATAAAAAGAGCTGAAACATGTGAAATATAAGCTTGAAATTATTAGTTAAAACTTCTCTCCAACACCATTTGACAAAGAACCGTTATTTTAGTGAGCAATCTCTGTCTCACTTAAAATCCCTTCACCAACACCAAATATTATACAACCGAAATAACTTATTCTACTGTGACTGACTTCGCCAAGTTTCTTGGCTTATCAACGTCACAACCACGTTGTACAGCAGCATAGTAAGCGAGGAGTTGCATTGGTACGACACTTACAAGTGGCGTTAA
>Ga0194138_10001335_pt1 | contig 11797 bp, 13 predicted proteins | sample TARM_MetaG_T2_14_FD_134022 | JGI IMG/M metagenome (GOLD analysis project Ga0194138, IMG submission 134022) | Freshwater microbial communities from Pennsylvania, USA, analyzing microbe dynamics in response to fracking - TARM_MetaG_T2_14 (version 2) | ecosystem: Environmental > Aquatic >...
CCCAGATCCAGCAGGATGCCATCCACCTTGCCGGCCAGCTCACGCAGACGCAGCTCATCGGCCATCTCCGCAAACGACCGCTGCACAACGACAAAGCGGCCGTCTTCGGCCGCCAACCTGGAACCTTCGGCAATGGCCTGAGGGTCCTTGTCGAAGCCGATCAGCCGCCCCCCCGGGCCCAGCCTCTCGAGTACCGCCCGGCTGTGTCCGCCCCTGCCAAAGGTGCCGTCCACATACAGGCCGTCAGGACGCACGGCCAGTCCTTCGACGGCCTCGTCCAGCAAAACGCTGGTATGTGTCAATTCGACTTGCATGGTCACAGACTCAAGTTGTGCAGTTCAGGTGGCAGCTCGCCGCCCTGAATCTGCTCCAGATAGGCATTGGTGGTAGCTTCCCAGGCGTCCTCGCTCCACAGCTCGAACTTGGTCAACTGGCCAACAAGCATGACTTTCTTGTCCAGATTGGCGTATTCACGCAGGCGTGGCGGCACGACAAAGCGGCCATTGCCGTCCAGCTCGATCTCGCTGGCATTACCGATCAGCAAGCGATTCAGCGCCTTCTGCGCCGGATGCATGTTGGGAACCAATTTGAGCTTTTCTTCAATGGCATGCCATTCGGGCAGCGGGTAGATCCACAGGCAGCGGTCCTCGATGCCGATGGTAGCCATCAGCTGGCCGGCGCACTGCTCTACCAGCTGGTCGCGATAACGCGCCGGCATGGCAAGCCGCCCCTTGGCATCCAGACTGATTCCGTTGGCTCCCCGAAACACCTGCTGACCCTCGTTATTGGACTATCCCTGCCAAAAAATCCCACTTTGTTCCACTTTCCACCACCACGGCACACTATAGAAATCACGCAGGCACAGCGTCAAGCTGCCAGAGAACAGAAAAACCCTTGCAGGCCAGAGAGTTAGCTTGAATCAGGGAGAAAACGACAGAGAATTGACAACAAAACATCAATCAATAGAGAGGGATGCACTTACAACTTAAAGTGAAGTGTTAAGAGTAAGATTTTTTTGCTCTAAAAAAGAGGGGAATCAAGCAGGCAACCACAGGGAGTCATTGCCGAAAAAAAATGGAGTTGGCCTGTAAGCCGGGTTCTGTCGAGGACAGTCATTCCTCTACGACTGCCATCACTGACAGCCTCTAGCAACCTACCCGAACCCAGCGCGGGCCACGCCAATGGGTTCCTATTTGGTCTTGCTCCGAGTGGGGTTTGCCGTGCCACGAACTGTTGCCAGTCGCGCGGTGCGCTCTTACCGCACCCTTTCACCCTTACCTGATCCCCTTGCGGGGCCATCGGCGGTCTGCTCTCTGCTGCACTTTCCGTAGGCTCGCGCCTCCCAGGCGTTACCTGGCACTCTGCCCTGCGGAGCCCGGACTTTCCTCCCTGCCGCACGCGGCACAGCGACTGTCCGGCCAACTCCAGCGGCAAGACTATCTGCTGAAAGGCCCTCCGGCAAGCCCTATCAGCGAGACTGATGGCCAATTACAGCCAAGCGCAGAAGCTGATACGTCAATCGCTCGCCTGCATCGTCAATGCCTGCTGATACAAGCGGTTCTTCTTCACGCCGGTGATACGTGCCGCCAGTGCCGCCGCCTGCTTGACCGGCAACTCCTCCAGCAATACCGTCAATACACGCAGGGTTTGACTGTCGAGCTCGCTGTCATCGGACACGACCGGCGCACCCTCGACCAACAACACACATTCGCCACGCTGCTGATCCGGGTCATCGCGCACCCAGTCATGCAGCTCGGCCAGCGGCAATCCACGGATGGTCTCGAACGTTTTACTGATCTCGCGCGCCAACACCACCTGACGCTCGCCGCCCAGCAGGTCGCGCAGATCGGCCAGACACTCGAGCAGCCGATGCGGCGCTTCGTAGATAATCCAGGTGCGCGGTTCGGCAGCCAGCGCTTCGATTCGCTGACGCCGGCCACTGCTGCGTGCCGGCAGAAAGCCCTCGAAGGCAAAACGGTCCGAAGGCAGACCGGCAGCACTCAGCGCAGCAATCAGCGCGCAAGGGCCGGGTACCGGAGAAACCCGCACCCCGGCCTCACGGGCCTGGCGCACCAACTGGAAGCCCGGGTCCGAGACAAGCGGTGTGCCCGCATCGGAAATCAGCGCCAGATCATCCCCTGCGAGCAAACGCTGTACCAGCGAATGGCTGCGCTCGCGCTCATTGTGGTCGTGACAGGCTGTCAACGGAGTAGCAATACCGTACTCACGCAGAAGTCGCGCGCTGTGACGGGTGTCCTCTGCGGCAATCAAGGCCACCGAGCGCAGCACCTCCACGGCGCGCGCGCTGATATCCTGCAGATTGCCTATCGGCGTGGCGACTACAAACAGAGTTCCACTGGCATTCATTGTCTGGCTCCACGACGGCAAAGTGTCGATTCTACCTGCTTGGCGCGCCCCATGGCGCAACATTGCCAACCAGTGCACAGCTCCCCGGGCATATAACATGGCGATTGTCCCCGGCTCTGATAAAATGCAGCACTGATTGACTATTGATGCCGTCTCTTCCGCGCAAGGATTTTCGCGAATGCCCAAGCTACCTGCCACAGCACTGCTGGCTCTGGCCATCACCCTCGCCACCAGCGGCTGCTCATCGCCGCCCCGACAGCTGGATGACCTGCCACGCACGCCCCAGGCCTCGGTTGAGCAGATCCTGCAGGATGCTTCCCGACGCAAAGGCCCGGAAGCCAACCTGCTGCGCCTGCACGCCGCCCAGGCCGCGCTGAACAACGCTCAGCACCAGCGGGTAATGGAAATACTTGCGCAAGTCCCCCAGTCGGAACTGCCGGCAGACCAGCAGATCCGTTTCAGCGAGCTGCAGGCCAGCGCGGCATTGCTCGGCGACCGCCCCAAGCTGGCATTACGCGCCATCAGTCATGCCTCACTGCAGCAACTTGATCAACGACCGATGGAAGAGCAGTTGCGTATCCAGTTGCTGCGCGCGGATGTATTTGAAGTCAACAAGCAACACCTTGAAGCCGCCCGCGAACGGATATTCATCGATGCCCTGCTGCCAGCCGAACGCCAGCCGGGCAACCGAGCCGGCATCTGGGAAAGCCTGCGCCAGCTCCCCGTCGCCACACTCGCCAGCGAGCGCGGACGCAGCGGCAACGAAATGGACGGCTGGATCGAGCTGGCACTGATTGCCGGCCAGGCCGGCAATCTTGACCTGCAGGTGCGCGAGATTCAGCGCTGGCAGGGCGAGAACAACCGTCACGCCGCCGCCATGCATCTGCCCGGCGAGCTCAGCGAACTGCTGGAGCTGCATGCCCGCAGGCCGCAGCGCATTGCACTGCTGCTGCCTCTGCAGGGACAGTTGAGTGCGGCCGGTGAAGCGCTGCGTGACGGCTTTCTCAGCGCCCAGTATCAGGCCTTTGCCGAAGGCTTTGAGCAGCCGGAAATCCGGCTCTATGACAGCAGCCAGTTCAACGACACCGACAGCTTTTATCGCCAGGCAATAGCCGACGGCATGCAGTGGGTCATTGGACCGCTGGAGCGCGACCGGGTCAGTCAGCTTGCCCGCAGGGACAGCTTGCCGTTGCCGACACTGGCCCTGAATTACAGCGAGCAGGCCGGCGCTCCGGCCAATCTGTTCCAGTTCGGCCTGGCTCCGGAAGATGAAGCCCGTTCGGCCGCCCTGCGCGCCTGGGCGGACGGCCACCGCAGCATGGCCATTCTGAGCAGCAATAGCGACTGGGGACAGCGCACCCAGCATGCCTTCCGTGAGCAATGGCAGGCTCTCGGTGGCCGGGTTGTCGGTCACGAATTGCTTGACCAACCCACCACCATGGCCAACCAGATCGGCCAACTGCTTCAGATCCGCCAGAGCGAGCAACGCAACACACGCATACAGAGCCTTCTGGGTAACGAGATTGCAGTACAGCCGACACCTCGCCAGGATATAGAGGCACTTTTTGTTGCCGCCACACCGCAGCAAGCGCGTCAACTGATGCCAACGCTGGCCTTCCAGTACGCAGCAGACCTTCCGGTATATGCCACCTCGCACGCTTTCCAGTATGACGCCGACAGCAGCCAGATGGCCGATCTGGACGGTATCCTGATTGCCGAAACACCCTGGTTGCTGAGTCGTAGTGACAGCCTCTACCCCAAGGTCACCAGCCATTGGCCGCAGGCCAGCGGCCCGCTGGGCCGACTGTATGCCATGGGCATTGATGCCCAGCGTATTTTCAGCCGCCTGCCACAACTGCAAAGTAACGAGAGTCTGCAGTTCAGCGGCGCCACCGGGCTGCTGTCACTGCCGGAAGACGGACGCATCCGCCGAGAGCTGGACTGGGGCGTTATCCGCAACGGACGCCTTGGCGCCATCGACTGAGCCGTGACCAGTCATGCACTCGGCCAGTTGAGCGAACGCCAGGCTTGCAGTTTGCTGCAACAGGCGGGCCTGCGTTTGCTCGCACGCAATTACCGCTGCCGGCTGGGTGAGCTGGATCTGGTCATGCGCGATACCGATACAGTAGTATTTGTCGAAGTTCGTTACCGCCGCAGCAATCGATGGGGCAGCGCTGAAGAAAGCGTCGACTGGCGCAAGCGGCAACGCGTTGTGAATGCCGCTCGTCATTACCTGCTGACCCATCCGCATCTGGCCGACCAGCCTTGTCGTTTCGACGTGGTCGCCGCTGCCGGCAATCCGGAAGATCCGCAGAACTATCGCTGGATCCGTGACGCCTTTACCAGCCAGTGAGTCTATCCATGGACAATCAGCACAGAATCAGACAGCTTTTCACCGACAGTATCGAGACCAAGACCCGCTCGATGGATGTGCTTGGTCCAAGCATCGAACAGGCCAGCCAGTTGATGGTCAACAGCCTGCTGTCCGAGGGCAAGATTCTTGCCTGCGGCAACGGCGGCTCGGCTGGCGACTCGCAGCACTTCTCATCCGAACTGCTCAACCGCTTTGAACGTGAACGTCCAAGCCTGCCAGCGATTGCACTGACCACCGACAGCTCGACACTGACATCAATCGCCAACGATTACAGCTATCAGGAAATCTTTTCCAAACAGATCCGGGCGCTCGGCCAGCCGGGTGACGTGCTGCTGGCGATCTCCACCAGCGGCAACTCCGGCAACGTCATGCAAGCGATTCAGGCCGCACACGACCGGGAAATGCTGGTGGTGGCGCTGACCGGGCGTGATGGTGGTTCGATGGCCTCGCTGCTGTTGCCGGAAGACGTGGAAATACGCGTCCCTGCCCGCTCTACCGCTCGCATCCAGGAAGTCCACTTGCTGGTGATTCACTGCCTGTGCGACTTGATCGACCGCCAACTGTTCGGGACTGAAGAATGAAGCTTTTCCACCTGTTGCTTGCTTCTGTGCTGGTCGCCTCCATGACTGGCTGCAGCAATGTACTCACCGCTACCCGAGACACTCCCATCCAGGAAAACCACGGCACCCGTACAATCGGCAGCCGGATTGATGACCCGCTGATAGAAACCAAAGCCCGGGTGAATGTAGCCAAGGCCCATCCCGCGCTGAAGGAAAACTCACGGATCATTGTGCAAAGTTTTAACGGCATAGTCCTGCTGGCCGGTCAGGTACCTAACAGCGAATTGTCGGCATTGGCGGAGAAAACCGTACGCGAGGTACAACGGGTCAAGCATGTGCATAACGAGCTGACCATCGGTGCCCCCATCAGTCTGCTGGCGCGCAATAACGACAGCTTGATCAGCACCAACGCCAAGACCCGCCTGCTGGCTGACAACAATATCCCCGGGCGCCGGATCAGCGTTACCACTGAAGCCGGTGTTGTCTATCTGATGGGACTGGTGCGCCGCGCCGAAGCCGAACGGGCTGTGCAGACTGTGCAGCAAGTGGGCGGTGTACAGCGGATCGTCAAACTGTTTGAGTATATCGACTGATTGATTGCTGAACGCTGAAGGCTCCGCTGCTGCGAGCCTTCAGCCAGAGGCAGTCACCGACGTGTTTACTTGACCACTTTCAATGCAGGTCGCCCAGCAGCAGGCTTCTCATCCTGTGGCGGCGGGGTGTCATCCGGCGGCGTAGTCGATGGCTCCAGCTCAAACACCATACCCTGGCCATTCTCTCGCGCATAGATCGCCATGACTGCCGGCAGCGGCACGCTAACCTGCCTCGCCACACCGCCAAAACGGCCATTGAAGATCACCCACTGGTTATCCATGTTCAGATCACGCACGGCACCCGGAGACAGGTTAAAGACTATCTGTCCGTCCTCGATAAACCCCTCAGGCACACTGCAACCGGGGTAGCCTGCATTGACCAGCAGGTAGGGCGTGCAGTCATTGTCCAGAATCCACTCGTGCAGGGCACGCAGCAAATAAGGCCGGCTAGAGGTCATCTCGTGCATGCTTTTCTCCTTACTGCAGGTCGCGCTCAAAGGACGACAGACTGGCCTTGAAGCTGTCACGCGCAAACAACCGCTCCATGTATTGCTGCAGCGGCTTGGCCTGTCGCGGCAATTCGATACCGGCCAGCGGCAAGCGCCAGAGAATCGGGGCCAGGCAACAATCCACCAGACTGAATTCGTCACTCATGAAGAATGGCATCTCGGCAAATACCGGCGCGACACCCACCAGACTCTCACGCAACTCCTTGCGTAGCTGCTCCCGTTTGCTCTCCGGCATCTTTTCTGTGAGCAGGCGCCCCATGGGTTCACACCAATCGCGTTCGACACGGTACATCAACAAGCGGGTGTTGGCCCGAGCCACCGGATACACAGGCATGAGCGGTGGATGCGGGTAGCGCTCATCAAGGTACTCCATGATGACTTTTGACTCATACAGCGCCAGGTCACGATCGAGCAGTGTCGGCAAAGAGGCGTAAGGATTGTTTTCCAGTAGCTCGTCCGGCATCTGCACAGGGTCAACATCAATAATCTCGACATTCACACCCTTTTCCGCCAGCACCAGCCGCACCCTGTGGCTGTTGTGATCTTTTGGATCGGAAAAGAATGCCATCGTCGAACGCTTGTTGGCAGTTACGCCCATAGTTGAACCCTCATACGATCTGCCTCAACAGCCTGCCCGAATGGCTGGCTAATGCTGCGGGGCCGGCATTATAACGCAAAAAAGCCATGCGCCCCGAAGGGCGCATGGCTTTCACTGGATACAACTGACCGCCTTAGTGCACGTCGCGCCAGTACTCACGCTTGAGCAGGTAGGCAAACACGAACAGGAAGGCCAGATAAAGCAGAACATAGATACCAATGCGGTGACGCTCGAGCTTGATCGGGTCCGCCGAGTAAGCCAGGAAAGATACCAGATTACGAACAGTGGTATCGAACTCCTCGGCACTCATCGCGCCCTCTTCCACAACTGTGAGCACATCACACTGCTCTTCCTTGAGGGCATCACCGGTCAGCGGGTCACGCTGGACCTTGCGGCCATCACGCACTTCGACTGGCGCACAACCCATCACCACCCGACCCTGCAATTCGGCCAGGACATTCGGCATACCAACATTCGGGAACACCAGATTGTTGGCACCGAACGGGCGCGACTGATCCTCGTAGAAAGTCTTCATGTAGGTGTACAGCCAGTCCTCACCACGCACACGTGCCACCATGGTCAGATCCGGCGGCGCAGCACCAAAGAACTGCTTGGCATCACGCTCGCGCATGCCGATCCTCATGTGCTCGCCGATCAGCGTACCGTCGGTGAACACCACGTTCTCCATCATCACCTCTTCAGGGATGCCGAGATCGGTGGCAACACGCTCGTAACGCTGGTATTGGGCCGAGTGGCAGCCCATGCAGAAGTTGACGAAGGTGCGCAGGCCGTCCTGCAGGGCTGCCTTGTCACGCAGATCGACATTGGCCTTTTCCAGCGGATAGTTGCTCGGCGCTGCCAGCGCGATGCATGGCAGCAGCGCGAATACCAGGGCAAGAATATGCTTTTTCATTAGCCTGTAACCCTCTCCGGAACGGGTTTTGTCTTCTCCATCCGGGTATAGAACGGCATCAGGAAGAAGAACGCGAAATACAGTACGGTGCAGATCTGCGAAACCAGCGTGCGAATCGGGGTAGAGGGAATAGCACCCAGAATACCGAGGATCACGAAGCATACGCAGAAGATCACCAGCCACAGCTTGCTCATCCAGCCCTTGTAGCGGATCGAGCGAACCGGGCTGCGATCCAGCCAGGGCAGCACGAACAGCACAGCAATCGCGGCACCCATCGCCAATACACCTGGGAAGGCCGAACCACCAATCGCCGGCACTGCACGCAGAATCGCGTAGAAGGGCGTGAAGTACCATACCGGAGCAATGTGGTCAGGCGTCTTCAGCGGGTTGGCAATCTCGAAGTTGGGCTTCTCAAGGAAGTAGCCGCCCATTTCCGGGAAGAAGAACACCACGGTGCAGAACACGAACAGGAACACCACCACGCCGACAATATCCTTGACGGTGTAGTACGGATGGAACGGAATGCCGTCCAGCGGTACACCGTTGGCATCCTTGTGCTTCTTGATATCGATACCGTCCGGGTTGTTTGAGCCGACTTCATGCAGGGCGATGATGTGCAGTACCACCAGACCCAGCAATACGATCGGCAGGGCGATCACGTGCAGCGCAAAGAAGCGGTTCAGGGTAATGCCGGAGATCAGGTAGTCACCACGCACCCACTGGGCCAGATCCGGACCAATGAAGGGGATGGCACCAAACAGCGAAATGATCACCTGGGCACCCCAGTAGGACATCTGCCCCCAGGGCAGCAGATAACCCATGAAGGCCTCAGCCATCAGTACCAGGTAAATCAGCATGCCGAACAGCCAGATAAGCTCGCGCGGCTTCTGGTAGGAACCGTACATCAGGCCACGCAGCATGTGCAGGTAGACCACCACGAAGAACGCCGAAGCGCCGGTCGAGTGCAGGTAGCGTAGCAGCCAGCCGTATTCAACATCACGCATGATGTATTCGATGGAGGCAAAGGCGCCGGCACCAGAAGGCTCGTAGCTCATGGTCAGCCAGATACCGGTAACGATCTGGTTGACCAGTACCAGCATGGCCAGGGAGCCAAAGAAGTAGAAAAAGTTGAAGTTTTTCGGCGCGTAGTACTTGGTCAGGTGATCTTCGATCACCTTGCTGACCGCCATACGCTCGTTAACCCAGTTCATCAGTTTGCTCATCAGGCGGTCTCCTGATCCACACCGATGATGATCACATCGTCGGTTTCATAGGAATGCGGGGGAACCGGCAGGTTCAGCGGTGCCGGCTGGGAGCGGAACACACGGCCGGCCATATCGTAGGAGGAACCGTGACAAGGGCAGAAATAGCCGCCTTTCCAGTCCGGCCCCATATCAACCGAGGCGACTTCCGGACGGAACAGCGGAGAGCAGCCAAGATGGGTGCAGATGCCGACAACCACTAGCAGTTCGGCATTGATAGCCCGATGTTTGGGATCCACATAAGAAGGCTGATCTGAAGCCTTTGAGTCCGGATCTGCCAGTACGCCTTCCATCTGTTCCAGCATGGCAAGGGCCTCAGGGGTGCGTCGCGAGACGAACATGGGCTGGCCGCGCCATTCGGCTACGATCTGCTGACCCGGTTCGATCTTGCTGATATTCACCCGTACCGGCGCACCTGCCGCCTTGGCCCTGGCGCTCGGAAACCAGGACCCGACAAAGGGTACTGCTGCTCCCACGGCTCCGGCCGCACCCACCACAGAGGTGGCTGCAACCAGGAAGCGACGCCGGCCGTTATTTACGCCGTCATTACTCATCCAGTCGTCTCCCATCAGCTAAATCAGACCCTCAAGGGCCCTTGTAGAGGTTTTGAACTGCCTGCAAAAAATGAAATTGATGGTAATGAAATGGCCCTTGCATTACAAGGCGAACAGCGCATTTCAGAGCTATTGCAGGCAAAGTGTCGCAGGCTTCAGACACGAAAACGCCCAGCCATTGGCTGGGCGTTGCGTACATCCACTGCGCGGAGATATCAGCGCTTGGAGTATTGCGGACGCTTGCGTGCTTTACGCAGACCGACCTTCTTACGCTCAACCTCACGGGCATCGCGAGTAACGAAGCCGGCACGACGCAAATCGCCACGCAGGGTTTCGTCATACTCCATCAGGGCACGGGTAATGCCGTGACGGATCGCGCCGGCCTGACCGCTGATGCCGCCACCCTTGACGGTGACGTAGACATCGAACTTGTTCAGACTGTCGGTCAGCTCCAGCGGCTGGCGAACCACCATACGGGCGGTCTCGCGGCCAAAGAAGTTGTCCAGACTGCGGTTGTTGATAGAAATATTGCCAGCACCCGGACGCAGGAACACGCGAGCGGTGGCGGTTTTACGACGGCCAGTACCGTAGTTTTGTGTCGCCGACATTGGTGAGCTCCTGTCAGATCTTCAGTTCTTGGGGTTGCTGTGCGGTGTGCGGATGAGCCTCACCCTTGTACACTTTGAGCTTGCGGTACATGGCGCGACCCAGCGGGTTCTTCGGCAGCATGCCCTTGACTGCGATCTCGATCACGCGCTCGGGAGCACGCTGGATCAGCTTTTCGAAGCTGATCGACTTGATGCCACCGGGAAAGCCCGAGTGGCTGTAGTAGATCTTGTCCTGAGCCTTGGCACCGGTCACATGGACCTTCTCGGCATTGACGATGACGATGTAGTCGCCAGTATCGACGTGCGGAGTATATTCGGGCTTGTGCTTGCCGCGCAGACGCGTGGCAACTTCGGTAGCCAGACGACCCAGGGTCAGACCTGTGGCGTCTACGACGTACCAATCACGTTTTACGGTTTCGGGTTTGGCGCTGAAGGTTTTCATCAATCCTAGCCTCAGAGGCCGCTCTGATTTAAAGAGGGCGAATCTTACAGAATGAGTTGTGTTTTTACAAGTAACAAAGCCTGTGCACAGACACTCAGTGGGGGCTCTGTGGGTCTGGGTGGCATCCGTGAGTTGCAAAACACCGACAGGGAACCGCAACGGCAGTCCCAGGCATCCTGTCGAGAGTGCCGCGCATTATGCCTTTCACCAGAAAAAATACAACCTTTTATTTGTAGCCTCTCGTAGGATACTGTCGCAGCAGCCCCGACCCGCAAGGAGAAATTACCGCATGCACTACCGTCCGCTTGGCCGTACCGACATCAAAGTCAGCGCACTCTGTCTCGGCAGCATGACCTGGGGCGAGCAAAACACCGAAGCCGATGCCTTTATGCAGATCGATCGCGCACGCCAGGCCGGCATCAACTTTATTGATACCGCCGAGATGTATCCGGTTCCCCCGCGCGCAGAAACCGTCGGCTCCACAGAATCCATCATCGGCAACTATATGACCGCCCGCGGCAACCGCAATGACTGGATCATTGCCAGCAAGATCGCCGGCCCCGGTGAATGGCTTCCGCATATACGCGACGGTCGTACGCGCTTTGTCCGCGAACACCTCAAGGCGGCCATCGATGGCAGTCTGAAGCGACTGCAAACCGACCATATAGATCTGTATCAGCTGCACTGGCCGGACCGCAGCACCAACTTTTTCGGCACCCTTGGCTACCGCCACAATGCCGACGAACAGCTTACCGCGATAGAAGACACCCTCGAGGCACTGGACGCAGAAGTACAAGCCGGCCGGATTCGCCATATCGGCCTGTCCAACGAGACGCCCTGGGGCGTGCTGCGCTTCCTGCACCTGGCCGAAACCCGTGGCTGGCCGCGTATCGCCTCAATACAGAACCCCTACAACCTGCTTAACCGCAGCTTTGAGGTTGGTCTTGCCGAAATTGCCATTCGCGAACAGACAGGACTGCTGGCCTACTCACCGCTGGCTTTCGGCAGCCTGAGCGG
>Ga0194138_10001337_pt1 | contig 11791 bp, 11 predicted proteins | sample TARM_MetaG_T2_14_FD_134022 | JGI IMG/M metagenome (GOLD analysis project Ga0194138, IMG submission 134022) | Freshwater microbial communities from Pennsylvania, USA, analyzing microbe dynamics in response to fracking - TARM_MetaG_T2_14 (version 2) | ecosystem: Environmental > Aquatic >...
GGGTGTCGGTATTTTTTTTGAAGAACAAAATATCAATACGTTATCAGGGGACGGTGAGATGATGCTTACTGTCCTCGCTTCTTTTGCCCAGGAAGAGTCCAGAAGCATGAGTGAAAACAACAAATGGACAATGAAGAAGAAATTTGAAAAGGGCGAAATCATGGTCAACACCAAGCGCTTCATGGGCTATGACAAAAACGAGTATGGTGAGCTTATCATCAATCCCAAAGAAGCAAAGATCGTACAGAGAATTTTTAACATGTACCTTCAGGGAATTGGATCTTTCAAAATAGCTGCAAAGCTAAATGAAGAAGGGATCCAATCGATAACAGGAAAGAAGTGGCAGGATACCACAATCAGAGGGATGCTAAAGAATGAGAAGTATAAAGGCGATTGTATCCTTCAGAAATACTACACCCCTGAAAACATGAGAGGACGAACTGTCAGGAATAACGGTGAGGTTCAAGCCTACTACATTGAGGAAAACCATCCAGCCATTGTAAGCGTTGAGGACTGGGAGAAGGTTCAGCAGCTTATGGAAAAGCGAAAGAAAAAAAGAAAAATTGGCGCTGGTGGTGTAGAAAAATACAAGAACAGATACCCTTTGTCGGGAATGCTGATTTGCCCTCACTGCGGAAAGACCCTAAGACGAAAGCAGGTTTACAACAAGCGTATCGAGTGGTGGTGCTCCACTTACATTACTAAAGGAAAATCCACCTGCAAAGGGATAAAAATAGCAGATGAAATTGCATCAAAGAAAAATATTACAGAGCAAACGGTGATAGAGGAGGTTATGATCGATGGCAAGAAGTATTACAGTTATACCAGCAAGACAGACTACGACAGGGGAATTAGAAACGAACCAGATGCCCCAACTACAAAGAATGGCAGCGTACTGCCGCGTGTCAACAGACAACGAAGAACAGCTATTAAGCTATGAAAATCAGGTAAGATATTACACGGAATACATCAACAACAGCCCACTTTATACTATGGCAGGCATTTATGCCGATGAGGGGATTTCAGCCACCAATACAAAGAAGCGTGAAAACTTCAATCGGATGATAAGAGACTGCAGAGACGGGAAAATAGACATGATCATTACCAAGTCCATCAGCCGATTTGCAAGGAACACTCTGGACTGTTTAAACTTTGTTAGAGAGCTTAAAGAGCTAGGTGTAGGGGTCATATTTGAGAAGGAGGCAATAAACACACTCGATGCCAAAGGGGAAGTGCTACTCACCATCCTCTCATCCCTTGCCCAAGATGAAAGCAGGTCTATCAGCGAGAACTCCACTTGGGGGATTAGAAGACGCTTTGAAAATGGACAGTTCAAGATGAGCACAAAGCGTTTTCTAGGATACGACACGGATGAGAATGGCAAGCTGGTCATCAATCGAGAGCAGGCCCAAATTGTAGAGAGAATTTATGATGAATACCTTTCAGGCAAGACAGTGGATCACATCAAACGAATCCTTGAAAAAGAAGAAGTGAAGAACTGGAATGGGACGACCAAGTGGCATGCGAAGACGATTCAGAGTATGCTCCAAAATGAAAAGTACAAGGGCGATGCCATTTTGCAAAAGAGCTATACTGTTGATTTCCTGACGAAAAAGCGAGCAAAGAATGAAGGACACATTCAGCAGTATCATATCGAAGAAAATCATGAAGCTATTATTGATCCCTTGATTTGGGAAGCGGTCCAGTTGGAATACGATAGAAGAAGCAACTACATTGAGGAACATGGGACCAATTCATATTCACACAATCCAGAGAAAAACTTCTTTGCGGGAAAAGTAGTCTGCGGAACCTGCAATCAGGCATTCACGAGAAAAGGCTGGAAATCAAAGAACAGCTACAGAAAGGTATGGCAATGCCAGGAACGCTATAAGGTCAAAGGGGTACAGGGCTGCACCAATAGGCACATTGATGAAGTGATTTTGATTGATGCCTTTATACTTTCCTGGAATGCACTCCTCGATAACCGAGCAGAGCTGAAAAGGAGATGGGAAACTACTGCAGAGTTTGGAAATCCGCTGGAACAGTACAGAGCTGTCCAGTTTGCAGATATCACAGAAGATGCAAAACACATTAAAGAAATCGATACAGACTTCATCTTAAGAACCTTGGACCACATCAAGGTCTATGAAACAGGGAGAATCACCATCCGCTTTATGGACGGAACGGAGATGGAGTGTAATGGGAAATAAGCAGTATATGAGCAACTGATTTAGAGGTGATTCTAAGTCAGTTGTTTTTTTATTGAATTCAAAGTAGTTAGTAATAATATTAATAACTATATTGACAACCACTTATCACAAGTATATACTTTAACTATTAGGAGGGATATTATGGTAAAAGAATTAGTGGCTCAATGCCCAAGATGTAGCGAAAAACTGATAGCAACAAAATTGAGTTGTAATAATTGTGAACTAGAATTAAATGGCGATTTTCCTCTAAGTAAATTTGACTACCTATCTACAGATGAAATTGACTTTATAGAGAGCTTTCTTAAGGCGCAAGGAAACTTCAAAACTCTTCAAAATGAAAAAGGTCTATCATACCCTGCTGTAAAGAAAAAATTTAGTAGCATTTTAGAAAAATTAGATTTGTCTCCCGCAAATAAAGAAGAGAGGAGTGAAAGCAATATGATAACCGTTGACAATCAGCCAATTACAGAAAATGATAGCTTGGTCATAAAAAGAATAAAAACAAAATTAAATGATAGTGGTGGTATTACCTCCATTCCACTGTATAGTGGAGATCTTTGTGAAATAGGTTTTGATCCCAACGGAAAGGGACTAGTGTCAAATAAGATTCCTGTACCTAATCAGCTTCTTTGGGAGGTGTTTGATGCAGCTGTTGAAGTTGTGATTCAAAATGGAGGCAAAGCTATGAAGGGTAAAGCTCGTTCAGGTGCTAAACTTGGAAGTGATGACTTGCCGCTAGATTCAGTAGAAGGATATATAGCACATAAGGTGCATGGCGCACAAAATGGAGAGACGGCGTTTGGGCCGGGATTTGTAATAGCTGCCATTTTGGACTGGGCGGAGATTTGCCATAATGATAGAGGGTATCTAACAATAAATCAAAGTTTTATGAGTGAAATATAATAATGGAGGTTGTGAAATGAGTTCGTTAGAAAACAAATTCCATGAAGAAATGAATAACATATATTTTACTGCTAAGAAAGAACTTAAATATAACGCTTCGAGATTTGTTCAGCTTGTGGCAAGGGAAGGTGGGCTAAAAGCTGCAAAACAACTTATCTCTAAAAGTGGAGGTACTTATGGATTTGAAGTTCTTTGGGAAAATAATCGTCTTGACTTGTCTGTAGAAGCATTAGTTTTAAGACCTGAATATTATGACCTCTTTACTGATGAAGAAAGAGAAATCTGCCGGAATAGATTAATTCAATTCGGATATAAGTTTGATTGAGTTTGATAAGTTTATCGAGTAAAGAGGTGATAATATGGCAATTAACTACAAGAAATGTCCTAAATGTAGTTCTTTGAAAAGTATAAAAATTCTATATGGCATGCCAACGCATGAAGCTTTTTTATTGGCTGAAGAAGGGAAAATAAAACTTGGTGGATGTTGTATCACTGATTCTGATCCTGAATATTACTGTAAGGACTGTGAAAATGAATGGGATAGACAGACAGCCATTGATAGTGCTTACAAGGAGATAAAAGGAATAACAGCAGCTGTTGGTGGTTACTTTGATGGTTATTATGAAGTGGAGATAGATTTTCAAAGTAAGAAGCTAAAATGGAACCATTCAGGAGCCGGAGCTGAAGGATATTATGAAAAAACAATCAGACAGACTACTCTTGATAGGTTTATTGAAGAGTTAAAAGAGGCAGATTTCCTTAACTGGAAATCAAAATATATAGAGCCAGGTGTTTGTGATGGAACCCAGTGGAGTGTTGAAATTATAAAAGATGGTCGAAACATAAAGAAGTATGGTGACAACAAGTTCCCAGAGCAGTGGGGTAGTTTTTGTAGGCTAATAAAAAAGGTCTCTGGTAAGAGCTTTAGTTAGGATTTATTTGAAGTTTATATATAACGGCTAGTTTAACTAAATAGAAATGGAGGGGAAGATATGTACACACACCAAAAAGAAAGAAATATTGAAGCAAAATGTTATGAGTTGGAGCATGTGCAGCAGGTATTAAAAGCGATTCGAAATAATTTTAGTAATTATTATAATGAATTTATAAAATCAGAAGCAGGTAATGCTGTAACAGCCGATGATGTCAAAAAAATAGCTGGAAATCTAGGTGTTAAGAATGTAAAAATTGGCGATAAGATTAATCAAAAGGAGAAGTTTATTAATATTATCAAGGAATCTATTAGCAGCTTCGAGCGGGATAGAGAAAAGTACCTTGCAATTTTTGATGAGGAATCTCTAGAGGAATATGAAGATGACCCACAATATTTTAAATCTACAGTTCTTAAAAATGAATGTCCTATAATTCACTCCACGATACATAATAAAAGAGCTAAAGAACTTGATAAATACCGTTATGAATTTAATGTCTCAGATCCGAATGAATTATTAAGAGTGGTAAGTAATTTGCACAACTTTGCAGAAGAATACTACCACGAAATATATGATCAAGAATCATACGACCAACAAGATAAGTATGAAGATTTAGGATATGGAATACTAGATACAGATGATTATACGGTTTACGGTGTCATTGGTGGTGGGATAAAAACTCACATGCTTTATAAAGTTTATCCAGCTGTTTTTCCAAATAGAAGCAGAGATGCTATATGGGCGCTTTGGTATTTAACTGATAAAAATACATTTGGCTGCAAACAAGACTCTGAATTTCTTATGATAGATATTAATAAGTTTATTACTCAGCAGAATTACTTCTACCCTTATGAATTATTTGCTTTTTATGCACATCAAATATTTCAAATGCTTAAAGAGAAAGCCGATTTAAATGATGTCTATTTGGACCCTGAATACAGGTATGTATTTGTCGACTCTTTCTTGGGGTATGTTGCGCAGAAACATAATGAGGAAATATCATTCCTGAAGCAACAGATACGAGATGGAGGTTTTGGTTATGCTTAATCTTGATTTAGAATTTAAGAATCACTTTCCAACACTATCCAAGGAATTTGAAGAAAACAATTATTCTTTAAAAGCTTTTCAAAAGAAAGGTATATCTAATGTTGTTGAAAAAGATAATACCCTTTGTATTATGCCCACAGGAGGTGGGAAGTCTTTAATATACTGGATGTCTGGAATATTAATGGGTGGAATAACTATCGTCATATCTCCTTTAATAGCGTTGATTGATGAACAGGCTGAAAAAATTGAGGAGCAAGGGTTCAATGTCTTAAGTATTCATGGAGGTATGAGTTCTGCAAATCAAGAAAAAACACTTTTAGATTTTGCAAATGGTAATATTACACCAAAGTTCATTTTTGTTAGCCCTGAAAAAATTGCTACTGATGGTCTTTTTGAACACTGTATTAAGAGAAGAAAAGATGAAATCAAACTCCTTGTAATTGATGAAGTTCATTGTGTAAGTCAATGGGGGACCAGTTTTAGACCTTTTTATAAGAGGATTCCTGACTTCCTGGAACGTGTCTATGGAACACAGGAAGACAAGCCCAGGACTTTAGCTTTGACTGCGACATTAAACCCAAAGGAAGTAGTGGATATATGCACGGAATTTCAAATAGATAAGAAGAACATTGTTAGAGACAATCTTTTAATGAGGTCTGAAATATCTCTTAAAGTACTTAGGTTTATCAATGAAAACGAAAAAGAGGATAAGCTGTGGGATATAGTAAAAATCCATAAGAATGAAAAAGTACTTGTCTATGTATATAGAATTGGGAGCGAGAGAGGGGTAGAAAGATTAGCAGAAAAAGCTTCTGATAAAGAGTATAGGTCTATTCATTTCCACGGTGAAATGACTTCCAAAGAAAGACAAGAAGTTATTTCGAAGTATAAGGAAAATGAGATTAACCTAATTTTTGCAACAAACGCCTTTGGTATGGGAATTGATATTCCAGACATCAGAGTAGTTATTCATTATATGATCCCGGAATCAGTTGAGCAATATTACCAAGAGATAGGAAGAGCCGCTAGAGATGGAGGAGTTGCCAACGCATATTTACTATATTCTAACAAGAACGTTGATGTAAAAAGAAAATATTTCATAGAAGGTTCTTTTCCTGATGAAGAAAAAATAAGAAGAGTTTATAAGAAAATATCTGAACAAGGATTAGGTCTAAGAACTTTGCCATATTTTGAAGACGAAGAGATACAACTTTGTTTGCCATATTATTTAAATAGTGGGGTATTGGCAATCAAATCTAAGGGGTTTTCTGGACTTAAGAATTTAGATGATGTAAAAGAAAATAATTTGTTAGACATTATAAATAGTACCAAAACAAAGAATTTGATTTCTACAGTAAAGAAAACAAAGTTAGATGTTCAAACCATTATAGATAAGGTTTATGAAGCCGTTGTCACAAATATGGCTACAACGAAAAAACCGCTAGATAGACGCTTAGTGGTTGAAGTACTTCAAGAGGAAATATCTGAAGATAAAATGAAAAACATCATTGATGAGATAAATGAAAAGTTGAAATATAAGCACGAGCTGCTAGATTACCTTGTCTATCTAATAAATGAATGTGATTCTTCGAACGAGCTACATCAAGAGATAGCTAAATATCTGGGTGTAGAAAAACACATGCTTAATAGAATTTATTCAACAGTTAAAGGAGATAAGGTTAGGAGTAAATCAGAAGTTATTATTGCCAATCTTCTAGCTGATAACGGCATCATTTATGAGTACGAGAAAAAATTAGAATATGCGAATGGTCGCTGGATTGAACCTGACTTTACCATCATAAAAGAAGATGGAACTGAGCTGTACTGGGAGCATCTAGGAATGTTAGGGGTGGAAAGTTACGATAATAGGTGGCTTAAAAAGCAAGACATTTATGAAGAATATTTTCCTGATAAGCTAATCATTACCTACGAAGGAGCTAATATAACCAATAATGCCCTTGATGTTATTAAGAAAATAACTTCTAATCCAAATAACAAAATATAGGTAAGTTAGTAGTTATCCTATCTCTCAATATATCTTGACTTTTCAAAAATTCTATTGCATTACTAGATACCAATCATAGGATTGGAGGTAATGCACGTGAATAATGAACAAAAAGAGAAAATTATTGAACTAAGGAAACTAGGCATAGGCTATCGAAGTATAGCTACTGCCATGAATATGTCTAGAGATAAGGTAAGAAATTTTTGTAAGGCTCAAGGATTAGATGGCTACGGAAAGAGCAATAAGAAAGAAGAAGAAAAATCGATAAGAGAGCTCTGCAAGAATTGTGGAAAGCGAATTAACGAAAAGCCAATAAAGGGTCGGCCAAAGACCTACTGTTCGAAAGAATGCAAGAAAGAATGGGAAGTTAAACACCCAATAATGTATCAACATGAATGTTATTACTGCGGAAAGAAATTTGAGAGCAAAGCTAAAAATGCAGATTTCTGCTGCCACAAATGTTATATACGCGATCGGTTTTGGCGTGACGAGGATATTGAAACAGTGATTAGGCACCTAAGAAAAGGAGCACCAATACCTAAAGCGCCTGGATGGGTTAAAGACTTAATTGCTGGTCGAGAATGTAGGCAATCGAGTGAAAAACGAGAGGGATCTGTATGATTTTAGTTCACCCCTTTGAGACTTAATTAAATCAAAAAGGGGTGGAAAAAGATAATTTTACCCCTATTATAGTGCCATTTGTTAAATTGTATAAGACTCATGTGGTAACGCAATACATTTTATTAAACAATTTAGCAAATCAAAACGGAAGAGAATTATGATCTGATTCATACGCGAAGCAAAAATCAAATATATTAAGTAACATAAATAAGCCCCAAGAGATATAGTCCTAGGGCTTAAATGGTTTTGTAGAAATTTAATTTCGTCACAAAAGATAAGGTAAAAACAATTTTGCCAATCCCAAAAATATAAAAAAGCCTCCAACATCAGTAGCAGTTGTTAGAAAAATTGAAGAGGAAACTGCAGGATCTAGATTAAACTTTTTTAAAATTAGTGGAATCATAAATCCAAAAAAACCTGCGATTATTAGGTTGCCTATCATAGCAGCAAAGATTATTAATCCCAAAAACAAGTTGTTATATTTAATGTACAATACCAAGCCTGTTATTAAACCTGTAGAGGCTCCATTTATAAGCCCCAAAGAAAGCTCATTAAAAACATATTTCCAATCATCCCGTAAATTAACTTCACCTAAAGCGATGCCTCTAATGATAATTGACAGAGTTTGAGTTCCTGCATTTCCCCCCATGCCGGCAACAATGGGCATGGCTGAAGCCAGGGCTACAACCTGTACGATAACATCTTCGAATAGGCCTACAGTGAAAGCTGCAAGAAAAGCTGTAATGAGATTTAAAAAGAGCCAAGGTAATCTTCTGGTGACTGAAGCAGACACCTTGCTACCGATTTGTTCATCTTTGTTTACGCCTGACATTACTAAGATATCTTCCGTGTGTTCTTCAACAATAACATCGATAATATCATCAGGGGTAATTATTCCAAGTATTGCAAGCTTCTTGTTAACAACTGGGAGAGCTTTTAAGTCATATTTTGATACAATTAGAGAAGCTTCTTCCTGATCGGTATCGGGATAAACAAATACGATGTTTTCATCAATGATATCAAGAAGCGATATGTCATCAGATGCAGTTAATATGTCTCGTAGATCTGCAAAACCAATTAATTCATTTTGTAAATTTGTCACAAATATCTTTTCAATGACTTCGGTTTTTGGACCAATATCTTTGATTTTCTGTAAAGCATCTTTGGGGCTTAAGTTTTCTTTTAGCGCAATATACTGAGTTGTCATGATACCACCGGCGGTATCGGGCTCAAATCCCAGTAACATTTGAATTTCTTGAGAATCTCTACGTTTCATTCGACTAAGTAAGACTTTGCGCAGGTCGATGTTAAGCATTCCGATGATGTCGGTGATATCATCTGGAGACATATGAGTAAATACTCGAATCAACATATCTTTATCAAGGATTTCAGCAATTCTAGTTTGCAGAGATTCTTCAGATTCTTCGATAATTGATGCAATATCGCTGGGACTTAGTAGACTCAATACAGATATAATTTCAGAATCTTCTAGGTCTTCCATTGCTGAAGCTATATCAATAGCGTGTTGTTGAGAAATTAATTTTTGTAGTTGTTCAGAATTCCGACTCTCAGTAACTGAAGATAGAAGTTCTTTTAATTCATTTAAATTCATTGTCATACCTCCTTTTTTAAAATTAGGTTGGCACGACAAATATTCCTATTAATCAAATATTATAGTTGAATCATAAATCCAAAGAGCTGAAGGTAAGCCGGGATGCAATAAAGCAGGCAAAACGATCTTCTTCTGGATGAATATTCAATTGATTGTTCAAATTGATTTTTCAAAGGAACATCCGTGGTGCCGTTACTACTATCCGTATCCACTTACTTTCACCTCACTTTGCAGAAATTATTTGAGTTGAATAAAACTTAACAATTAATTATAATATTCATTTGATTTATTGTAAAGGTGGTAATAATGAAATTTTAGGAAATGAATCTCGGTATCAAATGCACGAGGGGGGATAAAAGATCTGGTCATGGGGCAGGAAGACAGAAAAACTGGAGATATTTAGATGGGAAAATTGTCTATACCATATTAGCAAAAGTTCCCTCATAAAGTCGCAAACCCGCTAAACATGGGGTGAGATTTAAAAAATTACCCCTTTTGCTATGGAGTATTGTTAAATTGTATAAGACTAATGTGATACCACACGTTGAGACGGTAGTATTGCTATCAAGGGTAGAGAAGTAAGAGTGTAAAAAGGTTACTAAATAAGCACTTTCCGTGATTTGAAATCTGGTTATAAGCCGGAAGGATAATCACGGTTTTTTAATTTGCGGGAACTAATCCAAGAATGGCAGAATGGAAGATTGAGTGGATAGATTGACTTTTGAGCTTGTGAGTTGATAGGATGCTGGCAAAAACGTAGTGAGTTGATAAAATAGTTGTCCTAACACTACCCTGAGTGATTTTTCACTTTAACATTGCACACTTGACGAAACAGTTTCTTTTTATACAATTAGGGTAGGTTTCTGCATCTATTAGTCAGTCAGAATTTAAATTGAATTAAATGGATGCTTAAAGTGTTAATTTTACGAAGACTTCATCTGCGGGAAGCTTAATATTCATGACCGACCAGCTGTCAAATTGAGTCGCTTTAGGATTGATTTGAACGATTTTCGCAAATTTATTCATCTGCTGGAAGTAGCTTCCATACGATCCTTTTGCCCCAATAATAATAACTAATTCTGCACTATGCATCCATTTTTCTGCTTGCGCATAAGCAACATCATTTAATCCAATACTGGAATATGTCGGAAATGAAACTATAATGCCACCACATTCGTTACATCTGGGAGCATGACCTTGGTTCCAGATCGCAACATCATCAAAATGTTTTTTACATTTAACACAACGATTAATTGCATAACTTCCCTGTATTTCTGCAACCTTTTTAGAACCAGCAAAGGTATGCAGACAATCAATATTTGTTGTAATAATTCCTTGAACATAACCGTCCTGTTCTAATTCAGCTAATCTTTTATGAGTTAATGAGGGTCCAATTTCAAACATTGCTTTAAGAAACGTCTTACTTAATAACTTATAGCTACGCTCTGGCTGCATTTTTACTAAAGGCTCCATCGCCGTTTGTGCTACTTCGATGACATTCATTTGCTCCATGTCTTTAATTCCTGAGGCATTTGAGATTCCTGCTCCAGTGACTATTATTGTAAATCTGCTTTCTTTTATATATTGTTCTAATTGTTCGATCTCTTCCATTCTACTAATCCTTATCCTGTGTTGATGCCATAATGAGCTCTTTTCGGTAAGTAGTTGGGTCTGTTAAGGATTTAATCATCACTTGTGCTACATCAGAGCGATTTGTTCTAGGTGCTCTTGGCATTTTATAACCAGTTGCTGCATCTCGTACAAGTGGATTTTTCATTTTCTCACCAGTAAACAAAGGTCCAGGATGAACGGTTGTCCAATCTAATCCTGAATCTTTAAAATGAATTTCACCAGCTAAATGGTCCTCAAAATTTCCTTTTAAAAAACTGCGAGCTCCAAACCGATATGGATATCTTGTGTTATCAAATGTATTGCCAACACCTAAAGCTGATAAACTTACGATTCTCTTTATATTTGCCGTCTTCATAGATTGAATTATATTAGGTATTACCCATTCAAATAATTTGTCGTTACGATTTGACATGGAATTACCAAGAGCCATTAATACAGCATCAACATTTCTCAACGCCGCAGTCAACGTTTTAATATCATCTAACTTGCCTGTACATATTTCTAAATTCTTTTGTGACGGTACGGCTTCTGGACGTCTAACATAGACTCTTACCTCGTATCCTTTTCCTAAACTTTGTTTCACTAATTCTTGCCCAGTTCTACCTGTGGCACCAATTACTAATACTTTCATAATACGAACACTCCTTTACATATAGATTTTTTTAAATTGATTTATGTTCATGGTTTTATTTTACGAAAAAATAAGTTATAACTCAACTTTCGCACCCCAAAATCGGCAGATAAGCCTTGATGTAACTAGGTAAGGCATCAAACCATTGTTGGAGTTGACTTTTGATAATATTTTGTATTTTATTATTTGTTTGTTTAA
>Ga0194138_10001341_pt1 | contig 11772 bp, 10 predicted proteins | sample TARM_MetaG_T2_14_FD_134022 | JGI IMG/M metagenome (GOLD analysis project Ga0194138, IMG submission 134022) | Freshwater microbial communities from Pennsylvania, USA, analyzing microbe dynamics in response to fracking - TARM_MetaG_T2_14 (version 2) | ecosystem: Environmental > Aquatic >...
GCCAAAGAAAAACCCTCTTGGAATGGGAACACTTTTTAGACAAATTTTTTAAGGTGTCTTTTCCACCTGTTTGTTATCCGATTGTCCTTGACCGTGATCCTTCACAAATGTGAAACAGTCTCAATGGGATTAAGCTGTAGAAAGTTTAATCGCTCATCGAACATTAGCATATTTGTGCTTACCCTCAAGGCAAGCTTCGCCAATCTCTTCTTTATAAGCTCTTGGTGTCTTATAACCTAAAGAGGCATGCAGGCGCCAGTTATTCCACCAATTGACATAGTCAAATAGTTCTGTTCTAAAAGTGTTTGAATAGACAAATTCAACTTTAAATGATTTGTAAGTCTATTCTGCCACTACGTTATCATAAGGACAACCTTTCTTACTCAATGAACGCTGAATATCAAACGTTTTTAATAACTGATCAATCAATTGGTTATCAAATTATTTTCCTCTATCTGTATGAAATAACTCTATTTTATTTAATGCGTATGGAATACGTTGAAAAGCTTCCTTTACGAGCTCAGCTGATTTATTGGGGCCACTACTGAAACAGATGATTTCTCGATTATATAAATCGAGTATTAGGCAAACATAGTGCCATTTATTTACTACTCTGACATAAGTTATATACGTTACGACTTTTTCAAGTGGTTTACTCGCTTCAAATTCTCTATTTAAAATATTTGTTACTTTCGATTCATTGACACCAGGGGTGTAGTGGTGATACTTCCCCTCGGTATGTTTTTTATATTGTCACACACCTTATTTTTTTCTGTCTATATAAGTGAAACGTGTCCAAGGACTATGAAGACATTCTTGGAAAACGCCTTCATTATATAGCGTGAGGTTCTCATGATCACAAGTTTTTTTATTAAACCTTGATGTCCTTGGCTCAATTTCTCCATAATATCAAAGACTAAAATTTCATTTTTTTAGCAAGATGTGACTCTTGTCGAGTAGTTCGATAACCTAATTATTTATCCAAATTTAATAAAAGAATTTTATAGCGCATTTTTCCGATATCGTAATGGAGTGGTAGCCATAATCTGGTGGAATTTCTTGCAAAAATAGGCAGCATCAGTAAAACCACACTCTGTAGCTACAACATAAATTGGCATATTAGTCTGGAGTAACAGTTCCTTAGCCTTTTCGATACGGAAACGAATAAGGTATTCTCCAAATGTTACGCCTAGTTCCTTTTTGAATAGACGGCTTAGATATTGCGGATGGATATATAATAATCCGGCAACTTCTTTTTGTTGCAGTTCTCGAAAATAATTTTGTTCGATATAAGAGATGGCCTTTTGAATATTTTCATTTGCAGTCTCTGTTTTCTTAGGGCTAGGTACTGATTTTGGCAAGGCAGCTAATAATTTATTTACCGTTGCAATAATTTGCGAACTACGAGCTGGTTTGACTAGATAATCGACTACCTGACTGGTCAAGGCTTGGTGGGCATGGTCAAAATCAGAATAGGCGGTCAAAACAGCTGTTCGAATCGCAGGAAACATTTGAATGGCCCGCTCTTGAACTGTCAGTCCATCAATCACAGGAATACCAATATCTAGAAACAATAAATCAGGCTGCCACTTTTCGATTTCTTTTAGTGCGGTCAATCCATCTGAAGGCTCTGCCACGATGTCGATATTTGGGAAATTTTGACTGATGATATGTCTTAAAGCTTGTTTTTCTAAAGGCTCATCTTCAACGATAATCAAGCGCAAGTTCATTTTCAAACCTCTTTTCCTTAATGTGACGTTTATCGGTAACTTTTGGGAAAATCATCTCAACAATGGTGCTGAAATCTTGATCGCTATAGATTCGTAGGCCGTAATCTGGGCCAAAAGCATCTTTTAATCGTAGGTGAGAATTTACTACGCCGAGGCCAGTAGCGCCGTATGAATCACTATTCAATAGTTTTTGTCTTTGCTCAGGAGGAATTCCAACGCCAGTATCGCAGATGCGGATACGAATCTTCTTTCCTAAATCATCTACGGAGATTAGTAATTGTCCTCCTTTTACCAGAGGTTCCAAGCCATGGATGATGGCGTTCTCCACCAATGGTTGCAAGATCATCATGGGAATTAAAGCCATCTTGGTAGATTCCTCAGCATTAATCTGATAATTAAGACGATCTTGATAGCGAATTTTCTGTAAAGCTAAATATCGTTGAAGATTGTCTAGCTCTTTTTCTAATACTGGAAATTCTTCCGTTTGCCGCAAATTGTAGCGGAGTAGGTCGGATAAATTATAAATCATTTCTTCTGTATCTGGTGCGGATTCAAACATGGACATTCGAGCGATAGAGTTCAAGGTGTTGAAGAGAAAATGTGGATTAATTTGAGCTTCTAATGTTTTTAATTCGGCATATTTCGCGCGACGCTCGTATGATAATCGTTCTTGCCCTTCGCAAACTAGCTTTTGTTGGGCGATGTATTTTAATCCCATCTCTTTAGAATAGTTTGCAATTGTCTCGTACAAATCTACACATCGTTTTAAATAGTCATGATCCACCACGTAAATCTTCCGAATGGCTTCTTGCAGTGATTCTTCAGAGATACCATATTTATGGCTTAAATTTTTAATATCAAAGAGCGCGTCTTTTTTTTGCCCATCGATCAACACCTGTCCACCCAGCACTGCGCCAATCAATCTATCGCCTACAATAATTGGTACACAGCAATCCTTCAACCCTAAATGACAATCATAAATGATGGAACGTTTTTCTTTAAAAGCGATTTTCTCAGCACACTTATCACATAACTCACATTCTTCACGACCTTTTTCCGTAGAACGGATTAATTTACAAAAAGGACTGAAGTTATTCAAAGCAGTGATAGGACGACCTTCTATATCCGTTGTTACTACTGAAATTTTAACCAAATCTGAGAGCTTACGTTGTACTTCTAGAAGATGTTGAATATCGACAACATCTTGTAATGATAGATTTTCTATGTCCATAATACCCTCCATTGTTCTTTGTTTATTATTAAGTATATCACAAATATAGAAGATGTTGAATATCGAAAACATCTTGTAATGACAGATTTTCTATATCCATAGTACTCTCCATTGCTCTTTGTTCGTTGTTAAATGTATCACAAAAGAGGTTATTTTTATTATATTTTTTTATTTTGTCCTGTTTCAAGAAGTTTTTTTTTCCAATTTTTTATCACCTGTGCAAAACAAATGTAATCCCTTGCATGTTATTCTTAGTGTGTAATTTATTTAGCAAATATGGAGGTGCAACAATGGGACAAGAAGCATTAGGAATGATTGAAACAAGAGGCTATGTTGCGGCAGTAGAAGGTGCCGATGCCATGGTCAAGGCAGCCAATGTGCAATTGGTAGGACAAAAACAGATAGGATCTGGCTTGGTGACCATGCTTGTTCGTGGTGATGTAGGCGCAGTCAAAGCGGCTGTAGATGCAGGAGTTGCTGCAGCTAACAATGTTGGCGAAGTGGTTTCAACACACGTGATCCCTCGTCCACATACGGATATTGAAAAAATTTTAGCACAATAAAAATCATTAGGAGGATTTCTTAAATGGATGCATCAATCTTAGAAAAAGTATTAGCCGAAGCACAAAAACGGGTTGCAGATAATACCAGTTCAACTACTCCTTGCAGTAATGAAGTCGTAACTGGAAGTGGTCACACGATTACCGAATTCGTGGGAACTGCAATGGGAGACACGATTGGGCTGGTCATCGCCAATCTGGATCCTCAATTGCACGATTTTTTAGAAATTGACAAAAAATACCGTTCCATTGGTTTCTTATCCGCACGTACTGGTGGTGCGCCACATATTATGTCAGCGGATGAAGCAGTGAAAGCGACAAACACTGAAATCGTAAAAATCGAGATGGCTCGAGATACGAAAGGTGGTGCTGGTCACGGAGCTACCATTATCTTTGCAGCGGAAGATGTATCTGATGCTCGTCGTGCTGTTGAGATTACTTTGGAAGCTGTAGAACGTAATTTTGGAAATGTGTACAGCAACGATGCGGGTCATATTGAATTACATTACACTGCTCGGGCTAGCCAAGCTTTGGAGGTCGGCTTTACGGCACCTGTTGGCAAATCTTTTGGAATTATCGTTGGCGCACCGGCGGCAATCGGTTTAGTAATGGCAGATACTGCTGTGAAGACAGCTGATGTAGATGTAGTAACATTCGCAAGCCCTGATAAAGGAACTGCCCGTTCTAACGAAATCATCGTTTCTATCACTGGAGACTCCGGGGCAGTGAAACAATCATTATTAAGTGCACAAGATGTAGGTTTGGCAGCTTTGGAAACTTTAGGTGGTAAAGCTGCTTCATCATCAACACCTACCCTTGTTTAAGAAGGGAAGACATCATAAGTGACGGAGACCCTAAATAGAAATCAACTTGAAACCCTGGTGAAAGAGTTAATGACACGTATGGGATCAACACCCACAGAAGAAGACCAAGAGTTAGGCATATCGGTGGGGATCTCCAATCGACATATTCATCTTTGTCAAGAGGATGTCGAAGCGCTTTTTGGTTCAGGGTATCAGCTGACAATTAAAAAATGGTTGAAACAGCCTGGACAATACGCAACGGCAGAAACAGTCACCATCGTAGGACCTAAAGGAAGTCTGGCTAACGTTCGCGTTTTAGGCCCGACTCGAGAAAAATCACAATTAGAAATTTCGAAAACCGACAGTTTTGCTCTGGGAGTGAAAGCACCCATCAATGAGTCTGGCGATTTAACTCACGCTGGTGCCGTTTGCGTTTTAGGCCCTAAAGGCATGGTGACCTTAAAGCAAAATGTGATCGTTGCTAAGCGCCACATTCATATGAGTCCAATGGATGCAGCGAAATTTAATGTAGTTCATAAACAACTGGTGGCGATTAAAACTTCTGGAGAGCGGGAAATGATTTTCATGGATACAGTGATACGCGTCGATGACAATTTTCGTTTGGAGTGCCACTTGGATACCGATGAAGCCAATGCTGCCAGTTTAAAAAATGGCAGTAAAGTTACTATCATCGACAATTTGTGAGGTGAAGTATCTTGTCTAAAGAACTAATCGAGGCGATTTATCAAATTTTAGCGGAACGGCAAGCCGCGGTTTTAAAAAATGTTTTAGTAATTGTCTTTGGCTGTAATCACAATGAAGATCAAATCATGCATCTGCTAAAAAATCAGCGAGAAGATTGCCACTTCACCATATTGTTCTCAGCTAAACGTTGCTTTGTCTCTGAGACGAGCAGTTGGGAGCAGATAGGTGAGAAAGAGGATGCCTTTCAGTTGTTACAAGCAGGGAGGCTGAAAGAGTTTGATACCGTCTTGGTACCATTTATGACCCGTAACTCATTGGCAAAAACAGTTTATGGAATAGCAGATTCTGGTGAATTAACTGTCTTACAGCATGCTTTCTTAATGGGGAAAGAAGTGATTATTTCCAACCACGGATTTCGTTTAGACACCGATCATGCCGTATACAATGGATTGGATAAAAATCCATTTATTTTCCAACAAGTCCAAGAACACGAGGAGTTGCTGAAAAAAATGGGTGCAAAAGTCGGTGATCTACAAACCTTTAAAGGATTGTTGGAAGCGAGCATTGGTAAGGCAACAAAAGTGGTAACTTGGGAAAAATCACAAGGAGATAAACGGATCATCACGCAACAAGATCTAAAAAAAAATCCTGATATGACTATTCCTGAAGGTGCTATCTTGACAGATTTAGCCAAAGAGCAAATCAAAAAAAATAAAGCATAATAAAGCACACTATACTAGAGGGGGATTTAGATGACTGAATTCGATAAGGATTTGCAGTCGATCCAAGAGGCTCGGTTGGTGATTGCAGCGGCGAAAAAAGCTCAGCAGCAGTTAGCAGAAATGAGCCAGAAACAAATCGATCAAATCGTAGATAATATTGCCAAACGGGCGTATGAACAAGCTGCCTATTTAGCAGAATTAGCTCATAAAGAAACCGGTTTCGGAAAAACCGAAGATAAAATCATAAAGAATAAGTTTGCCAGTAAGACAGTTTTAGACTCCATCAAGGATATGAAGACGGTAGGCATACTCAAAGATGACAAGGTCAATCAGGTAATGGAAGTGGCAGTGCCTATGGGGGTTGTAGCCGGACTAATTCCTTCAACAAATCCAACTTCTACTACTATCTACAAAGCAATAATTGCCATTAAAGCTGGTAATAGTATTGTCTTTTCCCCGCACCCAGGTGCCAAAGGAGCAATTCTAGAAACAGTGAAAATCATTAAAAGCGCAGCTATTGAAGCTGGAGCACCAGAAGGCACCATTGGTACTTTAAGCATTTTGACGATGCAAGGAACTTCAACATTGATGAAGCATCCAGATATCGCAGTGATCTTAGCTACTGGTGGAGAAGCAATGGTGAAAGCTGCCTATAGTTCCGGTAATCCTGCAATCGGGGTTGGTCCGGGTAACGGTCCAGCCTTTATTGAACGAACTGCAGATCCCGCGACAGCAGTTGCCATGATTATTGATAGTAAGACCTTTGATAATGGCGTAATTTGTGCATCAGAACAGTCTGTAGTAGTGGAAACTGTTAATGCCGATGCAGTCATTAGTGAATTCAAACGGCAAGGAGGCTACTTTTTAACAGCGGACGAAAGTGAAAAGCTTGCTAAATTTATCCTGCGGGCGAATGGCACCATGAATCCGCAAATTGTCGGGAAGACAGCAGTGAAAATCGCTGAGATGGCTGGGTTTTATGTACCAGAGAGTACGACAGTATTGTTGTCACGACAAACAGATGCTAGTAAGTCTAATCCTTATGCTCGGGAAAAACTTTGTCCAATTTTAGCTTTTTATGTAGAAGAAAGCTGGTTGGCTGCTTGTGAACGTTGTATTGAAATTTTACACATCGAAGGGGCAGGTCATACCTTATGTATCCATTCCCGTGATGAGGCAGTCATTAAAGAATTTATTTTACGTAAGCCAGTTTCACGGCTGTTGGTGAATGCACCAGGAGCACTTGGAGGAATTGGCGGGGCTACTAATATTGCACCCGCTTTGACTTTAGGCTGCGGTGCTGTTGGGGGTAGTTCAACCTCTGACAATATTACGCCAATGAATCTCTTAAATATCAGAAAAGCAGCTTATGGAGTTCGCAGTCTTGCGGATATTCGGCAGCTGTTCAATGATGATTCAGCTGCACCTGTCACGCCAGCGTGTCGTAGTGGGGTCAATGCGGTAGATACTACAAATGTTATTCAAGATGAAAATGTTAGACGTCTGATCCAACTAGCTTTAGAAAAACTACAACAGGGGTAAGGGGGCTACTGATGAAAAATTTTAAAATTAAGCCTACCGTTGTCTTCGACACAACAATTCAAGAATACTTTGCCACTTTGACCTCTAAAAGTGTCTTTGTGGTGGCAGACCCTATGATGGAAAAGTTGGGCATTGTAGATCAAATAAAAAAATCCTTAGACAGTAGGCACATACCTGTTACTGTTTTCAGTGAAATCACCCCGGATCCAAAGGTTGAGACCATTGCTAAAGGCTTGGCCATCATGAACGGAATCCAGCCAGAGCATTTGGTAGCCATCGGTGGCGGTTCAGCTATTGATGCTGCTAAAGGAATACTTTTGGGGAATTATAAATTATCCACTGATTATGAAGCACCAATATTGATTGCGATTCCTTCCACTAGCGGAACTGGTAGTGAAGTGACATCTTTTACGGTAATCACCAATGGAGAGGAAAAGACAGCCTTTGTCGATGAACGTCTGATTCCAAATATAGCTTTACTGGATGTGGAGTTAGTGAAATCAGTGCCAGTCAGTGTCACTATCGATACCGGTATGGATGTGTTGACGCATGCTATAGAAGCATATGTCTCCACTGATGCTAATAGCTTTACCGACGCATTAGCGGAAAAAGCTGTTCAAATGGTTTTTGAGAATTTACCAAAGCTCTATCGCGATCCTAATGACTCAACTGCACGCCGCTTGATGCACGATGCATCTACGATGGCTGGCATGGCATTTACTAATGCTTCTCTGGGAATCAATCACAGTATTGCCCATGCTATTGGCGGGGTGTTCCATTTGTCTCATGGCCGAATCAATGCCGTGATTATGGCAAGGGTCATTCAGTATAATGCATCTGGTTGCCAACAAGCTGCTGCTCGTTATCAGCGCTTAGCCAAGTTAATTGGGTTACCTGCCCAAGATGCTATGTCTGGGGTGGCAGAATTGTGTTTAGCGATTCAAGTATTAAATCAGGAGTTTTGCCTACCTACTAATTTCAGAGAATTTGGTGTGGAGGAGGCAGCTTTTGTGGAAAAAGCCGATCAGATTGCTTATACGGCTTTAGCCGACGCTTGTACTCTAACTAATCCTCGAAAACCAGATCATGAAAGTCTTAAAGACTTGTACTTAAGTATGGGGTAAGCCCATAGAGGTAGCTGAATTGCGCCAATCAGTTGTGGTTGACACCATAATTTAATACGCAAAGTCTGTCTTATTGCAGACTTGCATATTCAACAACCGTAAAAAATAAAAGGAAGTGTTGAAATGTCGAAAAAATTGACAGGCGAATGTCTCGCCGAGTTTTTAGGCACAATGTTATTCGTACTTATTGGGATTGGTTCAGTAGCCGTTCTCGTAGCCACACAAACGGAAGTGAGCTACTGGGAATTAGCCATCGTCTGGGGCTTAGCGGTTTCACTAGGGGTATTTATTTCAGCTTTTGTTTCAGGTGGGCATGTAAATCCAGCCGTAACTATCGGTCTGGCAGCTTGGAAGAAATTTCCGTGGGCAAAAGTTGTACCATATGTGGTGTCTCAAATATTGGGGGCTTTTGCAGCAGCAGCAGTTGCTTATGGCTTGTTTGCCAGTAACATCAAAGTTTTCGAAGAGGCCAATAATATCCTACGAGGAACTGCTGAAAGTACGGCTTCTGCAGGGATTTTCGCGACATTCCCAGGTGCAAACGTATCATTGCTTAATGGATTTTTCGTGGAATTTGTTATCACGGGAATCTTGATGCTCGTTGTTCTTTCTGTCACCGATAGTACTAATGGTGCGGCCCCAACAGGTGGCTTGGCCATAGTCATGATTGGATTAACAGTAGCAGTTTGCGGATTAGCTTTCGGTACTTTGACTGGATTTGCTATGAACCCAGCGCGGGATTTTGGTCCACGACTGTTCACTATGATTGCAGGTTGGGGTACCGCATCATTGGGAACTAATCTTTATGGACTGATTGTTCCAATCTTTGGTCCAATCTTCGGCGCGATTTTCGTCGGAGGAATTTATGAGAAATTAATCAAACCTTACTACGCAGTTGAAGAAGAACCCGCAACAAACGTTGCTGAAGTTGAAATTTATGAAAACCAGGAGGAAAGACAATGACAAATATAAGTCCACGTATTGAAAAATTGATTGACCATTTATTCGCAGGAGACCCGGTAATCGAAGCCGAGCGTGCCGTCTTGGTGACAGAATCGTATCAGCAATCCGAAAATCAGCCAATTATTATCCGGCGGGCGAAAGCTTTGAAGTATATCCTGAATAAAATGACTGTAGTGATTCGTCCAGATGAATTAATTGTAGGGAACTTAACTACATCACCACGAGGAACACAAATCTTTCCAGAATTCTCCAACAAATGGTTGGAAGAAGAGTTCGACCGTATCGAAAAACGTAACGGCGATATTTTCCGAATCAGCGAAGAGACTAAGCGTGAATTATCTCAATCATTCAAATATTGGGATGGGAAAACTACCAATGAATTAGCCACTGAATTGATGGCCGCTGAAACTATCACCGCCATGGATGCTGGTGTCTTCACTGTAGGAAATTATTACTTTAATGGTGTTGGCCACATCTCTGTGGATTATAAGAAAGTTCTGACTATCGGCTTAGATGGTATCCGAAAAGAAGCCCAAGTAGAATTGGACGGTCTAGATTTAGGAGACCCAAATGCTATAGAGAAAAGCCATTTCTTGGAAGCAGTCTTGATTTCTGTGGAAGCCGTGATTACTTATGCACATCGCCTAGCTGATAAAGCCGAGCAAGAAGCGAGCGGTTGTTTTGATCCAAAACGTCAACAAGAATTGCAGACGATTGCAGTAAACTTGCGACGAGTACCAGAATATCCAGCACAAAACTTGTATGAAGCTCTGCAGTCTTTCTGGATCATTCAAGCCGTGATTCAAATCGAATCTAATGGTCATTCGATCTCACCAATGCGTTTTGATCAATATGTTTATCCATTCTGGCAATCAGATGTAGAAGGCGGAAAAATCTCTGAAGACTTCGCTCAAGAATTGCTTGACTGTCTATGGGTGAAATTCAATGATGTCAACAAAATTCGTGATGAGGCTTCAACTAAAGCATTCGGGGGCTACCCAATGTTTCAAAATCTGATAGTTGGTGGACAAGATTCTCGCGGTCTAGATTCGACTAATCCATTATCTTTTGCCTGCTTGGAAGCGACACGTCATACAAAATTACCACAACCATCCATTTCTATCCGAGTATGGAATAAATCACCAGAAGTCTTGTTGCACAAAGCCGGCGAAATTTCACGGATGGGTCTTGGGATGCCAGCTTATTACAGTGATGAGGTCATTATTCCAGCTTTGGAAAACCGCGGCATTTGCTTAGAAGACGCTCGTGATTATGGCATTATCGGCTGTGTGGAACCACAAGTTGGCGGGAAAACAGAAGGTTGGCATGATGCAGCATTCTTCAATATTCCAAAAGTCTTGGAATTAACCTTGAACAATGGATATTGTGGAACGACAAAAGTGGGCTTACAAACAGGTCGAGCAGAAGACTTCACCAGCTATGAACAATTGGAAGCAGCCTTCAAGCAACAATTGGCTTACTTCGTGAAATTACTGATCAATGCTGACAACGCTGTGGATGTGGCTCATGGCAAACGCACACCATTGCCATTCTTATCTTCTATGGTAGCAGACTGTATTAGTAAAGGAAAATCACTACAAGAAGGTGGCGCGAAATATAATTTTACTGGACCTCAAGGTGTCGGTATTGCCAACTGTGGGGATGCATTATTAGCTATTAAGAAAATTGTTTTTGAAAAGAATGAATTGACTTTACCAGAACTTACCAATGTATTGGCAAGCAACTTCGGCCGAGGAACAGCCGTTACGCCAGCTGCCCCAAGTATCGATGCGAGCGACTTGTCGCAAATGAGCAGTGATCAATTGGTTAACCTATTGCAAAACTTATTGGCAGATAACAAAGTTACAGCATCAGCAGCTACCACTGCCATTGCCAATAAAGACGGGGAATATGTACGTCAATTATTGATTAATGGAGTACCAAAATTTGGGAATGATAATGACGAGATTGACTACTTAGTTCGTGACGTTGCTTTGTCTTATTGTCAAGAAGTTCAAAAATATACGAACCCTCGTGGCGGGACGTTCCAACCAGGACTATACCCAGTATCAGCCAATGTATCAATGGGGCTTGGAACCGGCGCTTCCGCAGATGGTCGTTTCGCTGGCGAACCTTTAGCCGATGGTGTATCACCAACTTCTGGTCGGGATACGAATGGTCCAACAGCAGCAATGAACTCTGTTGCGAAATTAGATCACCATATCGCTTCTAACGGAACATTATTGAACCAAAAATTCCATCCATCAGCAGTTGCTGGGGAAGAAGGCTTGCGTAATTTATCAGCCTTGGTTCGCGGATACTTTGAACAAAAAGGAATGCACGTGCAGTTTAACGTAATCAGCCGTGAAATCTTGCAAGATGCGCAAAAGAA
>Ga0194138_10001344_pt1 | contig 11759 bp, 11 predicted proteins | sample TARM_MetaG_T2_14_FD_134022 | JGI IMG/M metagenome (GOLD analysis project Ga0194138, IMG submission 134022) | Freshwater microbial communities from Pennsylvania, USA, analyzing microbe dynamics in response to fracking - TARM_MetaG_T2_14 (version 2) | ecosystem: Environmental > Aquatic >...
GATGAGATCGATCGGTTGCCCTTGTTCGGACAAGCGGGTCATGGCGGAGAAAATCATGCGGTGCGGACGACTGTAGAAGTCATGGGCCGACACCCGCTCCGCCACCCGGTCCCAGGCTTCATTGTCCAGCATCAGACCGCCCAGTACGGATTGCTCAGCCTCGAACGAATGAGGCGGCATCTTGAGCTGTTCGAGTCGCGGATCTTTCTTGCTGGAGGAGGAAGGCTGCGCCATTACGACTAACACCGAATCTGGAGAGGGCAGCCATTATCGGCCTTTTTCGCCGCTTCGAAAAGTCCTGTGCCGATTCGATGGCCGAAAACTCTCCCTCAGCGCTGCCGTCACCCAAGACCGCAGGAGTGCAGATGCTCGTCGCCGATTTTTTCGTTGCTAAAATCGCGTCGTCCTATGCGCAAGGATGTTATTCACCATGGCATACGCCGAATCATCTCGAAATGTGGAAAAAGGTAGGAATCAACACCTTCCCCAACAAGGGCAGACAGTGCAACGTCATCTTAATCGGAAAAACCGAACAGGATGCCATGGACAAACAGAATTGACAGCGGAGCTACGCTCCGTAGCATGGGTAACGTCATTCCAACCCACAGGGCAAATTCGATGAAAAAATTATGGACCTTCTTCGGTGTGTTTTTAGTGAGCCTGACGCTCGCACTGACTGCCGCAGATGCCAATGCCGCCAAGTTCGGAGGCAAGCGCTCTTTTGGCAAGAGTTATCGCACCGCCCCGGCTCCACAGGCTCAACCGGTGAATACCGCCAAACCAGGGGTGAACCAACCCGCGGCCGGCGCCGCTAAAAAAGGGATGCTGGGCGGTTTAATGGGTGGCCTATTAGCGGGTGGTCTGCTGGCCTGGATGTTCGGTAGCGGAGCCTTTGAAGGGCTGCAAATCATGGACATGCTGATCATGGCCGGCGTTGCCTTCTTGGCCTTCAAGCTATTCCGCAGCATGAGCCAGGCAAAAAATGGGGCTATGGCCCGACAACCAGCCGCCGCGTATTCGCCTGCAGGCTCGGTGCCACCGACCCCATCGCCAGCATTTAATCGCGATGCTGATAGTGCGGCCCCGCAAGCCAGCACCGGCTTTAACAACGATGTGCCGTTTAATCTGCCCGCTGGTTTTGATTTGCAGCAGTTCCTCAATGGCGCTCGGGATCACTATCGCACCTTGCAAGAGGCCTGGAATCGTAACGACTTCAGCAAGATCCAGGAGTACGTCACGCCAGAACTCTACAATGGCCTGGTTGAGGAGCGGAAGAATTATGCGGGTGAGCAACACACTGACGTGATGTTTGTCGATGCCGAACTGGTTCGTGCCGAGCACAATCCAAATCTGGCGCAAATCAGTGTCCAGTTCAAAGGCCGCTATCGCGATGAGGTCGAAGGCATTGAAGAAGATATCGCCGAAGTCTGGCATCTGGAGCGGGATCTGCGCACCGCCAACGCTCCCTGGCTCATCGTCGGTATCGAGCAATAATCGCAGGACTAATCTGGCGCAGAGCACATCGGCGCACAGATAAGACAGAGGCGGCCTAAGCCGCCTCTGCTTTTATGCCTCTCATCGCTATTTTAACAGCGCCAACAAGACACCGGCCGCCACGGCTGAACCCAGAACGCCCGCCACATTCGGACCCATGGCATGCATCAATAAGAAGTTATGGGGATCCACCTCCTGCCCTACCTTATTCGAAACCCGCGCCGCCATCGGGACAGCCGAAACCCCGGCCGAGCCGATAAGTGGATTGATTTTATCCTGACAGACGCAGTTCATCAGCTTGGCCATCAGAACACCCGCTGCCGTCCCCATCGCAAAGGCCAGGGCTCCCAGCACCAGAATACCGAGAGTTTGCAGGTTCAGAAACTTATCCGCAGAGAGTTTGGAACCGACGCCGAGCCCCAAAAAAATAGTGACGATATTGATGAGTTCATTCTGTACCGTATGAGATAACCGCTCCACCACACCGGACTCACGAAACAGATTGCCCAGACAAAACATACCAATCAAGGGCGAAGCGGCAGGCAAAAACAGGACACACAGTCCAAGCACCAGCATCGGGAACAGGATCTTCTCCCGCTTACTCACCACCCGGAGTTGTACCATGCGGATTTTACGCTCTTCCACATTGGTCAAAGCCCGCATAATCGGCGGCTGAATGATGGGTACCAGTGCCATATAGGAATACGCGGCGACCGCAATAGCGCCAAGTAGATCCGGAGCCAGGCGACTGGTCAGAAAAATCGCGGTTGGGCCATCCGCACCACCGATAATGGCGATGGAGGCCGCCTCCTTGAGGGTGAAGGCAAAGCCCGGTAACTCATTCAAGGCGACAGCACCCAACAGAGTGGCGAAGATGCCGAACTGCGCAGCCGCCCCCAGCAACAGAGTTTTCGGGTTGGCAATCAGAGCACCAAAGTCGGTCAAGGCGCCGACACCGAGAAAAATCAGGAGTGGGAAAACGCCGGAGGCAATACCGACCTCATAGATGTAATAGAGCAATCCACCGGGCTCATTGAATCCACCATTGGGGATGTTGGCCAGAATGGCACCAAAGCCTATGGGTAATAACAACAAAGGCTCGAACTGGCGCACTATTGCCAGATAAAGCAAGAGACAGCCCACGGCTATCATCACCAGCTGCTGCCACTGGAAATTAGCCAGTCCGGTGTCTTGCCACAAGATCAATAAGCCATCCATCTCCACCCCTTATCGCCCTGCTAGCGGCGAGTTGACTCCAACGGCATAAACCCGGCCAGCGTGGCACCCTGCGCAATCAAATCGCCCGGCTGCACATGGTAGCGGTGCAAGATCCCGGCACAAGGAACCCGGATCTCGGCCTCCATCTTCATGGCCTCCATCACCAGCAGCACAGCGCCTTCCTGCAACGTTTGCCCGGGTTCCGCAATCAGTTTGACAATGGTGCCGGCTAACGGAGCCGGGAAAGGAGTCTCTGCGTTCGCAGATACTGGTTGGGGGGCTGAAAGCTTATCCAAAGGAATAGCTTGTACGGCCAGCAACGCACCCTCTGGTGCTACGTCAACGCGGTACAGGACTCCATCCACACGAACGTCGTAACGTGCCGCAGTGGCTGCTGCAGACGCCGGAGCCGTGTTTACTGGTACTGGAGCTATCGATGGTTCAGGTTTATTGACGCATCCGGGCATAGGTTCAAAAAAAGATGGATCATCGCGATGGCGGAAGAACTTAACAGCTACCTGAGGGAATAACGCATAGGTTAAACGGTCATCCTCATTCAGGCTCGTCGCCTCAATACCGGCTTTTTCTGCCTCCCGTAATAATTCAGCGCCCAATCGTTCCCACTCCGGCGGTAAGAGATCCGCAGGACGGCAGGTTATCGGCTCGGCTCCCTGCAGAACTCTCGCCTGCAGCACAGCATTGAGAGGCGCAGGTGCCGCACCATACTCGCCTTTCAGAATGGCAGCCGTTTCCTTGGTAATGGTTTTATAACGCTCTCCGGCCAGCACATTCAGCACCGCCTGAGTGCCCACGATCTGCGACGTTGGCGTCACCAGAGGTATGTATCCCAAGTCGGCTCGGACTCTGGGGATCTCGGCTAGCACCTCATCTAGACGATTGGCAGCCCCCTGCTCTTTCAGCTGGGCCTCCATATTGGTTAACATGCCCCCAGGCACTTGTGCCAGCAGGATCCGGGAATCGACACCACGCATGGCACCTTCAAATTGCGCATATTTTTTACGGATATCGCGGAAATAGGTGGCGATCTCTTCCAGTAAGGTCAAATCCAGCCCGGTGGCATAGGGACTTCCCTCAACCATGGCCACCACGGTTTCAGTGGGCGAATGGCCATAGGTCATACTCATGGTTGAGATAGCGGTATCCAGAATATCCACACCGGCATCAATGGCCTTCATATGGGTTGGCAGACTCAGACCCGTAGTGGCGTGACAATGTAGTGCCAGCGGCAAATCAACCTCCGCCTTGATAGCCCGGATCAGCGTCTCTGCCTCGAAAGGCTTCAAGAGTCCCGCCATATCCTTGATGCACAGGGAGTGACACCCCAAGTCTTGCAATCTCTTGGCAAGATCGACCCAGTCCTGCATCTGGTGCACCGGGCTTGTGGTGTAGCAGAGCGTACCTTGGGCATGAGCACCGACCTCGAGGGTAGCCTGTACCGCACACTGCAGATTCCGTACATCGTTCATCGCATCAAAGATACGAAACACATCCATACCATTGTGATGGGCCCGCTCCACAAAATGGCGCACCAAGTCATCTGCATAATGGCGGTAACCCAGTAGGTTCTGCCCCCGCAACAACATCTGCTGAGGAGTCTTCGGCATTAATTTTTTGAGCTCGCGCAGGCGAATCCAGGGATCCTCTCCCAGATAGCGGATGCAAGAATCGAAGGTTGCACCACCCCATGATTCGATGGACCAGAAACCAACCTGATCCAGCTTACCGGCAATTGGTAGCATATCGGCAAGCCGCAATCGGGTTGCCAGGAGCGACTGGTGGGCATCTCGAAGCACAACTTCGGTAATCGCTAGTGGTTTCTTCATGATTGATGCTCCGGGTGGTCGGTGGCTGAATGCTGGGTCTGATGACGATGAATAGCGGCGCTGATGGCCGCCACAATAGCGGGAGAAGGCGAATCGGCCAGGAGCGGTTCTCCCAACGTCATGGAGGTTGGTGGTTCGCGCGGGGTCTCGCGCGCTACCCAACCCAGCGCCTTAATCGCCAGTACCATGATCCCGAGCAACAGATAGACAAAGCCCATCCCCAGCACCAGCAGCTTGAAAGCCTCAACCATCATTCCCGATCCTGTTGCCATCATTTCCTCCCAAATGCCGCACGGACGGCATAGGACTCGATATCCACTACTGAAATCTAGTTGATGAGCATGGGAAAAAGCGGGCGATCTTCACAGAGAGAAAAAGAGTAAGCAGAATGCATAGTTAAAACAGGAGATAAAAAAACGGGCCCTCGCTAGAGGGCCCGTTTTTAAAAGATGGTGCATCCGAGAGGATTCGAACCTCTGACCACTCGGTTCGTAGCCGAGTACTCTATCCAGCTGAGCTACGGATGCAAGAGTGTGAAACTGTGTAACTTATATAGAAAATGGTGCATCCGAGAGGATTCGAACCTCTGACCACTCGGTTCGTAGCCGAGTACTCTATCCAGCTGAGCTACGGATGCATGAGTAAGGTAAACAAAAATGGTGCATCCGAGAGGATTCGAACCTCTGACCACTCGGTTCGTAGCCGAGTACTCTATCCAGCTGAGCTACGGATGCACTATGCAATGGCGGTGAGGGAGGGATTCGAACCCTCGATGCGGCTTTTGACCGCATGCTCCCTTAGCAGGGGAGTGCCTTCAGCCTCTCGGCCACCTCACCGTTGCGGGTGCAGATATTACTGTGCGGGGAAAATATGTCAAACCTTTTTTCCCCACAACTCTCTGTTCGCACAGCAATTAGGCAGATTGAGCATGAGTTATGCTAGGAGAGGAAAAAACGACCTAAGACCAACCATCAACATGGTACTAAAACAAAGGCGGCCCAGTGGCCGCCTTTTGTATCAGTAATTACCTTCTGCGCCGGTATCATCGCCTTTCTCGGCTTGAATACGCATATAAATTTCTTCGCGATGAACGGATACTTCTTTTGGCGCATTCACACCAATCCGAACCTGATTACCTTTCACGCCCAGAACAGTCACCGTTACGTCGTCACCAATCATCAGGGTTTCACCCACACGACGTGTCAAAATCAGCATTCAGTTGCTCCTTGGTTCCCATGGAACAGATTATTGAATAGTCATTATCTCTGATAATGCAGAAAAAAATAAGCTCTATCTAGCACCGCATCTCATCAGTCACCAGCTCCAGTCCAATAAAGGCCTGCTGTAATGCCTGGACCGCAGATTCAACATCCGCCTCTGCGATCAGCACAGAGATAGTCTGCTCAGACGTTGTAACCGAATCAACTCGAATATTCAGTACCGCCAACGCAGTAAGCACGACATCCATGATACCGGGTTGCAGCCAAAGAGCAGGTCCACTCATCGAAAGTCTGGCAATTGCCTGGTTCGTCTGAATACGCGCATCCCCCCACCTTGGCACCAGTTGTTCGAGTATAGCCAGCGCTGGCTGATAGTCATCCTGATGAACCATAAAGCTGAAACTCGCTCTGCCATCATCCTGAGCATTTAGTGCCATGGCATCCACACCGATCCGAGCCTCGACCAGGGGATGCAGAATCAAAGCCGTTGTTTCCGGACTATTCGGCACCCCAGAGAGAACAAACTGGCACTCATCACGCACGACAGCAAGCGTGGATAAAACAGGCATAGATTTAGATTCGAGGACATCGGACATCAGGAACTCTTGGATAATACCAATAGATGGAGTAGCAGTTGCAGGGGCGTTGATCCGGGCTAGTGACGCACAGATCGTCCCATGAGATATAGAGAGTTAACCAGATGATTGAGGGGCTTCCGCAGAAGCCCCTCTACACCTAGAAGCGTTACAGGCGCTCTTCCAACCAGGGGATCACACGTTCCAGTGCAGCAGGTAAAGCTTGGGGCTCGGTACCACCAGCTTGCGCCATATCGGCACGGCCACCGCCCTTACCCCCGACTTGCTGCGCAACCAGATTGACCAAGTCTCCGGCTTTCACCTTGCTGGTCAAATCATGGGTCACCCCGGCAATCAAACTGACTTTGCCGTCCGCAACGGTGGCCAGCAGCAAGACACCGGATTGCAGGCGGTTCTTCAGTTCATCCAGAGTGGTACGCAGGCTCTTGGGATCGACACCTTCCAACTCGGCAACCAGGACTTTCTGCCCATTGATTTGCACCACCTGGGTCAGCAGGTTAGCTCCCGCGTGTGCCGCCAGCTTGGCCTTGAGTTGTTCGAGCTCCCGCTCCAGAGAACGGGTGCGGTCCATCACCTGGCGCACTTTGGCGGCAATGGAGAATTGATCGCCCTTGACCAGGGAGGCAGTCTCATCGATCTGCTCGCCTAACTGGTGCAAGTAGTCGATCGCGACCTGTCCGGCTACGGCTTCAATCCGGCGAATACCGGCGGCCACACCACTTTCGGCGATGATCTTGAAGAAACCAATATCCCCGGTGCGAGATGCATGAGTCCCACCACACAGCTCGGTGGAGAAATCACCCATGCCGACCACACGCACTTCGTCGTCATACTTTTCGCCAAACAATGCCATAGCACCGCTCTGCTTGGCATCATCTACCGACATCAGACGGGTTTCGATCGGGTGATTCTTCCGGATCTCGGCATTCACCAGCTCCTCGACCCGACGAATGGTCGCCATGGTCAGAGGCTCGAAGTGCGAGAAGTCAAAGCGCAGACGCTCAGGGCCAACTTGCGACCCCTTCTGCGCCACATGCTCACCGAGCACTTTGCGCAATGCAGCATGCAGCAAATGGGTGACAGAGTGATGGGCTGCCGTCGCCAGACGACGCTCGCCATCCACCTCAGCCAGAACCAAATCGCTCAGCTTGAACTGTCCGCGTTCCACATAACCCTTGTGGGCGATGGCCTGACCCAGTTTGATGGTGTCGGTGACGGCGAAGACGTTATCGCCATGATGCAGCAGGCCTGCATCCCCCAACTGACCACCCGATTCAGCATAGAAGGGGGTGTTGGCCAGGATCACCAGCGCCTCATCCCCTTCGAGGATGGTCTCCACCTCGGCATCCTGTTTGATAAGACCGGTAATAGTTTCTTGTGCGGTCAGATGCTCATATCCGGTGAATTGGCTGGTCTGTTCAATCTTGAGGCGTTTGTTGTAGTCAACGGCAAAATTCGAAGCGCCCTTGCCCCGCTCACGCTGCTTTTCCATCTCACTCTGAAAGCCGGCTTCATCGATGCTGTAGTCGCGATCTCGCACCACATCGGCGGTTAAATCCGCCGGAAAGCCATAGGTGTCATACAGCTTGAACACCACTTCACCGGGCACCACCTTGGCGTCACCCAGGGAAGACAGAGCCTCTTCGAGCAGCGCCAGGCCCCGATCCAGGGTACGCACAAACTGCTCTTCTTCCTGCTTGAGTACACGCTCGATAACCGGCTGTTGACTATGCAATTCCGGATAAGCATCTCCCATCTGCTGTGCCAATTCGGCTACCAGACGATAGAAAAATACCTCTTGCGCTCCCAGCTTGCGGCCATGACGTACGGCGCGACGGATAATACGCCGCAGCACATAACCTCGCCCTTCATTGGAGGGCATGACTCCATCAGCAATCAGGAAGGCACAGGAGCGGATATGGTCCGCAATCACGCGTAAGGATTTATTCGCCAAGTCCTCGATCCCGACAACGGCCGCAACCTGTTTGATCAGCGCCTGGAAGATGTCAATTTCATAGTTGGAGTGGACACCCTGCATGATGGCGGAGATGCGTTCAATCCCCATCCCAGTATCGACCGAAGGCTTTGGCAACGGCTCCATCACGCCATCAGCCTGACGGTTGAACTGCATGAACACCACGTTCCAGATCTCGATGAAACGATCACCATCCTCCTCAGCAGAGCCAGGAGGACCGCCCCAGATATCGGCACCGTGGTCGTAGAAAATTTCGGTGCAAGGGCCGCAAGGGCCTGTGTCACCCATCTGCCAGAAGTTATCGGATGCATAGGGGGCACCCTTATTGTCACCGATGCGGACGATCCGCTCCGCTGGTACGCCGATCTCCTTGGCCCAGATGTCATAGGCCTCGTCATCGGTGGCGTAAACGGTAACCAACAATTTTTCTTGTGGCAGCTTCAACACCGAGGTTAAAAAACGCCACGCAAAGGTAATGGCGTCACGCTTGAAATAATCGCCGAAACTGAAATTACCCAGCATTTCGAAGAAGGTATGGTGGCGAGCCGTATAACCGACGTTATCCAGATCGTTGTGCTTACCACCGGCACGCACACAGCGTTGTGACGAAGCGGCACGGTTATAGGAGCGGATGTCGCTACCTAAAAACACATCCTTAAACTGGTTCATCCCGGCATTGGTAAACAGCAGCGTCGGGTCGTTGTGGGGTACCAGCGAACTGGAAGCCACAACTTGGTGGCCTTCGGAGCGAAAATACTCGAGAAACGCGGTGCGGATCTCTGATGTCGACATGTACATGAATAAACCTGCTTGGTTCTGAAATGGGGTTGGCGCTTAACCGCCATAATTTAAGAGTTATCCCGCCCAAAGTAAAACCATGTACAGGAAAAGGAAGGGAAGAGAGCGTAATTGGCGGTAGTTTGACGATTAAATGCAGTCGTCTGCGCTGGACAGTGCGCCATCAGCGCACAGAGTCGGGCGCCTATGCCGATGCAGACAACAACGGCTTATTCTTCATCGCTCGGGGTCAAGGCATAGCGGGCCTGCTCGGAGGTAAAGCCTCGGCGTTGTAGAAAAGCAAGCAGCTTCCCGCGCGCCACCCGGTCTAATATGGCCGGTTCGTTGACTTTACGCACAGCCTGCTGCTTAGCCATCGCAAACCAATCGATCTCGCAGGCCTCCAACGCCAGCTTGATTGGTTCAGCCGATAACCCTTTGAATCGGAGCTCTTGCATCACCCGCATCGGCCCGTAACCACGGCTGGCGCGGGAGCGGATAAACACTGCCATCATCCGCGCCTCATTCAACCAATCCAGCGCCCGGCAGCGCTCGATCACCACCGCCAGAATGGTGGCAGGATACTCGTCCCCCAGCTTTCTGCGGATCTCTTGCTCACTGTATTCACGGCGGGCCAACAGACGCATGACCCTGGACAAGGCCTGCTTATATTCAACGGTCGTCTGCGCCTGGTCCGTCTCACCGGGAAACGACGTGGTCAACAGATCCTCTTTTTCTTCAGGGTTCAAACCTGCACTCCATGGTAAAAGCTCTATAAACAATCAGGCCGACATAATGTCGGCCTGATGGATTGAATTACAGCGCTTCTTCGTCGTACGCCAGGTCATCTTTTTCTTCGGCACTCGGCGTAAAGACTTCGGCCTCAACGACAGGCTTAGCACCCTCCTTGTTCAACAACAAGGCTCGAAGCTGCTGCTCAATTTCATTTGAAACCGCCAGATTTTCTTGCAGGAACTTCATGGCGTTTGCCTTGCCCTGACCAATCTTCTCCCCTTTATAGGCGTACCAAGCACCTGATTTGTCGATCAGTTTACACTTGACTCCCAGATCCACCAGCTCGCTCTCCTTGGAGATCCCAGCACCATACATGATCTGGAAATCAGCCTGCTTGAACGGCGGTGCCACCTTGTTCTTCACCACCTTGACGCGAGTCTCGTTGCCGACAATCTCGTCGCCATCCTTGATGGCGCCGGTGCGACGAATATCCAAACGCACCGAGGCATAAAACTTAAGGGCGTTACCGCCTGTAGTAGTTTCCGGGTTACCGAACATCACGCCAATTTTCATCCGGATCTGGTTGATGAAAATCACCAAACAGTTGGCATTCTTGATGTTGGCCGTCAGTTTGCGCAGAGCTTGCGACATCAGACGCGCCTGCAAACCAACATGGGTATCACCCATCTCGCCTTCAATTTCTGCCTTCGGTGTCAATGCTGCCACTGAGTCAATGATGACCACATCGACCGCACTAGAGCGGACCAGCATGTCACAGATTTCCAGCGCCTGTTCACCCGTATCCGGTTGTGACACCAGCAGATCGTCAACCTTCACACCCAATTTTGCGGCATAAATTGGGTCGAGCGCATGTTCGGCATCGATAAAAGCACAGGTTTTGCCCATCTTCTGAGCTTCGGCGATGGTCTGCAGGGTTAGCGTGGTTTTGCCAGAGGATTCTGGGCCAAAAATCTCCACCACTCGTCCACAGGGCAGACCACCAATCCCGAGAGCGATATCCAACGACAGTGAACCGGTCGAGATGGTTTCCACATCCAGAATCTGATTATCTCCCAGACGCATAATGGAACCTTTACCAAACTGCTTTTCGATCTGACCGAGCGCTGCGGCTAAGGCCTTTTGCTTGTTTTGATCCATGCTAATCTCCGCCGAAGGCTGATTCACTGACACTGAAGTTGATAGAAGAAGTATACTGTTTGCTTATACAGTATCAAGTAAATTTTACTGTATAAGTTTACACATGCCTTGCAACGCGATCTCGATTGCCTGCTCGCGGACTTGCCGCCGGTCGCCGATTAGGTGAAAACACTCCGTCACCAGCGTCGCGGAGGGGTCCGTACTTCGCGCCCAGGCAAACCACACGGTACCAACCGGCTTATCGACAGTGCCACCTTGCGGCCCGGCAATCCCGCTAATCGCTACGCTGATTTGAGCCACTGAATGTGTCAGGGCGCCCAACGCCATGGCACTCACCACCTCGCGACTAACAGCACCGTGAAGCAGCAAGGTACTTTCTGCCACCCCAAGCATCTGCATCTTGGCCGCATTGGTGTAGGTAATAAAACTGCGATCAAACCAGGCCGAGCTCCCGGATATATCCGTGATCGCGTAGGCAACCCCCCCACCGGTGCAGGACTCTGCCGTGGTCGCCATCAACTGATGGGCCTGCAGTTTAGTTCCCAATTGCCGCGCCCAAGTTTCTATATCTGGATTCATGCTGACCCGCTTGTCGTCGGAACGAGGACCATTATGCAACCTGGCCACTTTGCCTCGCAACCGCTGGCTCAACCCCTAGGCCGACATAAATTTATCCTATTGATTTATAATAAAAAATTAACGGCAAGCATGATATGCAGCGCACTGTAGACACAGATAGCGC
>Ga0194138_10001345_pt1 | contig 11756 bp, 9 predicted proteins | sample TARM_MetaG_T2_14_FD_134022 | JGI IMG/M metagenome (GOLD analysis project Ga0194138, IMG submission 134022) | Freshwater microbial communities from Pennsylvania, USA, analyzing microbe dynamics in response to fracking - TARM_MetaG_T2_14 (version 2) | ecosystem: Environmental > Aquatic >...
AATATAACAAGAACATTTTAATTGAAAAGTGAATACGAATTATCTAGAGTGGCTGAGAGAATAGGCTCGATGACGCCCAGCAACCTGCTATATGCGTGGTGCTAAGTCCTACATTTCAATGGAAATGAGAGATAAATAATTTAAGTCGCTTCCAATGAAGCGGCTTTTTAAATTCCTAGAAGGGCATAAAAGCCTTAAATCAAGTCGTTTGCAGATATTCATCATGAAAGGTTGTGATTATATGGACATAATCGTTCAAAAATACGGGGGGACATCGATGGCAGATGCAACCTGTATTAAGAATGTAGCGCAGAAAGTAATTCGCGCTAAAAAAAGTGGCAAAAAAGTAGTGGTAGTGGTTTCGGCACCTGCAGGTATGACGGATGACCTTATAAGACGCGCAAAAGAAGTGAATGACCAACCCGCTGGCAGAGAGCTCGATATGATTTTAGCAACTGGCGAGCAAGTATCAATTTCCTTATTGGCAATGGCAGTAAAACAGATGGGCGAAGAAGCGATATCCTTTACAAGTGCTCAAGTTGGCATTATCACAGATGGCAATCACAATAAAGCTAAAATAGAAGCAATTAATACTGAAAAAATTCTGCAAGAACTTGCACAAGATAAAGTTGTAATTATAGCAGGATTCCAGGGTGTCACTAAAGAACTTGAGATTACGACACTTGGGAGAGGTGGATCAGATACGTCAGCAGTGGCAATGGGTGTTGCCCTTAATGCGACGGAGGTTGAGATTTATACAGATGTAGATGGCATTTACACAGCAGATCCTAGAATTGTAAAAAACGCTCATAAAATTGAACGTATTTCTTTTGATGAAATGCTTGAAATGGCAGGTTCAGGCGCTAAGGTTTTACACCTTAGAAGTGTAGAACTTGCAGCTAAAAATAATTTGCCGATTCATTTGAGGTCATCATTTACAGATACAACAGGAACATATGTTGTAGGGGAGGATATATCAATGGAAAAAGTTTTTGTCAGAGGTGTTGCACATACTACAAACAACGCCAAAATTACCATTTCAAATGTTGAACACACGTCAAAAAATATTGCTTATATTTTTAATGAGATCTCTAAAGCAAATATTAACGTTGATGTTATCACGCAAAACTATGTGACAAAAGAACGCATTACCATTGCCTATACAGTTCCTGAAGAGGACTTTGATAAAGCGTTTGCATTAACACAAAAGATTAGCTTGAACGTTGGGTCTGACAATGTTACTGGAGATAAAAATGTAGCAAAGGTGTGCGTCATTGGTGTAGGGATGAAGAGTACACCTGGTGTTGCCGCACGTGTTTTTGAGTGTCTATCAGAAGCAAATGTTGACATTGATTTGATTTCGACATCTGACATTAATATTACATGTGTTGTGAGTGAAACCGATTATAATAAAGCTGTGCTTGCAATCCACAACACTTTTGAATTATAATAGTAAAAACTTTGTAATGTTTACTAAAACTGAATACAATCTTATTAAGAGTGGCTGAGAGACTGGCTCTATGATGCCCAGCAACCTATACCTCATCTGGTGTGTGGTGCTAATTCCTGCATTTCTATTGAAATGAAAGATAAGCTTTTATCCATAGCGCTTCATCTTTAGATGAAGTGTTTTTTTTTAGAAAATGTGCTGATAAAATGCACTGATAAAAATGTATAAGTCGTGGTAATCACATCATTTCCTAAATGGCGTTCATGCCATCATACGCGTTAACCGAGTATAGTCAATACGTTCAATGATGTGATGTCTTAATCTATAAAATATAAAACGGAGGTTATATGAAAATTAGTCAAATATTTGAGAAGAAGAAACCGGTTCTATCATTTGAAATTTTTCCACCTAAGCGTGACGGAGACCTAAATAGTATCTATAAAACAATTGATGCCTTAGCACAACTTTCGCCAGATTATATCAGTGTTACTTATGGTGCCGCAGGTTCTGAACGCAGTAATTCTACTCTTGATATGGCGTCATTTATAAAAAGAGAATACGATATCGAATCACTAGCTCACCTTACGTGTGTCTCATCGTCAAAAGATGAAATTGACCGTATTTTTGATAAATTTGAAGAAGCGAATATTGAGAATATTTTAGCTCTTCGCGGTGATTTGACAGATGAAATACGTGCGTCAGAACGCCCTTTTGAATATGCGAGTGACCTCATTTCATATATAAAAAAGACGAGATCGTTTTCAGTGGGGGCTGCCTGCTATCCAGAAGGACATGTGGAAGCGAAGAGCCGAACAGTTGACCTGATTCATTTACGTGATAAAGTGAACATGGGGGCCGATTTCTTGGTGACACAACTCTTCTTTGATAACGAAAAATTCTACGACTTTAGAAATGAAGTGAGATCTTTAGATATTGACATCCCTCTTACAGTAGGCATTATGCCTGTTCTTAATGCCAAGCAGATTCAAAGAATGGTGGCGCTGAGTGGTGCCAGCTTACCTGAGAAGTTTCAAAAGATTATGACAAAGTACGAGCATAAGCCACAAGCCCTTCACGATGCAGGGATTATATATGCATCTGAACAGTTGGTAGATTTATTGTCAAACGGAGTAGATGGGATTCATCTTTACGTTATGAACAAACCTGAAATTGCTAGACAACTGGTCAACAATGTTTCTAATGTATTAAAAGCATTGAGATAGTTGTGTGATACGACCTTAGAAAGAAGGTGACGTTAGATTGAAAATCACTGTAAAAGAAATAGCGAAACAAATAAACTGGGATGATATTAAACGCTATTTAAGTGCTAAAGGAGAGATTTCAGATGCGTGGCAGAGCTGTATCGAAGAGGTTGTCGATGAGACACTCTCACTCGTTTCACCTGTATATACAGGGGTGCATGATACGCTCATTTTAAATGACAAGAGCCTTGTTTTAAAAACATGCGGTGTGGAAATTGCTTCAAGAGATCTGGCGAGCCATTTGTCTCAGTCATCAGAAATATGGCTTGTGGTTGCGACACTTGGGCATGAAATCGAAAGAAAAATAAAATATTATTTTGCAAGCAATCCAACTAGAGGCATCATCATGGATGCCTGCGGTTCTGCGATTATAGAAGCGTATTGTGATACGATTGAAGAGCATTTGATGGAGAGCCATTCTCTATTAGACGGCAAAAAAATTGAATCTTTTACAAGTCGATTCAGCCCAGGTTATGGTGATTTAGATCTTTTCTATCAAAGAAAACTATTTGAGGTCTTTGAAATTACAAAGAAAACAGGCATCCATTTATCGACTGGAAATCTGATGTTACCACAAAAATCTGTCCTTTTTATCGTCGGAGACCGAAAAGGTGAAAGCGCTAAGGACAAAATAGGTTGTCAACATAAATGTGTAACCTGTCAATTAAAGACTTGCATTTACCGAACGGAGGTTTGATAGCGGTGTTAAAAGAAAAATTAAAAGCGCAAACATTGATATTTGATGGCGCTATGGGAACTTATTTACAGAAAAGTGGCCTTGAAGCAGGGACGTTGCCTGAAACGCTAAATTTAACAGAGCCACAGCTCATAAGAAATATTCATTTAAACTATCTAAAAGCCGGTTGTGATGTGTTAACCATCAATACCTTTGGGGCTTCGCCCTTAAAATATGAGGCGTCTGTTGAGGCTGTAGTCGAAGCTGCAGTGGCACATGCCAAATGGGCTATTCAAACGTATCGTGAAGAAACTGGAGATCAAACACCCAAGTACGTCGCCCTTGATTTAGGACCGCTGGGGCAATTGATTGAACCAATGGGACCTTTGTCTTTTGACAAAGCTTATGAAAGTTATGCCATACAAGTAAGTGCGGGAGCAAAGGCAGGGTGTGATTTATGCCTAATTGAGACTCAAACAGACCTATACGAAGCCAAAATCGCTGTTCTTGCAGCAAAAGAAAATGCAAATATCCCCATTGTCTGTACCTTATCTTTTGAAGTATCAGGTAGAACGTTTATGGGGACAGACGTTGAGAGTATGGTGACGGTTCTCGAAGACCTCGGCGTTGATGTGATTGGGTTCAATTGCTCATTTGGGCCTACTGAAATGTTGCCCCTTGTAAAAGAACTGGTGTCACTTACTAAGCTACCCATCCTCGTTCAACCTAATGCAGGATTACCTAAAACCATTGATAAAATAACGGTCTACGATACAAAACCGACAGAATTCAAAAACGTGATGCAAACCATCCGTGAGATGGGTGTTATGCACTTGGGTGGCTGTTGTGGGACAGATGAACACTACATTGTAGCTTTGAGAGAACTGGTTGATACAGTTCCTCTTGGAGAAAGAGCACTTCCAGTGAAAAAGTTTAAAGTGTCATCCTATGCTAAAACGGTTACCTTTGGTAATAAGACAGTGGTGATTGGGGAGCGCCTCAACCCTACAGGCAAGAAAAAACTTAAAGAAGCTTTAAAGGCCAACGATCGTGACTATATCTTAAGAGAAGCTATTTCTCAAATTGAACAAGGTGCTGATATATTAGACCTTAATATTGGTCTCCCCGAATTAGATGAGGCGACTTTAATGCCTGAAATAATTATGGATTTGCAAGGGATAACCGATATGCCCCTTCAAATTGACTCGTCTGACATAGCGTGTTTAGAAAATGCAGCTAGACGCTATAATGGTAAACCGCTCATAAATTCCGTCAGTGGTAAAGAAGAAAGTTTACAGACAGTCCTCCCCATCGTAAAAAAATATGGCGCCTGTGTCCTTGGGTTGACGCTTGATGATACCGGTATCCCTTCAAGTGCCCAAGCACGATTTGCCATTGCAGAAAAAATTGTAGCACGTGCGACTGACCTAGGGATTCCAAAAGAAAACATTATGATTGATTGCCTTGCACTTACGGCTTCTGCACAACAATCTGATGTGATAGAAACCATTAAAGCTATAAAATTGGTCAAGGAAAAGTTAGGTGTACCAACCGTACTTGGTGTAAGCAACGTCTCTTTCGGCTTGCCTTACCGTCAACTGCTCAATCAAACTTTTTTAGTCATGGCTCTTACAAGTGGTTTGGATGCGGCAATCTTAAACCCAGGTCATGAAGAGATGATGCAGGCCATAGATGCTTTTAACGTGTTGGCTGCTGTCGACAATCAATCCATGCACTTTATCAAGACTTATGGTCATATTACCAAGCGGGTTTCAGGACGAGAAATCGCCGTGCCTGGTGGCGAAAAAGAGACTAAAAAAGTCAATGATTTGTATGATATCATCCTAATGGGACTGAAGGGACGTGCAAGAGATGCTGTAAGTCAACTGCTTGAGCATCAGAAGCCGCTTGAAATCGTTGATGGTATTATCATTCCCGCTTTAAATGACGTCGGTGGGCAATTTGAAAGTGGAAAATTATTTTTGCCTCAGTTAATTCAGTCTGCTGAAACGGTTCAACAAGCTTTTGAACGTTTAAAGGAAGATTTGTCAAAGACCGGTGAGACCGTGTCAAAAGGCAAAATCGTTTTAGCAACAGTGGAACACGATGTTCATGATATTGGAAAAAATATTGTTAAAGTATTGCTTCAAAATTACGGGTTTGATGTGATAGATCTCGGCAAGGACGTCCCTGCACAAGTTGTCTTGGATGCCTGCACAAAGCATGATGTTAAACTCGTGGGGTTGAGTGCCTTGATGACATCAACCGTTGTATCCATGGAAAAAACCATTGCCTTGTTAAAAGAAAAAAGACCTGAGACGGTGTTTATTGTAGGGGGCGCTGTGCTCAATCCAGCATATGCAGAAATGATTAAAGCAGACCACTATGCTAAAGATGCTAGAGAGACGGCAATGCTCGCTCAAACCATCTTAAAATAGCTTAAGGCCCCTTTAACAATAAAGATTAGGAAAGTATTAGAAAAGTATTAGAAAATGGCAGATGCCTTGTTTTTTAAGATGATATGGATTAAACTTAAACTATAACAAAGTTAATGTTGATGCATATCATAAAGGAGAGAAACAATGGCGAATAAAAAACTTGTAAAGATAAAAGAAGGTGCTAAGGTTTCCGGTGTCTGTTTAGGGCTTTCAAAGTATTTTGGAATTGATGTCGTTTACATTCGATTAATATTTGTACTGGCTGCTTTATTTGGGTGGGGAGCACCTATCTTAATATACATTGCCTTGGCAATTGTCCTACCGGAATATGACCCAGATGCAGTAGAATTTCATGACGTCTATGACGATGAAGATGTACCGTATACTTCAACATCGCATAAATTTTCAGATGAATACGATGATAGTAGCCGTTATGAACGTGGCGAAGACCGATATAGAAGAAAAGACGAAGAAACCTATAAAAGAGACGATGAAGAAGCCTACAATAGAAAAGAATAGTAGCAAATAAAAAACAAACCTTTGACAGGGTTTGTTTTTTGTTTGACGAGGCTTTAAAGTCATCAAGTGTATATGAGATAGCTATAGTAAGTCAAGGTTGAAGGGTCTAATTACTTATCCTGAATTGAAGGATACTAGGTGGGCGATAGGCTCATGCTATGAAATACAAACAAGGGGGTGAGGTGAAAAACAACCCTATTTATTAATAACTTGTTATATTGTCACCATGGTTTAATTGTAGACATCTGATATAATATAAATAAGAGATGTATCCTATTATTGAGAACCCTTAAATAGAAATGAGGCAGTATGGAAACGATAAAGCAAGATATTCTAAAAACCCTTAAAGACCCCCTATTGACATATGAAATGAAAGTGAACACACTTGCAAAACATGCAGAAAATAGCATTGAGGTACTACCGCAATCTGAACTTTTAAAAGGTTACAGGGAGGCAGGTATTATTTGCGATTTATTTGAAGGAAATGCCCCTTACAGACCCAGGTATATTGTACCAAATTACAAGAAATTTTTAGAAGAGGGAAGCGCTTTCTTAAATTTGCCACCCGCTAAAACTTTTGATGATGCTTTGATGCATCTTATGATTTTATACCGTCACGTGCCTTCTATCACAACATTCCCTGTCTACATTGGACAGCTTGATACCTTGTTAGAACCCTATCTATTGTTGGAAGAAGATCATGATCGTGCTTATCAGAGTATTGTCAGATTTTTGAAGTATGTTGATAGGACGATTACGGATTCATTTTGCCATGCTAACATAGGGCCTGTTGACACAAAGATGGGAAGACTCCTGTTGAGAGCTGAGCGAGAACTTCAAGACGCCATCCCCAATATAACCCTAAAATACAGTGAGGCAACATCGGATGATTTTGCCATTGATGCCATTAAAACCAGTATGATAACAGCAAAACCAAGTTTTGCAAATCATTCTCTTTTTTCTAAGGAGTTGGGAGAAGACTATGCTATTGCAAGTTGTTACAATGGTTTACCAATCGGTGGCGGCGCTTACACACTCGTGAGACTTGTTATGGCGCGACTTGCAAAAAAGGCAACGGATTACGACCATTTTTTAAAAGTGCTTTTACCTGAAGTTGTTAGTGAGATGCTCACGTATATAGATGATCGTGTTAATTTTATCTCAGATGAAGTTGGCTTTTTTGAACACAATTTCTTAGTAAAAGAAGGCCTGCTTGAAAAGGACCGTTTTACAGCGATGTTCGGCATGGTTGGATTGGCCGAAGCTGTTAATCATTTTCAGGCCCCTGGGGTCCGATTTGGACATGATGACGTGGCAGACCAGATGGGTATTGAGATCATGAATGAACTCGAATCACTTGTCAAAGCCCATACGCATCCACTGCTTTGGGACACGGGACACTGCCTTTTACATGCACAGGTTGGCATTGACACAGATATTGGTATTTCACCTGGTGTTAGGATACCGATTGGTGAAGAACCAAGTATTTATAAACATCTTCAACACTCTGAAAAATTTCACGGCTATTTTCCGTCAGGTGTCGGCGATATCTTTACATTTGACCAAACCGTCAAGCAAAATCCTGCTTATGTTCTCGATCTGATTAAAGGGGCTTTTAAACACAATATGCGTTATATGTCCTTTTATGGTGAAGAGGCAGATGTGATTCGCATCACGGGCTACTTGGTCAAAAAGTCTGAAATTGAAAAACTATCTAGAGGCGAACAGGTGCTTCGTGATACAGTGGTCTTAGGTAAGGGTGCTGTTGATAATGGGCGTATTTTAGAACGAAAAGTGAGAGAAAAAGAATAATAAAGAAAAAACAGATCATTTCCCTTGGGAGTTGATCTGTTTCTTTATGTGCGGTTATGTGTTTTTATCCTGTCTAGTCTTTATAAGGGTCAATCAGCCGTCTTATCATCATTTGAAAGATATTTGCCATAGAGAAAAGCTGAGAGAAGGGCTGTAAGTGGTATGGTAAATAAGATGCCAAGACTTCCAATCAGTGCTTGGAGGATTTCAGTAACAATGACTTCCCTATTTAGAACATCAATAAGTGATGCGTTGAAGGAAACGATTAAGAGGACAAACGATAAGGAACCACCAATGTAAGCTAGAATCAGTGTGTTTGACATGGTTCCCATAATATCTCTACCAATGGCGAGCCCAGATTTAAAGAGCTGTCTCCCCGTTAATTCTGGAGAAGCTATTTTAAGCTCGTGAAGAGAAGAGGCAATAGACATGGCCACATCCATAATGGCCCCCATGGCCCCAATGAGAATTGCGGCAAAAATAATGCCGCGAAGATCAATGGGATGGTCTGGGTTGATAAACATAAGATAAGCTGAATCTTCGTCTATAAAACCAGTAAGGTGCATGCTATGATTAAAAAATTGTGTCATTATGGCAGACAGCAAAATACCTCCAAAGCATCCTATGGCAGCACAAGCACTTTTTAAGTTGAAACCACTAATGAGCATGTGGGTCATGACAATAATATAAACACAGATGACTAGCGACCAAATATAGATGTTTTGACCAGAGAGAACAGCAGGGATAAAGACTATGAATATCCCAAGTAAGGTGAAAATAAGAGAAACAAGTGTATTGAGTCCCTGTCTTCGACCAAAGAAAATAAGGAGAGCCGCAAAAATAAGTCCTATTTTAACAAGGTAATCCGTTCTTTGATATTCCCCCAAAGACCACTCGGTGCCAAGTTCTTCATCTGGGTAGTTATAGAGAATCACTTTATCGCCAACCGCGACAGCTTTTAACTGCATAAGGGTGTAAGTATTTAGATTTTGGTAGGCCGTGAGAGGGTCACCTTTATGTTCACCATAGAGTACTCTCGCACTGAAGATAATGGTTTCGTTGGTAAAAGTATCTGTTTCACTTAAGACCGTCTCATTTTTAGAACGGTCAACAATATCAGTAACGATAGCCTGAATGACAGGCGTATCGTTTTTACCTTCAAAAATAGTGAGTCCAGATGTAGCTATTTGATGGCCACTATAAATAAATAGACTAGCCAATAGAATAACGACAATAAACACGATGTTTTTTTTCATAGTATGACCTCGTACTTTCCAATTTGATGTCTGATTTTAAGATGCAACAAGTATAACAAAGTCAATTAAAATTAACAACCGTATTCAAATGAGAAAAATGTGAATTTAAAGTTACACGGCGCAATACAATATGATTTTGTGCTATAATATTGCATAGAACGAATGTTTGCAAAAAGAGAAAGGCACGTTAAATGAAAGGTTATATACGAAAAATAATTCCGCACTCTGCTGTGGATGGTCCCGGCAATCGCATGGCAATTTTTTTACAAGGGTGTAATCTCGATTGTCAGTTTTGCCACAATCCAGAAACGATTCCCGTGATTAAAACAGGGGAAAAATATAGCATGTCCGTTGAAACGCTTGTCAGTGAAGTGAAGGGTTATAGGGACTATATTTCTGGTGTAACGTTTTCTGGTGGTGAGTGCACCATGCAGTTTGAATTTTTATATGAGGCCTGCGTGCGGTTAAAGGCACTAGGTGTGAATATCCTCATCGATAGCAATGGTACACTCGGGCAAGAGGCTCTAAAGCAACTTGCAGATGTGGTCGATGGGTTTATGATAGATTTCAAGGCAAATCACGATGAGATGCACATGATCTTGACAGCAGACAGCAATATTCACATAAAAGAAAATCTGTGCCTATTGGCCTCTTTAAAGAAACTATATGAAATAAGAATGGTCATCATCCCTGGTCACAATGACCCTAAGGCAATGATTGAATGGGTGGCTAAACATATTATGCCCCTTGACCACCAGGTGAAATTAGAACTTATTCGCTTTAGAGCACATGGTGTCCGCCGTATCGCAAAAGCATTTGAAACCCCTTCTGAAAAAGAAATGGATCAACTATTAACTTTTGCTAACTTGCATGGTATTAAGGATGTTGTCATTAAATAAACTCAGAAGCAGTAGAGGCGAGGTTAACGATGATAGATTATATAAAAGGATCATTGACTTACATGGGAACAGACCATGTGGTGATCGAAAATAATGGCATTGGCTATAAGATATTTTCATCAAAAAATGCAATGTCGCATTACCAAGAAATCGGAGAAATAGCAACTTTTTATACAGAACTCGTCGTACGTGAAGACGCAATGTTACTGGTAGGGTTTACAAGCAGAGATGAGCTACACCTTTTCCAGCAACTGACCTCCGTAAGTGGGGTTGGGACAAAGGTCGGCATCGCCATTTTATCTTATAAGCCCTTTGACCAAATTGCTCAGATGATTGTCAATAAAGATATAAAGGGGCTAACGGGCGCCCCTGGCGTGGGTAAGAAAACAGCAGAGCGCATGATATTAGAGCTGAAAGATAAAGTGGTTGCATTTGGCGACGGAACAGAAGTTGAAACGACAGATCAAACAGTAATGACAACAGATGCAGAGGATGCCATTGAAGCGCTCATGACGCTTGGCTATACTAAAACAGAAGCTTTAAGCGCCATTGCGGGAATGGACCTGTCAGGTATGACAACTGAAATGGTCATTAAGCAGGCACTTAGAAGTTTAATGGGTTAGCATTAAGGAGAAAACATGGAACGTTTTATTACCCCTAATTTGGTAGAAGAAGATCAGCAGGAGTTATCGATTCGCCCTGCAAATATGGCTGAGTATATTGGTCAATCCAAAACGAAAGAAAAACTATCCATTTTTATGAAAGCTGCAAAAATGAGAGATGAATCTTTGGATCACGTTCTATTATACGGACCTCCAGGACTTGGAAAAACAACGCTTTCTTGTATTATTGCCAATGAAATGGCAGTAGGGATAAAGGTGACCTCTGGTCCAGCGATTGAGAGACCGGGGGATTTAGCAGCAATACTGACGAGTATGAAGGCCAACGATGTCTTATTTATAGACGAAATTCATCGACTCAGTCGTCACGTTGAGGAAGTGCTCTATCCTGCCATGGAAGACTATGCGATAGATATTGTTATTGGAAAAGGACCTGGCGCCAGGTCGGTTAGACTTGATTTGCCAAAATTCACGCTAATTGGTGCGACCACCAGAGCGGGTCAATTGACATCTCCTTTGCGTGATCGCTTTGGGGTGATCTGTAAATTAGAACTTTACGCACCTGAAGAGTTAGCCCATATTATCACGCGGTCAGCCAACGTGCTTGGAATTGAGATAGACGATGATGCGGCGAAAGAAATGGCCCGAAGGAGTCGTGGAACCCCCCGCATTGTCAATCGCATGTTAAAACGTGTTAGAGATTATGCTCAGGTTAAGGGAGAAGGTGTTATAACGCTTGATATTGCCCGTGCGGCACTTGCTCTTTTAGAGGTAGACCCCATTGGGCTCGATGCTGTAGACAGACGCATTATGACACACATGAT
>Ga0194138_10001346_pt1 | contig 11750 bp, 11 predicted proteins | sample TARM_MetaG_T2_14_FD_134022 | JGI IMG/M metagenome (GOLD analysis project Ga0194138, IMG submission 134022) | Freshwater microbial communities from Pennsylvania, USA, analyzing microbe dynamics in response to fracking - TARM_MetaG_T2_14 (version 2) | ecosystem: Environmental > Aquatic >...
TCGCCCGCCCAATACCAACGCGCGCCCATCATGTCCTCCATGATCGCGTAGAGCCCGTTGCGCCAACCTTCCGCATCGGCCGCCCGGATAATGACCCGGGTGCGCTCGCGGCGGATGGTGAAGCCGCCGCCCGGACCGGCGGCTTCGGACCGCTCGAAGGACAGGGCTTGCTTGGGGGAGGCGCCCTCCAACGGTTCGAGTTTTCGGGAATACTTCGATTCGTAGCGTTCGAGGAAGTCTTCGAGCGCGGCGTCCAATGCCTTCGAGCCGACCTCGGGGCGGACGACGTAGGTCAGCTCGTCGAGCGAAAGCTGCGCCGAACCGAGCGTCCGCTCGGGCTTCCAGCTTTGCGCGCGAGAGCCATGGGCAGTGCCGGCCAACAAAGCGAGGGCGGCGAGGAGAATGCTGATGGTATTGGGGGGGCGCATGAAGAAGAGACAAAGGCTGAGCGCACGGCCTCAGATTGCAAGACCGGGGCATGTGTTCGCAAACACCGGCGCGGGCACACTACGGTTCAGGGCGGATCGGGGCGCGGGCAAGCTCGCAGGCCACGGTTCAGGGCGGATTCGGGCGCGGGCCGGCTCGCAGGCCAGGGAACGCAAAAGCCCCGCCGGAAGCGGCGGGGCTTTGTCAAATCTCGATGGCGCAGTTTTAAGCCACGCGCTCGACGATGAGTTCCGGCGGATTCGGACGCTTCGGGGCGAGGCGGTAGGCGGTCTTGAGGTACTCAAGCGCTTCTTCCATCTTCGCTTCGTCGTTGTAGTGGATCATCATGAGCGGTTCGCCTTGCTTGACCTGGGTGCCGACCTTCTTGATCTCGGAGACGCCGACGGCGGGGTCGTATTTGCCGTTCTTGTATTGGGCGAGCTTGGCCACGCCTTCGGCGATGAGTCCGGCGTTGATGGTGTGCACGTAGCCGCGCTTCGGGGCGGGGAGTTTGCGCACGTGCTTGGCGGTCGGGAACTTGTCGGGATCGTCGATCACGGAGGTGTCGCCGCCTTGGGCGGCGACCATGTCCTTGAACTTCTGCAGCGCGGAGCCGTCTTTGAGGTGGCGCTGCACGGTCTGCTTGGCGGACAGGGTGGAGCCGGCGACGCCGGCGAGGCGGACGATCTCCATGCCGAGCTTGAGGACGAGCTCTTGCAGATCCTCGGGGCCTTCGCCCTTGAGGAGCTGGATGGCTTCCTTGATCTCCAGCCCGGTGCCGACGCTGTCGCCGAGCGGCTGGTTCATGTCGGTGACGAGCGCGACGCAGCGGCGCTTCATGGAGCGCCCGACGCGGGTGATCGAGCGGGCGAGCTGCTTGGCTTGCTCGACGTCCTTGATGAAAGAGCCGTTGCCCCACTTGACGTCGATGACGAGGCCTTCGGCCCCCTCGGCCAGCTTGCGGCTGAGCACGCTGCCCGTGATGAGCGGCAGGCTGGGGATGGTTCCGGTTTGCTGGCGCAGTTTGTAAAGGATGGTGTCGACGGGTGCGATTTCCGGATCCTGGCGGATGAAAGTGCAGCCGACCGTCTTGAGCTGTTTGTGAAAGCCCTTGAGGTCGAGCACCGGATTGAATTTGGGGATCGCGGAAAGCTTGTCGAGATTGCTGATGATGTGCTCTTCGTCGACGCCGTTCATCGTGGGCATGACCACGCCACAGGCCGCCGCGAGGGGTGCCAGAACGAGGGTCGTCTTGTCGCCGACGCCGCCGGTCGAGTATTTGTCGATCTTCGGACGGGAGATCTTCGTCAAGTCGATGACCTCCCCGGAGAGCATCATTTCTTCGGCGAAAACCGCGGTTTCCTGAGCCGACATATTCTGGAAATAGATGGCCATGGCGAGCGCCGCCTGCTGGAACTCGGGCATCTCCTCGTCCAGAATGGAATCGACGATGAAACGGATTTCTTCGTCGGAGAATTCGCCACCATCGCGCTTCTTTTCAACCAAATAGCTGAAGGAAGGCTTGATGAATTTTCGCGCACTGATAATTTTCTTTCTCATTGAATGAGTTGTTGACTGCTGTTGGTTGAAGCCGCTCGGAGCGGCATAAACCTTTGATTCATGGGCACTAATGCGGCTTTTGTCGAGCCTAAAATCCGCATACCGACGATTTTCCCGGGGGGTTTTCACTCTATTTTGACCGGAAAAAGCTGGCCTAACGAAGTTTTCGCATTTACTTAAGGGATCATGCGGATTTCAGGGACATGCCTCTTACTGCTGATCGCGGCCGTCGTATCGGAAGCCGGCGAGTCGGCTTTCCGCACCTTCAAAGACCCCGAAGGGCGCGAGATGGAAGCGAAACTGACGCTGGTCAGCGGCGACGACGTCTATATCGAGCGGCGCGACGGACTCGCGACCAAGGTGGACATCTCGATCTTCTCCAAAGACGACCAGGCCTTCATCCGGCAGTGGGCGAAAAAAGACGCGCTGACCGGCGGCGGCGTGGACGCGCAGTTCAAGACCCATATATCCGATCGATCCGGCTGGAACAGCTCCGGAGGCATCCGCCGCAAACAGTGGAAGCAAGGCTACAAAATCGTCGTGGAGAACAATTCGGGATTCGACATGAAGGACGTGCGTGTCGAATACCTCGTGCTCAAATTCGAAGACGCCGTCGCCGCGCAGAAACGCAGCGAAGGGGTCGAGCGCAAGTTGAAAGGCAGCGCCAAGATCGGAACCATCGCCAAGCGCTCGACGGGCACCGTCGAGACGGAACAGTTCCCTATGCTGGAAACGAAACTGGAGCCCGGCTACCACTGGGTCGGCGGCGGCAAAAAGACCAGCGAGGACGAGATGCGGGGCATCTGGGTCAAGATTTACGCGGGCGATCTGCTCGCGGCCGAAATCTCCAAACCGGAAAACATGTCGCGCAAATACTCCTGGGACGATTGAGTCCCCCCGGCTATCCCGTTTCCATCCTCTATTTCGTTTCCATCCTGTAGGCGCCGTCCCATTCCTCCGGATCGCCGTCCTTGATGAAACCGCGGCAGCGCCCGGCCAGGACAATCGACGGCGTGGTGGGCGCGAATTCCCGGCCCGGCTCATGCGCAGCCGCCTCTTCAAAGCCGGCGAGCGCCTCCGGCCAACGGCCGCCGAAGTAGTGCTCCAGCGACGATTCGTAGAGGCCTTTGCAAGTCCCGGCCCGATCATTCCAGGCCGAAGGCTCCCAGAGCTCGAAGATCTCGACCGGTTGGCTGCGGCCTTTGACCACGATACGGTCGAGCTTGCGGTAGTCGAGCGCCGCGCCGTCGGCCAAGGCCGCCCGCAAGGTGTTTTCCGTGACCATGGTGTAGACGCCGTAGGCTTTGGCCCCGCTCTCGCAGCGGGCCGCCAGGTTGACGGCGTCGCCCATCATGGTGTAGTTGAAGCGCATCTCGCTGCCCATGTTGCCGATCACGGCGAAGCCCGTGTTGAGGCCGATCCGGGTGCGCATCTGGCGCACGCTCTCCGGCCACTGGCCGGATTGCGCCCACTGCTCGCGCAACGCGGCGTGGCGCTCCTGCATTTCGACCGCGGAGAGGCAGGCGCGCGCGGCGTGGTCGGCCACCGGCACGGGCATGCCGAACATGGTGACGATGGCGTCGCCGATATACTTGTCGAGCGTGCCCGAATGGGTCTGGAAGACTTCGGTCATGGCGCCGAGGTATTCGTTCATCAGGGAAACCAAACGGTCGGGGCTCAGCTCCTCGGAGAGCGCGGAGAATCCCTCGACATCGGAGAAGAGTGCGGTGATCTCGGCCTCGGTGCCGCCGAGCTTGGGGTCTTGCTTCGATTCGACCATTTCGTCGACCAGTTTCGGGGACAGATAAGCGCCGAACAGCGCTTTGATGCGCCGCCGCTGCCACTCCTCCGAGCCGAGTTTCAGCAGCACCACGGATAGGGCCGCGCTCAATGTCGCGCCGACCGGCGCAACCACAGGCAGGATACAATTCCACCGGGCGAAGGCCACGAAGGCCACCACGACGTAGCCGACCAGCAAGCCGAGCGACAGCAAGCGCAGTTTACCCCCGCCGGCCGCCAACAATGCCACGCAAAAAGTGAGCAGGCCAACGATCAGGGCACTCGCCCCGGAGCCGGTCCGCGTCATATAGGCCTCCGCCTCGATCGTGCGGTAGAGGTTGGCGTGCAGCGCGACCTTGGGCACGGGCTCGCGGTTGAAGGGCGTGGGCGCGACGTCCTTGAGCTGCGGATCGACGGGGCCGACGAAGACGACCTTCCCTTCAAAGCGCCGGAACCACTTTTCGAGTTCGGCGACGCCCTCCGTATCGCCCGCGCCTGCGGCTGCGGCCAAGGCGTGCGCCTGACGGATGACCGCCTGCATGCTGTAGCGGTTGTGCCGGACTGAGTGGTCCCACCCTTCCATCCAGTTGACCTCGATCGACTGTCGCTCGACCAGCGGGATTCTTCGGAAGAGATCGCCGCCCCGGTGGATTTTCAGCTCATCGGAGCCGATCTCGACGTCGCCTCCGTCCAATCCATGGGCCGCCAAAAACGTCTCCAGGCCGAGCGAGAAGAGTGTCATCTCATGGTGTTTGGGGAGAACCTTCGTCGCCCAACCGTCCTTGTCGGTCAAGACGAGCTCGCCGCCCCGCTCGACGACTTCGGGCTCGTTCATGAAATGCATTTTCCGCCTCCTGGCGCCGTCCATGAGGTGCAGGCTGTATCGGGCACTCGCGAGTTCCACGAAACCGGGGACGAAGTAAGGCACGGCACCGCCGCTGAACTCCTCGTCGACATTGGCCAGACCCAGGCGGCCGACGCCGAAATCGACGACGGGAAAGGTCGGCGCTTCGGGAAACGGATTCGCCTCGGGATCGTAACGGCCCGCCCCCTTGCGCAGCAGGGGGAGTTCCGCCAGTTCGTCCGTGGTCGAGTGCTTGACGCCTGTGTAGGCGGCGGCGAGGACGACCCGATCCGCGTAGGCCCGAACCGCTTGCCCGAGAAAATCATCCCCCTGCCGGGCGCGCTCCAGGTCGAGCAGTGCGCCCGCGCCGAATTTCGAGAGGATCACATCCACACAGGCCGCTTTGGCACCGCCCTGTCCGAGCAACGCGTGGAGCAGCACCCCGAACTCACGCCGATCCCATGGCCGATCCCCCATGTAGGAGACCGTCTCCGCATCCAGATCGACATAGACGATGGGTGCGCCGGCATCGACCTCGCCGCGCGCCAGATAGCGCCAGCGCAAGGTCTCCTGCTCGATGCCGCCCAAGACTCCGGAAAACGCCAACAGCAGCCAGAAGCCCGCCGAAAGCAAGACCAGCCCCAAGTAGAGGAAGGGTTGTGTCGAAGTTTTCACCACATCGCTAAAAGAGATCCGTTTCAGGCACAGGCGGCGCGCTGACTTCGCCCCGGAAGGGCGTGACCGGAGCCGGATCTTTGGCATGCTCGATCACGATGGGGCGGCGGCCGGAGTCCGGCTGCCGGGACGGCATGGCGGCGGGAGCCGCCACCTCCACGCCGGGGTGGATGACCCGAAAATACGGTTGGTAGGCTTCGAGCTCGCCGGCCGCGGTGGCGTGCGTATCGATGAGCTGGCGGAACTGCTGCATCTGCTCGCGGGTGCGGGCGGTGTTTTCCCCGACTTCGATCGAAGGGGCGCCCTTGGCACCCGCGCCGGAGAGGCGCTGCCCGGTGCGCAGCGTGTATTGCCGCCCTTGCAAATCAGTGAAGCGCACGCGCCCGTCGCTGCAGGTGATCGTGAAATCGAACATCTGGCTGCGCGGATCGAATCCGATGCGCATTTGCCAAAGCGCGCGCCGCACGGTGATTCGCCCGAGAGGCGTCTCGACCAGGTATTGCGAAGCGTCGGACATGTTGCGGGCATCGATGGCGATCCGCCCCGACCGGAGGTTGACGATCGTGCGGCTCTGCCCCACTTCACGGCCGGTCGCCCGCCAAGCCGCGCCATCGGGCAAGTCCTGCTCGAAACGTTCGAGCGCGAAGCTCCCGCCGCCCTCGAAGAACAGATAGCTGCGGTTCGAGGCGCTGAAAAAGGCCGACGCGCCATGGGCTGCCTCGCAGTTGACCAAGGCCGACATGGAGACCGGCGCATCCCCCGCCCGCATGGCAGTCGCGCTCCCGCCGAGTTCGGAGACGACGACCTCCCTCGCGACCTCATGCAAAGTCAGCGCGCCGCGCACCCAGTCGGCCGCACGCAGGGGCGAGGCCAAAGCGAGTAGGATCGAAGTCAGTTGGAGGAAGCGGGGCAGCATCAGAGAATCAGTAGTTTTTGTTGCAGTCGGCGGGCGGCCGCGTTGCGCGGATTGATTTCCAGAGCGGTGCGCACCTCGGCCAAGGCCTCCTCGCGTCGGTCTGTGTCCGCGCCCAAATAAGCCGCATAGTAGTAATGCGCGTTACTGCTGTTCGGGGCGAGTTCGAGCGCTTTGGAAAAAGCGGCGTCGGCCGCGGCCGCGTCACCGTAAAACGATTGGGCGACCCCGAGCTGCGCCCAGACTTTCCAATACGTCGGACTCAATTCGACGCCCCGCCGGGCGGCGGCCGCGGCTCTGGCGCCGATCCGCTCGAAATCGGCGGGGTTCCGGAAGTAGAGCTGGCAGATCGAAGCACTCAGCCCCAACCACGCATCGGCATTGGCCGCGTCCGCGAGGACTGCGTCTTCGTAAAGCAGGATCACTTCATCCAGGAGAGCCGTATTCCCCGAAACGTGGACGCGCAGATCCAGCACATGCTCCAGCTTCTGCCGCGCCTGGAGCTCCAGCGCCTGCGCTTCGAGCTTGGGCGCGCCCCAAACATGGAACGACCAGCCCGCACAGAGCGCCAACAAGGCGTATCCCGCGCGCAGCACCCGGTGCTCGGGCAGGCGGATTTTCCGGTTGAAGCTCGTCTTCACCAAAATACCGAACGCCAGAACCCCGTAGAGCGTCAAAGCGGGCACGTGGAAGACGAAGGTCGACGTCATGCACAATGCGAAGGCCAGCGCGCCGGCCAGGCCGAGGGACAAAAAGAAACGCTGGGGCGGCATGATCGCGTCCTTCGAGTCGCGCAACTTGACGGCATAGGGCTCCTTCCGCCAGCGGCTCCATGATCTGTAGAAAACGTAGCCCGCGGGCAGCCCGAACAATGCGGCTCCGAGCAGCCCGAGTTGGCTCAAGACGAGGAGGTAGTCGTTATGCGGGGTGACCGGGGCATCGGCCAGAGCCACGCGCGGGCTCTGCTCGAAGCTGGCGCCGTAGGCGCCCGCCCCCACCCCGGTGACGGGGTGCTCGGCGGCCATGGCCAGTGCCTCCCGCCAGAGCACGAGGCGCACCCCCTCGCCCTCCTCCGAAACGGCGCGGGCCAGCCCCTTTTTGAACAGCGGGTGGAACGCCACCATGCCGATGAAAACCGCACCGGCCGCGAGCACGCCCAAGGAGAGGAGAAGAGAACACGCCGCTTCAAGGCGCGGAAGCAGAACCACGGCACGAGCGCCAGCAGAAGCACCACCATCGCCGCCGCCCAATAGGACTGGGTGAACGCGACCGCCCCGAGGAACATGAGCGCAATGTAGAACGCCAGCACACGCAGGATCTTGGGCAGGCGCGGCACTGCGGCGGCGATCAACAGGAACGGCAAGAGAATCAGCAAAAAGGCGGCGAAGGCATTCGGATCGGCGAACGAGCCCGTCGCGCGCCCCAAAAACTCCGGATCGATCTCCACGCGGTAATCCGTCATCGCACCCGCCATACGCCCGGGGTCTTGGAAGAACTGGTAAAAGCCGTTGAAAATCGCCACGACCGACGGCGCCAAAGCCATGAGGATCAACAGCCACAAGTGCGCGCGCGTGCGCACGTTGTTCGCCAAGACCCAGAGCACGATGAACACCTCCAGCGCATAGACCATTTCATGCCAACCGCGCCACGGCACGGGCGAGAGCCAGAGCACGCTGCAGAGCATCCAGAGCAGGCCCGGCACGAAAAAGAGCGGCACCTGGCTCAGGCGTTTCGGCGACTCATTGTCCAATGCCAACCACAGGCCGTGCAAGGCCAGCAGCCCGGCGAACAGGGGCAGCAGGGTCAGATGCGTGTCCGGGCGCACGCCCCCGAGGGCGAGCGTGGTGAGCATGATGATCCCGCCCAGGCAGAGCGTGACCAGCCAGTCGAAGAAATTGCCCCAGCTCAAGCGCCCGAAGAAGGCGATGTTGCCGTGTTTGTCGATTATCGAGGCCATGCGGTAGTCAGGGGAGGATCAGTCGGATTGAAGACAGCAGGCAATACAGTCCGCCCCGCGAGGTAAACCCATATTTTCGGCTAAGAACTTGAACCGGAGCATGAACTCAGCTATCTTGCCCCTGTCCGTCCCCCTCACGCATGAAAAAACCACTCCTCATTTCCGCAGGCCTGATCTTGTTGGCCGGGCTGACCCTGCGCGGGTATTTCGCGTTCGTGCCCCCGCCCGAACCGACGCTGCACGAACCTCTCGCCGAGATCGTGCCCGCATATCTCGCGGGCTGGTCGATCAGAGACCTCGACATGGCCGAGTCGCCCGAGTCGAGCGCGCGGATCAGTGATTTCTTGAATTTCGACGACGCCCTCTTCCGCGTTTTCGAGCGGGGCGACACTTTCGTCGGCCTCTACATCGCCTACTGGACTCCGGGCAAGGCCTCCTACCGCTGGGCGGGCGCCCACACGCCGGACACCTGCTGGGTTTTGAACGGGTGGACGCGTACGGATCGTGAGTATTCGATCCCCTTGAAATGCGGACAATACCAATTCAAACCCGCCGAGTTCGGAGTCTATGAAAAGGAAGGAACCGCCCAAAACGTATATTTTTGGCATTTGGTCGGCGGCAACCCCTTCGGATATTCTCAAAAGGGAACGCCCAATATTTTCGGCGCTCTGCTCGATGTGAAAAAATACGGGCTTAATTTACGTGAGGAACAATTTTTCATCCGGCTTTCGAGCAACAAAACCATGGCGGAGTTGGAAAAGATGCCTGAATTCAGACAGGTCGCCGCCGCGCTCGAGGAAATCGGCCTGACATTAGACGCCCAGTCCGAAGCGGCTAAAATACTCTAGCGGGATTGCCGAACACCCGCGTCTCCGGAGCGACGTTCCGGATGACAACAGATCCCGCTCCCACCGTCGAGGACGAACCGATTGTCTTGGAGGGTATCACGCGCACGCCCGACCCCAGAAAGACCCCTTGCCCGAGCGAAGTCCCGCCGGTCAGATCGCAGTGCGCGCCGATCGTGCACCAATCGCCGATCACCACATCGTGCCCGGCACTGCTGTGGCAATTGATCATGCTCATCGCGCCGACTCGCACGTCACAAGTCAGGGTCACCCTCGGGCATACCACAACCCCGTCACCCAGCGTGACGCCGCGCCCGATCAAGGCGGTGGGATGCACCAGGCTTAAGAACCTCGCCCCCTGGTGAAGCATCGGTTGGCACAAGCGCCGTTTCCATTCGACCGAACCGATCCCGCAAATGAAAAAGTCATGCGCGCCAAGCGGGAACCCCTTCAGCGGCGCCACCACGGAGTGCCCCAGATCCAAACCGGACAGAGCCGCCAAATCATCGTCAAGAAAGCCGACGAACTCGTAGTCTTGAAGCAAACGGCGCTCGTCCTGCAGCCATTGGTAAACCTCGCGCCCAAACCCACCGGCACCAACGATGTAGAGTTTATTTTTCATCACGACGACTTCACGCGAACACACTCGAATAAATCAGACAGGGTGACAGCCGCATCCAAATCGGACTTTCGCAACAGTACGCCGTATTCCATCTCAATCGTGTCCGTCACCGTTAAAACAGCCAGCGAGTCCCACGACTTAAGCCGTTTATACTCGGTGTCGGCGTCGAGCATCCCAGGCTCAACATCCTCGATCGATGACGCGACATCGGAAATAAATTTATCTATTTTCATATGGCATTCGGGAAACCTCGGAAGCAATCAGACGACTCATCGTCCTTTTGGCAATTGAAGAAGTCAGGCGCGTTTCACATAATCGACTAACCGGAACACAGCCCGACCGTCAAACTTGACGAGGGCACTCGCCCAGGAAAGCCCCACCCCGAAACCGGAGAGCAAGAGCCGCGTTTGCTCGCGCCCGGCCAGCGCATCCGAAAGTTCGCCGCAAATAGCCGAGGGGATCGAGGCGGAACTCTGGTTGCCGAAGCGCTCCACGGTTTGCATCGGAACCCTCGCCGGGGCGAGCTTCAGGCGTTTGGCGATATTGGAGAGTATGTACCGGTTGGCCTGGTGGAAGACGAAGTAATCGACCGCCTCGGCATCGACCGAGGCGTATTCCAGCAGCTCTTTGACCGACCGGGGCTCTTCGGTGATCGAGAAATTGAAAATCTCCGCGCCATCCATGAAGAGGTTTTCCGGCGAGCGGAAGTTGCCGTCCTCGTCTTCGGTCGCCTCCGCGGTTTCGGCGCAGCGGGGTCGGCGGGCGCCCCCGGCCGGCACGATCAGTTTGTCGTAGCCGGAACCGTCGGTCCGAAGGCTGAAAAACGCCTCCGGGCCGCCGGGCGATCGCTCGACCAGCGTCGCGCTGCCCCCGTCGCCGAAAAGCGGCGCGACGGCGCGGTCCCGGGCATGAACGAGTCGGCTGATCGTGTCGCCGGCCAAGAGCAAGACCCGCCCACAGCCCCCGCTGGCGATCATGCTGTACGCCAGCCAGAGGCCATAGACATAGCCGGAGCAGCCGAGGTTCACGTCGAGCGCGGCGCAGTCTTTGGAAAGTCCCAGCCGGCCGTGGAGCACGGCGGCATTGCAGGGCTGCGAATAGTCGGGCGTCTGCGTGACACAGACCACGCAGTCGATCTGCCCGGGTTCGACAGCCGCCTCCCCGAGCAGCCTCTCCGCCGCAGCCTGGCAGAGGTCGGCCGCCGTCGTCGACGCATCGACCACCCGCCGACGCGAAAGCCCGATCGTTTTCTTGAGCCGTTCGAGCTGCTTGGCGTTTCCCCCGAAAAGATCCAACTCGTCGTCGATACACTTCTCGTCCGCGGGCACACAGGTCACCACGCCGGCGACCTTCACATCCTGAAATCGACATTTGGGCATAAAGCACTACGATGGGCGCTGGACGCCGCGAGTGAAAGCTCATTTTTCAGAGTAACAAAGTCGTTGCACATGGCGGAAAGCTAGCCTTACATGGGGGCGCTTTGAACCGACCGCCCTCCGCTCAACCCGGAGGACTCGACCACTCAAACGAATGAACCCACATTTCACAATGGACATCAAACTCATCAAACAAGTCGTCGACCTCATGAAACGCTCGGACATTTCCGAATTCGAATTCGAAGAAGACGGTTTCAAGCTGCGCCTGAGCAGCAAAGGCAGCGAGGCGCCGCAGATCGTGCACCACGCCGCCCCCGCCCAACAGACGGCGGCGCCGTTCCCGCCCGCGGCGCCCGCCGCCGAGCCGGTCGAGGAAAAAGGCATCTCCATCATCAAGTCGCCCATGGTCGGCACCTTCTACCGCGCCGCCTCGCCCGAAAGCGAGCCCTTCACCGATGTCGGCGGAAAAGTCGGCGTCGACAGCACCGTCTGCATCATCGAAGCGATGAAGGTGATGAATGAGATCCAAGCTGAAACGAGCGGCACGATCACCGAAGTCCTCGTCGAAAACGGCGAAGCGGTCGAATACGGCCAGCCCCTCTTCAAAGTCAAAACTGCCTGATCCCAACGGATGATCAAAAAGGTACTCATCGCAAACCGCGGCGAAATCGCACTTCGCATTGTCCGCGCCTGTAACGAACTCGGCATCCAGACGCTCGCCGTCTATTCCGAGGCGGACGAGCAGTCGCTGCA
>Ga0194138_10001350_pt1 | contig 11744 bp, 7 predicted proteins | sample TARM_MetaG_T2_14_FD_134022 | JGI IMG/M metagenome (GOLD analysis project Ga0194138, IMG submission 134022) | Freshwater microbial communities from Pennsylvania, USA, analyzing microbe dynamics in response to fracking - TARM_MetaG_T2_14 (version 2) | ecosystem: Environmental > Aquatic >...
GGAATGGTGTATTCCAGGCGGATACGACCCTTGCCGTCGGGGATCATGTTGGTCAGATCGCCCTTGCGCAGGCCCATCTGCTCCATGATCGGCCCCTGATGCTGCTCTTCGATGTCGATGGTGACGTTTTCGTAGGGCTCCTGCTTCTCGCCGTCGACTTCGATGATCACCACTTCCGGACGGCCGACGGCCATCTCGAAGCCTTCACGGCGCATGGTTTCGATGAGTACCGACAGGTGCAGTTCACCACGACCGGAAACCTTGAACTTGTCCGGGCTGCCGGTATCTTCGACGCGCAGGGCAACGTTGTGCAGCAGCTCCTTCTCCAGACGCTCCTTGATGTTGCGGCTGGTGACAAACTTACCTTCCTTGCCGGCGAACGGCGAGTCGTTGACCTGGAAGGTCATGCTCACGGTCGGCTGGTCAACGGTCAGGGCCGGCAGGGCTTCGACCGCACTCTGATCACACAGGGTGTCGGAGATGTACAGCTCGTCCATACCGCTGACACAGACGATATCGCCGGCTTCGGCTTCCTGCACTTCGACGCGCTGCAGACCGGAGTGACCCATGATCTTGAGGATGCGGCCGTTGCGCTTCTTGCCATCGGCGCCGATCGCGGTGACCGGCGAGTTGGCGGTGATGCGGCCACGAGCGATACGACCGATACCGATCACGCCAAGGAAGCTGTTGTAGTCAAGCTGGGAAATCTGCATCTGGAACGGGCCATCCAGATCGACGCTGGGCGCCGGCACATGGTCGACGATGGCCTGAAACAGCGCATCCATATTGTCGTCCATGGCTTCGTGATCAAGGCCGGCAATGCCGTTCAGGGCGCTGGCGTAGACAATCGGAAAGTCCAGCTGCTCGTCAGTGGCGCCGAGGTTGTCGAACAGGTCGAAGATCTGATCTACCACCCAGTCCGGACGAGCGCCGGGGCGGTCAATCTTGTTAATCACCACGATCGGACGCAGGCCGGCCTTGAAGGCCTTCTGGGTAACGAAGCGGGTCTGCGGCATCGGGCCGTCCTGGGCGTCAACCACCAGCAGCACCGAGTCGACCATCGACATCACGCGCTCTACTTCGCCACCAAAGTCGGCGTGGCCGGGGGTGTCAACGATGTTGATGTTGTAGCCGTTCCACTTCAGAGCGGTGTTCTTCGCCAGGATGGTAATGCCGCGTTCCTTTTCCTGGTCGTTGGAGTCCATCACCCGCTCGCCTTCGGCTTCCTTGCGGTCCAGGGTGCCCGACAATCTGAGCAGCTTGTCGACCAGCGTGGTCTTGCCGTGGTCAACGTGGGCGATAATGGCGATGTTGCGCAGATTCTCAATCACTATGATGGTCCTGATGGCGCGGCCGACGGCCGGCGGTCTGAAAAAAGAGGTTGGGCATTATACAGATCAATGCGTAACAGTGTGTGTTTTTTGTGCAAGTGACGTCAGCCCTTGCGCAACACCCGCACATTCAGGTGCCCGCTATCCAGCAGATTTTGTGCGTGCATGCGGCTCATCAGACCACGATCACAATACAGCAGGTACATGCGCGCCGGGTCCAGTTCGGCAAACCGGCGCGACAGCTCAAAGAACGGGATGCAGCGCACTTCAATACCTTCCAGCCGCAGGGGAGCGGCCTCCTGCTCGTCCGGGGTGCGGATGTCGAGAACGATCTGTCCGGTCAGCGGCTGCTCGACCACTTCTATGTCAGTGCCGGCTTCCAGCTCCAGATCGCGGCAGTCGGTGATGGTGACCCGTTGCAGTGCAGCCTCCAGCACGCTGAAATCAAACGCCGCTTCGGCCTCCTCGACACGCGCCACTGTGGTGCGGATTGCCGGACTGACTGAAATGATGCCGCAGTATTCGGGAATCGCCGTGCACATCTGCTCCATGCCGATGGCGCGCACGGTGTCGATGATCTCGCGCTTGCTGGTGGCGATCAGCGGGCGCAGCACCAGCCGCTCGCAGGCCTTGTCGATAACCGCCAGGTTAGGCAGCGTCTGGCTGGCCACCTGGGCAATCGCCTCGCCGGTAACCAGTGCGTCCATGTTCAGCCGCCAGGCAATGCGGTCGGCCACGCGCAGCATCATGCGCTTGAGCACCACCCCCATCTGGCTGTTGTCGACATTCTTCAGAATTTCGCCAACCACTTCCTCGAACGGCACACTGATAAAACGCAGGCGATGGCTGGCGGCATAGCGCTGCCACAGCTCATGAGCGATCTGCCGCACGCCGATCTCATGGGCGCGCCCACCCAGATTGAAGAATACGAAGTGGGGCAGCAGGCCGCGCTGCAGCATGCGGTAGCTGGCCACGGTGGAATCGAACCCGCCGGACATCAGGCTCAGTACCGGTTCCATGGTGCCCAGCGGGAAGCCACCCATGCCCTCGTGGCGGGTCTCGATCAGAAATACCCGCTGCTCGCGAATCTCCACATTGACCACTACCTCCGGCTGCTTCAGCGAGATGCCGGCGGCACCACAGCGCTGGCGCAACTGGCTGCCGAGGTAGGCAGCCACTTCCGGCGAGCTGAACGGGTGATCACGGCCGACACGCTTGCAACGCACGGCAAATACCTTGCCACGCACCTGCTCGCCAAACTGCGCAACACACAGCTCGGCCAGATCTTCCAGCGTGGTCAGCGGGTATTCGTGCACTTCGTGAATATGCGAGATACCGGGGGTGTTGCACAGCCGCTTGATCACCGCGGCCTGGCGCTGAGGGTCATCGCCGGTTTGCACCTCCAGGCTGTCCCATGTGCCATTCACCCGCGCCTCGGGGTCAATCGGCTGCAGTAAGGCCTTGAGATTGACCTTCAGCTGCTTGACGAAGCGCTTGCGCACCTGTGGGGTCTTGATGGTGATTTCGGAGAAGAACTTGATGATCAGTTTCATGGTGGGCAACGGGCTGCGCAAAAGCGGCGCATTATAACGGCACCAGACCGGTGCTGACGAATCCCCCTGATAGCCGGCAGAGACTATGAAAAGCCGGCCGGCAGGGTATGATGCGCATTGATTTGGTGCACGCTGCCCACCGACTGCACCATTATGGATCTGTCGCACGGTTGAAGTGCCCGCCCGCAAGGCAGCCAAACCGCCAGACAGCGCTGTTTCAGGCATGCAAAACACTCTGGCACAGCTTTTGCTGCTAGCACTACAAGCGGATCTGCGGACCTGTCCGCTCGATTTGAACGACGCCGGGCAGACGCCCGTCAACCGATTCCCATTGGAGGAAACCATGTCGAAGACGATAGAACTGATCAAAGAGTTTGACGTGAAGTGGGTCGATCTGCGCTTCACCGACACCAAGGGCAAGCAGCAGCATGTGACCATGCCCGCACGCGACGTCAACGAAGACTTCTTCGAAGACGGCAAGATGTTCGACGGCTCCTCCATTGCCGGCTGGAAAGGCATCGAGGCCTCCGACATGATCCTGATGCCGGATGACAGCACCGCCGTGCTCGACCCCTTCACTGAAGAGCCGACCATCATCCTGGTCTGCGACATCATCGAACCGACCACCATGCAGGGCTATGAGCGCGACCCGCGCGGCATCGCCAGACGTGCCGAGGAGTTCCTCAAGTCCACCGGTATCGGTGACACCGTATTCGTCGGCCCGGAACCGGAATTCTTCGTGTTTGACGAAGTGAAGTTCAAGTCCGACATCTCCGGCTCGATGTTCAAGATTTTCTCCGAGCAGGCGTCCTGGAACACCGATGCCGACTTCGAAAGCGGCAACAAGGGCCACCGTCCGGGCGTCAAGGGCGGCTACTTCCCGGTGCCGCCGGTCGACCACGACCACGAAATCCGTACAGCCATGTGCAACGCCCTGGAAGAAATGGGCCTGACCGTGGAAGTCCACCACCACGAAGTGGCAACCGCCGGCCAGAACGAAATCGGCGTGCTGTTCAACACCCTGGTGAAGAAGGCCGACGAAGTACAAACGCTGAAGTACTGCGTACACAATGTTGCCGACGCCTATGGCAAGACTGCCACCTTTATGCCCAAGCCGCTGTACGGTGACAACGGTTCCGGTATGCACGTGCACATGTCGATCAGTAAGGACGGCAAGAACACCTTCGCCGGCGAAGGCTACTCCGGCCTGTCGGATACCGCACTGTACTTCATCGGCGGCATCATCAAGCACGGCAAGGCACTGAACGCCTTCACCAACCCCTCGACCAACAGCTACAAGCGTCTGGTCCCGGGCTTCGAGGCGCCGGTGATGCTGGCCTACTCGGCACGCAACCGTTCCGCGTCGATCCGCATTCCCTACGTTTCCAGCCCGAAAGCCCGCCGCATCGAGGCACGCTTCCCGGATCCGGCCGCCAACCCCTACCTGTGCTTTGCAGCACTGCTGATGGCAGGCCTGGACGGTATCCAGAACAAGATTCACCCTGGCGATCCGGCCGACAAGAACCTGTACGACCTGCCGCCGGAAGAGTCCAAGCTGATCCCGCAAGTGTGCGGCAGCCTGAAGGAAGCCCTGGAAGCCCTGGATGCGGACCGCGAGTTCCTGACCAAGGGCGGCGTGTTCACCGACGCCTTCATCGACGCCTTCATCGAGCTGAAGGCCGCCGAGGAAATCAAGGTGCGCACCTTCGTTCACCCGCTGGAATACGACCTGTACTACAGCGTCTGACCAGGCCTGGAGCAACACCGGAGGGCGTCCATTCGGGCGCCCTTTTTTATCGTCCGTCCGCAAAGGCTTGCAGAAGACTTGCCGCACCGCACCAGCGGTGTCAGTCTGGGTCGGTCAACTCTGGAGCTCCCGGCCATGAAACGGATACTCATACCACTGCTGCTGTTGCTGGCTCCGCTGGCCCAGGCGCAGATCTACAGCTGGACCGACGAACGCGGCAACAAGGTATTTTCCGACCAGCCCCGTGAGGGCGCCCAGGAAGTGGATGTGCGACCGCCCAACCGGTTGTCCACACCGGCTCCCGTGGCCCAGCCCGCCAGCACACGCAGCCAGACGCCGCAAAACAGCGGCCCGGCCTATCAGGCCTTGAGCATTACCTCTCCTGCCCACGATGAAGCCGTGCGCAATAACGAAGGCCAATTGACCATCAATGCCAGTATCGACCCGCCCCTGGGTCGCGGCCACCTTCTACGGCTGGAAATGGACGGTCAGCGGGTCGGTGTGCCCGTACCCGGCAACCTGCAGAGCACGGCCAGCTTTCAGCTGAACAATATTGACCGGGGTTCCCACCAGTTCAGCGTGGTGGTGGTGAGCGCGCAAGGTGACGAGGTCCAGCGCAGCGCACCGGTTACCGTGCACCTGCAACGCACGTCGGCACTGCAGCCCGGACGCGCCGGACAGGCACCACCAGTCACCCGCCCCAGACCCTGACACGCCCGCCCCACCACAGACTGCGCCGCTGCAGGGCATCAGCTGTGCACCAAAACCCTGCATTGCACCACAATGGTGCATACTCCTCTCGCAAACGACGCTCTGAATAATCGGGACGTCGCCGATAACGCGCGCGCAAACCGTTCCGGAGCCCTTCTGTGGCGCAGGCTGGCGTGAAACTGCCGGTATCAGGCAGCCTGCCGGCAAGCACCCGGTTAGCTGGTTCGGATTTTGCATTGATAGTGCGCAACAGAGGAACCGAACATGCTGCCAGACCGATTTCTGCGCCAGATACTGGATAATCAGACCACTGCCGTGCTGCTGCTGGATGACCAGCTGAAGGTCAGCTACATCAATCCGGCAGCCGAAATGCTGCTGGCTGTCAGCGGCCAGCGGGTGCTGCACCAGCACGTCGACGGCCTGTTCCACGACACCGCACTGGCGCATGACTCACTGGAGAACGCTGCCAGCAATGCGCACCCCTTCACCAAACGTGAAGCCCAATTGCAGCTGGGTAACGGCCAGAGCCTGATGGTCGACTATTCGGTGACGCCGATAGTCACCGGAGGACACAACTGGCTGTTGCTGGAAATGCACCTGCGTGACCGCCTGCTACGCATTACCCGCGAAGAAGCGCAGATGTCCAAACAGGAAGTCACCCGCACCCTGGTGCGCGGCCTGGCCCACGAAATCAAGAACCCGCTGGGTGGCATTCGTGGTGCAGCCCAGCTGCTGGCACGCGAACTGCCGGAAACCGGTCTGCGTGACTACACCGACGTGATCATCGCCGAGGCCGACCGGTTGCGCAGCCTGGTCGACAGCATGCTCGGCCCGTACCGCCCACCACAGCTCAAGCCGATCAATATCCACCAGATCACCGAACGGGTCTGCAGCCTGATCGAGGCGGAAACCCAGGGCCAGCTGAAGCTGCAGCGCGATTACGATCCGAGCATTCCGGATCTGCTCGGCGACAGCGAACAGCTGATCCAGGCGGTGCTCAATATCGTACGCAACGCGATGCAGGCAATTGCCGGGGCCGGCAGCCTGGAGCACGGGCGCATTACCCTGCGCACCCGCACCCTGCGCCAGTTCACCATCGGCCAGCATCGCCACCGGCTGGTCTGCCGCCTGCAGATCATCGACAACGGCCCGGGCATTCCGGCCGACATGCTCGACAGCATTTTTTACCCGATGGTCAGTGGCCGAGCCGATGGCACCGGTCTGGGGCTGGCCATTACCCAGAACATCATCAGCCAGCACCAGGGACTGATCGAATGCGAGAGTCAGCCCGGGCTGACCCAGTTCACCCTGTTTCTGCCGCTGGAACCCGCTTCAGGAGAGACGCCGAATGACGCACGCTGACAATGTCTGGATCGTTGATGACGACCGCTCCATCCGCTGGGTACTGGAAAAAGCCCTGCAACAGGAAGGCCTGCAGCCAGAGTGCTTTGACAGCGCCGACAAGGCTCTCAGCCGCCTGCAGCAGCAGCGCCCGGATGTACTGATCAGCGATATCCGCATGCCCGGCAGCAGCGGGCTGGAGTTGCTCAGCCGGGTGCGCGAGCAGTTCCCTCGGCTGCCGGTAATCATCATGACCGCGCATTCGGATCTGGACAGTGCGGTGGCCTCCTACCAGGGCGGTGCCTTCGAATACCTGCCCAAGCCGTTCGATGTCGACGAGGCGGTGGCACTGGTACGTCGCGCGCTGGCGCACAGCCGCGAGCAGGCCGCACAGGAGAGCGAGCCGACATTGGCGCGCACCCCGGAGATCATCGGCGAGGCACCGGCGATGCAGGAGGTGTTCCGCGCCATTGGCCGGCTGTCCAACTCGAATATCACGGTACTGATCAACGGCGAATCGGGGACCGGCAAGGAGCTGGTAGCGCAGGCCCTGCACCGCCACAGCCCGCGTGCGCGCAATCCGTTCATTGCGCTGAACATGGCGGCGATCCCCAAGGACCTGATGGAATCCGAACTGTTCGGTCACGAGAAGGGTGCCTTTACCGGTGCCGCGACCCAGCGCCGTGGCCGTTTCGAGCAGGCCGATGGCGGCACCCTGTTCCTCGACGAGATCGGTGACATGCCGGCCGAGACCCAGACCCGCCTGCTACGGGTGCTGGCCGATGGGGAGTTCTACCGGGTCGGCGGCCATACGCCGATCAAGGTGGACGTGCGCATCATCGCTGCCACCCACCAGAACCTCGAGGGCCTGGTGCAGGCCGGCAAGTTCCGCGAGGACCTGTTCCACCGGCTTAACGTCATCCGCATCCACATCCCGCGACTGGCCGATCGCCGCGAGGACATTCCGGCACTGGCCCAGCATTTCCTCGCCCGCGCGGCGCTGGAACTGACGGTGGAGCCAAAGATTCTCAAGCCGCAGACCCAGGAGTTCATCAGCAACCTGCCGTGGCCAGGCAACGTGCGCCAGCTGGAGAACACCTGCCGCTGGATTACCGTGATGGCGTCCGGGCGCGAGGTGCTGATCGACGACCTGCCGCCGGAACTGCTGAACCAGCCCCAGGAAAACAACGTCAACGGTCACTGGGAACAGAGCCTGCGGGTCTGGGCCGAGCAGGCGTTGGCACGCGGCGCGCACAACCTGCTGGATACCGCAGTGCCGGCGTTCGAACGAATCATGATCGAAACCGCCCTGCGCCACACCGCCGGCCGCCGTCGTGATGCCGCCGAGCTGCTCGGTTGGGGCCGCAACACGCTGACGCGCAAGATCAAGGAGCTGGGCATGAATGTGGATGGCGGTGAAGATGACGAGGCAGATGTGGGCTGAACTGACCGTGCATGGATCGCCACAGGCCTGACGGCCTTCGCGATGACATTGCGTGTGTGAGTTGGTTACAGCTGCAGGGGCACCGGGCAGCAACCATCTGCAAGACAGGCTTCAATAATGCCGGTCCGCCCGGCTAGACTGCCGACCTGCCATCAGGAAGCCGTCGCATGTTCCATATCGCCCTGCTTGAACCGGAAATTCCACCGAATACCGGCAATATCATCCGGCTGTGTGCCAATACCGGCAGCCAGTTGCACCTGATCCAGCCGTTGGGCTTCGAGCTGGATGACAAGCGTCTGCGCCGGGCCGGGCTGGATTACCACGAGTTTGCCGCACTGAAAGTCCACGCCGACCTGCAGAGCTGTCTGGACAGCGTGCAGCCGCAGCGGGTGTTCGCCCTGAGCACCAAGGGCACCCGCTGGTTCAGCGAGGTTGAGTATCGGCCCGGCGACCTGTTTCTGTTCGGCCCGGAAAGTCGCGGATTGCCGGTTGATATCCGCGAGTCGCTGCCGCCAGAACAGGTGCTGCGGATTCCCATGCAGCCGGACAGCCGCAGCCTGAACCTGTCCAATAGCGCCGCGGTGCTGGTCTACGAAGCCTGGCGCCAGCAGGGTTTTGCCGGTGCGCAGTAACGGCCCGCAAGGCATTACCCACTGGCCCTGACTGGACTCCGGCACAGACGGGCAGCGACAAACATGAATGAAATCGAACAACAACAAGAAAAACATCAGTTTTACTCATAGCCAGTCTCACCCCAACAATGTCCCCCGTATTCAACAGGGAGACTGCCGCGATGGCACTGACACACAACCTCGGATTTCCCCGGATTGGCCGGGACCGTGAACTGAAAAAAGCACTGGAAGCCTACTGGAAAGACGATATTGACCAGGCCGCGCTGCTTGAGGTCGGCCGCCAGCTGCGTGCCGAGCACTGGCACCTGCAGCAGCAGGCTGGCATCGAGCTGCTGCCGGTGGGTGATTTTGCCTGGTATGACCAGGTTCTGACCCACTCGCTGACCTTTGGCGTCATCCCCGAACGTTTCCAGCGGCACGCCGGCAAGCCGGATCTGGACACCCTGTTCGGCATGGCCCGTGGTTTCAGCCAGAGCGGTTGCTGTGGCGGCGCGCATGCCGAGGAAATGACCAAGTGGTTCGATACCAATTACCACTATCTGGTCCCCGAATTCAGCGCCGACCAGCAGTTTGCCCTTAACTGGGAGCAACTGTTCGATGAGGTGACCGAAGCCCAGGCCCTGGGTTATCGGGTCAAACCGGTGCTGATCGGCCCGCTGAGCTATCTCTGGCTGGGCAAGGAAAAGGGCAGCCCCTTCAACCGCCTGGCGCTGCTGGAACGCCTGCTGCCGGTGTACGGCGAGATACTGCAACGACTGGCGGCGCAGAACGTTGAGTGGGTACAACTCGACGAGCCGATCCTCTCGCTCGACCTGCCACAGGACTGGAAGAATGCCTTTGAGCGGGCCTACAACCTGCTGCAGAAGGAGCCCTGCAAGAAGCTGGTGGCCAGCTACTTTGCCGGTCTTGAGGAGAATCTCGGGCTGGCCGCCGGCTTGCCGGTGGATGGCCTGCATATTGACTTGGTACGCGCACCGGAGCAGTTCCCGGCAATTCTCGACCGCCTGCCGGCCTACAAGGTGCTGTCGCTCGGTCTGGTGAATGGTCGCAACGTCTGGCGTACCGACCTGCAGCAGGCACTGACAGTACTGCAGCAGGCCGAGGAGCGCCTTGGCCCACGCCTGTGGCTGGCCCCCAGTTGCTCGCTGCTGCATTGCCCGGTTGACCTGCAACGCGAGGATCAACTGGACGACGAACTGAAAAGCTGGCTGGCCTTTGCCGTGCAGAAATGCGAGGAAGTGGCGCTGCTGGCACGCGCCCTGCGCCAGCCTGAATGCCCCGAGGTGCAGTCGGCACTGGCGCAGAACCGCGCACTGCAGGCCAGTCGTGCGGCATCACCACGCATTCACAAGCCGCAGGTACAGGCGCGACTGGCGGCCATCACCCCAGCCGACAGCCAGCGCCACTCACCATTTGCCACGCGCATCGCACAGCAGCGCGCCCGGCTGGATCTGCCGCCGCTGCCGACCACCACCATCGGCTCCTTCCCGCAGACGCCGGCGATCCGTCTGGCCCGTCAGGCGTTCAAGGCCGGCAGGATCTCGGCCGCCGAGTACACCGAAGCAATGCACAGCGAAATCCGTCACGCGGTGACCGTGCAGGAACAACTGGGACTGGATGTGCTGGTGCATGGCGAGGCCGAGCGCAACGACATGGTCGAGTACTTTGCCGAACAGCTGGATGGCTATGCCTTCACCCGTTATGGCTGGGTGCAGAGTTACGGCTCGCGCTGCGTCAAACCGGCGATCATCTATGGCGACCTGAGCCGGCCACAACCGATGACCCTGGACTGGATCCGCTTTGCCCAGAGCTGCACCGACAAACCGATGAAGGGCATGCTGACCGGGCCAGTGACCATGCTGATGTGGTCATTCAGCCGCGATGATATCCCCCGCGAGCAGCAGGCACGGCAACTGGCGCTGGCGATTCGCGACGAAGTGGTGGATCTGGAAGCAGCTGGTATCGGCATTATCCAGATCGATGAGGCGGCTTTCCGCGAAGGCCTGCCGCTGCGTCGGGCTGGATGGCAGGCTTACCTGGACTGGGCCACCGAGGCCTTCCGCCTGACTGCCAGCGGGGTGCGTGACGAGACGCAGATCCATACCCACATGTGCTACAGCGAGTTCAATGATGTAATCGAGTCGATCGCGGCAATGGATGCCGATGTGATCACCATCGAGACCTCACGCTCGGACATGGAGCTGCTGCAAGCCTTCGAGCGCTTCGACTACCCCAACGAGATCGGGCCCGGGGTGTATGACATCCACTCGCCACGGGTACCCGCGGTGGAAGATATGCTCAGGCTGCTGCGCAAGGCGGCTGAGCGCATTGCCCCGGAGCGGCTGTGGGTGAATCCGGATTGCGGCCTGAAAACCCGCGGCTGGGAGGAAACCCGTGCGGCGCTGGGCAATATGCTGGAAGCGACCCGGCAGCTGCGCGGGGAACTGGTTCAGGAATGAGCTGCACGCTCTGGATTCCCGCCTTCGCGGGAATGACGGGGTAAAGGGAGGGGTGACTGACTGGATTCCACATGCACAAGTATGACCAGCCAGTGTGTCTGCACAACTCACCGTCATTCCCGCGAAGGCGGGAATCCAGGGCGCCAATCCAAGTAGCAGTCAGCCCCGTGCAACGCGGGACTGACTGCACAAAGCAACTCAGCGGGTCTTGATCACAACCTTGCCGACGGCCTTGCGTGAGGTGAGCATGGCCAGTGCGTCTTCGTACTGGTTCAGCTCATAGGTCTGCGAAACCAGCGGCTTGAGCTTGCCTTCGGTGTGCCAGGCGAACAGCTGCTGGAAGTTGGCCAGGTTGTCCTGCGGCTGGCGCGCAGCAAAGGCGCCCCAGAATACGCCAACCACCGCGGCGCCCTTGAGCAGCGGCAGGTTGGCCGGCATTTCCGGGATGCGGCCACTGGCAAAACCGACCACCAGCAGACGGCCATTCCAGTTGATGCAGCGCAGCGACTGGTCAAACAGATCGCCA
>Ga0194138_10001351_pt1 | contig 11741 bp, 10 predicted proteins | sample TARM_MetaG_T2_14_FD_134022 | JGI IMG/M metagenome (GOLD analysis project Ga0194138, IMG submission 134022) | Freshwater microbial communities from Pennsylvania, USA, analyzing microbe dynamics in response to fracking - TARM_MetaG_T2_14 (version 2) | ecosystem: Environmental > Aquatic >...
CGCGGCCATCAACCACCCCAAATGGCTGCGTGAAACGCATGGCATCAGCAGCGACTGGCGCAACGTCGGCTGGCTGGCACGCAAAGTCGTCGCTGGCAGTGGGCTTGGCCGCTTCGACCGCCATGAGTGGACGGTGCGCGACTACGACGGCACCGCCAGAACTAGCCACGGCTACCGGTGGGAGCTGACCCCGCAGCCTGACAGCAGGCAGCGCGTGGTGGTCAACCTCGACCGGGCCGAGAAGCTCGACCCGGCCGCGTTCGGTGACGACCGCAGCCCCGGAGCGTTCGCCGTGGCCAACGAGGTCGGCGGCACCCTCGCGGCGCTCGCTGTGCTGCTGGCAGTCTCCTCGACTGGCGGAGGGCGCGGAGGCGGCGACTTTCGTGGGTCCTCGCCGCTGGTCGGGTCGTGGGGAGGGCACCGCATTGGACTGCTCGACCCGGCCGACACCGCTGGCTACGTCGACATCAGCGAAGCCGTGAGAGGCGCACTCGCCGCAGCAGGGGAGGGCATCTACCGGGACGGCCCCGACGGGAAGATCCAGCGCGGCGACCCGTGGGAAGACAACCCCTGGCAGCACTTGGACCGCACCGCCTGAGCGTTGACCGCGCGGACCTCGGAACCGCAGCCGAGGCCCGCGCGGGGTCGTCTGCCATGTCGCCGCTGTCCGCCCCTGAACTGCGCCCTCCCATCTGCAAGATCCGCGCACTGCTGCACTCTCGAAGTGCCCGGAGACGGTGATGGCGTACCCACCGACACCAGGAGGAACCGCCATGACCGGACACCACGCAGTTCTCGTCGACGTTGACGGCACCGTCACCGCCGAAACCTTCGACGCCATCAACCTCGACACCCTGACCTCCGCGCTCGACGTCCGGTACGTCGACTGCGTGCAGGTGCAGCCCCTGAACTGCACCAATACCGCCACCCTGGACGCGTGGGTCGATGACGAGGGCCTGTTCAACAGTCCGCCCAACCCGGTCGCCTCCAAGATGATCGCCACGCTCGCCGAGAGCTCCTGCCAGATGCTTTATGGCCGGGTCCTGTTCGCCACCGGCGACCTCACCACCGGCGAGAGCATCGGACTGAGCGTGGAGAAGAAGGACCAGTTGGTTGTGATGGGCAGCCTGCTGGCCAGGCTGCTCGCACCCATGATGTGACCCGTTCTGGCCCGGAGCACCCGCACCAGCGGGAACCCCGGGCCTTCGTCGTGGCCGGGTCGGGGCTGTCCGGCCCGAACGTCCCGACGGTTCCTGGCCGCCGGCCACCGCCCATCGGGGTGTGCTGCACCTTCCCAGGGCCGGGGGAAGGTCGATGTAGTCCAAGCCCCCGAGCGAAAGAAGGTTCCCCATGTCTTGTTACGAGTGGGAGTCCGGCACCCTGGCCCTGCCAACCTCCGAGGTCGCGGCGATGCGAAAGGCGCTGAACGTCGCGCATACCAACCAGATGAAGAGCGTGAAGGCACTGCTGGACCGGCTGTGGCCTGAGCTCAAGAAGCTGCCCGCCGACAAGCGCCGCCGCCTGGACCCGTACAGCCCGCCGCTGCGTCACCTGAACGCAGCCGCCGACGACGAGGCTTGGTGGGACCTGCACTCGCTGTTCCATGCCAGCGGCGGCCGCAAGCCCACCGCCGAGCACTGGAAGAAGGCCCTGGCCTACCCCTCCACGAACAGGACCAGCGACTGGCGCTGCGGTGAAGCCAGCGTCTCCCTCGAGGGACGGCACCTGACCTGGGACGTGCCGGAGAACAACCACGCCGTCGACCACGCCCACGACTCCTGGCTCGGCAGGGCACTGTTCGCCCAGCTCGGAAGGGTGAAGTGGACTCGCGGCTCTGGCGGCTACTTCGTAGGCAACAACGAATACAACGCCGACGACTGTTCTCCTGGCGGCGGCGGGAACTACCTGACGTCCACCTACGGGCCAGCCGGGGAGAAGACCCGCAAGGCCCACTCCGGTTTCGTCGCCTACTACTGATCCCCGACGAAAAGGACTCCCAGATGAAGCAACTCGTGGAAACCGACCAGATACAAGCCCTGTGGCTGGGCGCCAGCGGCGTCTACCGCAGCGGGGATGACCTCATCGCCGGCCTCATCGCGGCAATCGACCAGCTGGACGACGACCGGGTCGCCGACGCACTCGCCGACGTCTCCCGCGTCGACCTGGCCCTCGACCGTCTCACGACACGTCCCTGCGACTGCCCCGACACCGCCACCGAGGACGAGCTCGTGCAGTGCCCGACGATGAAACCGGCGCTGGCCGCAGGAGGCCGACAGATGATGCGGGAGGCCTGCGAGTCGATCCGCGGATGGAACCTGCTGTACCTCGCAGGCGGCTGGGTCGCTGCCGGGGTCGCCGACGACGCCCACTACGACGGGGCGATCCTCATCGGCCAGATCGACCCACTGGCCGGCACGTAGTTCGCGCTGGGCCGGGAAGTGCTCTGCCGCCACCCGGCCCAGTTGGTTCGGGCCAGGCGGACTTCCGCTGTCCGGCCCCGACTCCAGGCCCGGCGCCTAGAGCACTGCGCCTGGGCCGAACATTCGCCGCATGAGCGCAATCCCGGCATCGTGCATCTCCGGCCCCCCGGTCGACGCGCACGCATCTGACTTGATGACTGGGGCGATGCCGCTATCGAACAGCTCACTCGCGCACGCCAGGACGCAGGAGTCGGTGTCGATGCCGACGACCAACGGGCGGGCGACATCGCGGGCGCGGCAATGGGCAGCCAAGACACCACCAGCGGAGTAGCCGAACTTGCGGACAACCGGGTACCGCATGGTGGCGTCAGCTAGCTCCTCGATGATCTGAGACGAGGGGTGCTCCTCCGAGCAGTCGTTCCAGTCCAGTTCGCTGCGAAACAGTGAACTGGGATGGTTGACGAACCGGGTCAAGACGATCGGCAGGTGCGCTCTTTGCGCTGCCACGGTGAGGTCGACAATCGTCTCGATCACATGCTCGGTCTCGACGGTGCGGAACCCGACCTGGACATCTACGAGAATCAACCCGTCGACATGCGTAGGCAGGGTTCTGAGCATATTGGTCATGGGGTCGACGTTAGCTCCGACGTTTGCCGATCCTTGGCGCTCCGCTCTGTCCGGGTCGCCACGGCCCGAGAGTGCCTACTTTTCCCTGGACTCGCACGTTTCAGGGCCGCCGCACGAGGGTCGAAATCTGGCGCTGCTGCACTCCGACAGGCGACTGGTCGGATAGAGCCACAGCCGCCGACACACGGTCGGCCCCGCTCGACTCCCTGGAGGTCACCATGAGCACCATCCCCGCCGCGTCCGTCGCCGACAACGTCGCCACCGTCGAGGGCGTCAGCACCACCGTGTACCGCTCGCTGGTCGTCTCCCACATCGCCGACTACAAGACCGCGATGAAGATGGGCAGCCACAGCAACGCCCTGCGTGCCCTGGCCGAGGCCAGCCACCTCGGGCGGCAGTGGAAGAAGTCAGCGAACGACCGCTGCCACGCGGCGGCGGCGACTGAGGCCGAGAAGCTCATCGACTGGACCACCGATCGGATGAACGAGCTGTGCGCGGCGGTGCTCTCGGCGGAGTAACGCCCCGACCCTGAACATGCGGCCCCTCTCACCGGATGGCGGGAGGGGCCGCTAGTGCGCGCTTGGGGATTCCTCGCAAGGCCAGAACCTGCAGTGGTGTCATACCGGTGCCCTAAGTTGATGTGTAGACACTGCTCCGCTGTCCACTAGAAGAAGGCTCGCTGATGGCGCTCACGCCAGTTCACCCCCTACGGCCGGAGCTTGGCCCTGACCTGATGGTCCGCCTGGTCCACTCTCAGCACCATCCGCGGATAGGTCACTCACCGCGGCCGCGAGGCGAGGATCTGCTGCCGGGGAATACCCAGCTGGAGCAGGACGTGGCGTGGGTGTTTCCGGCGTTGGCGTCGGCGCCGATCACTGCGCGTAGCCTCCGCGAACACCTGAACCAGGCCTACTGCTTCGCGCTCGGAGCGTTACTGCACCGGCAGATCCTGCAGCGGGTTCCGCTGCAGGCCGACTGGGACGACCATCTGCCGGCAGTCGCGCAAGCCGTCAGGGAGACCCTGGCGTCCGTCGGCGAGGGGGGAGTCCGCGAGACCCTGGCGGTGGTCGCGAACCTGGAAGTGAACGTGGACGTGTTCGGGCCCGCCTCCACCTGGCAGTTCCGCGCCTACTGGTGGGGACTTGTTCGGGAGTTCACTCTGGGGCAGGAGTTGTTGGCAGAGGGCAACGCCACGACGTGGGAGAGGTACCGGTATCAGTCCGTCGGAAACATGGTCGAGCAGGAGAAGTCGCTGGCGGAGACACGACTCACCGACCTTGGTGGCACCTACCTGGACGCGGCCTACGACATTGTCGCGCTATGGCACGCGGAGCCCACGCTGGCGAACCGCGCCGCATCCCAGCAGCGCAAGGACAGAAACAGGTCGTTGATGCGCGGTACCGTTGCCACGCTGAGCGCACTGTCAGCTGCGTCGGAGGCTGGGTCTCGCAGGCGAGCTCGCGACGCTCTAACGGCTCAGCGACGGGCTCGAGCAAGCTACATGCGTCGTTGGTGACGGCCACCCTCCCCGCCTTTCGATCTGAGGAGCTATTGGTGAGTAATCCATTCGGTAACCCGTACGAAGCCGAGTACCCCGCAAGCCAGGCCGGCCCAGGGCAGCCCGAGTTGGATGGAAGCCACGGTTACATTCCGCCGCCGCCCCTGGCTGCGCCCCAGCCGTATTTGGCTGCCAACCAATTGCCCAGGCCGGTGGCGCCTCGCAATGTCACGATTGCGGTCGGCCTGCTGTTGGTGCTGGCCGTTTTTCTGGTGCCGCCCGTGCTAAATCAGCTCAAGAACGACCTTCCCTGGGCCCTTTTCGGCATACCCGTGATCATCAATGTGGCGCTCGCGCTGGGACTGTCCAAGAGGCCGGGCAAGGTGGTCCAGGCGCTGACCACCGCGTACGCGGGGCTGTGGTGCTTAACAGGCGTCGGACTGCTGGCATCAGTGCCGATGATCGTGTTGCTGTGGACGCAGGAGGCCAAGGACTACTTCGCAGCAGGGGAACGCTGGAATACGACCCGAACCGCGGCAAACCAGCGGCGGTGATGGAGGCCGAGTCGTTCATCGACCAGATCACCGACCAGATGCACGCCCTGTGCAAGGCGGTGCTCGAAGCCGAGCAGTGACCCGCCCCTGAGCCTGCGGCCCCTCTCACCGGACGGTGAGAGGGGCCGCTTGCTGTGCGCTGCCCCGGCCGCCGACGACTGGGGGCTGTTCGCGCTGTCTCTCGTGGGGCGTCAACCGCGTAACGGCTGGTAGCGCTATAGTTGGGTAACAAAGGAAACGCATATCGTTACCCGTTACCCGTTACTAGGAGCGCAATGTCCGCCGACAAGATTGCCCGGGCCTACGGGGTACTCGCCGCACGTGGCGAGAAGATCACCGTGCGGGCCGTTCAGCGAGAAGCGGGGGTACGGATCGGGGAAGTGGCGACCTGGCTCCGCGAACACGTCCCCAGTGCCAGCGAGGAAGTGCCGGAGGCCCCAGACCTGTCCGAGGCCATCGAGGCGATGTCCCAGACAGTCTGGGCGGTGGCGTGGTTGCGGGCGGCCGAGCAGGCCGAGCAGTCGGTGGCCGATTCTCTCGACGCAGCTCGGGAGGGTGAGGCTGCCGCGCTGGCAGCAGCAGAGCAGGCCAGCGCCGAGCGGGATGCGGCGGTCACCGAGCGTGACCGAATAGTCGCCGAAGCAGATCGGCTGCGGCACGACCTCGCTCAGGCGCAGCGCGAGCTCGAGAGCGCTCACCGGGAGTCGCAGCAGGCCATGTCGCTGGCCGAGGAGTCAGACCGGGCCCGCGTCCGCGCCGAGGCAACCTCCGACACCCTGCGGGAGGTGTTGGACACGTTCCGGCGAAGCGGTGCCGGCACCGCGGCGGAGTCCGGCCCCAAGTAGGGCTGCAGCTGTCCGCCTCCGGTGTCCGGGCCGAGACGGGTCCGTGCTCGTCGCGGCTAGGTGAAGGTCAGGACGCAGTCGAGGTCGATCTCGAACCAGCGTCCGGAGTCGAGGATGACGGTCACGGTGTCGCGGTCATGCACCTGGACTCCGGTCAGGATCCCGCTGTGGGAGCGGGACAGGCCACCGAAGTCCACGGCCCGCCCGAGGTGCTGGGCGGTCACGTCGCAGGCGAACGCCCGCATGGGCGACCAGGCGGCAGGGGAAAGCGCCACCGGGCAATTGTGGTGGACATCGACCATGACGCGGCCCCCAGTGGCGGCCTCAACGGTCACCGTCACTACATCAGGGGTCACGTCGAGATCGGCCAGCGTCCCGGTGGTGGGCTCGTCTGCGGTCTCGACGGAGGCAGTGCGGCCGATGTGCGCGGCGGACAGTGCGGCTGCGGGGATGGTGGGCATGGGGCCGGTTCCCTTCGTCGGTGGGGTGGTGCCCTTAATCGTCTTCGCGCAGCTGGCGGGTGCAGCACCCCGTGAAGAGTCGCCCGACCCCTGCGCGGGAGGTGGGGGGCGGACGGCGGGCCGTTGCTACACCGCGGCGAAAGTCCGGCCAGCTGTCCGCGCTTAGCTGAGCGCCCAGCAGCACTTCTGGGGAGGAGCCCGCCTCCGAACCCGAACTATCCGCTGCAGCCTCGGGGTAGCGTTTCTTTCCTTGAGACTGGGGGATCGGAATGTTGAGATTCATCACCGCAGTGGCGAGCGCGACGCTGGCGCTCGGGCTGGCCGGATGCGGGGCAAGCGACTCCACCGGGAGTGATGTCGAAGGTTCCGACGCCACGAGCACGACCTCGTCGGCGACCACGACGACCTCCAGCAGTGAGGCGACCACCACCACGAGCGCGGAGTCGTCCACGGAGACTGCCGCGCCGGAACCGTCCTACTCAGACCCCGCGCCGGCCAGTCAGGCGCCCGCAGCGGCGCCACCGCGTCCACCGTTCATGCGCCCCGAGGACTACGACCCGTACGGGCCCCCGCGGTTCGTCCAGTGCTGGGAGAGGAACGCGGCGGTCATGTCGGACGGTTCGATCGTCACCGACACCGTGAACTGCGCTCCGCTTCCGGACCCTGTCCAGTCGGAGCCCGGCCTATACGAAGATCCCCCGCGGGCGGACGGATGCGTCGGCCCTGCCGCGGTGTGCGGTTACTACGACGAGAGTGGCAACCCGGTCTGGTTCGACCGGGAGACAGGGGAGACCTCCCCGCGCTACCTCGATGAGAACGGTAACCCGACGATGGACCCGAACTAACCTCCCGCCGGGGCAAGCCACCGCGTCAGGTGGCCGGCCCCGGCAAGGGGGTCAGGCGGCGGCCTGTTCCTGGGCCATGACCTCGATCTGAGCGGTGACCTGGGCGAGCTTGGCTTGTGCGGTGATGAGTTCGTGCTCCCGGTCAAAGGTCAGGGTGTCGGCCAGCTCGCGCAGCTGGTCGGCCTCCTGCCGCCAGAGGGCGGCGTGGTGCTGCAGCTTCTCGATCGTCACTGGCAGCTCCCGCGACCACTGGTCGACGATCCGGTACAGCCCGTCAGCGAAACCGCTGATAGATCGGGGGACTGGACGCGGGAGGTCGAGGGTGGCCAGCAGGGTTCCCCACCGCCTCACCCCGATTGCGCGCCCTTCCCCGTAGTCGGTTCGCTGCAGGTTGAGGTCGCCGAAGCGGTAGCGGCGGCCGTCGCGGCGGCGCAGCTGCTCGGCGGCCTCCACGGACTGGGCCCGGGTGAGGGTGCGCTGGGTGTGCGACAGGTTGGCCGCCACCCAGTCGAGCTCGGCCGCCATGTCTGCTGCCTGGGCTGCGTCCTCTTCCTTGCGGCGTGCCTGGCTGATCATGGTCTGCAGCTGGGCGCGGTGCGAGGCGCGGGCAACCTTGAGCTTCTGCACGGCCGCGGCGAGTTCGGCCTGCTCGATCAGTTCGGGGTGGCCGGTGGCCGCGGCGCTGACCTCCGCGAGGGACACGGCGTCGCCGGAGATGTCGAGGATTTCCCGATCCAGAGGCGCGTTGGTGTACATCTGCTCGATCATTTGATGCTTGCGCTGGACAGCCGCGGCCACCAAACCGTCAAAGGTCCCTTCGGTGACGACAGTGGTGATGTCGACGCTCGAGTTCAGGTTCCCGGGCCGCACCGCACGACCTTCTCGCTGCACCATCGCCGCAGCGGTCCATGCCTGGTCAACGTGGTATATCGCGCTCAGGCGTACTTGCGCGTTGACTCCGACGCCGGCCTTGGTAGAACTGGCCAGGAGGACCGCCACGCGGCCGTCACGGCAGGCGGCGAACAGCTCCTCGCGGGCCTGACTGGTGGCCGCCTCGTGGATGAACCGCACCTTGGAGGCCGGTACACCGCGGGCCACCAGCAGGTCCCGCAGCCGCCCGTAGGAACGGCCTTCGGCGCCGTGGGGGGAGCCCAAGTCCAGGTACGCCATCTGGAAGGTTCCGGGCACGTCACTACCGGGGTAGAGACGGTCGGCGTTGGCCCGGTAGTGCTCGGCGATCCGGTCGGCGGCCAGGACGAGCTTCGGCGACACCGCCCGCAGCCCGACCAGGGCCGGGTCCAGGGCCAAGGCGCGTCCGTCGTTGCACACCTTGAGGATGTTGTCGGCGCCGCGCTCGGTCTTGTAACCGTTGAGGCGCAGTTGCTCGACGCGCTCCGACAGGGTCTTCATGTGCCGGACCTGGGCGGCGTTGGGCTGGGCGACCGCCAGATGACGGCGAACGTCGGGGCGTTCGATCGGCAGTTCCGACGAGGGCAGCATGTCGGTGAACGCGCGCATCATCGTGCGCGCCTCTGGGGCGTTTCGGATGCGCGACGGCCGGGTGGTCGCCTTGAGGTTGCCCCCGTCTGGGCTGGTCTCGATCACGGTCTGCCATTGAACGAAAGTGGCCGCCCACTGGTCGAAGTTGCGGCATTGCGCCTGGTCAAGAAGATTCGGGGCGCAGAATCTCGCCCATACGAAAAGCTCGATCAGGCTATTTACGAACGGCGAGCCCGAAGCGAGGGTCGCGACGGAGCGGCCCGGATGCTGGGCCGACAGGCTGGTGATCTTGATGAGCAGATCCAGGGCCCGCTGTGAGCTGCTGCTGCTCAGCCCGGACGTTCTCGAGGCGACAGGCAACCCCTTGTAGAGGTGGGCCTCATCGACACAGATGTGGTCCACGCCCAGCATCGAAAACGTCAACGCGTCGGGGTCATGGCGGGCGTTCCGCAGAGCGTCCACCCGATTCTCCAACGCCCGGCGCCGGGCTGCCAGCGCCTTCGCTCCGCGAGTGCCGCCCTCATCGCCACCTGCCAGTACCGACATCTCCTCCTGCAGGTACGCCATCTCCACCTCAGGGTCCGCCGACAGGGACGTGAACAGCTCGTGCGACACGATCACCGCATCCCAGTCCCCGGCCGCCGCACGGGCCACGAACTTGCGCTTGGCGCGGCCGGCCACCTGATCTTCGGTCGCCACCAAGAACCGGGCCGTCGGAAACGAGGCTCTTGCCTCCCGGGCAAATTGAGCCAAGACGGGCTTCGGGACCGTGACCAGCGGACGAGTAGCGAGCCCGTACTCGCGCAGCTTCACGCACAGCCCCACCAGCGTTCGGGTCTTGCCCGCACCGACTGCGTGGGCGAGCAGAGAAGCCGGGTGTTCACACCGAAGTGCGTGGTCGATGCCGCGCAGCTGGTTCTCCCACAACGTCACCTCCGGCGACATGGACGGAAACTCCAGATAGTCCCCATTGGGGCGCCTGGGCACGATCGCATTGTGCAGCCGGTTGAAAGTGGCGCAGACCCTTTCCGACCGCTGCGGATCCGACCACAGCCACACCGTGAACGCCTCCGTCAGCGACACCAGACGATCCGCTGCCAGCGACGACTCCGACGCGTTGCGAACCCGCCGCTCCCGGCCCGTCTCCGGGTCGTCGACCGTGTCGTACACGACCGGGGTTCCGCCATTGAGGCCAGCGGTGACGATCTCGGAGACCGTCATGCGGGAGGTGCCGAACCGGGCCTGCGCCTGAGCGGGCGCCGAGTGGAAGCCGGTGTCGACATCCCACGTCGCGACCGCCGGCGTGTAGGACACCCGCGCATACCGGTAGCCGATCTCCTCACGCAGGAATCCGGCGATGTCATCACCGGTCAGCCAGGCCGCGCCGAACGCGACGCTGATCTCCTCCGGGCCCAGCTGGGCCGGCAGAACCTCCTCCAGGACCTCGACGTTGCGGACGAACGAGTCATCGAACTCCGCTGCGCCGCGCGCGGCGTCGAGCTTGGCGACGATGTTGCCCGACAGGTACGCGTCGGCAGCGACCAGTGCCCCACCGTCTGGGTCGCGAAACGCCAGCTCACCGAGTGCATCGTCAACGTCCGCGACGGCGATCCCCAGCAGCGCAGCCACCGTCGTAGGCACCAGCCGCCCATGCCGCGCCAGCGACACCGTCACAGCCTCTCCGGCGGTATCGACCCGCTCAACCGGGGTCGGCGCCCGATTGGTCCGGTGCAGCAGGATCGGGGCGGGCTCCGCGTTGCCGGTGGCGTCGTCGTACTGCTCGATGCCGAACACGACCTCGGCCTGCGGGTCGGCGCGGAACCCACCCAGGCGGGGACGCCGTCCCCGCCGCGACGGCTCACCAGTGGCCGGGTCGACAGGTCCGTCGACCACGCTCATCCGGTTCAGTGGCCCGAACTCGGCCACATACTCCAGGTACAGGTCGCGGGCGCGGGTGCGCAGGGGCTCCAGCGCCGAATCCGGTGTGTGGCGCCGAGCCTCGGTGGCGATCAATTCGAGCACCGCATCCCGCAATGCCACCAGTGCCCGCAGCTCCTTGCCCGTCGCCCCGCGAGCGGGCACCAGATCGCCGTCGACGACCTGATGGGCGACCCCGTCGATCAGGTGGAACGACCCCTCGGGTCGGCCCTCGGCATCGACCAGGATCTCGGCGTCGGCCCACGATGTGTCGCCGCTGCGGCCCTGCCAGGTCGGCATCCTGCCTGCCAGCTCCGCGAACGCCCGATCGAGCGCATCTTCGGGCTTGCGGGTGATCACAGCCAGTGGGTTGCGGTAGTGGCCCGTCACCCGCATCTGCCCGGCCACCAGGCCCGGATTGTCGACGAAGAACTTCGATACTCGCGCCGGGTGGACCTGCTTGTCGGTGGCCCGGATCGGGGTATCGACGATGGCAGAGCCGAACATGATGTCGCCGCGATTGCCCGCCTCGCCAAGCGGGTCGCGGACCTGCAGCACCACCAGATCGGCGACCACGTCGGTGCCCTCACTGGCGAACACCTTCGACGGCAACCGCAACGCCCCCACGAACCGTGCCCGCTCAGCCACCGCAGACAGGCCCTCGCGGCTGTCGAGGTGGAAGCGGGACGTGATCACCGCGACGAGCCCTCCCGGGCGCACGGCCTCCACGGCCCGTTCCAGGAAGTAGGCGTGCAGGCTGGGGGAGTGGCCGTGCTGGGAGTTGATCCAGCCCGTACCAAACGGCACGTTCCCCACCACCAGATCGAAGCCGCCCGCAGGCAGGGACACGTCCTGCAGGCGCTGGTTGATGATCCGGGCCCGAGGGTTGGCGAGCTGCGCGATCCGCGCGGCAGTGGGGTCGATCTCCACGCCCTGGTAGTCGATGTCGAGCCCGTCGGGGCAGGCCAGAGCGAAACGGCCGTGACCGCACCCCAGATCCAGGACCCGGCCGCCGGTGAATCCGGCGCCGGCCAGCAGTCGCCAGATCCGGCCGGCGACGTCGTCGCTGGTGTA
>Ga0194138_10001356_pt1 | contig 11721 bp, 9 predicted proteins | sample TARM_MetaG_T2_14_FD_134022 | JGI IMG/M metagenome (GOLD analysis project Ga0194138, IMG submission 134022) | Freshwater microbial communities from Pennsylvania, USA, analyzing microbe dynamics in response to fracking - TARM_MetaG_T2_14 (version 2) | ecosystem: Environmental > Aquatic >...
GTGCAACCCCCGTCGTGCAACCCCCGTCGTGCTAAAGCACTCCTGTCCCCCTTATACCCCTTTGCCTTCCTTCGCTTTATCCTTACCCTGGCATTTCCCCTATGGGGGAAAAGAAGCGGAATAATTTATTTAATGGGACAAACGCGCCGAGGTGGCGTGGTGTTTAATTCAGGGCGTTCTTATCCTCCCCCTCCGGGGGAGTTAGAGGGGGCTGTCCTTTAAAGTCCCGTCGTTTGTTTTATCTTCACATATTTTTCCCGCTCGCGCTCAATGGTTTCGATGGCTGCCACAACCTTCAGGTTTTTTATTTCCTGCATTGCTTTCGTGTTTTCGCGTATCAGCGTTGCCATGTCGGAGTTGGAAACTCCGACTCCCGTATCCGGCCACCGGCCATCCGCATATTGCGGTATTTCTTTTTGCCCTTTGCGCTCCGCGCTCTGCCCCCTGCCTGTTTTTTGCGCCATTATCGCGTCAATGAGCGCCGGGTTATTAAACTGGATGTTTCGCAGGGTAGGGTAGTCAATTACCATCTCCGGCTTTTCGGCAAACAGCCCCAGGCTCGGTTTTTTATACACCCCTGTTTTTGGCGTGCCCACGTATTCCGCGTTGTAGGTGCGGCCATCGTCGGCACCGGTAACCGGGTAGCTTCCTTTGGCAAACTGCTGTGCTTTTATGGCGGCTACCTGCGTGGCGGTGGTGGCTACCATTGCCGCGGTAAGTACTCCTTTTATAATCGCGTCGGCAATAGCATTGCCGGTGGCTTTCGCTTCCCATATCCGCATAATACTCATAGCACCGGATATAAGTGCCTGTGCCACAGCTATATTTTGTTCCTTCTCGGCATATTTTTTCTGTATGGCCAGTTTTTTGGCTTCGTTGTCGCCTGCCTTTTTCAGTTCGGCATCTTTGCGGGCGGCATACAGGTTACTCTGCGCGCTTAGTAAATTGCTTACCGCGCCCAGCATTTGCTGCCCTATTTTCATCCTTGCCCGGTTTTGTTCGCGGATAATCTCGGTTTCCAGGCGCTCGTATTCTTCGCGCATTATTCTTTTGTTCTCGTACCACTCTTTCAGTTGCTCCAGTTGTCCCTGGAAGTCGTTTTGCTCAAACACGGCAAACTGGCTTTCCAGCCCTTCGTTATCGCCGGTTTCCAATTGCAGGAACTGCCGTATGCGGTCGCGGCGTTTGCGGTACTGTTCGGCCCAATTGCCAATCCATTCGTCGCCTTCCTCCTCGGGCAGGTCGTAGGCAAAGGTCATGGCCTCGCGGAGTATCTTCTGTTGTTTCTGGAATTCCTGCTGCTGTTTCAGCCGGTTCTCGTACCATTTCTTTTCCAAATCCAGGGTGCTTTCGCCTTCGCCGCGGAGTTTGGCAATCATGCGGGCATAGTAGTCCTCCTGCATTTGCAGCATCAGGCTGTCGAACTGGCTTTGGGTAATTTTTTTGTTTTCCAGCATTTCCAACAACTGCACCTCCATGGCCAGCATTTCATCTTTTTGGGTTTCCACCCGCTTTTTGCCGCCGTCTTCCACCTGGGCGTTCAGGTTTTGCTGCAAGGCAATTTGTGCGTCGAGTATCTCTTTTGCCCCGCCTATGGGGTCGCCCTCTTTGGATGTATAGCGCTGGCGGGTGAGTTCCAGCATTTTGCGCAGGTACTCTTCTTCTAATTTTAATTCGCGTTTGCGGTACTCCTCTTTGTCGAGCCCCATTTGCATGAGCGTTAGTTTTTGCTCATCGCGTGCCATCTCCGCTGCTGCTTTTGCTGCTTTATACGCTTCTTCGTCGAGCATGGGGCCGGGGGTTTTGTCTTCGTCTTCGTCTTTTGTTATATTATCTGGGTCTGTTACACTTAAATAGCCTTTTATTGATTCGTCCAGTTCTTTCTCCATCGCTATTTCATCCCTGCGCAGTTCAATCAGTTCCAGAAATGCTTTGCGACTTGCCTGGTTTTCAATGTTCCATTTTTTTAAGAAGTTTGATATAACTACTGCCCTCGCTGTGGGGTTAGGCATATTTGCCAGTCTGTCCAGGAGTTGATCGGTTTCAAACATGGCCTGTCCAAAAGCAAATCCGCCATCTCTTTTTCTTATACCACCCAGCATCCGTTCCTGTTTTTTCCGGCGGTCTTCGGCTGCATCGCTCATTAATTTGTCGTAGCGGTCGTTTTTAAATTTCAGGGCAATTTGTTCTCGCAGGTTTTTGATGGCGGTTTCGTAGGCCGTGTTTAGATCATCAACACTGTCTTTTTCGGTTACAATATCGTCAAGGTATTGGCCATATACCTTATTTATCATTTCGATAGCGTGTGCTCTTTCTTCTGTGCCTTCTGCTGTTTTTTTAGCTGCCTCAAACAGGGCTTTCATTTTTCTTGTTTGGGTCGATACTTCCACATTCAGGTCGCCAATGGCCCTGTTTACTGCGCTCACTTTTTTACTGAACAGAAAGAATGCTGCCGCTGCTGCGCCCACCAAGCCAATAATTGCAGTAAGCGGGTTGCTCCACATGGTCAGCCACAACGCTTTTAATGCCCTGGTTGCTCCCTTTATGCCCCCGCCTGCTGAAACATACGCCGCTTTCATGTTAGTAACCGCCACACTGTTGGCCCATGCTGCTTTGGTTGTTCGAGCCAAATCTCCTGCCCACAACCTGGTCGATATAATTATGTTGTTAATGGTGCGTGCTATCCGCGTGGCTTTAAAGGCAATTATTGCCCCTGTTAATATTCCAAACAATTTCGAGTTCCTCCCCAGCCACACTGCCACGTCTTTTAGCGCAAACAGAAAATCTATCAGCCCGCGGTAGGCTTTATACATGGCGGGGGTCATGGCTTTCGAGTAATCGTCGGCCAGGCTTTTCAGCCGTTTTCCCTGCAAGGCCATCAGGCTGTCCCAGTCCTTGGTAATAATGTAAAACTCGTTCATTACCGATGCGCTGCTTTCAAATGCCCGGGCGGCAATCAACTGCTGGTCTTTTACTTTTTCCAGATTTTGGGTGAGTTTCCCAAACACCTCTGCCACGCGCACCCCGCTCACCTCCATGTCGCCCATGCTTTTGGTTACTTCCAGAATACTGGCCTTGCCGGAGCTTGTAGCTTCCAGCATGGCCATCAGCAGACCATTAACATCTTCTTCAGCCCACTTTGCATATTCTTCCACGCTAATGCCCAGTATGCGGCTGAATTTTTCCACGTTCTCGCCCAGCCCGTTTATTATTTTAATCACGGCCGTGGCGCCCCGCTCTACCTTCACGCCGGTAGCATCGAGTGCCGCGGCAATCCCGGCCAGTTGGTCGATGGTAAATCCTGCCATGCTCCCCACCCCGCCCATGCGGGTAGTAAAGTTGAGAATGTTTTTAGCGCTGGCCTCACTGCTTTTGCCCAGCTCGTTGAGTACACTACCCACGCGCAGCAGCGCCTCGCTTTGGGTCAGACCTTCTTCTCCTGCCAACCGGAACACGTTTACCAGCTTACCCACCTGCTCGGTTATTTCCTCCACGCTTCCTTCCAGGTCGTCGCCCAGCGCCACGTAGAGTTTATCTACCGCGAGGGTAAAGTTGCGTATATCTTCCACCCCGCGAATACCGAGCCGCCCGGCAATGCGGGCAATTTCCAAAAGTTCTTTTGTTTTGGTAGGGGTGCGGGTGCCTTCGTCTTCGTTCAACTGGTCAAACTCCTGTTTCAGCTTGGCCACCTCGCCGCGGGTAAGGTCGGTGGTTTTCATCACGCTACTGAACTGGCTGTCTAACTGGCGCATGTTTTTTATAGTGCCGTTAATGGCCCGTGTTAACCCGAATACAGCAATGGCCATCCAGCTTATTACCGTGCCAAACTGGTTGGCTGCCGTACCCATCCGGCGCCATGCCTGTGCTGCGCGGCTCATTCCGGTGCGCATCCGTTCAATACGCATCTCTGTGAGCTTTATGTCGCGCCGTAATTTTTTTAGTACCGTGGGGTCAGTCGCGTTATTCATTTGAATCCGCAGTGCTGCGAGGTGCGAGTTCATCTGGTTAATGGTCATGCCTGCCAGCCCTACCTCTTTACGCAACTTGCGCATTTTTATGTAGTTCAGCTCAATTTGGTCTTCCAGCGCGTTCATCTGCTTGCGGTTGGCTTTTACCTGTTTCGAGTTTTTGCCAAAATCTTTGGTCAGCTCTTTCTCCCGCAGCTTCAGCTTATCGAGGTCCAATTGCAAATCGCGTGTTTCGCGGTCGAGCTTGTACAGTTCCCCCCGCGCCTTAATGCTCCCGTCTTTTACCTGGTCGGCATTCAAGATCAGGTTCAACACTAAATCTTCGTTTGTTATCCGGCGTGCCATATCAAATAATTTATTTATTCCTTTTATTTTCCCCTTCTGGGAAATGCCCGCGTAAGGCTTTCGCGGTGGCAGGCAATGGGGTGCTATTTCCCTTCTTTACCCCCGTCGTGCTAAAGCATTCCCGACCCACTTATACCCCTTTGCCTTCCTTCGCTTTATCCTTATCCTGGCATTTCCCCTATGGGGGAAAAGAAGCGGAATAAATTAGTCAACGGGACAATCGCTCCGAACTACGGGCTGCTCTCACTACTAACTACTCATTACTAACTACTTACTGCTCATTGCATCACTCGTTTTCGCCTGTGCTCTTATCCACTCTCTTACTTTTTCGCTCAGTTCGTGCATCAGCCTGAACGATAAAGGGTTCAGTTTTCCGTATATCATCCGGTTATGGATGGGGACTCCTTTTTTGCGGCGCACCACGTCGCGTGCTGTTCCGTGTTGGCTTTTAAAATTGCCGTAGTAATTTTTTTTCATGTCCAGGAACCGTTCGTATATTGGGTGTTTCAGGGTAGCTTCGCTTTTGTTCCCGCTCATGCTGGTAGAGTAGGTGCGGTTGTCTTCCAACCGTCCGCTGCGGCGGGTGGTGCGCTGCTTAATGGCCTGGCGCTGGCGGCGTTCAAAATCGTCCCACTCCTCGCTCAGGATTTCATACGCAAACCGTGTTTTTATTTGTTTGATATCCATGTGTGCAAAATACAGTTAGGGGCGGGTGCGTGAAAGGACAAAAAACCCTCGTGCGAAGCACACCTTATTGTTTCCCCTCTTAGGGGGAAATGCCAGGGTAAGGATAGTGGGCGGATGGCAAAGGGGGTTTTTAGTTGGCAGTGATCAGTCGCAGTAGGCAGTGATGGGAAAAGTAGTTGGAAGTAGGAAATAAGCAGTTGGCAGACAAAAAAAACTTCAGGGGTTTTTAATTTTTAGAATTGGTTTTTCACCATTTATCCCAACTTATGTGTTCTGTATAACCTACTTCATAGTATTCAATTCCTTCTTCGTTTAGTTCGGATATGCTCGCTAATTCATCGCAAAAACTATATACGTTTTTAATCAGCCATTTCCTGTCTTCTTCTGTTAATTTGTAAAATCCTTCGTTATAAGGAATATCATAAACAGGAATTTTCGTTTTACCCTGCCGTGCTGCTTCATAAATAGCATCTGTTACACAGGGATTATTTTTTTTTTTGATATGGCCAATGCTTCTTTTGCTTTCATATTAACGATTTTTGAATCTATTGTAAGTTACAAAAAAAAGCGGAGTTGGAAACTCCTGGTTTTTTTTATATCAGTCTGATTTTTTAAAAAACATTCTTTTTCACCTCCCCGCTTTATTACATGCCTCTTTAAAAAGTCTGTTTTTTGTTTTTTCTATTTGTGCAATCTGGTGCAGGTAATTAATATCTTTTGCCTTTAATATGCTGTCAATGTCAATCCCTATTTTTAATTCTTTTCTCATAAAATCAATAATACGTGTACTTCTTTTTACAAGCAATTTATGGAGCAGTTGGTTGTTTGGATAAATTGTTTTTATTCGTTCAAAAAAACTATCCGAAAAATCAGCATTAAAACTCTCATCTATTTTATCAACATTAACATAAACCGGATGATTATACATGGGGTCTCCTTCGTTTCTTTCGTACAATGGAACAAATTCTCCTTGTCCTTCCATTATTCCTTCACAGTAAAGGTGATTGTCGGTAAGTTTACTAATCTCCCATTTATCTATAAAATAAAATTTTATTTCGTCACCTGCTTTCAACAATCCCTTATTTTCTTTTGTAATAACCTCCCAATCTCCATTTGTTTCCTGGGTAGAATTATCTCTCATATTAATCCTTTTATTCATTTCTTCTTCTTTCATCTCCATAATACATTTATGAAGCATATAAACTGCATCAAATTCAGTGTCGCTGTTTTGAATGTTATAAACCCAAAATTTTAATTTTTCTGAATATTCAAGGGCTTCCAGTTTTTCAGATGTGTTTTTTAAATCTTCTCTTGTCATAGCAGGTAATTTTTTAAATCTATTGCAAGTTACAAAAAAAAGCGGAGTTGGAAACTCCGCTTCCCGTGAAAAAACCCCGGAACCTTCAACCTCAGTTCCGGGGTTATGGTCCGGCTTCAACGGACTGCGGCTTCACCCTAAATCCTATACTATCTAAAGCAGGATTATCGGGCTTCCGGCTTGGGACGTGCGGTTTTTAACCGCACATTATTGAATGCGGAGTTGGAAACTCCGCGTTCCTACATCCAATCCGTACTGTAGTCAAACACCAAACTCCATCCGTTGCAGTCAATCAAATTGTATTCGGGTTCCTGCACGCGGTTGGCAAAGTCGGTATCGAGGAACATATCGCTAAAATCGCTGCACCTTGCATCGTGGATAAACTCTTTCAGCTCTTTCATGCCCTGTTGTGTTTCTGCCCACAAATCCATTCGCTGCTGGCGTGTCATGCTTTCGCGCATGGGTTTTAGCACAAAAAACATGGACGTATTTTTTTCCGCGCGGTTATCGCGGCTTTCATCGTCGCCCTGGGCGGTTGGTATTACAATTACCAGCAACGGCCAGTCGCGCACATGGTCCATCACATCTTTCAGTTCGCCCGCGGTGCTTACCACCTCGTAGCTTTTCAGCGTTTCGCAGCTTTCCACCGCCGCCGCTCCAAAATCGTCTAACCGTTGTATTGTTATCATATAAGCCTCCTCAAACAGCCCCACCAACCTCCCAAAAGGGGAGGCTAAGAAATGCTGCTTGTATTTTAATTTGTACTTCCATTATTTTAATGCCGAACTATCTAACTGCTTTAATCGGAGAGTTCCTATCTTCCCCCTTTGGGGGAACTAAAGGGGGCTTCTCCCTATCTTCCTCCTTCGGGGGAATTAAAGGGGGCTCACTTCTTCTTCATTTCCCGCTCCATCTCCCTGCGTTGCAGTTCTAATTGGTAGAGGCGTGCCAGCACGTCCCACACATCGGTATCGGCGGTTTTTTCGGTGTCGCCAAACACGCCGCTTTCGGCCAGTGTCATTAAAACGCCTGTTAATCCTATGCCCGCACCTTTGTTTTTGCCCCTTCTGCTAAATATGAGCGAAAACCGGCACTTCACCCCGTCAATTTCAATGCCCGATCCATCGCCATCGGTGCGCAGGTTGTGCATACACCCCATGATGTAGCAAAAGCAGGCGTACTTAATGCCAATGTTGAACCGCTTCAAGCGTTTTTCGCGTTTCATGGCCTCTTTTATGCGGTATTTTTCGCCGCGGGGCAGGTAGCACACCGCCATCAGCCGTGCCAGCCAGTCGTCATCCTGCGTTTCCATGTATTTATTGGCCATTGTGAGGGCATCTTTAAACTGTGCAAATGTCATTCCCTGTAAAAAATCGCCCGGTCCGTAATATTTTTTCGTCCCCAACCGCAATTCGGGTATCACGTTACGTGTTCCGGCAGGCATCATCTCGTAAACCTCCTGTCCTTTTTCGTTTTTGGTTATTTTGAAGAAGAAATTCACGGTATCCATCAGTTGTCCCTCGTTTGCCCACATGTTTAGCTTCTGTTCCATGTTGCCAAACTTTTCTATCCCGGTATAATCGCGCCGAATGAAGCGGTCAACCATCAGTTTGCGGAACTGGTCCACGTCAATATCCTTTTTGGCCAGCATCCACAGCAGCCGCCCGGCAACAATCATTTGCCCGCGGCTTAGTTCGTCCCAGTTGTCGGGGTATTCTAACCAAATTTCTTTTTTCCCGTCGGTTAATAAGTGTTTTTGCATATCTCTTAGTTTCGAGTTTAAAGTTCAAAGTTTCGAGTTGAAGAAGGGAACCGTTCTCTGAAAGAAAAGAACGGTTCCTTTGCCGATGAGAACTAACGAACTGCTTTAATCGGGGCCTTCCTGTTCCTCCCCATCGGGGAGGTTAGGAGGGGCTGCTTCTTACACCCTCACAAATTTATTTCCGGTGTCCATCCGGTCGGGTATCGAGGTGGTCATTGTATCGTCGGTTACCTCTTCGCCCGCTTCTTTTGTTTCCTGTGCGCGGATGTAGTTCTCCATCAGTTTCAGTTTGTGAATTCCTTCCTCTTTCAGCCCGTCAATGAGCCTTTGCCTGAAGGTTACAAATGCGCTTCCGCTTCCGGCGCTCCAAACATGGCGGCTCATGCTTTCGGGGAAGAGCTGTATAGGCAAATCGGTATATCCCTGTGCCAGCGATAGGTAGGCAATGGCATACCCCGCCTTGTCGTACATCATGCTCAGGTTTTCTTCGTCTTCGCCTTCTCCTTTCAGGTTGTTGTCTTTCATGCGGGTAATCAGTTTAGTCCAGCGTTCGGTGCCAAACACGGGTTCCACCATGTCGCGCTGTATTGAACGGATCATTGGCACCATTAGCATATACAACCTGCGGCTGTACTCAATGGGGTGAAACCGGTGAAACACGGTGGCGTTCCAAAGTAACAGCTCTTTTGTTTCGGCGTAAATGTCGGAGTTGAGCCAGCTATCAAACTGGTTATCGTCCACGTATTTTATCAGCCGGTCAATCGCTTTTTGTGCTTTACGTTGCAGGGCAAAGTCGTCGCGGTCGATCAGCTTCTCCGTCCACTCGTCGCTCTCTTTGTCCATGCGTGCCATGCGCCCGGTTTTGGTGTGGGTGGCATCGTTGTTCAGGGCATACTCGCGGTAGCCCATTAGCGCCACGGCCATTTGCACATGGTCAACCAGCCCGTCTTTTCTGGCCAGACTATCGGCAGCGCTGCTGCTTCCCGATGCTTCCGGTTCGGTAAATTTGTTGTATTGCCCGCTGTGGTAATGGTCGAGCGCTTCGTCAATCACTTCCAGCCCCACATACTTGTGCAAATCTTCCTGCGCTATCAGCAGGTCGGCCTTCATATCCTGAAACCGGATAGTTCCCGGAATATGCGAGAAGTATTGCTGCATTTCCTCAATTCCGTCCCCGTAATTTCCAAATATTATTTTCATGATCTATCTATTTTTTGTTACCTGTTAATTCCATTACCCCCGTCATGCTAAAGCATTCCCGTCCCACTTATACCCATTTGCCTTCCTTCGCTTTATCCTTATCCTGGCATTTCCACTATGGGGGAAAAGAAGTGGAATAAATTAGTCAACGGGACAAACGCTCCGAACTGCCGGGCTGCTTTAATTGAAGCGTTCTTATCCTCCCATCAGGTGGAGTTAGATGGGGCTTCTTTCAATTCTCATTATTCATCGTCCGTTCGCCCGGCGTAATGTCTTCTTCGCGTTTCACTATGTCGTGGTAAAAACCAAACTTGCCCGGCACGTTCGGGAAATAGAGGCGTTTCATCATGTTCATTACTTCCAGGGCCTTCTTCTCAATAATTTTTGTTTCGGTGGCCAGAAACAGCTTGTAGGCATACAGCATTTCGCTTCCGCTTGCCAGTTTGCCGTCCACCATAATGTTTGCCAAACTGGGGTGCAGCCCCATGCCGCTGGCAATAGCGCCGTGTGCATGGTTCGATATTTTTATCTGTGCCTCGGTAAAGTCTTTTACCTTCATGTCAATGGGTTCAATTTCCCATTTCAGCACTTCGTTTTTACCCACTCCCAGCTCCTGCATTACTGCCTCGCTGTGGAAAAACTTACCCACGTTTTCCACGCCGCTGAGCACGTTGCTGAGGCCGCGTAAAATTTCATCCTTCAAATCTTCCAGCATCTCCTCTTTGTAGGGTATGTTTTTTTGTTTGCACTGGTCTTGCAGAATTACGCGTTTTGTGTCCCAGTAGCTTTGTGGCGAAATAATGTGCCACTTAATGTTCATTCCGTTATCGGTTTGGGCTTTCAGTATTTCGGGCGATACGTTGCTTCGCTGCATCCATTTGCGGGCACCGTAGTAGCCGGGCACTACATGGGTTTTAGGTCCGCGCCCTGCCTGGTAAAACGAATTCCACAGCATGTAAGCCTCGCGCCGCATGTTAGTTGCCTTTTCCGGGTTGAACACCGGGTAACGCACTATTTGCTGTGGCTCGCCTTCGCGCCAGTCGGCTACAAAAATGTTGGCAATCCGGTTTTTTACGTCGGGCCACTGGCGGCGGCAATCGGCAAACCCTACATGTTCCAACGCCGCTACCTTAGCCGTTCCGCCTATCCGTGGTGCCCTGTTACGATATATTTTTGTGTAGTACTCTTGTTTTATCAGCAGGTCGGTCAGCACGTTAATCAGGTATTCTTCATAGTCCCACTGTGCCAGCCAGTCCTCGATGCTTTTATCTTCAATCCATTCCACCTCGTGCCTGCCGTCCACCCGGTTTGTCTGGTAAATACCGAGGCCCTGCCCGTATTGCAACCCGCGCTGCCGCCTGAGCACCCCCAGCCCCAGGTTATTGTCTTCCAAAAGCTGTATAAGCTGGTAGCCAAATTTATTGTCTTCGCCTTCGGGCACAATTTCGTACCCTGCAACGGGGTAGGGTTCCAGTCGCGTAATGGCGTTTTTGGTGCCCACAATGGTATCGGTTTCGCCATAGCTATTTCCTTTTACCGAGTAGTAGTAGGCTACATCTGCCATTTCAATCAGGGTTCCCCTGCTGTGATTCAGTGTTTTCATATTAAATAAGTTCTACACGTTTGCCGTTTAACTCCATAAGGGTAACCTGCCACAAGCGGCGGGACGCGTTGGCTTCCACATCTAAAAAGTTGAGCATGTAATCCGAGTACTGGTTTTGGTCTGCCGGAGTAGCAGGCCGCAGCCGGGCTTTGTTAACCTGCACAGCGCCCTGGCTTTTACCCCGCGATCGGTCGAGGCTCATAAATACCATGCTGAATGTTTCGCCCCTTCCGGTAGCTTCACGCATTTCGCGTATGGCATCCCATAAAGAAATTGTTGTTTGTTTCATGTGCCTAAATGTAAAACAGGGGCGCGTTACATTAAAGGACAAAAAAAATACCCCGCTGCAAGAAGCAACGGGGCAGTAAAATTTAGGCTTGAATATGCAAATTACAAAAATTGGTTTAATCTCCGGCAAACTGTTTAAACACATCATCCAGCGCGTTGTCTTTTTCGCCCGGTGTGCCGTCAACTTCTCCGCCCTCCGGCACGTACTTTTCAAACTCAAACCCCTCGGCTCTGGCTTTCTCAATCTCCTGTGATAAAAGGTATTCAATCAAATTACTAAAAGGTCGGTTCCTGAATTTCGCTACCTGCTTGCCGTAAAAATTTATGTCAGGCCGAATACGCATTCCAATATGTTTTCTGTTTTCCATATCTTAAAATTATTTAATACAATGTTAGCACAATAAACAAACAAAATAAATGACTTTTGTCATACTTGTCAAATTATCCACTGTTAAATTCCACCGCTCAAACCCCGAATTTCGGGGGTTGTTTTAAAACTACTGATTATTAATCCTTTGAGCTTAACTCAACAAACCCAAAATTTTTGAAC
>Ga0194138_10001357_pt1 | contig 11717 bp, 7 predicted proteins | sample TARM_MetaG_T2_14_FD_134022 | JGI IMG/M metagenome (GOLD analysis project Ga0194138, IMG submission 134022) | Freshwater microbial communities from Pennsylvania, USA, analyzing microbe dynamics in response to fracking - TARM_MetaG_T2_14 (version 2) | ecosystem: Environmental > Aquatic >...
CCCGAGGTGATATCCACCTGACCGCCACCGAAATTGGGGGCATAGATGCCCTTCTTCACCGAGGCGATGATCTCGGCCGGATCGTACTGGCCCGCCAGCATGTAGGTATTGGTCATCCGCGGCATCGGCAGATGAGCATAGGATTCGCGACGGCCATTGCCGGTCGGCGCCACACCCATCAGGCGGGCATTCATCTTGTCCTGGATGTAGCCCTTGAGGATGCCGTTCTCAATCAGCACATTGTATTGACCGGGAGTGCCTTCATCATCGATGCTAACCGAGCCGCGACGTCCCGGCAGAGTACCATCATCGACAATGGTACAGTGCTCGGAAGCCACCCGCTGGCCAATCTTACCGGCAAACGCCGAGGAGCCCTTGCGGTTGAAATCCCCTTCCAGACCGTGACCGACCGCTTCATGGAGCAGGACGCCCGGCCAGCCCGGACCCAATACCACCGGCATGGTCCCTGCCGGAGCATCGACCGCTTCGATATTGACCAGAGCCTGCCGCACCGCCTCGCGGACATAACCCAGAGCCCGCATCTCGCCGGCAACCGGATCAAAAAAGTAGTCATAACCGAAGCGGCCACCACCACCTGAGCTGCCCCGTTCCCGACGGCCATTGCGCTCCACCAGCACGCTACAATTCAGACGCACCAGGGGGCGGATATCGGCACTCAGGGTGCCATCGGTCGCCGCTACCAGCACCTCTTCATAGACACCAGACAAGGAGGCGATTACCTGAGTGACGGCGGGATCCAGAGTACGGGCAAAACGATCCATTTGCTCCAGCAGACTGATTTTTTGCTGTTTATCCAGAGTCCCCAGCGGATCAATCGGCGCATACAAGGCAGGCGCATTCCCCGGCTGCCAGATTTTGATGTCGCCATCGCCACCGCTGTGGGCAATACCACGAGCAGCGATCACCGCCTGGCTCAGGGCATGAATACTGATTTCATCGGAGTAGGCAAAACCGGTTTTCTCGCCACTGATGGCCCGGACACCCACCCCCTGATCGATGTTGTAGCTACCGTCCTTGACGATGCCATCTTCCAGCACCCAGGATTCGTGATAACTGCTCTGGAAATAGAGATCGCCGAAGTCGACCTTATGGCTCATCAGCTGGCGCAACATACGCGCCAGCATGGCTTCATCCAGTTCGTGGGGTAACAACAGGCGCTCGGAAACTTGTTTCAACAACATCACTCGGGTTCTCTCCATCCATCACGCAACCGGGTATGGGCCAACACCGGCATATCGCCACGGATCTTGTTCAGAAATTGAAGATCCAGCTCGGCCTGGATCACGCCGCTCTCATGTCCGGCTTCCGCCAGCACCTGACCCCAAGGGTCGATAATCACCGAATGCCCCCACGTCTGGCGACCACCGCCATGAACCCCACACTGATTGGCAGCCAGCACATAGCACTGGTTTTCAATGGCCCGGGCACGAAGCAAGGCCAGCCAATGGGCCTGACCGGTTACATAGGTAAAAGCTGCGGGCACCAGCAGAATATCGGCACCCGCCACGCGCAACTGGCGATACAGTTCGGGAAAGCGCACATCGTAGCAGATGGAGAGCCCGAGGCCACCAAAAGGTGACGCCACCACTTGCCATCTCTCACCAGGGGCGAAACTGGCGGATTCCCGGTACTGACCATGTCCATCCGCCACATCCACATCGAACAGATGCAACTTGTGATAGTGGCCCTGCAAGGTTCCGTCCGGCGCATAGACCAGCGAACTGGTATGCAGCCGGGTCTCACCGACGACGCGGGTCGGCAGGGAACCGGCCACCAGCCAGATCCCCCATTGTCGGGCCCAATCCGCCAACTGCTGCTGAATGGGTCCTTCACCCAGCGGTTCTGCTATCTGCTGGTACTCAGCCGTCGTTCCTAGGCAGGCAAAATTTTCCGGCAACAACACCAGACAGGGACGCTCGCTCGGCAGCTGCGCCAGCAGGTCGGCTATCTGTTGCCGATTGAGTAACCAATCGGCCTGAGCATTGAGTTGGATTGCCACTAGCTTCATCGGGACAACGCCTTCCTGTAATCTGCCGGAATATTCTGCAACTGCCCATGCTCCCGACCGATCTCGGTCACCTGAGGAGAGGCCAGCGGACCTTCCAGATGAAAGCTGATGCGGGTGATGCCATCGATCACCGGGGAAAGCAAAGTGGAAGCCGCCAGAACATAGATACCCGTCACTGGCGTCACGGCAAAAGCGGTGGCCAGCGACACCCCATTGGTAAAGTGCGGGGTAAAGGTGAATTGATAATCCAACTTTTTGCCGACCAGATCCAGCTTGCCACGCCCGGCAATATCCCCAGCATCGCCCAGCAAGGCGAAATCCTCGTTGTGCAACGTCCCCTGGCGGATGCTGCCGGTGGCCGTAATCGACTTGAAGAAGAAGCCTTTTTCAAAGGCGTCACCAAAATCCAGGCTCAGACGGCGCATCAAACTATTCAGCGACAACATGGAAAGCAGGCGGGTACTGGTGGAATCCAGCTTGCGCAATAACCCCTCCCCGGTTTCCAGCTTAAAGCTGCCGTTCATACTCGGCTTATGGGGCTGAGACACGGGCCCTTGCCAGCTCACGTCCAGTTCCGCCGTTGCGGGCGTGCCACCAAAGCCCGCGCCGTAATTCCAATCCTTGGTCATCTGCTCCAGGCTGCTGGCCTTTAATGTCAGATGCAGGTCGCTCTGCCCCGCCGGTGGCTTGAGCCGCCAGCTCCCTCGCCCCTGCACGCTATGGCCACCATTCTTCAAGGAGAAGGCAGGCAATAGATACGCATCCGGTGCTCGGCGCCCCTCAACACGCACATCCCCCAGCAGAGCATGATCCAGCTGGCAACGCTGGCAGTGGAAATCCAGATCCGGCCAAAGGGCCATCTGGCTACGCTGCTCGGCCAGCGAGGGGATTGGCGGTATCACCTCAGGCGGCTCCTCCTTCTGGGCGGTTTTCTCCTCGGCATTCGAAGCAGACTCATCCGGGTTATAGTCGGGATTGCGCCAGTGCAGATACGCCAGCTCGACGCTCAACGGCTGCTCCGGCCGCCAACGCACCTCGCCCGAGAGCTGATTGGCCAACACGTTGCCCTGAACCCCCTGCTCATCCCGGGTCATCTGCAGGCTGAACTTATCCCAGGGTTGGGATGCCAGATTCAGCTGCTGACTCTGAACCTGGACGCTCTGTGTCGGCGGCAACCAGCTACCGGCATGATTCAAGATGGCACCATCCACCGGCTGTCCCAACTGTTGCCACCACGCCTGCCAGGCATCGGCATCCAACTGCTCGAATTTCAAATCCAGACTCACAGGTGCCGGCGGGGTCAGGGTATCGAGCGTCGATTGGTTGCTGATCCAGAAACGACTGAACTGATGTTTCAGGTGATCCAGTTGTCCCACAAACTGCAGGCCATTTTGCCAGTCGGCGCGCAATGTCGAGGCGCTCTGACTGCCGCGCGCCGTAACTCGTAGCGGTAGCGATTGGTTGGCGCTCTTGGTGTAGGGAGCGGGCCAGGTCAACGCCAGTCCTTTGAGGTCACTCTGCCATTGCGCCTGATAGTCATAGCGACTATCCGGATGCAGCTGCAATGCAACCGAACCTTGCCACTGCGTCTGGCCCTTGAAGGTCCGTTGCCAGCCCGCCGACAAACCTTGCGCCCGGGCTTGACTCCAGCTCCCCTGCACCCCTAGTTGCACCTGGTAGCTGGTATCCTGCAGTGCGCCCTGATAATCGATGCGCATGGGTTGTCCCCAAAGCTCGGCCTGCAAACCGTTAAAGCGGGTTTCCGCCTCGGTAAAGAACAGTTCGCCATCTAACTGGGTTAGCGCCAGCTCCAGTGGCACCACCTTCAGTGCATTACCCGCGAATTGCACATGCCCGAGCACCTGGACCGGATCGCCATCCACCGGGATCACCAGTTGCAGATCGCCGGTCAGCGGTTTGCTCAGTTGTAACTGCTGTAATGCCGCACCCACCGAATCCTTGACCCCGGACTGCTGCAGATAGGCGCTGACCGCCTTGGCCTCGCCCTGAATATCGGCATTGATATGGAGCCGGCTATGGGGCTCCAGAGTCGGAAACCAGGCATGAATATGATCCGTGCGGGCGTCCCCCAGACGCGCCGCGTTACTGCGCATCTCTAGGGTGTCGTTCTGAAACAGGAGATCCAGCGACATCTCCTTCAGCGGCAGCCAGGCGGGATCAAACTGGAAGGTCGTATGACGCAGGGGCACCCAAGCCTGAAAGATACCGCTCCCCTGGTGATAGGGGAACTCGGCCAGGGGGCCATCCCACAGCACTGTGGCCCCTTGCGCTTTACCGCCTTGCAAGGCGGCCCGCAGGTAATCGGTGAGCCCTTGACCCATCGCCAGCCGAGGGTAATAGCGCCAAGCCTGGGATGCGTCGTCCAGATCAACCTGAGTCAAGAGCGCCAGATAGGGGGTGGCCGAGTGAGGAAGCTCGAGGCGGAAATCGGTATCGGCTTGCAGCGCCGGAGTCACCAGATGCAGTTGTTGACCCGACAGTTGCCAGCCAACTGCCGTCTGCTGCCACTGCAGTTGGCCATTCAGGCTGGTCAATGGAATATCCGCCGGAAAGTAGGGGCCAACCTGAACCGATTGGGCGCCCAGCTGTACATCCACCCGCCCGCCTTGTGCATCCAGCGTAAAAGCGCCGTTGACATCTCGCAGGCCGGGAACCATCTCCCAGCGCTGCCAGCCCAATGCCTGCAAGTGCCCGGATAATTGCCATTCACCATCCTGCTCCCGGCGCTCGAAGGCCAGCTGTTGCAGGGTACCGGTCGGCTTCATGCTGCTCAGGGCTTCCCCAGCGACACTGCGTTCACCCGCCAATAATGCCAGCACCGGCGTGATGGCTGGGAGGCTGACGGGATCGATCCGGCCACTCAGGATACCCGCTTGGGAATCCAGCTGCATGCGCCAGGGACCCCAGTCGGCACCATCCCCCTGCACCTGCAGGTCATGACTGGCCAACTGCCACCCCTGGCCCAAGCGCTGCCACTGCACCAAGCCACCACGCAAGCCAATCTGATGGCGGCGGTTGCCCTGTTGCCACTGCAGTTGATTATCCGCCAGCTTCAGCAGCCCCAACTGCCAGTCATTGGCTTGCCGCTCCAGCCAGAACTCGAAGCCCAGTTGACCACTCAAGTTGGCATGCTGGGCATCGCCGCCTGCGGCAACCTGACGTTGACTGTTACTCGCCAGATAGAGCTGGCCATTGAGGGCGGAAGGAATATCGGCGGGACCACGAAAATCAGCGATCAGGCGGATCTGGTGCGTCAGACCATTGTGTTGAAACACCAGCTCGCCATCACCGCGATGCCGCGCCCCCTGGTTCTGCCAACGCAGGCGACTGATATTCAACGACCCCAGATCGCCGAGCGAGGAGCGCACCACCAGATGGCTGTCGCGCAATTCAAATTGCTTGAGCCCGCCCAGCAGCAGACGGCTCAAGGGTTGCCAGTCATGGGTCGAGCTCGCACTCTCACCCTGGGAGCTCAACAGGCGCCGGGGCAGGACCATCTCCACCCCCTGGAATTGCAGCTCACCAATCACCCACTGCTGCTGGCTGAGGCTCTGCCACAGATCCAGTTGTAGGGTGGCTTCAGCGACGGTTAGCTGCCACGGCTCGTCGCGCTTCTGTCGCAACTCGAGCCCCTGCAGGGTGATCGCTGGACCAAAGTCGGTCCAACGCGCCCCCAGGCTGGCAACCTGGCTGCTCAATGCCGGATCGGCTACCAGCCAATCGAGCAACGCCTGACGTTGCGCCTGCAACCAGGGCACCCCGAAGCGCGCGCCACTGACCAGCAAGGCCAGCAGTAACAGCAGCAGGGCGGCCAGGCGCCAGGTATGAAACAGGGTGCGCCGCAGCACTTACATCATCACCACGTCAAATTGTTCCTGACTGTAGAGCGGTTCCGCATGCACCTTGACTTGTTTGCCGATAAACACTTCCAGCTCGGCTAGGCTATGGGACTCTTCGACATGCAAGGCTTCCGCCACCTGTAAGGCGGCATAGACCACAAACTGATCGGCATCGTAGGCGCGGTTCACGCGCAGGATTTCGCGCAGGATTTCATAACATACCGACTCCACCGTCTTGACCCGCCCCCGGCCCTTGCACTCGGGACATTCGGAGCAGAGTACATGCTCCAGGCTCTCGCGGGTGCGTTTGCGGGTCATCTCCACCAGCCCGAGATGGGAGAAACCGTTCACGCCGGTCTTGGCTCTATCCCGGGACAACGCCTGCTCCAAGCTCTGCAGCACCCGCCGCCGGTGATCCTCGGATTGCATGTCGATGAAATCGATGATGATGATGCCGCCAAGATTGCGCAACCGCAGTTGCCGGGCAATCGCCGCCGTGGCCTCGACATTGGTGTTGAAGATGGTCTCTTCCAGATTACGATGACCGACAAAGGCACCGGTATTGATGTCGATGGTGGTCATCGCCTCGGTCTGATCGATGATGAGATAGCCACCGGACTTCAGCTCGACCTTGCGCTCTAGCGCCCGCTGGATTTCATTTTCCACATCGTAGAGATCGAAGATCGGCGAGTCGCCGGAGTAGTACTCCAGTTTATTCACCATCTCGGGAACAAACTCTTCGGTGAAGAGCTTCAACTGCTCGAAGGTCTGGCGGGAGTCGACGCGGATCTTGTCCAGCTCGGTGCCGACAAAATCGCGCAATATCCGGAAGGCCAGACTCAGATCCTCATACAACATGCTGCAGGGTTTGTTGCGCAAGCGGCGCTCCAGCACCTTGCTCCACAGCCGTTTGAGGAACTGGGTATCCTGCTCCAGTTCCCGCTCGCCCACCCCTTCGGCGGCGGTACGGACGATAAAGCCACCCAGATGATCCACCTGCCGGGAGACAATATTTTTCAGCCGCTCCCGTTCGGTTTCACTCTCGATGCGTTGCGAGACACCGACATGGGAACTGCCGGGCATGAAGACCAGGTAACGGGAGGGCAGCGTGATATCCGTGGTCAAACGAGCGCCCTTGGTACTGATAGGATCTTTGACCACCTGGACCATGATGTCCTGGCCCTGGCGTACCAGCTCGGCAATGTTACCGACCTGAAAGTGTTCCTTCTCCCGCACATCGACGCATTCGGTATGGGGTACTATGTCCGAGGCGTGCAAAAAAGCAGCCTTCTCCATGCCGATATCGACGAACGCCGCCTGCATGCCGGGCAGTACCCGACTGATCTTGCCTTTGTAAATATTGCCCACCAGCCCGCGCTTGGCCTGACGCTCAATATGCACCTCTTGCAGAATACCGTGCTCGACCAGGGCAACCCGAGTCTCCGACGGCGTCACGTTTACCAGAAGTTCGGTTGACACTTTGGGTCTCCTTGCCTGCTTATAGGTATTGTTGTAGCAGCAGATCAGTTTCCAACAACGGCAAGCCCACCACGGCGGTGTAACTGCCTTCGATGCGACTGACAAATTTCCCCGCCAGACCCTGAATGCCATAAGAACCCGCCTTATCGGCCGGCTCCCCAGTGTGCCAGTATTCGGTGATCTCTTTGGCAGATAATACCCGGAACGTGACATCAGTGGTCACCAAGGTGACGGAAACTCCCGTCGCACCTGCAACCGCGACCGCCGTCATGACCTGATGCTGACGCCCGGAAAGCGCCGTCAGCATGCGTTCGGCATCTTGTTGATCACGGGGTTTTTCCAGCACCTGCTCATCCAGCACCACTATGGTATCGGCGCCCAGCACCGGTAAACGCCCACCGCAGCTGTGCCAACCGGCCAGCGCCTTGGCCTGGGCCAGTCGTCGGGCATAGTCGGCCGCACTTTCGGCCAGCGACTTTTCTTCCGGCACATCGAGGATCAGCACATCGAATGGATATCCCAGCTGCGCCAGCAACTCACGCCGCCGGGGAGAGGCCGAGGCCAGATAGAGACGGGGAGCAGAGGCAGGAGTCATCAGCGGATACGGAATTTACGGCGCAATTTGCGCAAGGAAAGAAAGGTCCAGGGCCAGAGCAAGGTGGTACTTAATGAGGCCCAGAACAGCCGATAGTTGAGTGACGCCATGCCAAACAAGTGTTCCGCCCAAAACACCGACAACTGCCCCAGCAGACTGATGCAGCCGATGACCATCGCCTGCTGCCAGACTGAGAAGTTGCGGATCTTCTGGAATTGCATCGCCGCCACATAGGCCATGATGGCCATCGACAACGCCCGCACCCCGAGCGTGGAGCCCAGCAGGATATCCAGCAGCAAGCCCGCCACCCAAGCAGTGCCGATATTGACGCGATGGGGTAAGGCGATCACCCAGTAGAGCACCACCAGTGCCACCCAATCCGGACGATAGGTATCCAGCAACGCCGGCATCGGCAAGATCGACAGCAGCAGTGCCAGCAAGATCGTCAGATAGATAGAGCCAATGCCATGTCCAGTCAGATTCATTGGATTACTGCGCCTCCACGGGCAGGCTGGGGCGACGGACGCGGAGTCGTTCTGGCAGCGCCAGGTCCGGCCTTACGAGTCGATGGGACGGCATTCGGCTTGGTCACGGCTTGCCCTGTGGTGGCAGCCGCTCCGCTGGCCGCGGGCGGCAATACAGCGGCCGCCGAAGCGGCATCACTGATCGGCGCCGGCCACAACAGCAACAGATAACGCAAGCGATCCAGCGCGGCGAGTGGCTCCGCCTTTACCTCGGCAAAGGGCTTGCCCTCTTCGTAGGAGAAGCGGGTGATCTTGGCCACCGGATAGCCCATTGGAAAACGCCCGCCCAGACCGGAGGTCACCAACAGATCCCCCTGCTGCAGATCGGCACTGCGCGGAATGTTTTTCAAGTTCAGCTCATCCAGACTGCCAGAACCACTGGCAATGGCGCGGATATCGTTGCGCATCACCCGCACCGGCAGCGCGTGGCTCAAGTCGGTGATCAGCAAGACGCGGCTGGTGGTCTTGGCCACACTCACCACCTGACCGACCACCCCCTGGTCATTGACCACGGGTTGGCCTTCAAACACCCCGTTGCGTTCGCCCCGATCGATGATCACCTTATGCACGAAGGGATCCGAATCGACCGCCAGGATCTCGGCCACCATCTTGCGGGAGTCCGCCTGAATCGGCGATCCCAGCAAACCACGCAGCCGTTCGTTCTCCTGGGTCAGCTGATTCAGACGCAACAAATCACTGCGCAGCAGAAACAGTTGCTCCTCCAGCTTCTGGTTGGACTCCTGAAGCTGGCTGCGCGACTGTAACTGCTCGTTGACCCCATCGGCTAATTGCCGCGGCGTATCCGCCAGATAGATCAGCGGGCTGACCACCGAATCCATATAGATGCGCACGCCATTGAACAAATGGAAACGGGCATCGGCCACTATGCCCGCTACCGAGAGCAGCACAGCCAGAAAGAGTCGGAGTTGCAGGGAGAGGCCCCGGCCAAAAATTGGATTCATGCTGTCCGTCATACGAAACCGGCCCGCAAGGGGCCGGCTTCAAGATTATTCGTAGTGGAACAGATCGCCGCCGTGCATGCCGATGAGCTCGAGGGCTCGGCCACCACCGCGGGCCACGCAGGTCAGTGGATCTTCCGCCACCACCACAGGGATGCCGGTCTCTTCCATCAACAGACGGTCCAGATCCCGCAACAGAGCACCACCACCGGTCAGCACCATGCCACGTTCGGAGATATCGGAAGCCAGTTCGGGCGGCGATTGCTCCAGCGCCACCATGACGGCACTGACGATCCCGGTCAGCGGCTCTTGCAGCGCTTCGAGGATCTCGTTGGAGTTCAGGGTAAAGCTGCGCGGTACCCCTTCGGCCAGATTCCGGCCACGCACTTCGATTTCGCGCACTTCATCGCCTGGATAGGCGGAGCCGATCTCGTGCTTGATGCGCTCGGCCGTGGCTTCACCAATCAGGCTACCGTAATTGCGGCGCACATAACTGATGATGGCTTCATCGAACTTGTCACCACCGATGCGCACGGAAGAGGAGTAAACCACACCGTTCAGGGAGATGATGGCCACTTCGGTGGTACCACCGCCGATATCCACCACCATGGAGCCGGTCGCTTCAGAGACCGGCAGACCGGCGCCAATGGCCGCAGCCATCGGCTCGTCGATCAGATAGACTTCACGCGCCCCGGCACCTTGGGCCGATTCCTTGATGGCACGGCGTTCAACCTGGGTGGAGCCACAGGGTACGCAAACCAGCACACGCGGACTCGGACGCAGGAAGTTGTTGTCATGCACCTGCTTGATGAAGTGCTGCAGCATCTTTTCGGTGACGTAGAAATCGGCGATCACCCCGTCCTTCATCGGACGAATGGCGGCGATATTGCCTGGAGTACGACCCAGCATCAGTTTGGCCGCATGGCCAACCGCCGCCACAGACTTGGCGTTACCGCCACGTTCCTGACGAATGGCAACCACAGACGGCTCATTCAGCACTATGCCTTTGCCTTTAACGTAGATCAGCGTGTTGGCAGTACCCAAATCGATCGACAGATCGTTGGAAAACAAGCCTCTGAGATTCTTGAACATGGTAGCGGGGGATCCTGGAAGTTGAGACTGGGTAAAAACCGGCTAACTTTACCAACCCGAGGGGCATTGGGCAAGTAAACATCCGGCCGGAGGCCTGTGGTGGTGCATAAATGATGGAACCATCAAAAATGTCGGGCCAGTGCTGCGCACTGGCCCGAATGATGGTCGATAGAGTCCGATTAAGATCCGCGTGAGATCCGAATCAGAGCCCTGAATTAATTCAGGACTTCACGTCGGTAGATCACCCGATCGCTGCTACGCCATTGATTGAAGAATGCCCAGCCCCCCATATCCGACACGGTCGTGACGCCATCCCCATTCCAGTCAAAGCTCAACCAGCTCGGTTGCTTGAGTTGTTTGCTCAGATCCAGCTGGTAGTTGACCCGATCGCTGATCCCCGGGGCAGAAAAATGCAGCCAGATATAACCGGCCTGGGCCGAGGCGCTGGTGGGTTGCCCTGTCGGCGTATCACGGCTGGTAGCCAGCGCTAACCGCGAGGTGGCGCTGTTATCAATCAGCGTCAGTTGCGCCTCATTGGAGTCATAACTGCGATCAAACACAAAGCCGCCACTGGCCTGTAAGTCGAGCTGGGTACAGGCATCCTCGACATTGCGTTGCCAACCACTACCGGTATAGCTCTCCATCATCAAGGGCAAGGCCAGGGCGCTATCCACGGCGGCGCGTCCCGAACTCACGCTCAGGCGACCATGACGCAGATCCTGGGTAGAAAGCCGCACCGCTGTGCAATTGGCTCCACAGTCGCCACTGGTCGTGGCATTCATATTGGTGTCTTTGAGCGGCAGATCGATGGCTGACTCGTTATCGAACAATTGCAGCCCAATTGCCAACTGGCTGAACGGGCCATCAGGCAGCGCATTCCGGGCGAAGGTCTCGGGGTGCAGGTTGGCCGTAAACAGCCCGGCTTGCCACCCGAGGCTACCCAGACCACTCAAGCGCGAACTCAACGGCACGCCGTTATCACCATTCTCAGCCACCAGTCCCAAGGTCGCAGTGGCAAACTCATCCCGGTAATTGCTGGTAGTGCCACCGCTCAGGTTGCGAGCGGTCACGGTAAAGCTGGTGGGCATGGGTTGATCCATATAACTGAAGCTGCCACAGCCGGCTGTCACACTGCCATTACTCACCGCGAAGTTATAGGGAGTAAAACGACCCGTAGCG
>Ga0194138_10001359_pt1 | contig 11709 bp, 8 predicted proteins | sample TARM_MetaG_T2_14_FD_134022 | JGI IMG/M metagenome (GOLD analysis project Ga0194138, IMG submission 134022) | Freshwater microbial communities from Pennsylvania, USA, analyzing microbe dynamics in response to fracking - TARM_MetaG_T2_14 (version 2) | ecosystem: Environmental > Aquatic >...
CCAAGGACTGCACCATACCCGGGAGCGCCTGGGCGTGTTGATTTTTGTCTCTGAAGCCGAACGTTATGTGGAAATTCTGGTGGATCAGGGGATTGCCGCGCGGGTTGATGATAGCGAGTGGCAGCAGATCATTAACGATTTCGTGCAGCAGCTCAAATCGGGTCAGATTGACGTGGGTTTTCGGCAATGCGTCGCACAAGTGGGGGCCCGGTTAATCACTCTGTTCCCAGCCAGCGCTCCTCAACAGCAGCTGTCGAATCGCCTGGTGAGACTCCATTGACAGCAAGTTTGGTTGCCTTGCACCGCAGGTAGTGAGCGTACCGCTTTGACCTTGCATCCGGCGCTTTTGCTCGGGAATTACCGAGCCATTTTTTAGTTGAGACATGAGATGTTTGACACCCCACAAAGTGATGTGCGCATCATTGGCCATCGTGGTGCTGCTGCTATCGCGCCGGAAAATACCCTTGCATCCTTCCGTGCCGCCGCGGCTTTGGGTGTCCGCTGGGTCGAGATGGATGTCTCTGTGCTGGCGGATGGTGCTCCCGTCATCTTTCATGACGAAGAGCTGGAGCGGTGCAGTAATGGCCGAGGGCGACTCGCCGAAGTTGACTTCGCCTATGTGCAGCACTTGGATGCCGGTTGTTGGTTTGCGCCACAATTTTCCGGAGAGCGGATCCCGACCCTGAGCGAGGCGTTGCAGGAAATCCAACGTCTAGGCATGGGGCTGAATCTTGAAATCAAGCATGATGGGCCGGGTTTGGAGCGGTTGGTCGCTTCTGTGCTGACGACATTGGCACACGAGTGGCGCGACAGCGACAAGCTCTTGTTGTCCAGCTTCAATCATCAGGCGTTATGTCTGTGCCAGCATCAGGCGCCTCACCTGCGCCGCGGGCAATTATATGAGTCGATTCCTGCGAATTGGCAGCAAGAGTTGCAGGACATTGAGGCATATAGCTTGCACTGCGACTACCAGGCACTCGATGCCATGTTGGCTCGGTGTATCAAGGCGGCGGGTTATCGGTTGCTCTGTTATACGGTCAATGACCCGCAAGCCGTTGCTCGACACTGGGCATGGGGAATGGATGCCATATTCACCGATGATCCGGCTCGTTTTTTAGGGAATGACTGATGGCTCAAGTCGTTACATTGCTCACAATCAGTAGGCTCCCTAGCATTGCAATGAAATAATATGCACTACGCTGATGGTAGGTCAGGATAGAGAACATGCGTGCAGCGTGTTCGCAGGGTGCGGTAGCGGATTGCGGTTTCCAACGGGTAATTTGGCGGCGGCGTCGCCTCAAGGGGAATGGGCTCATGAGTGATGATCTGCTCTTTATCGACGATGAACCGGCTCAAGAGACGGTGCGTAGCTTGGCGCAGTGGCAGGTTATGATCGTGGACGACGAACCAGCGGTGCACGAGGTAACCCGGCTGGTCATGTCGGGATTTACCTTTGATGGTAAAGGACTGGAGTTTATCCATTGCTATAGTGCCGGTGAGGCCGTCGATATTCTGAGTGAACGCAATGATATCGCCCTCATCCTGCTGGATGTGGTGATGGAGACCGATAGTGCTGGACTGGATCTGGCCCGCTATATCCGTGAAGACCTGAAAAATTTGAATGTCCGTATCGTGCTGCGTACCGGGCAGCCTGGGCAAGCGCCGGAAGAGCATGTGATCAAGACCTATGACATCAACGATTACAAAGAAAAGACCGACCTGACCCATGGCAAGCTGATGACGGTATTTTATGCCTCCTTGCGAGCCTATCGGGACATTATGCGTCTGGAGCGCGCCCGACTGGGATTACGCCGGGCCATTGATGCCATCACCGAAGTCTACGATTCTCACAACTTACGACGTTTTGCTTCTGCGGTGCTTGAACAGGTCAACTATCTGCTGAACCTGGATGGCGATGGTCTCTGCGCCAGTCGGGTTTCCGCCTATGCCGCGTCTTCCGAAGATGGACGGCTCAAGGTGCTTGCCGCCACGGAAGCCTATTCCGGCCTGCAGATTGATGAGGATGTCGAGCAGTTACCCTCCGATGTGCAGGAAGCATTCCACAATGCGTTGCGGGATCGCCGCAGCCAGTTCGGCGCTCACTACTTTACCTGCTATTACCACAGCAAGGCCGGTTCCGAGACCGTGGTCTATATGTCGTTTGCGGATGTAATCAGCGCCGATGCCCGGGAATTGCTGGAGATCTTTACTGCCAACGTTGCCATCACCTACGAGAGTCTGCTGCTGCGGGAAGAGATTGAGGATACTCAGCGATCGACCATTTTCATTCTCGGTGAGGCGGTAGAAAAACGTTCCAAAGAGACGGGCGCCCATGTCAAGCGGGTCGGTGAAATTGCAGCATTACTGGGTCAGCTCTCGGGTATGAACCTCCGTGATGTCGAATTCTTGCGGCAGGCCGCTCCGCTGCATGATGTCGGTAAAATCGGCATTCCGGATCGTGTACTCAACAAGCCAGGCAAGCTGGATCCAGATGAGTGGGCAATTATGCAGACTCACGCCCTGATTGGCTTTGAGGTGCTCAACAAGTCGGACAAGCGGGTGCTGCAGTTGGGGGCGACCATAGCCCATGAACATCATGAAAGCTGGAATGGTGAGGGGTATCCTCGGGGCTTGAAGGGAGCTGATATCCATATCGCTGGGCGGATTGTGGCGATTGCGGACGTGCTGGATGCTTTGGTCAGCCCGCGCTGTTACAAGATTGCCTGGCAATTCAGTGATGCCGTTGACTATATCCGACAGGGGGCTGGGCGGCATTTCGACCCGGAACTGGTCGCATTATTTTTAGCCAATTTACCCGCGATTGAAGAGATTTATCGCAAGTATCCGGATTAACGGGCGGTAGGCTGCAGATAGAAGTGAGGCTGCCATGGGCAGCCTCACTGATGTTGGATGATGCGAATAGACTAGGACTCGATACCCTGGCTGCGCAGGTAATCTTCGTAGTTGCCACCAAAGTCGATAATCTTCTCGGGGGTAATTTCCAGCACTCGAGTGGCCAGGGAGCTGACGAATTCACGGTCATGAGAGACAAAAATCAGGGTGCCCTGATACATCTCCAGCGCCATGTTCAAGGATTCGATGGATTCCATGTCCAAGTGGTTGGTCGGTTCATCCATCACCAGAATATTGGTGCGTTGCAGCATCAGCTTACCGAATAGCATCCGCCCTTTCTCACCACCGGAAAGAACCTTCACCGATTTTTTGATGTCATCCTGACTGAACAGCAGACGCCCTAAAATGCTGCGGACCGCCTGCTCATCATCACTTTCATGTTTCCAGTCCGCCATCCAGTCGAAGACGGTCTTATCGGTCTCGAAGTCAGAGGCATGGTCCTGAGCGTAATAACCAATTTTGGCATTTTCCGACCACTTGATGCTGCCCGCATCGGGGGTTAACTCACCCACCAGCGTCTTGATCAGTGTGGATTTACCAATCCCGTTGGCACCGAGGATGGCAATCTTTTCACCGACTTCCACCATCAGACGGAAATCTTTGAACAGTGGCCCCTTGTCGTAACCCTTGGCCAAGTTTTCGATTTCGAGAATATTGCGATACAGCTTCTTCTCCTGCTCGAAACGGATGAAAGGGTTCTGGCGACTGGAGGCCTTGACCTCTTCAATCTTGATTTTTTCAATCTGTTTAGCGCGGGAAGTGGCCTGGCGCGACTTGGAGGCGTTGGCACTGAAGCGACTGACAAAGGATTGCAAATCGGCAATCTGGGCTTTCTTCTTGGCGTTATCAGAGAGCAGACGTTCGCGCGCCTGAGTGGCCGCCGTCATGTACTCATCATAGTTGCCCGGGTAGACGCGCAACTCGCCGTAATCCAGATCCGCCATGTGGGTGCACACCATATTCAGAAAATGGCGATCGTGCGAGATGATAATCATGGTGCTGTTGCGTTCGTTCAGCACTTGCTCAAGCCAGCGGATAGTATTGATATCCAGGTTGTTGGTCGGTTCGTCGAGCAACAGGATATCCGGATTGGAGAACAGCGCCTGCGCCAGCAACACCCGCAATTTCCAGCCGGGGGCCACTTCACTCATCGGGCCTGTGTGCTGTTCCACCGGAATGCCAACACCCAGCAGCAGTTCACCGGCTCGGGATTCAGCGGTGTAGCCATCGTATTCGGCTACTTTGCCTTCAAGCTCGGCCGCACGCATATAATCATCGTCGCTGGCTTCCATATTGGCGTAGATGGCGTCACGTTCTGCGATGGCGGCCCATAGCTCGTTATGGCCCATCATCACCACGTCAATCACGCGCATCTCTTCATAGGCGAATTGATCCTGCTTCAACTTACCGAGGCGCTCGTTCGGGTCAAGGTAGACGTTGCCCCCGCTCGGCTCCAAGTCACCACCGAGGATCTTCATAAAGGTCGACTTGCCGCAACCGTTGGCACCGATCAGGCCATAGCGATTGCCATCGCCAAATTTAACGGAAATGTTTTCGAACAGCGGCTTGCTGCCGAATTGCATGGTGATGTTGTTGGTAGAAAGCAAGATTAAGCTCCAGCCGGTGAAGGCGAGTGGTGGCCATCAGGGCTCCGCACGCGCGAACCTAGGCCAATTAATGAAAACAGGCGCCATAGTAGCGATCTTGCTCACAAAGTTCAAAGCAAGGAAGGAAAACTGGTGGTTGCTTCAAGGACCCAGAGCTCATTTGGGGGCCTTTTGCGGCGCTTTTATCAGGATCCGCTAGATTTTAACCAATGTCCTTGGCAAGAGAACGTATCGATGCGCGAATTTCTTTCCCGCTTCAAACTCACCACCCTGTTGTTGGTGATCGCCATGTGTCCGGTGGTGTATGCACTACTCGTCGGAGGGTACCTGATTTCTGGCTTGCAGCAATCTGTCGATCAGGATCAACAGACACTCCGTCTGATGGAGGTGACTCGTGCTTTGGATCGGGCGGTGGATGCTAATGCGGCAGAGCGCGGGATCAGCATGGGCTATCTTGCCAGCAAGGGTGGTCGTTTTGTCGATGAGCTTCGGCACGCTCGTCAGCAGAGTGACGAGGCTCTCCAGCAGTTGAGACAACAACTCGCCGATGTGGAGCAGTTAACCGTATTAGCACGGATCCCCGCATCCTTTGAGCTGCGAGCGGCGATCCGGAGCCAGGTGGATCAGCTCGACTCCAAAGGGGTCTTTGCGGCATACAGTCAGCTCAATGGCGGTTCGCTGGATGGGTTGCGGGTTTTAATCAACCGGATCCCGGTTGAAACCGTTCGTGAACAAGCTCAGGCGCTACTGGAGTTGTTGTCACTCAAAGAGAATACCGCGCAACTCAGAGGACTGGTGAATGGCATGCTCAGTGCTAATCACGCCACCCCTGATGCTTTGTTTAAGTTGCTCGCCTTGAACACGGAGGATGGACGGCTGATGGCACAGCTGGAACTGACGGCATCACCAGACTTGCAGGTTGCGGTGCAACAATGGCGGCAGGGAGCTGAAGGGCTTGCCGTCAAAACCATGCTGGATCGGGTTCGGCAGCAGGGGGCCGGTCCCTATTCCGGTTTACAGGCGGGCTCCTGGTTTAACGCGGTAACAGCCCATATTCAGCAGTTGAGCCAGCTTTCAGCGACCCAGTTGCAATCCATGATGACGTATACCCGACAGCGGGTGCAGAGCAACCAATCTGCGGTCTGGATAGCCGGTTTCCTGGCTGTCAGTTCGACTATTCTGCTGATTGGCATGAGTTGTCTGCTGATCCGGATCACCAGTCAACGAGTTCGAGGCATCGAAAAAACGCTGACGGCGATCGCCGAGCACCAGGATTTGACCCTACGGATTTGCGATCCTGGACAGGACGAATTAGCTCATATCAGTACTGCGGTCGATAACTTATTGCAGCAGATGGTCCGCCTGCTTGGGGAGATCCATGCTCATTCAGTGGAGGCGCAAGCCGTTGCCAAAGCTGTTGATCAGTTGAGCGGGCAGGGGCAACAGCAAGCGGCCATGACCCATCAACATGCCGATCAAATTGCTGCTGCCGTGACCCAGATGGCGCAGTCCAGCGTCGAGGTTGCCCGGCACACCCAGCAGGCGGCTACTGATACTCAGGCCGTACGTGGCCTAGGGGCTGAAAATCGGGATATCAGCCGTCATGCCAATCAACTCATCACCACCTTGAGCCATGAAATCAAGTTGACCCATGGCGAGGTTGAGCAGTTAGCGGCCCGTAGTCAGCAGATCGGCTCGATTCTGGATACCATCAGTGCTATCGCCGAGCAGACGAACCTGTTGGCGCTCAATGCGGCCATTGAAGCCGCGCGTGCGGGCGAGCAGGGCCGAGGTTTTGCCGTAGTGGCCGATGAAGTCCGGCAATTGGCCAGCAAGAGTCAAGGCGCGACCGAAGAGATCCGGACTATGATTGCGGCGTTGCAACAGGGTGCCAAACAAGCGCTGGAGAAAACGATCCGCAGTCATGCCTGCACGGAGCAGACTGCGGAGGCGATTGGGCGTTCTGAACATGCCATGGTGACGTTATTTAGCCATATTGATAGCCTCAGTGGCGTCATCGGACAAATTGCCGAGTCGGTGGACGAACAAACCCGAGTCGCACAGATGCTGAATGAGCAGGTAGAGCAGGTTGCGCTCCTGGCCGATGGGACGCGACAGGTGGTCATTGAAAGCCATCAACAGACGGTGTTGCTGGATCAAGCCGCCAGCTTGATCCATCAGGAGCTGGCGGCTTTTCGGCTACAGTCGTAGAGGGTCGTTGCTAGGTTCGAGGTGTCAGTATTTGCTCGCAGCGAAGTGGCAGGATCGGTAGCGGCTTGGGTTTTGAGCTGCTGCTGACTTCCGTAGGACCACTAAACCAGCTTTTCAACTCGTCATCACAACCGTCACCTGGCGGGATTGGTTTTTGCGCTTGGCAGTCCCGGGCGCCATTAGGACATTGCAAGCGGACATGCAGATGAGCCCGATGGCCGAACCAGGGGCGGATCCGGTGGAGCCAACTGCGATCGCCCGCCGTTTGTGCACACAGAGCCTGTTTGATCGCTGGATGCACAAAAATACGCTCCACCCGTGAGTCGGATGCGGCTAACCGGAGCAAGGTTTGTTGCTGCGCGCTGAAGGCGCGACTCACATGCCGGTTATCAGCGCGGACCATATCCAGAGGGGTTGGGTTTGCCAACTGTTGCCGGGACAATAGGGGGGCGGCAAACCGGAACCAGATATCCACATCTAGACCATTCTGGTGGCTGCGATGACCTGAGCTAAACGGTCCGCCTCGCACCATGGCCATGTCACCAATCAATAGCGGTGGCAGACCTTGGGATTGGCTGCGCGCGACTAAATCATGCAGGTAATCCACCAGCACCGGATGACCGAAGTAACGCCGCTGGGCTGGGCGCAACAGTTGATAACCCTGGCCATGCAACGCCATCTGCTGGCTACCTTGTAAACATCCGGCACTGTAAGAGCCTATGGGTTCTGGATGTCCGGGGGCTGGTGTTGTCAGCAAAGGCCAGGGATTCCCCAAGGCCAGTGCCAAGAATAGATGTACCACTCGATAGTTCCTTGGATACGCAGGCTAAAGCATGGTGCTATTCGAGCCTGAATTGAGTGGTTGTGCAAGTGATTGCTGCCATGACATTGTGATTAACCATAACGCTCCACTGGGAGCGTTATGGTCGTCGGTATTAGCTGGTGTCTCAGCTAGCGCACACCAGCAACAAGACGGCTCGTGCACCAAGGGTGTAGCTGGTGCCGACCTCCGGCAGTGGCCGCCCATGAGAGTTGATATCATCGGGTGCCGAGAGACTGGTATCGGTGATCCGCAACCAGGTCCCTTGCGGGTTATGGGGCGGGGGAGGCAATTCCAGTGTCAAGGGTTCCCAGAACGCGTTGAAGAAGGCGTAGTAGTCAGCCTCATGGCTGAGTGAATAGGCGGTAAGCCCGATAGCTCGCGAGTCGTCACCCCAGTCAGGCGCATAGGGTTTGACGCCGTGCCAGACGATGCGGGCGTTTTCCAGGGCATCGCCCAAGGAAATCAAATCGGATGTCCCAGTCCCGCGCAAGGCGCGATAGCTCAGCAGCTCACGCACAAACCGGAACATCTCGTCACGCTCTGGGCTGGAGTCCCAGTTCATCCAGCTGATGGCGTTATCCTGGCAGTAGGCATTGTTGTTACCCTGCTGGCTGCGTAGCCGCTCATCCCCCATCAGCAACATAGGGGTACCGACCGAGATCAGATTAATCGCCATCAGGTTCTTGGCCTGACGCAGGCGCAGGGTCAGCAACTCGGGATCATCAGTGGGACCTTCGACGCCATGATTCCAGCTGTAGTTGGCATCACTACCGTCCCGATTCTCCTCACCATTGGCCAGATTGTGTTTTTGGTTATAACTGACCAGATCCCACAGCGTAAAACCATCATGGCACGTGACGAAATTCAGACTCTTGTGAGGATCGGCATAGGGTGCCTGATAGATATCCGGACTACCGGTCAGACGGCTGGCCAGGCGGGACACCATGCCTCTGTCGCCTTTGATAAAGCTACGCACATCATCCCGGAAATGGCCATTCCATTCGCGCCAACGCGCACCAGCCATGCGGCCCACTTGATACAGGCCACTGGCATCCCAGGCTTCGGCGAAGATCTTGGTCTCTGCCAGGGTGTAATCGCTGTCGATGGCCAGCAGAGTGGGCGGATCATTCAGCGGATGTCCGTTCTTGTCGCGCGAGAGAATGGCTGCCAGATCGAAACGGAAACCGTCGATGTGCATCTCTTCTTTCCAAAAGCGCAAACTGTCAGTGATCAGACGTTTAGTCATCGGATGGGAGGCATTCAGGGTATTGCCGCAACCGGAGTAGTTGGTATTGAAGCGACGACTCTCATCAAGGATATAAAACGCCGAATTATCGAGGCCGCGGAAGCAAAAGGTCGGACCTTCATCATCGCCTTCGGCGGTGTGGTTATAGACCACATCCAGGATGACTTCGATATTGGCTTTGTGCAGCGCCTTGACCATGTCACGAAACTCATCCAGCACACCATTATAACTGCTGTCACTGGCGTATTGGGCATGGGGTGCAAAGAAGCCCATTGGGCTATAGCCCCAATAATTGCTGTTACCGGGACGCGCATCCTGAGGGTCGAACTGGAAGACCGGCAGTAGTTCTATGGCCGTGATACCCAATTCTTGCAGGTAAGGGATCTTGTCGATGACGCCAGCGTAGGTTCCGCGACGGACTTGAGGCAGTCCAGAGCTGGGATCCTTGGTAAAACCGGCGACATGCATCTCGTACACCACGGAGGCGGAGAGTGGATGCCGCGGCATTTTGTCCTCTTCCCAGTCATAGTTCGCCATGGAAATGACGGCGCACTTGGCGCAGCCTTCCAAATTAGATCCGGGCGCAGCTGCTTTTTGCCGATCGTAGTTGTCAGGCAGGACGATGCGTTTGGCATAGGGATCGAGTAATACTTTCTCTGGCTCCCAGCGGTTACCCGGCATATTCAATAACAGGGTCGGGATGCGCCAACCATACAGTTGTCCCGGCAGGACTCCTGTGACATGCACATGCCAGTAATAGCCAGAGCGGTGATTTGGTGCCTTGAGAAGAATGACTTCTGGGTCTGTGTCCAGCTCAGAGCGAAACAACAGTAGTTCCATCTCTTTGGCAAAACGCCCCCAGATGGCGAAATTGACCCCGTCGTGTTCGACGGTGGCGCCGAGTTCTCGGCAGTGGCCAGCGGTTATCACCTTGGTCATTTTCATGGCAAACATCCTGTCAACTGTCCTTTCATGCAGATAGCAATGGTACTGCATATGCGTCGGGGCGGAAGGGGGGATATCTGAAAAAGTATCTTGAAAAGGTTATTTTTTGATATCCAGCCGTAGTTGGGGGACTCTTATGCCTACGATCTGTCTATTTTTTATGCCGCATGGATCACGGAAATAGATTGAGTCCTTATAAAACTGGAACTTATAGCAGGGTAATCACTCTAATTTTTCCGATGCTATCGCGTCTCGGATCGACAACTGATCCGCTATGCCATCAGGAATAATCCGATTTTTGCAGTGAGCGGCATACCCACTCGACAGACGGATATTCCGCTTAACTCGCAATGAAAATAGGGTGACAAGGAGTGCTAAACCATGCTCAAAGAGCTGCTGATCGTCGGTTGTTGTTGGCTCCCAATGTCAGGGGTGGTGTGTGCGAACGAGGTTCACACGAGATCCAGTGACGTGGTATCGCCCTCGATCTATGGCGAGTGGAAGCTGGTGGGCGCATCGATGGCGGTCCCGGTAAACTGCCGGCGGACCCTGATGCGGATCTCCCCGGATGGCTATGTCAGTGAACAGAGTCAATCTGACCACGGAGAGCTATTTTCCTTTCGTGCTCAAGCTCGTATCAAACAACAGGGCAGTCGATTTTTGTTGACGCTCAGTTCGCCACAACACAATGGCAAACCTGATTGTCTGGGCAATCCGGCCCGTTATATCAGCAGCAATTTTTTGAACTCGGTCCATCTGCAACTCAATGGTAACCGGCTGTATCACTATCTGGGGAGTGATCAGCAGGCGGGTTATCTGCGCTATGAGCGCGTGCCATTGGCTGAACGTCGGTAGTCCAAAATCCGAGAGCGCTAACCGGACAATTTCCAGTCAAAGGCCGTCGCGGTCGGCCGATGGTCATGGCTGCTGCGAAGTGGGTGTGATTGCCACAGGGGCAAGAAGAGCAACTCCATCTGTCGGGCGCGCGCCAAATCAAAAAGCCCTACTGCACTTGCTGCTTCGGCACTGATGTTGCCTTGCAGAACATCGACAAAATGGTGCGCAACCTGATGATTGGCGCGGATCCAGGGGTTGACCTCGGCGGGCTCCCCATCCGTGATGGCCACTCCGTCCGCCAGCAATGGCTCGAACCACCAGCCGCGCTCGGGACGAAAACCACCGCGCAGTTGATAAGCGTTCTGGCTACCGATCAGGGTCATATCAAAGTGCAACCCGGGCATAGGCCAATCACAAAGCAATATATCTAGCAGGGCTCCCTGACAGGTGAACTGTACGGTCATGTTATTGCCCTGACCGGCAATCACCCCTTGGTACTTGAAATCATCGAACAGGGTGTAGAGCAGAGAGAACGGATGCACCACATCTTCGACGAACCATTCAACCGGGCTCTTGGGGTAGGGCAGGTTCACGCCGACAACGAGGCAGATGCGGCGGAGCTCTCCAAGATCGCCAGCCTGGATCCGGGCTTTGAGGGCCTGCGCGGTTTGCAAAAGGGTGAATGGATAGCTGACATAGATGCGGGATGAGGCCAGCGATGAGAAGGCAGCCTGATTGTCGGGGGTTATGCCGAGGGGCTTTTCACAGAGGATGGCTCGATCCTGAAGCGCTTGCAGATAACCTAAATGACTCGACGTCGGGGTAGCGATGGCGATGACATCGCAGTCGACCAAAGTATCAAGATCGGTACCGAAACGCGGGATCTGCTCCTCTTGCGCGATACGTGCCACCAGATCCGCATCGTGGGCCATTAGGGCATCGACCTGACACCCGGCTTGTCGTAGGCCAGCGACGTGGACGCGGCCCCAGTTGCTGCCGATCACTCCGGCAGTGAGTGTGGTTTTGTTCTGGTTCATTTTTTAATCCCGTGAATCCTGGTGGGTACGAGTCTGGTTGCTCGCCCCTATTGTTATGATGTTGTTCCGAGCTTTGCGACAGCATGGCTC
>Ga0194138_10001360_pt1 | contig 11707 bp, 13 predicted proteins | sample TARM_MetaG_T2_14_FD_134022 | JGI IMG/M metagenome (GOLD analysis project Ga0194138, IMG submission 134022) | Freshwater microbial communities from Pennsylvania, USA, analyzing microbe dynamics in response to fracking - TARM_MetaG_T2_14 (version 2) | ecosystem: Environmental > Aquatic >...
AATAGTTTAGCTGATCGAATGGGCAAAACACGATGGCCAGACCGATTGCTGGCCGGGGCCAGTAAACGAACAAGAGGGCGGTAGAGCCGGCTCAGAAATGAGTTTTTCTACAGCCTCGTTATGTGTAGGGAGAATTGATGGACGGACCCTGGTCTGAAGGCCCGAAAGAGCTGCTCCAACATGCAGTTGATCATCTGTCGCTTGATGGCGATTTTGATCGTCGCATTGCGATGATCAGTATCGACAATGCTGTGGAGCTAATGATCAAGACGTATCTTGGCTTGCCCAAACGCAAGTCTAAAGGAGACCGTCCGTCACGAAAGGAGCTTGAAGATTCGAGCAATTCATTCCCAGCATTACTCGACCTAATCGAAAAATATGCTGATGAAAAGCTTACAGGTGTCAGTCTAGATGAAATCGAGTGGTATCACCGAATCAGGAACCAGTTGTACCACTCAGGTAACGGAATCACTGTTGAAGCTGCGCGGGTTCAAACCTCCTTGTCGTTAGCAAAAACTCTGTTTCAAAACCTATTTGAAGCTGAGATCGAGCTATCATCTGAGAGTCAGATTCAACGCAAGTTGGGAATTTTTCTTGGGAAGTGGGGAGTTTTCGAGAAGGAACTGATCAGCAAAGCTCACGATCTAGACTTGCCTGACCGAAGAGCTCCAGCGTTGTTCGTTTACAAAGCGGATCGTGCAACAAAGGATCTTTGGCAGGCTACACGTGAGTTTAGAAATATTGCGGTGCATAAGTTGGAAACCTTAGAGGCCAAAGATTTTGATCAGCCAATTAAAGACATTGATACGCTCACGGAGCGTGCCCGAAGCTACACATAACAAGGCCAAGCACGCGACGGACGCGTGTTGGCGGCGTTGGGCGGCATGATTGTTCAAGATCTGTATGACTAAATCCAGTCATAGAGATAGAAATTATTGCGTAGGTATTGCCAGAGGTGCTGATCTAAAGATTTGCCACCGTTCTAAACAAGAGGTCTTTCATGGAATGCTTCCGGATTGATGAGAGCGGTTATACAGGATTCGACCTATTAAACTCTGAGCAACCCTTCCAAGGGGCAGCGGCCGTTTCCATAAGCGATCAAGAAGCCGAGCGATTGATCAAGGAGCACTTTCCCAGCTTGCAGGCGACTGAGCTCAAGTACCAAGCGCTGTCCCGTCGGCCAAAGAACCACCCAAAACTGCTCGCTTTGCTGGGTGATATCCATGCTAACTACAAGTGTGTGACCTATGTCTGTGACAAGCGCTTTCTGCTGTTGCTGATGTTCTTGGACTATGCAGTCGAGCCGTTTTACTTCGAGAGAGGGGTCGATTTCTATGCGGATGGCCAGAACTACTCGCTAGCGTCCCTGCTATATTTTACTGGCCCCACCCTTTTGGGCAAGGGGGCGTTCGATGCTCTGTTGGCCGCCTTTCAAGCTGCAATGAAGGAGAAGACCACGAAAGCTCTGGAAGATCTTGTCACAGCGGCACGCAAGACAACGTGGAATCAGCTACCAGAAGCCCTAGGGCCTCTGGCGGGTTATGGAGCTCCGGAGTGCTTATCGGCGATAGCAACACCTGGTGTCAGCACTGATGCTGCCTTGGTCGTTCTTCAATCCCTGATAAGCCGAATGGAGGTTATGGCGGACGGGCCATATCGGGTTGAGCACGATCAATCAAAAAACCTGGCCACTTACCACAACTTATTGGAGCGCTACATCAATCATAACGACCAGATTGAGTTTCGGCAGTCAGAAATCGCAAGTATTAAATTCCCGCTCAAGCTCATGTCAGTCACTCAAGTCGATTCAAAGGACAGTCCGGCTGTCCAGTTGGCGGACGTTATGATCGGTGCAGCCATTGAAGTGACAAAAATCTTGAGGGGCCAGAAAGCTGGAGGCTTAGAGCCAGACGCATTATTAGATCTATATAAGGATGAGCAGATCATACATATGTTTCCCTCGCTTGATTTCGATGAGCAACGACGTTTTCGGAAAGGGACACAGGCTGCAGAGGTAATTGACTACTTTTCGCAGTTCTATGTCTAAGTGAACGGGCCGCCCAACAAAGCCAGTCACGGCGACGGCTTCGACATTGCGGTTTCGCCCTCATGTCAAAGCCGCGCAAGCTGGCTGGCGTTGAGCGTCGCCGAGATAATCATCAAATAGGAGTCAATCTTTGCAGTCTGTCATTGCGGGACCGGCCTTTTTGGTAGTGTTACTCGTTTTTATACTGGGCTTCGTTACTGGCCAATCGTTGGAACTTGGTTGGGGGTTGCCGCTAGGCACATCGTTGACGTTCTTTGTCGCATCGGTCGGTTTGTGTGCAACTTTGTATCATTCTTATGCAGTACGTCGGCATAACCGGCTGCTTGTTCGGCCACACTTGATTTTTGATAGCCAGTTTAACAATACGTCGCTAGACGGAAATTACACATATCAGTTAAGAGCGAAAAACGTCGGGTTAGGCCCTGCAATCATCACCAAGTATGCAATTTCTTTCGAAGGAACGGATGATCTTGACCCCCACACTGTATTTGAAGAATGGGTCAAGTTGGTTAATAAATGCACGCCAGCGAAAGGGAAAGCTCACTGTAGGGCGGGATATCTGTATAAGGGCCACGCGCTAGATAAAGGAGAAGAAAAAACACTTTTGGAAGTTAGCTTTCCTAAAGAGGGCCTCACTTTCATGGAAGCGCGTGAATTGGCCAAAGCACTTGTTAAAAAAATTGATGGGCATATTGAGTATAAGTGTCATTACGGCACCCGACATAAGATTGAGAAGCAATTTTCGTCTACAGGAACTCAAGGCGCTTTAGAGTGACACTGGTCGAGCAGTCTATTGTGCCCAACAAGTCGCTCCAGCCGACCGCTAAAGCGGCGGCTGAGCCTCGGCGTTAAGTGTATGGATAGATTATGAGCAGGAAGTTCTATGTCATTTATTTTCCATCCTTCATAAGCGTTGTTCTATTGGTTGGGTACTTGGTGGGATATTTCTTGTTCTACAAAGCCAGGGTCGGGCTATTTACTATACTCGCCGTTCCACCAATGTTTTGGTTTGCCGTGGCGTGGGCTGTTGGCTTAGCCCAAATTGCGTATGGAATTTGGCTAGCCCTCAAAATCAAAGAATCGCCGAAATCCCACGTGATATCCGGGGTAATTACATTAGCACTATTTTTGGCATACTTAGGTCTGGTTCAGTATGGTATCTACTTTACCGTGTAAACACTTAACCAGGCCAAGCACGGCGACAGCTTTTTCGTTACGGCTTCGCCTCCAGTACAAAGCTGCGCGTGTTGGCAGCGTTAACTTTCACACCAGGATCGTAGATGGTCGATGTAAATAGATACGAAAAAGATTTTCATTATGAGAAAGCCAGATCGCTACTGGAATGTGATGATTTGCAGTCTATTCGGTACGCCTGCCTAGAACTAAGATACTTCATCGAGGCTCATGTGTATCAGCAATTACTTGCCGGAGCTGACGAAATACCAAGAACAATAATTGAAACGTGGCAACCCAACAAAGCCATAAAGCTACTTTCGGAATTTGACGACTTAGCTGATAAAGACTTACATTTGAGTATATTTAGCGAAGACGGCGAACTTAAAGACACAATTACCTACAACAACATTCCAATAAAAGAATTGAATAAGCTGTATAACTCCCTGGGTAGTTATTTACACCTTCCAGTGCCCAAAAAGTTGGCAGACTATAAAATCGACAAAAGGAAAATTTTTAAGATATTCAGTCAGCTAGGAAGGCTTACCACAGGAAAATTAATGGTAGTTAAAGTCAACTACGAATTCTTCCCATGTGAAGCCTGCGGGAAAAACATTTTGTATACACAGAATTATGTCAAGTCAAACGAGTCGATTGCATGTCAAAATGACTCGTGCCGTATTGAGCATGCAATAAGAAAGTGTGAAGATAGTGTTTCATTTGGATCGAAATATGTGTTCGAATGCGGTGTTTGCCATAAAGAGGCAACGGTTTTCTTTTCCAAAATTGAAAATGGCTATAAATTCAAGTGCGGACATTGTGAAACAGAGTATACGTTTGAAATGATTCTTCGGGGTATTCATGTTGAGCAAGAAAGTTAACAAGCGCAGGCACTGGGTCCGCTTTATTACGCTGTTATGCGATAGGGAGTTCTAATTTCTGATGTTTTATCGCTATGAATACGAAGCCTACCAAAATTGCTATCATTTCACGGCAGCTACGAAGTATCGCAAAAGCGTATTCGATGAGCAGATTCGTAGCCGACTGGAGCAGCTTCTGACGGAAAAAGCTGAAAGCATCGATTTAAAAGTTTACGCGGTAGCCGCAGCGGTGAATCACATCCATATACTCGTTCAGGGGGATGCTGAGCCGTCATTTATTTCACAAACCATTCTCGGCTATACATCAAGGCTGATTCGAAAGGAATTTCCTGTCCTAAAACAGTTGCACGAAAAGCAGCTTTGGGGCGGAAAGGCCTGTACGAATATCAAGGATGAAAGCCATCTGAACAATGCTACTGACTATATTAAGCGACATGACCCGTTGGATAGCCGCGTTGAGTAATGGCATAACAATGGGCTCCAGCCGACCGTGGGCTTCGGCCTCTACCGGACGTCCCTGTCGGGCCGCCGCTTATTTCAGCGTTAAAAATGGATACAAATGGCATTCCAAGATACAAATTCTGAACGCAGAAACCTGTCACTAACGTCTTTGGCATTCATCGTCTATTTTTTTGCGGGGGGCAAGTTTAAAGATTCGTCAGTTAGCCTTAATGTGATTAATGCAACTTTTGAGCGTCCCATGGTCTTGGCTGTAATTGCGTGGTCGGCGTTATTCTGGTTCATATATAGGTATTGGCTGGTTCACTCAGGAGAATTCTCGAAGAATTTCGCCAGCGAATTTTATGCTTGGTCTGGTAAGCGTTGTTTTCGGGAGTATGCGGAGCGAAAAATGGGAAAAGAATTCCCTGTGGACAAAAAAGAGGGTTATCACATCGCTGATGTTAATTGGAAGAAAGGGCGAGCAGTCCTTAAGTGGATATACGCTTCAAATATAGAGCGTGACGAGCAAGGTAAAATCCGCTCGTACAGCAAATACCCCGGTAGTGAGAATGGAGAATTATTTTTTACGGGGTTTAGAGGTTGGTTTATTGCCATCCGCGAAAGCGCTAGCTGCTGCCTATTGAACCGAAGCTTTTCCGAATATCTGGTACCGTATATTTTGGCTGCTCTGGCGATCATTGGTGGACTCTTAGACTTATTATTAGCCAGTTGGTGACCGGCCGATACCAAGCTTCGCTTCGTCACAGCGGCTTACCTATACATTATACAGGCTATTGAATGATGAAACGAGATTTCGATTTTATATTCGAACTAGTCAGTGATTTCTTTGAGCGTAGAAACATTCAGAAAGGTCTGCGCTTGATTAATCAGTATGACGTTACTGGCTGGGAGGTCTGGTTACAGATCGAGTTTTCCTGCTTCCTGACCGAACATGAGTCACAACCTAAATGGTGGCGTGAAGAAGCGATTGAATATGACTACCGATCAGAAAAGGAGAAGTATTTCCTAAAGCCGGACTTCATTATCCGGAAGAAGGGGTGGCGCACTGATTCATACGCTGCTCTGGAGATGAAGCAGCATCGAGAGTCTGGCTCCTGTATAAATAACATGGTCAAAGATATGGTCCGTGTAGCGAAGGCGCGTCGTTCAGAGCTAGATATTCGGAGTTACTGGGCGATTGGCGTAATGGAAAGGGAGTCGAAATCGGAAGTTCGCAGTAAACTGGAAGAGCGAATCGACACCACAAATTTGGATCTTGTAGATTCGTGCGTTGAAATGCGAGTTATCCCAAATACCCGACACATGTACCTGCTCTTCTAAGTAGATCTGTTTAACAAGTGACTGTGGTGTCAATTCCATAAATTAAGCCATTTCACCCCGCCATGATTCCTGGTTTTTGATCATGGTATTGAGCACCACAATCATCTTTCTCATGCGAACGATGAGGGCGACTTTTGGGATCTTTCCGTGGGCCCTCATCGTTCGTAAAAGCGTTTGAAGACCGGGTTGCACTGGACGGATGAGAGCATGGCCATGAACATCACGGTGCGGCCACTGGGGGTGGGCCTCAACTTACCCAAACACGGAAGAAATTATCCATACAAATGGCTGTTGTCGGACGCACCTACGCTGCGCTCCGGCACGCCGCAAAGCCAGGGCTGGACTAGATCTATGCCTAGACCTTTGCTTCTGCCAAGGTGTCCGTTTTAAATGGGGCTATACAGAGACACCCATTAGCCAGCCAGGGTCAATAGGCCATACTAATCCCCTATGATGTCTTTCAAGACAGATTCCCGTACGAACTGAAGCCAGGGCTTGGCGGGAGCTGCTAAGGAACACGGATGGCCCATGAATCAGGACGATAGGACGCACCGAGTCGCACCAAAACTTGCATCGTTGGCGGTTCTATTGCTGGCAACCGTGGTGATGTACGTAAGCCAGGGATTAACTCATACGCTGGTTCCGCTTCGGCTCGCCAGTGGCTCCGCCTCAGGTTTTGTCACGGCCTGTTATTTCGTGGGGTTCGGCCTGGGTGCTTTTCTGGGCCCGCTGCTCATCCGGCGCGTCGGCCATATCCGCGCATTTGGCGGCCTGTTGGGTATTGTCATCTTTGCCGTGCTGTCCCTCGCGCTGATTGACGCCCTTTGGTTCTGGGGAATCATCCGACTACTACATGGCGCCAGTATTGCCGCCGTAGCAGTAGTGGTTGAAGCCTGGTTGGTCAGTGCCTCCGGCCCCGAGGGACGCGGACGGGTGCTTGCGGTCTACACCCTCGCAGTTTACGGAGGCATTGGCATCGGGCCACTGTTTCTGATTTTCTTGCCAGACATGCTCTGGCAACCATTCAGCGTGGCCGCAATCGCCCTGTGTCTGGCAGCGGTGCCGGTACTGTTCTGGCGCACCGACGCGCCGCCAATACCCACCCGTGCCCCCGCCAACTGGCAACGCATCATAAACGTCTCGCCAGTCAGTCTGGCAACGGCCACTGCGGCCGGGTTTTCTGGGGGCGCACTTACCGCACTGGGGCCGATCTACGCGCTCTCGTTGGGTCTCGACACGTCCGGCGTTGCACTGATGATGAGCGTTCCGGTTATTCTTGGCCTGATTTTGCAATGGCCAGTGGGAACGCTATCCGACCGTTACGAGCGCCGCCGGGTAATGTCCGGCGCAATACTGGTCAGCGCCAGTTTCGCACTCACGCTCATCTGGGGCCAGAGCCTGGGATTGGTCGCGATCTACTGCCTGCTGGCGGGACTCCACGGTATCCTTTACGCGCTTTACCCTCTCGCCCTCGCCCATGCCAACGACCGCATCGGAACGCCCACCGATACTGCTGATATCGGTGCCGGCCTACTGTTGGGCTATGGCATAGGTGCGGCAGCGGGACCCGCTGTTGCCGGCGGCGTTGCGCTTGCCATGGGACCTGAATCGGGCTTCCTGGTAACCATGGTAGCTCTGGCGCTGACGGGCTCTTACATCTTACTGGATGTTCACCGCCATGCCCGGGTCGCCATCGTCGATAAGGGTGCTTACACCAACCTGCCTTCCTCAACCCCGGAGGTGTTTGAACTGGAGCCGCGGACCGTACCCGATCCCGTGACTGAAAACGACCTAACCTCCACCCGCTGGGATGAGTCAAAGAACCCGAATGTATGATGGTAGAGGGAAAGCCCACATCACACTTTTGTTCAGCCCGATATCCTGGCTGTGCATATACTCATATGGATATCCATCCTGACCACAGGAGTTTTGGGCATGCCGACTCCCACTCGCGATGAGCTTCTGGATGAGCATCAACCTGATGCGGTGCGAGTCCGGCTAGTAAAGCCAAAGAGAGCATCAACGTTACCTGATGCTGTACTCGGAGGTATTGATGGTTGTGTCACTACCTTTGCGGTGATATCCGGTGCTTTCGGTACGGGCTTCTCGCCGCAAGTAGCATTAGTCCTGGGGTTCGCCAACTTGGCTGCCGATGGCTTCAGCATGGCGGTGAGCAACTACGAGGCAGGCCGGGCACACTTGGATCAGATTGCTAGCGCTGAACAGATCGAACATCAACATATCGCCTTGGTGCCAGAAGGTGAGCGGGAAGAGATTCGCCAACTGTTCCAGGCGAAGGGGTTTGAGGGAGAGCTGCTTGAAAAGGTAGTCGAGGCTCTATGTCATGATCCGGAAGTATGGGTTTCTACGATGTTACGAGAAGAGTATGGGCTCTCTGCTGCTGGAATGAGCCCTTTGCGATCGGCTCTGACTACCTTCGCTGCATTCCTTTTGATCGGAACTTTGCCCCTATTGCCCTATGCTCTGCCGGGGTTCAGTACCACAACTCAATTCCTGTCCAGTCTTTGTGTCGCAGGGTTGGTGTTCTTAGGTATCGGCATGCTTAAAAGCGCGGTATATGGTGTGCCTGTTTGGCGCTCAGGACTACGTACATTGTTAATGGGTACCGCCGCAGCCGGATTAGCTTTTGCTACCGGCTATTTCGCACATGGGTTACTAGGTGAATGAGTTTCGGCATTATATGGACTAGGGAGAGTCAGATTTGGAGTTAGCTAACGTAGTCCCATGGGGCCGGTCTTTTGACGAATACCGAGAAATGTTCGGGTTGTCGCAAGGTGATCTAAATAACCGAATTCTTGGTTGTGGTGACGGCCCCGCAAGCTTTAATGCAGAGGCAACCGACCGTGGGTGCCGAGTCACGTCATGTGATCCGGTGTACCAGTTCCAAGCTGACGAAATACGCCGCCGGATTAAAGATGTGTACCCGGAAATCATGGCAAAGATGCAGCAAGGAGCAGACAATTATATTTGGGAATCACTGGGTAGCGTCGAGCGGCTTGGCGAGGTCCGTATGAAGGCCATGTCGAGGTTCCTGTCCGACTTTGATGCGGGTTGCCGGCAAGGGCGGTATGTATCAGCATCGTTGCCTAGGCTGCCATTCTCTGGCTCTGAATTCGATTTAGCACTCTGCTCCCACTACCTTTTTCTCTACAGTGACCATGTAGATGGGGCGGCCCATCTGGAGTCGATGCGGGAGCTGTGCAGAGTTGCGTCCGAAGTCCGCGTTTTTCCTGTTGTCTCGCTGAACGGAGAGACCTCGAAGCATTTGGACCAGGTCATGACGGCATTATCCACAGATGGCATCGATGTATCGTTGCAGCCTGTCAGCTACCGGTTCCAAAAAGGTGCTACCGAAATGTTGGTGGCAAAGTCTGTATAACCAGTCAATTAAGTTCGCATTGGACTTCCCCCGATACGCATGACTCACCCCAGCCTCAAACGGAGGCCATCTCAAAGGCCTCCGGGCTGACGCCCCCGTTGTGAGATAACTTTTTTGATGTTGAATTCAGCCATCTTCTCATATCAGCAAAAGGAGCCCATTTGTCTGTTTTAGAAATTATTGCAGTAGTGGCCACATTACTCGTCGGGGCCTCCATTGTTTGGAGCACATCCAGAGTAGGCATATCGCCTACGCCGAGCTCCGGGAAGGCCCGCGACGCAATCATCAAATTGATGGCCGATACAGGCGCCGGCCCGGTCTATGATCTCGGCAGTGGCTGGGGTGGGCTTGTTATACGGCTGGCTAAAAAATACCCAGATCGAAAAATAGTGGGGTATGAGGTTTCGTTCTTTCCATGGCTGGTGTCTGTCTTCTTCAAGAAAATACTCAGGTTGGGTAACCTCGAAATCTACAAAAAGAATTTTCTGAAGGCAGATCTGTCCGGCGCTGATGTACTTGTATGTTTTTTACACACGGATGGCATGCGTGAAATTGCCGAAAAGCTGACAGCAGAGGAAGGCTTCAACGGTTTTTTAATAAGCAATTACTTTGCTTTACCGTCTTTTCAGCCAGAAGCGTCTGTGCAGATTAATGATTTTTTTAAATCCCCGATTTACCGTTATCGGTTAAGAGGGTGCGTTTAAAAAAGTGGCTCCCCAGACGCCTTAACCGCATAAAACAGACAATCACTCTTCGCAATCAACGGGTTGGTGGTAATCATAAACGTCTTTATCGCCTGGGCAGGGTAAATCTGCCCATCCTTCACGCGAAGCACCTTCTCCACGTTCTCGCTGCGGTTATGGCCAATGGCGGTGAGTACGCCAAGGCCTTTTTCTCCAACCCATCCCAGTGGCTCGCCCGGCGAAACTGTCCCGAAATTGCGGTGTTCGATGTCGGGCGGCAGCGTAATGTCGGCCCGGCCGCTGGGTTTCAGGCGGTATTCTATGGTGGCTTCCGGCGCCAGCTCCACCCGAATCGGGTTTCGCAGGACGACCACATCCCACTCCGCTTTTTCCAGTGACAACACATCCGCCCCAGCGGTGTATCGAACCAGGCCTTCGTACGCCAGTTGATGAGCGTGTTCATCCTGGGAGCCGCCGCACTCGATGGTCACGGTGGGTACTTCCTGTTCGGAGTATTCCATCAGTGCACCCAGGCGTAGGTCGGTCATGATCAGGCGCTCTGTAAAGAGCGAGGCCAGTGCCTGGTGGGCGGCGTCGTTGGTGATGGTCACGGCGAAGGCCGGGCCGGTGCCGGAGGTGTTGTGTACGTCCAGCAGGCATTCGGGTTCTGCGTTGTGCAGTTCGGCCAGTATGGCTTCGGCAATCCTGCCTTCTTGGCCCTCAAACGGTTCCTTGAAACACCGGTTCAGGTCGCGCCCGCCGGGCAGCTGGCGCATTGATAACCTGGGTGGAATCTTCGCCGGGTAAACGCCGCCCAGCAGAAACAGCATGTTCACCTCGGGGGTGTGTTGCTCCAGTAGCCACCGGTGCAGCGCAAACAGGCCGGAAGGTTCATTGCCGTGAAGCAGCGTGGCCATGGCCCGGGTACGGGAGCGGTCGCGGCCGGCAACACGAACAATGGTGGGCTTGTCCATTCGGTCCAGCCACTCAAGGGGGGAGCGGCCCAGGGTTCGGGGTGACGGGTTATCCAGGTAATCGAGTACGTTCGAGTGGCTCATGGTGACAACGTCCATTCATGAAGCGGAATGTTTTTCTTCTGGTTGGCCATGTAAAGCGACAGCATGCTCCGGAAAGCCTCATCGGGGTTGCGGGATTTTAAAAAAGACTCGGTGATGCGGCGTTGCCAGCGGGCGCCGGATATGGCGTTCTCAATGCGGCCTTCGATAACGCCCAGCAGGCGGTGAATTTCCGCCTCGTCCACGTCGGTTTGTTGCAGGGCTTCCCGGGCACGGGGCAGCAGCGCCCGGGCTACGCTTAACAGGGGCGTAGCCTGCAGCTGAACCTGGTCTTTCTGCGGCCAGATAATCTCGGCACCGATGCCGTATTTGGCGGCGCGGTAGAAGTTGTGTTCGGTGTAGTGGAAGGGGAGTATCGAGGTCAGGTGCGGGATGTCGTCCAGCACCGCCAACGCCGCCCCGATCACAAACAGTCCGTTCGCACACATATCCACGGCTGTGGGGCCGGCGGGCATGGAGCGAATCTCGATGCGCAGGTGGCCGCCGTCGGCGGGATCATAAATGGCCCGGTTCCAGGGCCAGGTGGTGCCGTGGTGCAGGCGCAGCTCGGCCAGTTCCGGCACTTCTCCACGATCAATCACGGCCATGGGGTCTTCATCCGACATCATTGGAATAATCGGGGGATACAGCGAGGCCGAGGCCGCAAACAGTTCCCAGGCGTTACG